>Ga0070683_100001578_pt1 | contig 17633 bp, 18 predicted proteins | sample KBSC713LmetaG_FD_64662 | JGI IMG/M metagenome (GOLD analysis project Ga0070683, IMG submission 64662) | Corn rhizosphere microbial communities from Kellogg Biological Station, Michigan, USA - KBS C7.1-3L metaG | ecosystem: Host-associated > Plants > Roots > Rhizosphere ... | reverse complement strand
GATGCAGCTTGACCGTTCGGTCGGATATGCTCAGTTCATGTGCTATCTGCTTATGAGGTTTGCCCTGAACCAGCAGAGCAAAAACTTCTCGCTCGCGAGGTGTGAGCCCTTCATAGAGTGAGCGAAGGGCGGATATCTTGCCATCCTCCGCCGCGATTGCCGCATGACGTGCGAGAGCGCGTTCGACGGTCTCCAACAGCTTTTCTCTTGTCACCGGCTTCGTTAGAAAATCTTCCGCGCCAGCCTTTATGGTTGTGACGGTTGTCGGGATATCTCCATGCCCGCTGATAAACACAACAGGCAGCCGGCATCCCAAATTAAAAAGTTGCTCCTGAAGTTGCGGCCCGCTCAGCCCCGCCATTTGCACGTCAAGCAAGATGCAGGCGGGCCCGCCATTCAGCGATGTGCCGAGCAACTCCTTAGCGGTTTCATAGAGCGAAACTCGATAGCCGCACGCACTCAGCAACTCCCCCGTCGCCGACCGAAAGGATGCATCGTCGTCGACGATGTGAACGTCAGCCGAAGGCGTATTCATGTGTGCATTCACGCCCGGTTTGCGGCAGAAGATTCGGCCCATTGTCTCGAAAACCGGGTTCCGGCCCAATTGCCCCTAAGGGAAATAGCTTCGGCCGGCCATTCGGACCACGATCCGGCACTAAAGACTGGCCTATACGGAGCCGCCATGCGGAATTCACTCGTAACTGCAATCATTTACAGCGCGCTTGTTCTGTCGCTCACCGATTTGGCTCGCGCGCAGAATCCACCCTGGTGCGCCATCATGGACAATAACGGCACGATGCAATGCAACTTCTATACCCAGCAGCAATGTCAGCAGACGATAAGTGGCATCGGCGGTGAATGCATCCTCAATCCTGCAGGAAACGCACCAAACTCGGGGCAACGAGCACCACTTTTTGGACCACTTTTTGGGCCGCCTTCGGAAAATGCGCAGGGGCTGCAGCCGCTCCAGTCGCAAGATCCAGGACCGCCGCCGGGACTTGGTGCAATGCCGCCACCACCCAATAACTAGCGTCCAGCCTTAGGGGCTCACAATGTCGATCCTCCGCATCGCACTAGGATTTTCATTGCTGATTGTCATTCTTTCGCCGGCGGCCGCCCAGCAGCAAACGACGGTGGTCCCCGACAACCTCTTCACCCAGGCAGGCTTTGTCGTGAAGTACGCGACGACACCGGAAAAGGCGGCAATGCTCCGGTCGTTGCCGCCGGACAAACTCGTGACGCGACGAAAAGACGGGAAGCTTTACTACGTCTATGCCGACGCCGCCCGCTGCAATTGCGCCTACGTGGGCACGCCGGAAGCCTTTAGCCGATATCAGAACTGGGCAAATGTCGGCGGCAATGCCCCCAGCGGTCAGCCGTGGAATTCCATCCAGACCATCGATTCCGATGTCGGCGGCGCCTACATACCCGCGGACATCGGCAACAGCATGGAGAGCATTCTCCAGCCGGACTTTTAGGTCTTGCGCGACTCTCAGTGGCAGAGATCGACGCAATAAGTGCCGGACACCACGCAAGCGACGTACGATCCGAATGGGCAGAAGGGACGTCGCTGGATAAGGGGATCGCGCACCAGAACGTAGCCGCCGCTATAACCGCCCACGCCCGAGCGTCGATCCTTCACATACGAACGGGACGATCCGCATCGATCGCCGCATTGATCGGAGATCGGGATCGTTGCTGAAAGCCCATTCGCATTCAAAACCGAGATCGGCATCGAATGCGCTGCTGTCGCGGCAAAGTAAAGTACAATCGAAACAAGAATTGCTTTCATGGTGTCTCTCCTGACGATTTTACCCGACTTCCGACCAAGTTTCATTTGGCTGCTGCCCCGGTCTGCAACAACGCGGCAAGCGCCTTCCATGTTTGGTTTTTCAAATCGACCAAGGGTGGATTCTTCAATTCGATGATCGTTTCAGCCTTCCGATCACAGCCAGAGACCTGGCGGGAGACCTTGACCTCACCGTCGGTAAAGTACCGGTCGCCCTCCCCATTCCGGCCCATGAAAGTCGGCCCAACGCCGGAGACCTCGTAGACCGCTTCAACGACTTTGGAATTTTTAAGGTCGTTCGTGAGCCCGTCGCGTTCCGCATCGATATCGGGTGCAATGTGATGCGTGACTTGTCCGGTGTAGCGGCTGAGTCCCACGTCGCGATCAAATGTTGCCGAGCCAAGCCACACCGGGCGATTTTCATCGCCCTGTTTCAAGACCTCCCAAAACCGGACGTGGTGGCGCCGGTCGGCGCTTTCGCCCACGGGTTTTTCAAACGCGAGATCCTGATGTCTGCCCTGGTAATAAAGCGTACTCACCGGCGCGTCTTTGTACGGCCGGCGCAGAACGACGCTGCCGACAATTTCGACACTCGAGCGAAACGTAATCGGATCGGCAGGATACCAGCCGGCCGCATGCATGGCACAGTGCACATCCTCGCGCGTTCCGACCAGCCCCACGTTGATCGGATCTCCCGGAATGCCCTGCGATGTCTGCGTCACCATCGTAAGCCCGGCGAGTCCCTTTTGATGCTCGTAGTGCGTCCATGCCCACGGCAGCACGACATAAGCAGTCATTCCATAGATGAAGATTGCTGCCCCCAGCGCAGCAAGCGCAATCCTCGCCTTCGACCGCCTGGAAGCGGCATCAGCTCGGTTTTGCAACCACTTCATATCCAATAGTTCACCACCCTGGCTCGACGGCGCAGAGCATCGTGTCAGGTCCCGACCGGTGCCAACGATATTCCTTCACAGCGCAGGGGCGCGATATTGCCCTTTGGGGAAGTATCGAATTCAGTCGCCGACCAACTGGGCCCAACTGTTGTAGACTTCGGCCAAGACCCTGACGTCAGTGACGGGGTGTGATTGCCAGGATGCGAATTGATCCCGCCAGAGCAGGTACCGAGCGTCTTCCACTTGCCAGCGGAGGCATGAGCCGGCTGGCCTACAAGCACGCGCGTGCCGCCGGGATCGACCTCGAAGTCCAGTTGCATAAGGCGGGCCTCACGCGCGCGCAGATCGAGAATCAACGCGCACCAATCAAGGTGCGTGACCAGATCAAATTCTTGAATCTCGTTGCCTCAGCCATGGATGATGACTTTCTCGGATTTCACCTGGCGCAGGAATGCGACCTTCGTGAAATCGGTCTACTCTATTACGTACTCGCATCATCGGAAGTGTTGATCGACGCCCTGCAACGGGGGGTGCGTTACAGCACCATCGTAAACGAAGGTGTGTCGCAAACGTGCATCGATGGGAAAAGTATCGGGCTTTCATTTGACTACGTTGGCGTGAGCCGCCATCCGGATCGCCACCAGATCGAGTTCTGGATCACCGCCCTGATACGCACCTGCCGTCAGCTGACGGGATTTCGTGTTGTCCCCGAGCGTATTCGCCTGGTCCACCACAGGACAACCAAGGCGGGCCTGACGGAAATCTTCGGCGACAATATCGAGTTCGGAGCGTCGGTCGACGATGTTGTATTCCCAGCAAGCATCAGGAACTCCCGTGTCGTCAGTGCTGACCCGTACCTCAATAACCTGCTGACTTCATATTGCGAGGAAGCTCTCACTCATCGGAAAGGAAAGCGGGGTTCGTTCCAATCAGTTGTTGAAAATGCGATCGCGCCCCTGCTTCCTCACGGAAAGGCAACAGCAGCGGATGTTGCACGGCAGCTTGGACTGAGCCAACGAACGTTTGCGCGACGCCTGTCCTCGGAAGGACTTACGTTCTCCGAGTTGCTGGAAAAACTACGATCCGATCTTGCCAGCCGATACCTGGTAGAAGGTGACATGGGCGTCTCGGAAGTTGCCTGGCTGCTGGGCTATCGTGAAGTCGGCTCCTTTTCGCATGCCTTCCGGCGATGGACGGGCAAAACGCCTCGCGAAGTGTTGCGCTCGGAGCGATCGCGACAGCACTGAACAATCGTAGCTGGTTCAGATGCAATTGTTGGCCCCTGCGGACAAGCTTTTGGCATAAATTCACAAGACGTCAGCGGGCAACGTGCGTATCAACTTCGCCTAGCGGCGGAATATCCGCACAAAAATCTTTCAAACATCGGGCCAGGCAGCTCCTCTCTCGGAGCGAGATCGAGGGGCGGCGCGGCCATGACCAATTTTACGGATGAATAAATGCCAGATTCGCAGAAGACCGTGGCCGTCGTCGACGACGACCCAGAAATGCGCGCGTCACTTGCAACTTTGTTGGACGCGCTTGGATATCGCGCGGAGACCTATGACTCGGCGGAGACCTTTCTCGTGTGCGCCGCGGCCTGCAAAGCGTGTTGTCTCGTCATCGATATCAATCTCGGCGACATCACTGGCGTGGAATTGGCCCATCAGTTGTGTGCGGATGGCCTGAAATGGCCGATTATTTTCATGAGCGGCCTCGACGACGCCGCGATCAGAATCCAAGCATCGGCGGTGGAGCCCATTGCATTCCTGCAAAAGCCATTTCGGGCAAATGATCTGATCGACGCGATCAAGAAGGCGATCCAGTAGGTCTCGGCATCGACATGTACGCGCGCTTGTACGGCGTCAGGTTCATCAACGGCCTTTTTCGGCCGTTCGACCATCTTGATGCCGTCATCGTCCGCTGGATGTGCGGGCATCGCTTTCGCGGGCAAGCCTGACCTCGCGCGAAGCTGCGAAAATGTCCGCTTTTGACCAAAAGCGGATTTGGCGCATATTGGCGACAGTCTATTCGTTCCAGAGCTGACGAATAAATGGAGGGGCCACCAGTTGGTCATGGTGGACCGGCTGCGAAATCAGCCCATTTGCGCCGGCGAACTTGTTCAGGCCGTCGACAGCCTCCGGCGAAATATTTGCATCGTAGAACGGCGCATCACGCGCCACTAAGCCGCCAATCAGCGAAGCTTCCTCCGCCGGAAAAAGCTGGGTGCCCACTTTTGTGGCGAGGGAAGGATCTGCCTTGAGCGCCCTTTGAGTCTTTACTATTGCTCGCACCGCGGCAGCGGCGACCTGCGGCTGCTGGTTGATGAGCTGATCGGTCGTTGTCAGCGCCGCGAAATTATATAAGCGCGCTCCCGGCGGGCCATCGCCGCGCCGCAGATCGAGATGGATTTTTGCAACACCCAGCTTCTCGCCGATTGCGGCGCGCATGCCGTTGCCCCAATAAGCGTCGGCGCCTCGCTCGATCGCGTCGACGCCATCATGTCCGCGCCATAGTTCGTTTTTGCCGGTGGTCGGGCTTGGAACGATCTGAACCTTGTCCCGTTCGAGATCGATTCCCGCTTCAGCCAACATGTGCTTGAGAGCCATGTTAGGAAATGCCGTGGACGATGAAATCCGCAGCCCCCTGATCGCACTCATATCGCCGCGTCTGATGCTGAGGTCGGCGCGAACAGCCATGAACCAGTAGGAGTATTGAGCCAAGGCGCACAAGAGCCTGGCCCCCTTCCAGGCTGGGAATGCGCGGGTCGCGGCGTAGGCTGGACCGCCGAAAAAATGCAGCGATCCGTCGCGCAGACGTTCAGGCCCACTTCTCGCCCCGTACACCAGCTCGAGCTCGACATCGAGCCCTTCTCCCCTGAAGAAACCGAGCTCGACCGCGGCGGTCGCCACAAAGTATGACGGTGAATCCACGTCAGCGACCATCAACCGAAGCATTCGACACACGCCTCAAAAACACGAAGTGGAAGGATCACCATCACAATCACAGACTTCAGTTGGGCGTCGCGACGATCTTTTCGTAAGGCACGTCGCCTGACAGAATCCCGACATCCCGCGCGAACCGATTCATTCCTGCAACGAAGTCCCGTGAAATCGTGGTGTCGTAATAGGGAAGATCGCGCCCAATCAGTTCGGCGATTAACTCCGCCTCCGCCGGCGGAAAAAGCCTGCGTCCGATCTTTGTCGCAAGCGTAACGTCTTTTTTCAATGCGGCGTGGGCTCCGCCAATCGCCCGAACGGCAGCAGGCGCAGCTGTCGGCGAGCGCTCGATCACGCTGTCGCTCATCGCTATCGACGCCATGGTGTAGTTGAAACAGGGTTTCGGCCCATCGCCACGGCGCACATCGAGCACGACTGTTCCGACGCCACGGCGCACGGCCACCTCCGCCCCCATGCCGTTGGCCCAGAAGCCGTCGATCTTGCGATCCTCGAGTGCTCTGGCCGCCGTGAGACCGAAGTTGACGCTTTGACCCGTCGCGCCCGGAACCGGCGCGATCTTCACGCGATCCCGATCGAGATCGAAGCCGGCCTCGATGAGAAGCCGACGGAGCCCCATGTCGACCCAAGGTGCCGCTCCGATACTGCGGCCCTTGACCACCTCCAGGTCCCCTCGCCTGGCCTCCAGGTCCTTATGCATGACGAGAAACCAGTACATGCCCTGGGCCTGCGCGCAGAGCAACTTGACGCCCTCCCACTGCGGAAAAGCGGCGATCGCCGAATGAGCGGATCCGCCAACGAAGTCGACCGCGCCCGAGCGCAACGCGGCATAGGCCTTGTCGACCGGAAAAATCAGATCCAGCTCGACGTCGAGCCCCTCTTTTTTGAAGAATCCAAGCTCGATGGCGGCGATGGCCGGGAAATACGAGTTCGAAATCATGTCCGGCACGGCAAGCTTCATCACGCTAACCCGTCACTCACCTGATTCAGCGACCATCAAAACGATAGTGCGACACAGCTTCGCCTGCCTAACCCGCTACTTGCTGAGTTGCAGCGCCTTCGCTCTGACATCGCCATCGACAAATGCGTCGAGATCGACCGGCTTGGTGAGGTTGCCCGTTGTCACCAGCAGATCGCGCAGCCAGGCGAGCTTGTCCATCGGGATCGGCATGTCCGGATCGACGGCCGAATATTGCTTCACTTCATCGTAGGTGAAGGCGGGCAACGGATTGTCTGGTTTGGCAAGCGTGATCTCGCGCGTGAGCTCTATTGTCTGGTCACGGTTCGCAAGCGCATGACGAAACCCGGCCATCTCGGCCGCAAGGAAGCGCACGGCTTCGTCCTTGCGCGCGGCCAGCGTCTTTCCGGTCGAATAGATGCAGAAACGAACATAGTTCGGAACGGCCTCGATGGCATGAACAAGCATCTTCACGCCGGCCTTCTCGGCCGCCGGCGCAAACCCACTGGATGCGGCCGCCGCATCGACGATGCCGGCTGTCACTGCCTTGAAACGATCGGCGTCGCTACCCATGACCGTGAACTTCACGTCAGCTGCTGGCACATTGTTCTGCGCCAGGACCGCGCGCGCGACGAGATCAGGCAGCGCACCGGGCGCCGAGATAGCGAACGTCTTGCCCTTGAGATCGGCGGGGCTCTTGATGCCCGGCTTCGAGTAGATGGCGTAGGTCAAACCCGGCCAATAACACCCCATCAGCTTGATATCGGCACCGCGCGAGGCCGCAACCATCGGCGAGCCCGGATTTCCTTCGTAGCTGTCCAACTCCCCCGCGAGCAGCGCCTTCAGCGCCAGGGTGTCGCCCTTGAATTGCATGATCTCGATCTTCAGACCCTGCTTTTCCGCAAATCCGCCCTTGCTGCCCATGAATACAATGCCGGCGTCGCTCTTGGCTTCCACAATGCCGTGCCGCCACAGCTTCAGGTCCTCTGCGCTCGCGGGAACGATGACGAGCTCCGCCAGTACCGTCGCCGCCAGAATCCACTGGCACCCCTTGATTGCTGTCAGCATGACTTCCTCCCTCGTCATTCGTTGCAGTGTTTTTCCACCCATCCGGCGATCGCGGAGGTGGTTGCGTCCTTCCCCTGGAATCCGGTCACTTGAAGCCCTAACGGCAGACCTTGCTCGCGCAGCAGCGGCAATGAAATTGCCGGCACGCCGAGCAATGAGAATGGCACTGCAAACACCGGATCGCCAGTCGAGCTCAGGCCGACCGGCGCAGCCGCCGGGGCTGCCAACGTCACGCAGGCATCGCATTGTGCGGCCAGGCTCTCGTAGAGAGCGCGAACGCGGATCCGTTCGTCGAGGTCAGCGCGATAGTCATCGAGGCTCATTGCCTCCGCTTGCGCGAGGCGCGCGAGCATCGCGCGGCTCAGTTTGCCGGCATCGCGGTTGCGATAGGTGTTCAGGGGCCAGCGCGATTCCCACGTATTGATCCGGATGGACAGCGCGCGCGCATCGGCTATCGCCTCCTCGACGGCACCAACCAACTGGTCCGATTGCCGCGTGAGAATGTCGATGCCGTTGCGCGACAAGAGTGCCAGTGATTTCTGGATCGCCTTCTTCGCCTCCGCGCTGGCCACTTGCCAACCAGCCGTCTCAAGAAATACGAGCCGCTGCGGTCTGGCCGGCGGCGGCATGCGAAGTGGCCCGACCAGGCCCTGATATCCCGGATCGCCACCAGCGCGCGCGGCAATTTCGGACGCGACCTGCCAGGCGTCCTCGAGCGTTGCCGCCAGAACGCCCATGCAGCTTTGGCTCAATTCATCGTGGCTGCCGCCCCGGTTTATGCCGCCGACGCTCGGCTTAAAACCTACGCAGCCGCAGTAGCTGGCCGGACGAACGATCGATCCCATCACCTGCGTGCCGAGCGCAGCACTGACGAGACCGGCTGCAACGGCGGCGGCCGAACCGCTGCTCGACCCTCCCGGAGTGCGACCAGGATCCCAGGGATTGCGGGTGCCGCGCGGCTCGGTCGCCGCAAACTCGGTCGTCACCGTCTTTCCGAGAATGACCGCTCCCGCTTCGCGCAGAGCCGCGACCGCCGCAGCGTCGCGTCCCGAGGACCAACCGTCGAACAACGGTGAGCCCATCCCGGTTGGCATGTCGGCCGTCTCGATGATGTCCTTGATGCCGATCGGCATGCCGTCGATTGCCGACACCGGTTTGTTGTCACGCCACCGCATGGAAGATGCGTCGGCGGCAGCTCGCGACCCCTCGATGTTGGTGCAAACAAACGCGCCGATTTTCGGCTCCCAGGCGGCGAGCGTTTCGAGGCAGCGTTCGAGATAGGCGCGCGGTGTATCCTGTCCGCCGGCGAATTGTCCGGCGGCCGCAAGAAACGGTTTTGCTTGTGGCACGGGCGCGGGAGACAACATCGTCAGGCCTCGGTCAACGTCATGGCGGCAACGCGCCGCTGGCTCGCGATCATCGAGGTTCGCAGCAGGAACTGACGGGCACGCGCCCGATCCGCCGCCATTTCACGAAGCTCGTCGAGATTGCGCCGCCGGGTTTCCGGATCCCGCGCCTCCAGGCGTTTTTTGTTCGCGATGGACTGCTCCTGCACGTATTCGGTCGCTACGGTGCGACGCTGCAAGCTGTAAAGGTCAAGGAGAGCATCGGGCGCCTTGTCTAGCAAGACCGCCGCAAGCTTTTCGGCGAGGTTCGCAGCGTCCTGAATGCCTCCATTCAATCCCATACCGCCGATCGGATTGTTGACGTGAGCGGAATCGCCGGCGAGCAGCACGCGGCCTTTGCGGAAGGTTTCCGCGACACGCTGATGCGTGACATAAAGGTTGCGGTGAACAATTTCGTAGGGCTGCTGCGCCGGAAAGAACTTTTGCATTCGCGCCTGCACGGCCGCATCGCTCATCAACTGCTGCTCGGACTGATCGGGATTGGCCGGATAGACCGTACGCCACAACCCCGGCGGTCCGTCAGCCGACACCTTGAAGCAATTGCACCATTCGTCGGGGTCGGCGAAGTAGCTGCGGAAACACAATCCATGAGCCGATTCAAAATCGAACGGCGTGGTGAGCACGATGAACCGTTCCGGCCAGGTAAATCCCTCGAACGCAATATCGCTCTGCTTGCGTACGATGCTGCGGCCACCGTCGGCGCCGATCAGATAAGCGCCCGAATGTGATTTGACGCCGTCGGGGCCGCGCACATCGACGCTGACCAAGCTATCGGTCTGCACAACATCCACCACCTCGTGCGCAAACAACACTTCCACGTTCGGCAGCGTCCGCAGGCGCTCGACAAGGAGCTTGGTGGTCTTGAATTGCTCGCACTGAACGACGAATGGATGACTGGTGTCTTCCTTGAGGACAGCGTGATCGAACTCGGCGACTTTCTCGCCGCTCGGCCGATCCCAGAACTGGAAAATGGGCGCCACAAGTCCGACCCGCGCCATATCGTCCGCAAGACCATCATCGGCCAGCAGATCGAGTGTAGCGGGATGGGTCGTGGCAGCGCGTGGATCCGCTTGCAGCGTTTCATTTACGTCGAACAGCCGAACCGGCAGACCGCGACGCCCGAGCAGCCACGCGCACAACAAGCCGACCGGGCCACCTCCGGCAATCAATACCCGCCGTTCGTCAAAACCCATTTCGGAAAACTGCTGTTTACTGATTTCCACAACGCCAGTCATCCCGACTACGATTCGCTACAACAGTTCTGACATTGAAGGTAGCAAAAAAGAGCGGGGCGAAGACGCGCCCGAAGCCTTCAATCCCTGACCAAAATTCGCAATCCTCTTGGGTCGATCGTTAGCGGACAACCGGCAAAACTTTGACGTCGTATTCGCAACTCATCTCACGACCGAGGACCGGATCCTCGATCAGGGCCGTAAACTGTGCCGCGGGGCGAATGCCTCCGATGGCGCCGAGCGTTCCGCAGAACATGACCGTGCCCGCCACAAATTCCGTTCCGGCACGCGACATCAGGTCCGAGGGATTGCGCATCGCCGATAGCGGGCCCTCTTGGTATTTTAGTCGTTTGCCGTCGATGGTGACGTACGCGCGCAAGATCAATTGGTCCCAGTGGCCCGCTATCTCATCGAGACGCCAGAGCGTCTTGCCGACCATCTTGGCGCAGAATTGCTTCGATAGCGCGATACCCATTGTCTCCAGTTTACGGTCGGTATGATCGGATCCAACGCCAAGCCACAATCCATCGTGCATGGCGACGACCACCGGTTCCGCCTCGCCTGAGGTGTCGAGCCCGAGAACCTCCAGATGCGCCGTTTGCGTGAGATTCGCCGTGCTGATGCGGTAAAACACCGGCACCGACGACGGGCGTGGTACGCCAATTGCCGCGAGCTCCTCGATGTGATGACGCAGCGCCTTTTCATCGCGGCCGGTCCAGCCCGCAACGATCAGCGCTTTCGGAGCAAGTTCGGACCAATCGGTTTCACCGCTTGATAGACGCTCAAAGACGAGCATGGCTTGTTCCTTGAGTTGGCGACGGGCACTTGGTACATGATCGGCGAGGAAAATCCACCGGCGGAAATTTGTGTCGAATGGTGAAGTAGTATGGCCGTCAACAAAAAACATGACGAATTTCATACCCTCGACATGAATGTCGGCTGGGAAACGCCGTCCGGCTATCCAAAAGGCATCGAGCAGAAGATTTTGTCCGGCGCGCTGGACGAGACAAACCGGCGCGGCACGCGCACGCGCCTACTGCGCTTCGCACCCGGCGTCTTCACGACGAAGCCTTTCGTGCACGATTACTGGGAGGAAGTTTTTCTCGTATCGGGCGATCTAATCGTCGGCAACGACGCACAAGGAAACGGCGGCAAATCATTTCCGCCCAACACCTATGCCGTCCGCCCGCCGGGCGCCTATCATGGGCCATTCAAGTCGAACGGCGGTTGTACGCTCCTGGAAATCCATTACTTCGATCCGGCCTGAGCGACGTCGACGATTGCCCAGAGGAGTAGCGGGATAGATGGCGCGCCCGAAGAGATTCGAACTCCTGACCCCCAGATTCGTAGTCTGGTGCTCTATCCAGCTGAGCTACGGGCGCTTGATTCCACTGCCGGAAATCGGCCCGCGGAACGGGGCATAGCTATCGTCTTGACCGGGTATTGGCAAGAGTTGCGACGCGAACTCTCACGTGGGCTGCACGGCCCAGGCCAGGGCCACATTTTCAATGCGGATTCGATATGCGAGCAGCGCCGCGTTCGCGGCTGAAAAGATGAACGCGAAGACCGGTAGTCCAAGGGTCAGCGGAACCACGGCGATCTCCAGCGCGACGATCAAGTAGTTTGGATGCCGAAGCCAGCGATACGGCCCTCGCGCGATTGTTGCCGCACCTGGCAGCACGATGACGCGCGTGGTCCAGCGGCGACCGAGACTGGCGATGACCCACAGCCGCCCGATCTGCAGCACGATGAATATCGACAGCCAGAACGGATCAATGACGCGGTCATGCCCGAGGATAAGCAGGCCGACAATCCAGGTCGCGTGTAAAATCACGATGAGAGGATAATGCGCCGCGCCAAATTCGATGCCGCCCATCCCGCGCAGTCGCCTCGTATTGAGCTGGGCAAAGCAGAGTTCAATGAGCCGTTGCACGAGCAGGAATGTTACAAGCCACGCGCCCTCACCCATAGAACGCCTCAAGGGCCAGAAAATTCGCGGTGAAGCCGGGACCCAACGCCGAAAGCACGACCGGACCGTACAGACCACGCCGCAGCACACGTTCGAGAACGAAAAGAACCGTGGGCGCCGACATATTTCCGTGGTTGCGGAGAATCTCCCGCTCGTCACGCAGCGTCCCCTTCTGCAATTCGAGCGCCGCTTCGATGGCATCGAGCACTTTTGCGCCGCCGGGATGACAGACGAGCTGAGGCGCGCGCAGCCGGGCCGCCTTGATGAAACGGCGAACCGGCGCCGCCATTCGTTGCTCGACGAAGCGCGGGAGCGAGCGTGAGAGCATCACCCGGAAACCCACCGGATCGATCGCCCAGCCCATGATGTCGAGCGTGCGCGGCCAGGTGTGCTCCGCCGCGGCACCAACTTGCAGCGACCCCTCACGCGGCCCCGCCCGCAGAACGATGGCTGCTGCACCATCGCCGAAAAGGGCCGATGAAATCACGTCTGCCTTTGTTCCCCGATCGATGCGGGACGTCAGCGTGCAGAGTTCGACAACAACCACCAGCACCACTTCGCCTGGCTCAGCCCGCGCAAGCCGCGCGCCGAGTGCAAAACCAAAGACGCCGCCGGCACAACCGCGACCAAATACCGGCACGCGCATTACGCCTGGACGCAACCCCAGTTCCGGACCAACACGCGCTTCTATCCCTGGCGTGGCAATACCCGTCGAGGAGACCGTCACGACGACGTCGACATCACGCGCCGGAATTCCGGCGCGATCGAGTGCGGCCTTCGCCGTTCGAATGAAAAGCTCGCTCGCGCTTTCAACATAAGCTTCCGTGCGTTCGGCCAGATTGTACGGTTTGCTCAACCATTCAAGCGACCGCGCGGAATAGCGCCGCTCGATGCCCGCATTCGCAAAGATCTCTGCAAGTTTCGGGTAGCGCGTGAAGGTGCGCGCGTAAACGTGGCGCGCCGCATCCGCCACCGCTCGCTGATCGAGTTGATGCGGTGGCACAGATGTGGCGATCGAGAGCACGTTAACGGGCGGCGCCATGTCAGATGTCCTTCAGTCGCGCGAGCCCCCGAGGTAGAACACCGCAACCGGCGTCTACGTCCGTCAGGCGCGTACGCGCTCACCACGTCTGGTATCGAGATCGACCGCCCGGTCGGGGATTGTGATGCTGAAGGTGGCGCCAATCGTGCCAGGCACAAGGCGGATTTCACCGCCATGCGCCCGCACAAGCTCCGCGGCAATGGCGAGGCCGAGGCCCGTCCCGCCGGCTCGCGTCGATCCCTGAAAAGCCTGAAACAGGTGAGTTCTTGCCTTTTCCTGTACGCCGGGGCCGGTATCGGAGACTTCAATCACGACCACGCTGCCTTCACGCCGCCCGGTAATGCGGATCTGATCGCGTGCCGGATCGCGCGCACCGCGCGTCTCCAGCGCCTGCACCGCATTACGTGCGATATTGACCAGGACGCGAAACAATTGATCGTGATCGGCTTCCATTGTCAGGCCGCGTTCGACTGCAACAATCCATCGGATCGGCACGTCAAGGCCGAGGCCGAGCGCTTCGTGTACTTCTTCGATCAAGGGCTCGACCTGGAGCGTCCGGCGTTCCGGAGGTGGCTCCTGCGCGCCGCCGTAAGAAAGTGTGCTCTGACAGAATGCGATTGCCCGCTCGAGCGCGCGCATCAGCTTGGGCGCGAAGCGTTGCACTTTCGGATCGGGCGAAGTGGAGAGCTGATCGGAAAATAGCTGGGCCGACGCAAGCAGATTGCGCAAATCGTGATTGATCTTCGACACCGCCAGACCGAGTGCCGCCAGCCGGCTCTGCTGATGCAGCATCGAGGCCAGATCCCGCTGCATGGCGCCGAGCTCTTCCTCGGCGGTGCCGATTTCATCGCGACGCCCGCTTTCGGCAATGACGCGGGACGGATTTTCGGGATCGGCTCGGAAGGCGACCATGTTGCGCGTGATGCGCCACATCGGGCGCACGAAAAGGTAGTGCAGCGCAAGGAACACCAGCATCGCCGTGATACAGGAGATCGCCAGCGACAGGAGCAGGATGTTCACTGAAAACGTCCACATCGCCTTGCACATCGGTGCTTCGTCGAGAATGATCTCGAGGAAGTCGCCGCCCATCGGCGCGGCTCCGACCACACGGATGTTGTCGCCGGGCTTGCACATCAGCAACGTGTCGAACGCATCGACAATCGACTTCCACCAGGTCACGTTCCGCATGTCGATGTCCTGGGCGATGCTCGTTGGCATGTTGGACGCGGCCAGCAGACGCCGCTGATTGCCCATTTTCATCGCCACCGCATGCGCACCGATGCTGCGAAGAATCTGGTTCGCCAGGCTTTCAGGCACCATGCCGCTCGGCGCCGCGTCGAGGACAAGCGCCGCCGTGTGCGCGGCAGCCAACCTGTCATTCAGCCAGTTGAGCCGAAAATTTGCGACCGACGGCACGTAAATCATAATTTCGGCCACCATCACAAACACGATCGTCAGCAAAAGTAACTTGCCGGAGAGTCCGATGCGCGGCTTTCGCGTTCCGGGCTCCGCTTCGATCATGTTTTCTGGTCTGTCCGCCGATTCCAATTTCGCCTCAGCCAAAAATTCTCATCCAACCGATGATGCGCCGCGCCCAGACACCGGTCAAACTTGGGGGGAAATAGTCCATCGCCGCATATTTTCCAATCTCTGACAGCGTCGGATAGGGCAAAACAAGATCTGTTACGTCGCGAAGATTGAGATTTCGTGCAACCGCCAGAACCCACATAGCGATCAGCTCGCCTGCCTGGGCACCGACAATCGTGACACCCACTATTTTACCATTTGCCGTCGTGATGACTTTTATATGACCGCGTGGAGCGCCCTCTGCCTGCGCGCGGTGATTATCGTGATAGGGCCATCGCGTTACCCGAATCTTTGTGCCCTGCTGAAGCGCCCGCGCCTCGGTGAGCCCAATCTGCGCAAGCTCCGGGTCGGTAAAAGTGACCCACGGGATACAATCATCGTTAACACGCGCCGGCAGGCGGAATAAGGCGTTCCGGATCACAAGGCCGGCGTGATAGTTCGCGGCATGCGTAAGCTGAAGCGCGCCGGCAATGCAGTCGCCGATCGCGTAGACGCGACGGTTGCTCGTCTTGAGCTTTCTGTTCACGACGATGCCCGACCGTTCATGACGAATTCCCGCAGCATCGAGATCAAGCTCCGCGATTGATGGGCTGCGCCCGGCGGCAACGAGCAGATGACTACCGGTAATCGTCTGCTCGGCGCCGCCGCTATCGATTGTCGCGGTGACTGTTCGCCCGGCATGCGTGATATCGACAACGTTCACACCGCTTCGGATGACGACGCCTTCGCGCTCGAGCTGTGCGAGCACAATAGCGGTGCATTCGGGATCGTCCTTGTCGAGCGGTTGCGCCGCTTCAATGACCGTCACGGAGCTTCCGAGGCGGCGGAAGCCCTGCGCCAATTCAAGACCGGTCGGCCCCGCGCCGATGATGATGAGATGCTCCGGCCTCTCTGTAAGGTCGAAAATGCTTTCGTTCGTCAGGTAGGGACCACTGTCGATGCCGGGAATTGCCGGCAGCGCCGGTTTCGATCCGGTCGCGATCACAAAGCGGCGGGCACGGATCTCGATATCGCCAGCAACGACTGTGTTGCGGTCCTTGAACTTGGCCGGCGCATGGATGACGCGAACGCCGAGCCCGGTGAAACGTTCGGCCGAGTCGGCCGGTGCCACGGCGGCGATGACCGAGTGAACATGTCGGTGGACGCCGGAAAAATTCACGCCGGTGTCCCGCACATCGACACCGAACAGTTTTGCGCTCCGTGTCGCTTCGGCGCGTCTTGCCGCCGCCAACAAGGTTTTCGATGGCACGCAACCGGCATTGAGACTGTTCCCGCCCATCTTGTGGCCCTCGACGAGCACTGTCGGCACGCCAAAGGCCGCCGCGGCCGCGGCAACAGACAAGCCGCCGGGACCTCCGCCGATCACGCAAATGTCGGGTCTGAGCGTTTCCGCCATAACTCTGTATCTTTCGAACCGATTATACCGCCCGGCCGAACGAGGCGCGTCTCACCGCCTTGTGAGGCTATTTGACCCCGCCGAAGGCGCCGACACCGCGAACATTGACGGACCACAGGCCCTCCCTTATAAGCCGCGCAAAATCGCACGTCGGCCCGATTAAGTGGGTCTGACGGCGTATCGAGGGTTAATCCCTCCTTCCCCAAGGCGCAGCCAGCGGAGAACGAACGTGAAGCGGACCTATCAACCGAGCAAGCTCGTACGTAAGCGCCGCCACGGCTTCCGCTCACGTATGGCGACCAAAGGCGGGCGCAAGGTTTTGTCGGCGCGCCGGGGGCGTGGTCGCAAACGGCTGTCCGCCTGACAGGGGCAAAGAGGCCGCACATTGCTTCCATGGAACGATTGAGGCAACGGGCGGACTTCCTGGCTGCAGCGTCAGGAATCAAGGCGCCGTCGGCAGCATTCGTGCTGCAGGCGCGCAATCGCCGCGACCAGGGGCCGGCACGGTTCGGCTTCACGGTAACGAAAAGGGTCGGGAATGCTGTCGAGCGCAACCGGGTCCGCCGCCGCCTCCGTGAAATTGTGCGGCTCTGGGCCGTAACCCGGGTGTGCGCGGAACATGATTATGTGCTTGTCGGCCGTCGGGCGGCGCTCAATCTACCGTTCGAGCGCATGACACAGGACTTCGAAGGCGCATTGCGGCGAGTTCACGCGGGGCATAGCGGCAAACGGAATTTCAATGACCGATAACAAAAATACCATTCTTGCCATTGTGCTGTCCGCACTAGTGCTGCTCGGCTGGCAGTATTTCTTTGCCGCTCCGCAGGAAAAGGCGCGGCAGGAACAGTTGCAGCTGCAGGCACAGCAACAGAAACAGAATGTGCCGACGCCCGATCAGTCCAAACCGGCGCAGCCGCAGGCACAGTCGCAGGTGCCTGGCCAGGCAAACGCACCATCATCCGCGGCGCCCGTTGATCGTCGGGCGGCGCTGGCGAACTCGCCTCGTGTACCCATTGTGACCGACACGCTGCAGGGCACGATTGCCCTGAAAGGCGGGCGCATCGACGACCTCGCGCTGGTCAAATTCCGAGAGACGACTGACCCGAAATCTCCGCCGATTGTTTTGCTGTCCCCTTCGGGGACGGGTGATCCATTCTATGCGGAGTTCGGCTGGACGGGCGCCGCCGGAGCGAATGTCAAGCTGCCGACCTCCGAAACTGTCTGGAAGCAGGTGGGCTCCGGGGGACTCGGCGTCGGCCACCCTGTGACTTTGACCTACGACAACGGCGAAGGACTCGAATTCCGCCGTACCATTGCGGTCGACGACAAGTATCTGTTC
>Ga0070683_100001577_pt1 | contig 17635 bp, 15 predicted proteins | sample KBSC713LmetaG_FD_64662 | JGI IMG/M metagenome (GOLD analysis project Ga0070683, IMG submission 64662) | Corn rhizosphere microbial communities from Kellogg Biological Station, Michigan, USA - KBS C7.1-3L metaG | ecosystem: Host-associated > Plants > Roots > Rhizosphere ... | reverse complement strand
ACATTCGCGTCGGCTATCCGAAGGAAGAAGAAGAAATCGCAATCCTTCGCAACACGACCGGTTCGCGGTCCGAGCGGCTCGGCGCGGTACTCGGCGCCGATGAGTTGATCGCGCTGCAGCGGCTCACGCGTGAGATCACGGCGACGGAAAGCGTGTTGAAGTACGCGGCGTCGCTCGTGCGCGCAACGCGTCCGGATGACAGTCGTGCTCCGGATCTGATCAAGCGATATGTGCGATGGGGCGCGGGCCCGCGTGCCGGACAGTCGCTCATCCTCGGTGCGAAAGCGAACGCAATGCTCGCCGGACGTCTCTCCGTCTCTCCGAACGACATCAAGCGCGTCGCGGCACCAGTCCTTCGTCATCGTGTGCTGCCGAACTTCGCCGCGGAGGCCGAAGGGGTCAGCGTCGAGCGGATCATCGAAGACCTCATCGCGCGCATCGAGCCGCCGCGCAGCGAGATCCGGGTGTAGCGATGCCGACGGATGCGTCGTACGGCGCGCTGCTCGATGCCGTGCGAGGCGTGCACTGGCCGGCACGCCGTGCGGTCGTTTCCGCGGTCGCCGGGACACATCGCTCGAAACAACGCGGGACGTCGGCCGAGTTCACGGAGTATCGTCTCTATCGTCAGGGTGACGATCCTCGTCGCATCGACTGGCGCCTGCTCGCCCGCAGTGATCGTGCGTACATTCGCCTCGCGACCGATCGCGCGGTTTTGCCGACGACGATTGTGCTGGACAGCTCGGTATCGATGGCGTTTCCGATGGCGACGCGTGAAAAGTGGCGCCGGGCGCAGGAGATCGCGGTGGGACTGGCCGCCGTCGCGCACGCCGATGGTGACCCGGTTGGCGTCGCGGTGGCCGGAGATGACGGGGACATTCGGATGGTTCCTCCGAGGACGCGTCGTGGAGTCGTGAGCGAAGTTGCCCGCGTCGTCGACGCAGCCGACCCCGATAGCGCGGGCGAGATGGGCAAACTCCTCCGCGCCACCCGCACGAAACGCATCGCCCTCATCACCGACATGCTCGACGATGATGATTTGCTGATAGCAGCAAAAGTACACATCGTCGGGGGCGGCGAAGTGCATCTCGTGCACATTGTCGCGAAAGAAGAGGTCGATCCGCCGAGGCGGACGATGCTTGCGGCGGATCCGGAGCGGCCGGCACTTCAGCGTCTACTCGTGGATGCGACTCGTCGCGAATACGACGAGGCGTTCGGCCGCTGGCGCGCCGGCATCGCCCGCGAGTGGCGATCGGCGGGTGCGTCGTATACCGAGGTGATCACCGACGAGCCGGCGGCGCACGCCGTGCGACGAATCGCCGAGCCGCCGGCCTACGGAGCGCCGCGGCTATGAGCTGGCTGATTCCGGCGGCACTCGGAGTCGCGGCGATCGGTGCGCTTGCGACGATCGCGCTGCATTTCATCGCGCGAAGCCGGCCAGTCGCAGAGCCGCTACCGACGGCGCGGTTCATTCCCGATCGAGCGATCCATGCGAGAACGCGGTCAATGGCGTTGACCGATGTCTTGCTGATGCTGCTACGCCTCACTGCCGTCGTACTCCTCGGATTTGCAGTGGCGGGCCCAGTGCTCGCGGCCGGCGGCAAGGTGTCGAGAATCGTCTTGGCTGATCGATCGCGAGCGGTCGCGAGCGTCGAGGCCGTGCGCGATAGCGCTCGAGTCTATTTGCGGCAGGGCGATCAGCTGATCGCGTTCGACAGCAGCGCGTCGCTCGCACGGACGACGACGATTGATTCGATCGTCGCATCGCGTGCCCGCGGCTCGCTGTCCGCCGCGTTTTCCTCGGCAACGCGCGGCGGTGTTCGTGCGGCGCCGACCGCGGATTCGATCGAGCTGATTCTCATTTCGCCGCTGGCGGAGGAAGAGGTTGACCCGGCGACGATGAAACTTCGCGCGGCTTGGCCGGGACGAATTCGACTCGTTCACGTGGTGGGTTCGGAAACGGTCGAGAAGCCGGCGCGCGTCGAAGTTCGCGCTGGGCAGAGTGATGCCGTGGCTGCCGGACTCTCGTTGCTTCCCGCGCTCGGTGCTCCCGTTCGCGTCGTCCGCGGACAGCTGACCGTTGATGACTCTTCGTGGGCCAGAAACGGCAACCTGCTGGTGCACTGGCCGGCGACCGATGCCGACGCCGATTGGCCGCATCGCGCCTCGATCGACGCGATCGGCGGCGTCAGCGCTGGACGAGCGACGCTCGTTGGGCGCTTTCCACGCCCGTGGGCGCTTTCCGGTCGCGTCGTCGCACGTTGGGCTGACGGCGAGCCTGCGGCGACCGAGACGGTCGTCGGAACGGGTTGCGTTCGCGATGTGGGAATCCTCATCGACGAGTCGAGCGATCTCACGCTGCGAGAAAGCTTCCGTTCATTCGCCTACGAACTTCTTGCGCCGTGCGGTGGTCGTCGCGCCAGCGCGAAAATCGATTCTGCATCCATCGCCGTGCTGGCGGGCGCCGGTGCGCTCGCGTCGTCGACGAATCTTCGCGACAAGGCGACCGAGACGTCGCCATGGTCTCCCTGGTTGCTCGTCGCGGCCGCCCTGGCATTGATTGCGGAGCTCTCGCTACGACGCGCGTCGTCGAGGTTCGCGTGAACGCGATGACGCAACTGCGCGTGGTACGTGTCATTCTCGCGATCGGCGCATTGCTGCGCGGCATCGCATGGGGACTCGGCGCCGCATTCACGTTGTTCGCCGGAGCGGCGCTCATCGATCTCGCGACGCCGCTTTCGCTCGACACGCGTCATTTGATTCTCGCGGTCGCGGTGGTCAGCGCCGTATCGGTCGGGGCATCGATGTGCTGGCGCGATCGCGGCGTCTTGTCGCTCGAGCGCGTCGCGATGTGGATCGAAGAGCGACTGCCGTCGCTCGAGTACACACTTGTCACTGCTGTCGAGACTGGAAACGTCTCGTACGTCGCCGGTGTTAAGACGGATCGTTGGCGTCCGATCGCGATTCGTCGCAGCGGACGAGCGCTGCGCACGCCGCTCGTTGTGTCCGTCGCTGCGTTCGCGATTCTGCTCATCTTGCCGGGCGGCGCCGTCGCGCGAATGACCCTCCCACACGCCGGCGATTCGATCGAGCGCGCGTCCGTCGGAGGTCGCTCGACTGCGAGCCGACTGACCCCGATGATCGCCGACGTTGTGCCGCCGAGATATACAGGCGAGAAGCCGACGTCGGTCGATGAGCCTCGCGACGTTCGCGCGATCGTCGGCAGTGCGCTCACGATAAGCGGGCGCGGTGACGCGAAGGGAATCGTCGCGCGAATGGGTAAAGACAGCGTTGCCGCGACGCAGCGCGGGGATCGGTGGTCGATCGCCATGTCGGTCTCGACAAAGGCATTCGCGATTCGCCTGACTGATCGATCGTTCGAACGAATCGTCGCGGTCGAGCCAGTGATCGACGCGTCGCCGTCGGTCGTTCTCAGCGCGCCGGCGCACGACAGCGTGCTCCGGACTCCCAAGGGACGCATTCCCCTCGCCGCAAACGCGACCGACGACTTTGGGGTCGTCTCCGCGTCGTTCGAGTACATCGTGAGCTCCGGCGAGGGTGAGACGTTCAAGTTCAAGTCAGGGGTGATTGGTTCGCAGAAGCCAACGGGAAAGTCAGTGTCGCTGTCATCGGCGCTGTCGATCGATTCGCTCGAGCTCAAGGCGGGCGACATTGTCCATGTCCGCGCCGTCGCGCGCGACGCGAACGATGTGAGCGGACCAGGCATCGGCGTCTCCGAAACGAGAACCATTCGCATCGCTCGCGCCGACGAGTATGACTCTGTCGCGGTCGATGCCGCGGGACCCGCCGACGCGGAGAAGAGCGTCATCAGCGAGCGAATGCTCATCATTCTCGCCGAAGCGCTCGAGAAGCGACGACCATCGCTCCGACGCGACACGCTCGTCGGGGAGTCACGCCGCATCGCTTCCGACCAGAAGAAGCTTCGTCGAACGGTCGGCGACGTCGTCTTCACGCGTCTCGGTGGCGATCCGAGCGGCGAAGAGCATACTGGCGAAGAGTCGCCCACGCGCGCAAAGACGATGGAAGAAATGCTCGCCCGCGCGGACTCTGCGACGAATCAGTCGAGCGATCCGATCGACTTCGAGGGCGGCGAGAGTCCGGTAGTCGCCGTGAACAAGCCATTGCTCGAAGCGTACAACGCGATGTGGTCGGCGAGCACAGAGCTCGAGATCGGTGAACCGGGGCGCGCACTGCCGCACATGCGTCGGGCGCTCGAGCTCATCGAGAAAGCACGGAAGGCCGAGCGGATCTATTTGCGCGGAGCTCCGCCGGCGGTTGTGATCGACGTCAGCAGGGCGCGTCTCAAGGGTAAAGACAAGGGCTCAGCGAGCACGCGTCGTGCACTGAGCGCCGCCGATTCCGCGGCGCACAGTCGGCTCATTCGATTCGCGAACATCGTCGATCTGGTGCAGCGAGACCAGAAATCCGCGATCGATTCGCTGCTCGTGTTGCGCATCGACGCGTTGGCCGACGAGCCGAGCTTTGCGTCGGCTCTGAGCGATGCGGCGGATGCGATGCGTCGAGGGAGGGCGAATGAGGCGTCGATCGCATTGGCTCGCGCGCGGCGAACGCTCGCCGGCGCGCCAGTCGCGCGCGACTCGTTGGCGCGGTGGAGCATCGTTCCGTGACGACCGAGTTCGTTTTCGCGACCGCGCAATACGATTCGGGCGATTGGGACAGTGCGCCGCTGCTCCCGGCGAACATCATCGACACGATCGCGCGTTACACCGAAATCACCGTCGCGCCGACGGGCGCCATCGTTCCACTCGGCGACGACCGCATGTTGCGGTATCCGCTGATCTACATGACCGGCCATCTGCCGGTTCGATTCAGCGACGCCGAACGTCGGAACGTGAAGCGATTCGTCGAGCGGGGCGGATTGCTGTTCATCGACGACCACAATCACGACGTCGACGGGACGTTTCACAAGACGGCGACCGAAGAGATCGCGCGGACGGTGGCACCGCTGGCGGAGTTGCCGAACAACCATCCGCTGTATTCAGCATTCTTTAAATTCGATGGACCGCCGACCACGGCGCACGAACTCAATGGCTGGGGGGATAACCTCGTCCACAAGCATTTGATGGCCGTCGAGCGGAATGGACGCATCGGTGTGTTGTACAGCAGCAAAGACTACAGCTCGGAGTGGAATTACCATCCGGACAGCAAGCGGTTCTTATCGGTCGACAACACGAAATTCGCCGTGAACCTCGTGGTGTATGCCCTCACTGCGTAGCCGACTCGAGATGTGGTGCCGCGTCGCGGCATTCGGCGTCCTCGGCTGGCTGCTCGGGGGAAGCTTTTTCACGTCGTCGAATCGGCGGATCGAACGCGCGAACACACAGAATGTCGCCGCGCATCTGGAAAGCTGGACGCGCGCGCCATCGACGACGACGCTTCATCTCGACCTTACCGCGGTTCCCGAGACGTGGGTGGTCGATTGGCTCGCCGCACTGCGCCACAGCAATCACCTCGTGAATTGGAGCGGCTCGCCGCCGGCGGTGGCGCTGGTGACCGAGCCTGTTTCCGATCCCGAGGGCGGAGTCCGGATCGACATCGCAGCTCCGACCGGCGCGGACGTTGTCGTCCGCGATGAGGGAAGTCTCATCGACAGCGCGCGCATCAGTGCCCTTGGCGCGACGATGCTGACGCCGATCGCGATCGGCAACGTCACGGCGACCGTCGGCAGTCAGCGCGTAGGCGCAACGCCGATCGACTCGGCGCGATTGAAGAGCGTCGTCGTCATCGGCGACGCTGGGTGGGAAGGGAAATTCATCGCGTCAGCGCTCGAGGAGCGTGGCTGGGCTGTGACTCCTCACTTCTCAGTCGCGCCGAACGTCGACGTGACCCAGGGTGCGCCGCTGATCATTGACACGGCCCGCGTCTCAGCCGTGATTGCGATCGATACGTCGATTCGATCGCATGCGGCCGAGCTCGAGCGCTTTGTACGATCCGGCGGCGGACTCATTCTCGCCGGGCCGTCGGCGCAGTCGCTTCGTGCGCTGGCGCCGGGCAGCGTTGGCGCACGAACTCGGCCGACCGTTCATCCTGCGGACACGATGCGACTCGGCACGACGGGATTCTATCCGGTGATGTCGTTGAACAGCGGCGGCGTTCCGCTCGATCGTCGTTCCGATGGCGTCGTTCTCGCTGCGCGTCGCGTCGGCGCCGGGCGAGTGCTGCAGGTCGGCTACGATGACAGTTGGCGCTGGCGAATGGCCGGCGCGCCCGGGTCGGAACGTGCACATCGAGAATGGTGGTCGCGTCTTGTCGCATCGGTCGCGTACGTGCCGCCGGCTGCGCCGAATTCGAATGAAGGCGGGACGGCCGCGCCTCTCGCGCACATGGTCGATCGCCTCGGACCAGCGCAGGCGGCGGTCAATCTGAGCGGTGAACGACCACCGGTCGACCGTCGGCTGTTGCTCGCGTTGATTCTGACTTTGCTCATCGTCGAGTGGGGATCGCGGCGATTGCGAGGACTCAAATGACGATCGGCTATGTATCGAGCGCTGACTGCGGTCGCCACGATACGGGTTGGGGACACCCGGAACACGTCGGTCGCCTCGTTGCGATTCCGCGTGCGCTCCGCGAGGACGCCGAGTTCATGATGCGGCTGCGGCACGTCGAGGCGAGGCATGCGACGGCGGACGAGCTCGCGCTCGCGCACGACCCAAAGTACATCGAGTCAGTGAAAAGACTCGTCGAGCGCGGCGGCGGGCGTCTCGACGCCGATACCGTCGCGAGCGAAGGCTCCTGGGATGCGGCGACCGCGGGAGCCGGAGCCGTCCTCGACGCGATCGACTTCGCGGTGGGCGACGGCCCACGACGCAGTTTCTGCGCGGTGCGTCCGCCGGGGCATCATGCCCTGCGAAGCGCCGCGATGGGCTTCTGTCTGTTCGGCAACGTGGCGATCGGCGCGCACTATGCCCGTCGCCGTCATGGTCTCGAGAGAATCCTCATCGTGGACTGGGACGTCCACCACGGCAACGGAACGCAGGCGCTGGTCGAGCACGAGCGCGACATCCGTTTCGTGTCGATGCACCAATGGCCGTGGTACCCAGGCACCGGCGCTGCAGACGATCGCGGTCCGCATCGCAATGTGTGGAACGTGCCTATGCGGGCCAGTCTTCCGCCGACGACCTATGTCGATGCGCTGAAGTCGGCGATCGACGCGGCGACTGCGGACTTCACTCCGGATCTCGTGCTGATCTCGGCCGGCTTCGACTCGCTGGCCGGCGATCCGCTTGGTGCGTTCACGTTGGAGTATGAAGACTTTGAAGACTTGACGCGCTTCCTCGTCGAGCGGGCAGAGTCGTGGTGCAGGGGCCGGTTGGTAAGCGCGTTGGAAGGCGGATACGAGCCCTCGCATGTAGCAGTCGCTTGCGTCAGGCACATGAAAGCGCTGGAGTGACTACGCAGAGCACAAACAGCGCACAACAGGAACGGCGCAGACCGATTAAGAGCGCAGACTGCCGAACGGCGCAAACTGCCAAAGGGCGCAAACTGCCAAAGGGCGCAAACTGCCAAAGGGCGCGGACTGCCAAACGGCGCAAACTGCCAGAGGGCGCGAACTGCCAAACGGCGCGAGGGTCCTGACCGCGCCGGCAGTCAGACTGCGCGGGCAGCCGACGCTCGGCGCCGCAACAACGGACGCTTTCAGCGTGTGCAGCGCCCCCGGACCGAGCAAAGCATGTTCCCGAAAAAGTCGGCGTTGTCGTAGTTTCGCGCGGTTAAACTGTCGGCGCTTTTGGGCAGTTCGCGCCGTTTGGCAGTCCGCGCCGTTTGGCAGTTTGCGCCGTCTGGCAGTTTGCGCCCTTTGGCAGTTCGCGTTCTTAATCGGCCTGCGCTGTTTGTGCTCTGCGCTGTTTGTGCTCTGCGCTGTTTGTACCTATCCGGCGAGTCGGACTCGGCTCGTATCCGGAAACAGGAACATCACCGCCGCTGCTCCGAGATAGAACGCCGATGTCACCAGCAGTGCCGAGACGATTCCGATTCCCGGCACCGTCGCCAGCGTCCCGATGACGTAGGGAGCTAACGCGCCAAGTAAGCGGCCAGAGTTGTATCCGAGCCCCTGGCCACTCGCCCGCACCGTCGTTGGAAAGAGCTCCGAGAGAAATGGCGAGATCGCGCTCCAATACGCGTGTCCCACGAAGCCGATCAACGGACTCAGAGCGAGCAATACAGTCGGGCTGCGCACCATCTGGCCGTAGAGCGGCACCAGCGCGGCCGCGGCGATCAGAAACCCTGCGAACACTCGTCGACGACCGAAGCGATCGGCCAACGGTCCGAACGAGAGATAGCCGATGAACGCGCCCGCCTGCATCGGGATCAGCCAGCCGACCGATTTGACAATGCTCATGCCCGCGCCGCCTTTGTCGATCGGCGTCGCGAGAAGATTCGGCAGCCAGAAGAACAGGCCCCAGTATGCGAACTGCAGGAGCGACGCGAGAATGCACGCCAGGATCGTCCGCCGACGCAGCTCGCTGCCGAACAAGATTCGATACGGATTTTGACGCTCTTCTTTCGCGGTGCGCGTCCACAGCTCCGGCTCCTCGACGCCTCGGCGGAACCACAGAATGAGAAGCGCGGGCAATCCGCCAACGGCGAACAGCCAACGCCACGCGCCTGGTCCGAGCGGAAGGACGTCGAGGATCAGCCCCGCGAGCGCCGCGGCGAGAATGGCGCCGAGTGCCCACGTCGATTGCATCAGCGACGTTGCCTTGTTTCTGAGCTCCGACGGCAACGTCTCCGCGACGAGCACGCCGCCCGCGGCCCACTCACCGCCCATCCCGAGTCCAAGCAACCCACGCCAGATCGCGAGTTGCACGACACTCTGCGATGTCGCCGCGCCGAGCGAACAAACGGAGAATATCGCGATCGTGACGTTGAGCGTTTTCACCCGCCCGATGCGATCAGCGATGATGCCGAACGCGAGCCCGCCCACCGCGGCGCTGATCAACGTCAGCGTGCCGAGCAGCCCCGCGGTCGCGTCGCCGAAACCGAAGTAGGTCTTCAGTCGCGCGATCGCGAGAACGTAGATGAGAAAGTCCATCGCGTCGAACATCCAGCCGAGCATGGCGGCGAGAAGCGCGCGACGTTGATTGGAGGGCAGAGAGAAGAACCACATGAGGGCGCAAAGTTGGCGGCGAAACGCCGACTGCGGAACCACCTCAGAGCGAATTCTCCGCTACTTGTTCCGCGTGAGGACGATCGTCAGCGGAACGGTGTCCTTCGGCGAGATCGATACGTCGATCGAGATCTCGTGGTAGCCGGCCTTCGTGATTTTCACCTTCGATTTCCCCTCGGGAAGAAACGCGAACGAGGCGGTTCCCGTCGATGTCGTCTCGACGTGATCGCCCGTCGAGACGTTCGTGACCGTCGCACCGCTCACCGGTTCGCCGTTGCCCTCGTCGTAGAGTCCGAGGAGGCGATTGCGATAGACGATTGCCGGAATGCCTTGCTCGATGACGTACGTCCCGCGCGACAGGTTGAACGCGACGCCCGGCTTGAGCGTGATGAACGCCGCGTTCTGATCGCCCATTCGACCGATCGATTGCTCCATGCAATCGCGATACGTGATTTCGGCGATATGCTCCGGCTTCACCAGCGACAACGTCTTCAAGACCGCGAGACTGACCGGCGGCGACTTCGCCGGCTTGGCCAACGCCTTTCGGCGCGAAGCGATCATCGGGTCCAGCGAGTCGTACGGGCTGATCGGGATCCGTTTCCCGTTGATCCAGACTTCCTCGATGTCGCAATTCGGAATGATCCCGGCCGAACGGCTGTACAGCATATCCGGTCGGAGCTTTGTGAAGACGTCGAGTCCGTCGAGCAAAGGGCGATCACTGTTCGCGATGACGTCGGCATCGACGAAGTAGCTCTTGTGCTTTGCTTCCTCCTGCGCCGAGACGCGGACGGTCTCGAGCGATTGCACGGCCCGCTGCAAAACAATGCTGATGAGGGTCGTATCTCGACCGAGTGTGAAGAATCGATCGCCGCGAACGAAGCCGATCTTCCGCGCGACGATCTCCAGACTTCCGTCCTGGTGCTCGAGCTTGAATGCGTGTCTGCCTGCACCGTCCGTGGTCGATTGTGCGACGACGGTTCGTATGTCCCGCATCACGCTGATATCGACGCCACTGATCGGCGTAGCCTCGCTGTCGGTAACGCGAACCACGAGAACACTCGGCGCCGTTTGGGCGCGAATTGCAGTTGCTCCGGCGACGACGAACGCTGCGACCGCCGCCAATCGGGAGACCGCGCCGCTCACTTCGATTTCGTCAGAGTCAATGTGATCGGCACGCTGTCTTTCGGAGAGATCACCACCCGCCAGCGGAGATCCGAGTACCCAGGCTTGCGAATCCAGAGCGTCGACATCCCTTCGGGCAGGAAGAGAAGACTCACGGTGCCCGTCGTCGTCGTGGTCGCGAACGTTCCAGACGTCGAGTCAGCCACCTGAACGCCGCCGATCGGTTCACCCGTCTCGACATCGTAGACGCCGAGAAGTCGATTGCGATACGACGACGAGCTCGTTGCCATCGACGCGTCGTTCACCGCGGCGCGATCGTTCGGCGCGAGCGCGACGTCCTGCAATACGTACGAGCCAACGCCCGGTTCGAATCCGATCCCCGGCTTCAGCGTCACGAAGATCGCGTTGTTGCCGTACACTTTGTCTACCGTTTGATCATTGCAGTCCGCGAACGTGAGCTCTTCGATATGCTCCGGATGTATCGATGTTAGAACACTCTGAATCGTCAGGCTCGTCACGGCCAATCCGGTCGGACCGAGGTGCGGCGTCGCACGTGACGCGATTCGCTGTTGCCTCATGCGATCGGCGAGCGCCGGGTTCGTAAGGGGAGGAAACACGATCCGGCGGCCGTTCACCCACATGTACTTCGGCGCGCACTCCGGAAACCGGCTGTGGTTGATGTCGGGAATGCGGCTATAAATGATGTCTGGACGGAGCTTGGTTAATAGATCGAGCCCGTCGATGATTGGGCGGCTGCTGTTCGCGATGTCATCGGCGTCGAGATGATACGCTTTCCGTTTGACGTCTTCTTGCGCCGTGACCGAGACCGCGGGCAAACTCGTTGGCGCTGTTCGCAGCGCGATCTTTAGACCAATCGAGTCGTGCACCGCGGAGAAGAACTGATTGCCGCGCTGGTATCCGATTCGACGTGCAACGACCTCGTAATCGCCGCCATGAGGCACCGTGAACGATCGTCTTCCCAGTGAGTCAGCCGGTCCGCCCGCAACCACGGTCGTCAATCCGCGCAACGCGCTGACCTCGGCGTTTGCGATCGGTGCCCCCGCGGAATCGACGACCCGCACTCTCACGAGGGCGTCGCGTTGCTGAGCTCCCACCGACGCAAGCGGAGTCGCAACGACTGCGAACAGTGCGAGGAGCGAGAACGATGAGCGCACCAGAACCTGCGACAAGGGTCGAAGGCTGTTGTATACGAAGCCGTGAGCAGACTTGCAATAGCTGTTCAGGTCGTCCCAACCCTATTTCCAAAATGCTGACTCGACCATGGCACAAAGCTTTCCTGTGCTTTCTCGCGTGAACGGTCACACCCATGCGCGAAGCTACGCGATCGATGCATCCGGAACGGCGCAATGCGGCGCCTCGCTCGACGAGATCAACCGCGCCATCGCGAGCGAGCAGGGCCACATCTGGGTCGATATCGACATCTGCGACGAACGGCAGGTCGCCGTGCTCAAGGGGATCAAAGGCCTCCATCCGCTCGCCGTCGAAGACGCGCTCGCGACGAACAGTCGCCCGAAGCTCGAGGAATTTCCTGGCTACCTGTTCCTCATCATCATCGGGATCCGGTTCCACGAGAAAACCGATGACCCGTACGACCTCGAGACCTTCGACCTCTGCTTCTTCCTCGGGCCGAACTATCTGATCACGGTCCACGATGGTCCAACCGCCGCGGTCGACGAGGTCGCCGAGCGAATTGAGAAGAACACAGATCTCCTCGGGCGGGGGACGGACCGCCTCGCGCACGCGATCATGGACGGCGCGGTCGACGAATATTTCCCGCTCCTCGACAGGATCGATGACTTCGTCGACTCCCTCGAGCAGCGTGTCGTCGTCCAGTTCGATGAAAAGGCGCTCCCGGAGATCTTCGCGGTGAAGCGCCTGGTCCTTCAGATCCGCCGGCACGTCGGCCCGGAACGAGAGGTGTTCAACATCCTCACCAATCGCCCGACGAAGCTCCTGTCCCCGGATTCACAGATTTACTATCGGGACATTTACGACCATGTGCTGCGTATCAACGACTCGGTCGAGACCTACCGCGACCTGCTCAGTAGCGTGTTGGACAGCTATCTGACCCAGGTCTCCAATCGACTCGGCAAGGTCACGAAAGGGCTCTCGGTGATCGCGACGCTCAGCATCCCGTTCGTGGTCATCAGTGGGATGTGGGGAATGAACTTCCAGCACATTCCGCTTTCGGACTATCCCCATGCATTTTGGTTGATGGTCGGCGTTCAACTCGCGTTTGGCCTCGTGCTGGTCCTCATTCTTCGATTCTGGAAGTTGCTCTAATGGCTCTGCGCCTTCATGCGATCACAGTCGTCGACGGGTCGGTCGAGATGCCGACCGGCATTGACGTCGATTTGCCGCCGCCGGGAGCGACCGGAACGTGGTCTGTCACGCCCAAGCTCATCCCGTATCGCGATTTGTGCGCGGTCGTCTCTCAGCAAAGAAATTTTGCGCTCGACGCACCGACCCCGTCCACGGTGGACTTCCATCGGTCTGTGGTCGATGCTGTATTTAGGACGGCAACCGTGCTACCGGCGCCGGTCGGCGTGGTCTTCCGTGCACCTGACGTACTCAAGCATTGGATGGAGCTGCATTACGTGGCATTGACTGGTGCCCTGGAGTTCGTGGTAGACCGAGTCGTCGCGCGCGTTCACGTGGTTCGGGCCGAGTCGACGCCCGACGATCGTGAAACCGGGTCAGACCTCGCGGCCGAAGCGGCTGAGTCGCTTCGCGCCCTTCGCCGGCATTCGGTGTCCTCGGTGCCACTCCGTCGTGAAGGTGTGACTGGTCTCGCGCTCAGCTCTGCGTTTCTCGTCGATCGGAATAACTGGCGGACGTTCGTCAGCGCGACGGACGAACAGAAATCGCTGCATCGGATGTTGCAGTTCAAGGTCACGGGGCCTTGGGCGCCGTATGACTTCGTGAACATGCAATTCGGCTGATCAGTGTTTTGTCCTCAATGCGGTACTTGGAATCGCGCCTCGTCGGCCGTGTGCGTCCGTTGTACGGACCCGCTTCCGGAGCTCGCACGCACGCCGTTCGAGCAGCCGGCTGAAGAGATCACGCGTCTTCGTCGCGCGACCGGCAATCGCTATCGCGTCCTTCACCGCCTTGGCGGCGGGGGAATGGCCGAGGTGTACGTCGCGGAGCAGGTGCAACTCGCGCGTCGCGTCGTTCTCAAGGTGCTCCATCCGCATCTGGGTCGCGACGCCGAAGTCGCCGAGCGATTTCGGCGAGAAGCCGAAGCGGCGGCGAAGCTCGTCCATCCGAACATCTGCGCGATCTTCGACTACGGCGCGACCGGCGACGTCGTGTACACCGTCATGCCGTTGTTCGAGGGCGGGTCGCTCGCGGATTTGATCCAGAAGACTCGATACGTCGAGGCGAGTCGGACCGCGTCGATCGCCGCGCAGGTCGCGTGTGCGCTCGACTACGCGCATCGTCGAGGCGTCGTACATCGCGACGTGAAGCCGGACAACGTGCTGTTCGACGAAGACGGCAATGCCGTGCTCACCGACTTCGGGATCGCGACCGCGCGGTTCCACGGCCGGCTCACAGCGAGTGGTCGCGCGATGGGGACGCCCCACTACATGTCGCCCGAGCAGGCGATGGGCAAGCTCGTCGACGGCCGCAGCGACATCTATGCGGTCGGAGTTCTGCTGTACGAGTCGCTCGTCGGACAACCGCCGTTCGACGGTGCGGACGCCTTCTCGGTGAGCTACAAGCAGGTGCACGAGCTGCCCGTCGCGCCGTCGGACATCAGTCCTCGCGTTCCGGTCGCGCTATCCGACATCGTGATGAAGTGTCTCGCCAAAGCGCCGCCGTCGCGGTACGCGCGCGGCTATGATCTGGCGGACGCCCTCATCAACTTTCTGGCGGTCGCTCCCGACGCCGCCCCGGCGTATCGGTCGGCCGTCACCGCGCGGCGCGCGAAGCTCTCCTCCGGCGCATGAAAGTTCGGCACGACATCTCGATCGTCCACACGAAGCATCCGTTCGCCATCGCTCGCTGGAGCTCGACCGAGCATCGTCTCATTAGAGTTTGCATAACGGACGACGACGGCGTCGAGGGATGGGGCGAGGCCGCGCCGAACCGCTTTTATGGCGAGACCGCGGACACCGCCATCGCCGCGCTGGAACGTCTCAAGCCGATCGTCGAAGCGTGCAATCTGTGGGCGATCGAGGATGTCGAAGCCGACATGAATCGTGCCCTGCGGTTCAACGGTTCGGTCAAAGCCGCGATCAGCGCCGCGCTCCATGATCTCGCCGGCAAGAAGCTCGGCGTTCCCGTGTACAAGCTCTGGGGGCTCGACGCCGCGAAGGCGCCGCTCTCGAGCTTCACGATCGCGATCGCGGCGAATGAAGCGGAGCTCAGAGAGCGCGTCGAACAAGCCGCCGAGTATCCCGTGCTCAAGATCAAGCTTGGGACGGATCACGACCCGCAGATCGTCGAGACGGTCCGAAAGGCCGCGCCGAAAAAGCTGCTGCGCGTCGACGCGAACGCGGCGTGGACGGCGAAGCACGCCGTGAAGATGGTCGACGTGCTCGCCGAGCATGGCGTCGAGTATCTCGAGCAGCCGCTGCCGCCGCACGATCTCGAGGGACTGCGGTTCGTTCGCGAGCGATCGGTCTTGCCGGTGATCGCCGACGAGTCGTGTGTCGTCGCGACGGATATTCCGAAGCTCGTCGGCGTCGTCGACGGGATCAACATCAAGCTGTCGAAGTGCGGCGGCCTCCGCGAAGCGCTCAAGATGATCGCGATCGCGCGCGCTCACGGTATGTCCGTTATGGCCGGCTGCATGATCGAGACAAGCCTCGGCATAACTGCAGCGGCGCATTTCGCGCCGCTGCTGGACTATGCTGATTTCGACGGCGCGGCGCTGCTTGCCGATGATCCGTACGTTGGCGCGACGATCGATCGCGGTCAGATCGTGATTCCGGACGCGCCCGGGCTAGGCGTCGCGCCTCGCGCGTGAACGTGAACGCATAACAGCGGCTGTTCGACTCCTCGCGCGACTCGAACGGCGCCTTGGGGCCGCCCGTGCGCGCGCCGTGCTCCTCGGAGACGCTGATGGCGACTGGGCAGCGCAGGCGCGCCAAGAAGCGGATCAGCGTCTCGAGACAGTAGCGATCGAGTTTGCCTCGCCGCAATTCCGGAACTCGACGATGATCGGTGCCGAGCAGATAGGCGATGTTGTCGACGTTCCAGCCGGACATGAGCTCCGCGAGCTTGACGCCGAGCTCTCGCTTGAGCGCGGGAATGGGATCGGCACAGCGCATACGCGACAAGCTGATATCGCGCGCTAGCGCCTGCGTCACCATTTGAGCGACGGGCGTGGCAATTGCGCTCGCCGCGCGGCGCAAGGCAATTGGTCGAACCGACCGGCGCGTGACAGTGGTGCGCGGAGTCTATCGATGAGAGCGTGGCGCCGCCCACTGGGCAAGCCACGCTCGCGGACCGACACTCGAAACTCCAAACTCAAGGGACGACTGACGCCGACCAATACGAACCGAGCCGCGCAAGCAGACCCGCATACACGTCGATCCCGTCGAACAAATTCTGCATCCGCAGGTTCTCGTTTGACGAATGCTGATTGTTGTCGTGATTGACGATCGGCACGATGATCAGCGGCGCGTGAAGGACCTCTTCGAATTCGTACAGCGGAATGCTGCCACCCATGGTGGGCAGCGCCACGATTGGCGCACCCACAGCTTCCTGCGTCGCGCGAAGCACGGCCTTGGAGAGCGGCGCGTCCATCGCGACACGGGTCGCCGGGTAGCCCGCCTCCCACGTCATCTTGAGAATTTTCTTATGCGCCATTCGTTCGGCGGGCGTCGGCGTGTGGTCCACGACGAAGAAGCCTTGCGCCTTCGCGTGTGCTTCGACGAGCCCCCTGATGTGTTCCGGCGTCTGTTTCGGCACGAGCCGGAAGTCGATCGACGCCACGGCTTCAGTGGGAATCACGTTCGACGCCGTCGCGCCGACGTTGCCGCCGCGTATGCCGCGCAGATTCAGCGCCGGAAGCATGATGCGCTCGACCAGCGCCGCGTTGTTTGCCTCCGTGCCGCCGAGCTGAGTCTCGACCCGCATCGCCGAATCGATCATCGGAATCTGCGCGATCGCCCTTCGCTCGGCCGCGCTGATCGGGACAACGTCGTTGTAGAAATTCTTGATGAGAATCTTCCCATCGTCGTTGCGCATGCTCGCGATCAGATTCGCGAGAACGGTCACCGGATTCGGCGCCCAGTTTCCATAGTGGCCGCTGTGTAATCCGTGTGATGGGCCGTACGTCGTGAGCTCGACGCCCGTGACGCCGCGCGCGCCGAAGACGATCTGCTGCCGACGCGACTGATGCACCGGACTGTCCCCAAAGAGCCACGCGTCCGCGCGAAGAAGCGCCGAGTTCTGCTGGAGCAACTCGCGCAGATGCGGGGAACCGACCTCTTCCTCGCCCTCGAAGAAGAACTTCAAGTTGACCGACGGCTTCACGCCGGCCGACTTGAGCGCGTCGAGTGCAACGAGCATCGCCAGCGCCGGCGCCTTGTCGTCGCTTGCCGCTCGCCCATACATCCTCCACTCGCCTTGAACCGATCCGGGCGTCGTTGGCATCGAGATGATTTGACCGCCGGCGTCGGCCGCCTTATCGCGTAGAACGGGCTTCCACGGTGGCGTTGTCCATTGAGTCGTGTCGACCGGCTGCCCGTCATAGTGGGCGTAGAAGACGATCGTCTTCGTCGCCCCGGGCGTCGACACCGCACCGTAAACGGCCGGCGGGCCGCCACTCGGCGACTCGAGCAGGCGTCCGTCGATGCCGCGCGCCTTCATCAATCCGATCAGATGCTCGGCGTTTCTGCGGATGTTTGCTTTGTCGCTCGCGAGGTTCGGAATCGCGACGAAGTCGCTCAATTCGCGCACGATCTCGATGTCGTGCGCCGACCGATACGCGCGAACCGCCGACCGAAGGCCTTCGGCCGTCGAGCCTTGCGCGCTGACTAGACAGGGAACGGCGAGCGCGCTCGCTAGGAGCGCGACGCAACTCGAAGAACTTATTGGGGCTCGAAGCATTTTGGACTCGCCAACGCTCGATGAGCGGAGCAGGTTTACGATCTGGTGGCGGACTGAGGTGAGTCTAACGCGCAGTGTGACTCGGAGCGACGCTCGCCGTCATTACTCGGGGTCCCGACCTTCGATTCGATGATGCCTGAAATCTCATACGCCGACACCGCTACGCCCTCGTCGCTCGATGGCGGCAAGTACGTCTACTGTATCGTGCGCAGCGATCGTCAGCGGGATTTCGGCGCGATCGGCATCGGCGGCGGCCAGAAGGTGTTCACCGTCGCTTTCCAA
>Ga0070683_100001574_pt1 | contig 17641 bp, 17 predicted proteins | sample KBSC713LmetaG_FD_64662 | JGI IMG/M metagenome (GOLD analysis project Ga0070683, IMG submission 64662) | Corn rhizosphere microbial communities from Kellogg Biological Station, Michigan, USA - KBS C7.1-3L metaG | ecosystem: Host-associated > Plants > Roots > Rhizosphere ... | reverse complement strand
TCAGGGAGGAACAGCCATGTCAGTCGCGAAGGTGACCGAGATCACGTCGCAGTCCCCCAAGGGATTCGATGATGCGATTGCGAAGGGAGTGGCCCGCGCCAACAAGACGCTGAAGAACGTCAAGGGAGCGTGGGTGAAGGGGATGAAGGTGGAAGTCGCAGACGGCAAGGTGTCGACGTACCGCGTGGATCTGAAGGTCACTTTCGTGCTGTCAGACTGAGTGGAGGAACCGATCATGCCAGACGATCCCACACCTGATTTTTCCGACGTGCAGGGAGGCAGTTCATCCACCGCGCCGGATGCCAAGGCCCCCGCGGAGCAGAGCTACACCGTGGCGCCGGGCGACAACATGCGAAAGATCTCGCAGAAATTCTACGGCGACGAGATGAAGTGGAAGAAGATCTGGGAGGCCAACAAGGACAGCATCAAGAACCCCGACCTGATCCGTGTAGGCCAGGTCCTCAAGATTCCGGCCGCGTGAGCGGACAGGAGACCATCATCATGTACGCACGAAAGACGACATTCACCGCGCTTGCCGTGACGCTGGCCGCCCTGTCGCTGGCCGCGTGCAAGAAGAACCAGGCCGCATCCGCGGCCGACACGACGGCAGTTGCCGCCGCCAGTGACAGCACGTCCATGGCACCGGCCGCCGCACCCACGCTGTCCGTCGCCAGCGTGGACCTCGGCAAGTCACTCGGCGCCGACAAGAAGATCGCCGCGCCCACGAGCACGTTCGGAACACGCGACACGATTTACGCCGCGGTGAACACCGAGGGCGCCGCGACCGGCACCCTCTCCGCCAAGTGGTCCTTCGTGCAGGATACGAAGGAGACCGTGATCGACTCGGCGTCCAGGAGCATCACGCCGACCGGTCCCGCAACCACGGAGTTCCACATCACAAAGAAGAGCCCGTGGCCGGCCGGACAGTACAAGGTGGACATCTCACTGAACGGCGCGTCCGCCAGCGTGAAGAATTTCGAGGTGAAGAAGTAGGTCGCGGGCCGGAGCAGCCGCGAGATTGCGCGCGGACGCGGGAACCGCGCGCGCCGGATCGGACGCAGCTGGCAGCAAGCCGCAGGCGGCGTGCTGCGCCCCTGCCAACGGCGGGACAGGATTTACCGGATGGACAGGATTCACAGGATTATCACGGAGCCGTTCCAAAGGTCTTTGCCGTCATTCGGAGAACGGACTGAAACGTTGGGACTCGGCTCCTGACAATCCTCTCCCTCCCGAAAATCCTGTAAATCCCGTCTCAGCTCTGCAGGTCCGGTAAATCCTGTCTGCTGCCTGAGCCGCGGATGCGGCAGTCTCAGCGCGTTCTGCTGCGCGCCACCCGCGCCACCATGGACGGAAACTCGGTGATCACATCCAGCTCGCGCGTCTGGCGCGCCGGGCTGTTGAGCAGCACCAGCACGCGGCCATCCGGACTCATCGCGTGGTTCCAGGCGAACGTCGAGAGGAAGGAACCCTCGATGAGGAGTTGCGGCTTGCCGGCGCGCACGCCGCCGGCGGTGGTCGAAATGTCGACACGATAGTAGCGAGAGCGGTCACGGTAGATGATCGCGTCGCCCCTCGGCGTCCAGAGCGGCATGTCGCCCCGCTCGGCGATGTGGTAGATGGCTCCCGTGGGTGGCACCGGAGAGACCTGCACCGATCCATCGTCGCCACCCCACGAGAGCCAGCGACCATCCGGGGAGAAGCTGCCGGCGATGCCCACGCCGCCAGGCACCGGCGTGCTCGTGGTGTCCGGCCCGAGCGAGCGAATGTACAGGTTATGCCTGCGCCAATCCGAGAAGACGAATGACTTGCCGTCCGGCGACACGGTCATGTACGACGCATTCGCCAGATGCAGATCCGTCCACTGGCCCGTGTCCAGCGACTTGATACGCGCGCCGTAGTTGAGAAACTGCACCGGATCGAACAGGCCGATCATGAGCTCATGACCGGACGGGAGCCAGGAGGCGGGGAACGCGCGGAAGTTCCCATCCACGTGCACCGGCTGGCGCACGCCGCTGGCAATGTCCATGAGCAGTACCTGCCAGCCTCCCAATGGATTGCGCACCTGCACCGCCAGTTGCGTGCCGTCGGGGGACACGCGCGGCTGTGTGTACGGACCGCGCGGAATGGGCAGCGTGTCGAGATGCCCGTTCGGTGAAACGAGCGCCACGTTCACGTAGAGCTGGTTGGCGCCCGGTACGTAGATCAGCGTGCCGTCATCGGCGAGCGCGTACTCCGCCGCGCCGAATCCTGCTTCCATGCGCATGCCGGTAATCACCGGCACGGGTTCGCCGAGCACCGTGCGGTGCTTGCCGTCGAACGGCATGGCAGACAACTGGCCATCGCCCGTGCCGTACACCAGGTAGCCCGAGGGAATCCAGTGAGGGCTGGCGCCGAAGAGCAGATCCGACTGGCGCACGGAATCGAGCTGGAGCACCCCGCGCTGCGTGACGGCGAGCTCGGAGCCATCGCGCAGCGAGAGCAGTGCCAGTTGCCCCGAGCTGAGTTGTCCCACCAGCCACTGGCCGCCGGGGAGCACGGCGGGCGTGCCGAACTGCGTCGTGAGGTGCACGGTGGAATCGCCGGAGCCGCCGGACGCGGGGATGCTATGCAGTTCGAAGCCGTTGCGCTCGAAGACGAGAATCCGATCCGCCGCCGGCCACACGGCTCCGGTGACGTCACTCACCTCGGCGAGCGTGATCGGATTGCCACCGTCCGCCGAGACCTTGCGCAGGAGATTGCCGGACACGAAACCAATCCACGCTCCGTCGGGCGAATAAAACGGATTGGACGCGCCCTCCGTACCGGGCAGCTCGGACACGGCGCCGCTTCCCGGTGAACGCACCATGAGCACGGAAGTGCTGCCGCGCGGCGCGACATACGCGAGCTGATTTCCGCCGGGCGAGACGGCCAGAGCGCTGTACCATCCGCCAGGCTCGGATGGTCCATCGAGCGCGACTGGCGCGTTGGCGGCGAGGTCGAAGTTCCAGCGCCGCGCGGCGGCGTGCGGGGCGGACCGCAGCAGCGGGAGCACGACGAATCCGGCGAGTACTCCGACGAGCAGCCCCGCCGCGAGGCCAACCAGGAGCCCCATGGGAAGCCGGCGGCTTGCTTCGCGCCGTACCGTGACCGCGGGAGCGCCGGCTGCGAGCGCGCCGCGGAATTCACCGGCCGTGGTGAACCGGTCGGCGGGCAGCTTCTCGAGTGCCTTGCGCACCGCCGCATCCACGCCGGCCGGCACGGTGTGTCGCTGCGCGACGAGGCTTCGCGGATCTTCCGTCATGGCGCGGGCCACGATGGCCTGGGCCGTCGGTCCGGCGAAGGGAGGCTCGCCGGCGAGCATTTCGTAGAGCACGCAGCCGAGCGCGTAGATGTCCACGGCGCGAGTGAGCACGCGCTCGCCCATGGCCTGTTCGGGCGCCATGTACGCGGGCGTGCCGAGGCTCAAGCCGGTTTCCGTGATGCGCGCGGCCGTCTCGCCGCGGCTCGCCGCCAGGGCAATGCCGAAGTCCGCGACGAGTGCGTGCCCGCCGTGGATGAGAATGTTCTCCGGCTTGATGTCGCGATGAATGACGCCCTGGTCGTGGGCGTACTGCAGCGCATCCGCCACCTCGCCGGCAATGCGCAGCGCCTCCTCCACGGGGAGCTGCCGTTCGCGTGTCAGGCGATCCCGCAGGCTTTCGCCCTCCACGAACGGCATTACGTAGAACACCGTCCCGTTCACTTCACCGGAATCGTGGAGCGGGAGGATATGCGGGTGCTGGAGATGCGCGGTGGTTCTGATCTCGTGCAGAAAGCGCTCGGCGCCCACGATGGCGGACAGCTCGGAGCGGAGCACCTTGAGCGCGACGAAGCGGTCGTGCCGGACGTCGTGAGCAAGGTAGACGGTGGCCATGCCGCCGTGACCGAGCTCTCGCTCGACCTGATAGCGTTCAGCCAGCGCGGCAGAGAGGCGAAACAGCTGGTCCTGTGCGGCCACGCCGACAAGATGCGGCGGGGCGATCGAGGCGGCCAGAGGGGCGAGGGAGAAGCGAGGAGGCGGCGGTGAGGAAGGCTGAAGGGTGGAGGAGTGCGTGGGTACATTTGAGCATTGCGATGCGTTCCGCACTGGATGGAGGCGGACAGCCCATGCGAGACGACCCGGAAAACACACCGCTCGAACGGATCATCGTAAACCCCGCGATCTTCGCCGGGAAACCGATTGTCCGTGGGCATCGCTCCCTACGGACAACACCGCGCGTGATCAGGTGGTGCAGTACGAGGACGTGGGCACCAAGCTGACCGTGCTCCCCACGATCAGCCCGGATGGTTACGTGGGACTCGAAGTCTCCCAGGAAGTGAACGACGCCACCAGTGAGGTGGCCTTCGATGCGCCGGTCATCTCGACCCGCTCGGTCCAGACGACGCTCCTCATCAAGGACGGCGAGACGGTGGCCTTGGGCGGGCTCACCGACACGCAGCGCGAGGTGAGTCAGGGTGGGTGCCGATTCTCTCCAGCATTCCGCTCCTGGGCGGGCTCTTTGGCCATGCGAGCCGGCAGACGACCGAGACCGAGCTCTATCTCTTCCTCACCCCGCACGTGATCAAGACGGATGCCGATGCGGACAGTCTGACGGCGCCGCTCAAAGAGAAGGCGGACAAGGTGAAGCCGTAAGGGAAGCTTGCTGAGGTACGCCGCATTGGAACTGCGCCGTCACTGACAGCCCCCACTGATCGCAATAAACGCGCTTCGGAAATGCGGATAACGTGTCCACTTTTCAACCGCTGATTCTGTCCAAGATCAAACTGTCGTTAACAGGCGCGCCGGTTTCGCCCTGCTTCGCAAGAGGGTGCTCCGCGCCGCATGATCTCCAAGTCTGGCGAGCGGGGGACTGGGACCCCCCATCACCAACTTCCGCGCAGAGCAGAATTTGTGTGTTCGATTACAGCTCGAGATCTCGCAGGCTAGCGAGGCGCGCGCCCTCAATGTGGGCAACACACTGGCGTTCGGGATCCAGCTGCAGCACATCACGAAGCACGCTCTCAAGGACCACGAGAGCCCTCAAAACGCCTGGACCGCAATCGATGACCAACGAGTCCCGAGGCTCGCCGCTCGCAACTCCTCTCGTCTGGCCGGTGGACAGCTGGGCGCCGAGGGCGTTCAGCGTGTCCATGGCGGTGGGTGCCTCGAGGTGATCGTATGTCGAACGGGGAATATGAAGCTCTAACGAGACGACATCCGGCTGATGGATGCACTTGTAGACCCGGACAAATTGGACCGACTTTATCACCGCAACATGCAAGAAACCACCGTCCAACCCCCGCACGTACAACAAATCGAGGAGAGACCGCAAAAAGGGAGTGTCGAGATGTCGGTGCTTCGCCGGTCTCATCCCCAGCCTGTTGAGGACGAGAAGAATGGACAAGACGACAATGCCGATCCCGAGGTATTTCACGATCGCATTCTCCACGGCTCGATCTCAGCGAAGCATCGTGTGAATCCGATGGAACAAGGCGGGGACCTTTTCTGGGTTCCTGGCAGCCCAAGCTGTCGCAGGAAAAGAGAAAATCGAAGCGCTTCAGAGATTTGCGAGACTCTCAGACTATTCCTCCCGGCATGGCGCACGCGAGTGACCTCTCCAGTCATACCGCTCGGGCGATTCACTCCCACGCCTACTATTCCATGTTGACGCGACGTCATCGCGGCACTACTCACGTCGTGAGAAATCCGGGTCAACTGTCATATGATCAGATCATCCCATCGCGCGCGTAATCGGCTCGCTATGTTTGCCGACGCAACTCCCACATGCGCCGCTTCAGTGCATGCAAGGCTTCCTCGAAGTCTGCCAGGGGAAAGTCCCATGCCGCGCTGTCGGGCTTGCCGAACAATTTCATGAGAGCCGCCTCTAGGCCTTCCTCCTGCGTAAGTACGCAGACGAGCTGGTCGTCGAAATAGAGGTCACCCACGAGGTCCTCGAAGTCTGGCTCACTGCCCACCGTGAAGCGGAATCGCGAATTCATAGCTCAAGGAATCCGATGAAGTTTCCGTGTGCATCGTAACGGGCGCATCCTCCTCGACTGTCTCCGTAGCAGTCGCGTCCCCCGGTATTTGTTACCACCCGTCTTAGTCACACCGGTCAGGATGTCGTCAAGTGAACCGCACCGGAATTGCCGGCGACGCCAGCTCTTGAGAGGTTGAAGCCTCTGGCAATGCCGAGGTGATTCAATCCCGGGAAAAACGCAGCGGTACTGGGTGTCGGGATCGACGCAGCGACCGCATAGCCGCAACTCTCGGAGGTGGGCGTGAGCGAGATACGCCTCCACTTACGGTGTGAAAGGCAATAGGCCAGCGTTCTCGATAACCCGCGTTGCATCGAGTCGTACACTGTCAGGCAAATGCAGCATGCAACGGTATTCCACAGCAACGCCGGGCTGAAGTAACGAGAATCTGACCCTCCGGACACCCGATGAATCTCGCCGCGCCTCTGGCTCAAGGCGTAGCGACGAGAGCCCGGCCGTATCCGCGGACGCTGTCTTCGTAGATGTTGTCAGAAGGACAGACGTGCGGAAGGGATCCCGCCGTGGCCCGGCTACATCGGCCACTTCGATGCAAGCACGAATGGCTTCGCTCGCGCTCGCAGGATCCCAGCGTCCAACGACGTGAGCCCAATCATCGACGTTTTGAACAACCACTGCCGAGCCATTGCGTCTTGCACCCACGGCAAAGATGAGAACATCGGCAGTTGCTGGCGGGCGATATGTGCCGAGCGTGTAGGTTAGGCCCGGAATAATCACGGACTGTTTGCGAGTGATGTCAATTCCGTCGACCGCCGTGGAATCCGTGAGATGGGCTTGTCGCATGATATCACGCCGCACGAGAGTGGTATCACTCGGGGCTTGTGCGAAGGCGCTCGCCGCGATCAATGATGCCCCAAGGGCGCCGATAAGGCGCGAACATCTGCGGAGCTGATTCCGTGGATCCGCTGTCACGAAGGGTTGTCGTGCGCGGCGATGCGGCCGGCGTCGTTGACGGTGTCCGGATCCAATCTTCGTGCTCTCGAGTATGGAGCATCGAAGGCACTGGTGGAGTAGTGTCCACACCGTCTGTCGAGCATGTCGAGCACGTCGATCCATGCCGCAATCTCCTGACTTGGGTACGAATCTCTCCGACGAACGTGCGTGGCTGAGGTCTTGTCAAGAAGTTTGTAAATGCAGCGTCAGGCGGCGACCATCCTCCGGTGCGTGAATGCGGACGCCGCATGCGCCGGCGTTTCCTTCTCCGGTCCGATCGCCGGCGCCACATCGTACCGCACACGCAGCGCGTCGTCGCGGACTGGCTGCTCCCAACTGGGCGGCGCACGCCACCCCGCCAGCTTCCCCCGCTTCTCGGCTATCCGCTCCAGCCATGACGAAGCGGTATTGGGCTACTTGCCCACTTCTTGACGAGACCTTCCGCCCGAGCCCGAAACAACCTGGATATAATCGCGGTAGATGGATACGGGTGCTGCATGTCGATGCCCCAACTCACGCTACCCATCCCTCCCTCATTTCCGTACCATCCTCCGTGCCAATGGACGACACGCTCCCATGACGCCCCCGCCAACACGGGCCGTGATCCTCGCGCGCGGACTGGGCACCCGCATGCGCCGCGAGGATGCGGCCGCGGTGCTCGACGCCGATCAGCAGCAGGTCGCCGCGCGCGGCATCAAGGCCATGATTCCGGTGGGCCGCCCCTTTCTCGACTACCTGCTGAGCGCACTGGCCGACGCCGGCTGCACCGACGTCTGTCTCGTCATTGGGCCCGAGCACGACGTGGTGCGTGAGTACTATACACACACCGTGACGCTCACGCGCCTCCGCGTGCACTTCGCCACGCAGGAGCATCCATCCGGCACCGCGGACGCCGTGCTGGCCGCCGAGGAGTTCGCCGGCGGCGAGCGCGTGTTCGCGCTCAATGGAGACAACTACTATCCCGTGAGCTCCTTCACGGCGCTCGGCCGCCTGTCCGGTTCGGGCGTCGCGGGATACGAGCGCGGGCCGCTCGTTCGCGACGGCAACATCCCGGCGGATCGCGTGCGGCACTACGCCATGCTGGAGGTGCGCGACGATGGCTCGCTCGAGCGCATCATCGAGAAGCCGGACGACGCGACCATGGCGCGCTTTGGCGACGATGCATTGGTGAGCATGAATTGCTGGCTGTTCACCCCCGTGATCTTTCACGCCTGCCGCCTGGTGCGTCCGTCGCCACGCAACGAGCTGGAGCTGCAGGATGCGGTCAACATCGCCATCACCCAGCTCGGCGAACGCATCCAGGTCGTCCGCGCCGGCGGCAGCGTGCTGGACCTCTCGCAGCGCGGCGACATCGCGGAAGTGAAGGCCCGGCTGGCGAACGTCACGGTGCGGCTGTGATCGACGCGACCGCCGAGCGTCTCACCGCGGCGGGGCTGAGCGCCACCGAGGCGGCACGCAAGGCCGCGCTCATGGCGCGCGCCGATCGGGCTGTGCAGGCCATGAGCGACACCGCCGCACTCACGCGCCTCGCCTGGTTCGTCCCCGGCCGCGTGGAAGTACTCGGCAAGCATACCGACTACGCCGGCGGACGCAGTCTGCTCATGGCCGTCGAACAGGGCATCTGCCTCGTCGCCGCGCCGCGCCGCGACAGCACCATCCGTATCCGCGCGCTGGACAGCGACCAGGAGATCTCGTTCCAGCTCGACGCGTGCGCGGAACCCGTGGCGGGCCACTGGTCGAACTACCCCATGACGGTGGCGCGGCGCATCGCGCGGAACTTTCCCGGCGCGTGCACCGGTGCGGACATTGCCTTCGCCGGCGATCTGCCTGTGGCCGCGGGCATGTCCAGCTCGAGCGCGCTCGTCGTGGCGGTCTTCCTGGCGCTCTCCCAGGTGAACGGGCTCGCCGAACGCGCCGAGTATCGCGCGGAGATCCATTCCGCGCAGGACCTCGGCGCGTACCTCGGCAGCCTGGAGAACGGGCTCACCTTTGGCTCGCTCGCGGGGACGAGTGGCGTCGGCACCTTTGGCGGCAGCGAGGACCAGACGGCCATTCTCTGCTGTCGCCCCGGGATGCTGAGCCGCTATTCGTTCTGCCCGGTGCGCGCTGAAGGAGAGGTTCCCTTCCCCGCCGGCCACACCATGGTGATCGGCGTGAGCGGCATCACCGCGGAAAAGGCGGGCGCGGCGCGCGAGGCGTACAACAGCGCGTCACTCGCGGCGCGCGCCGTGTGGGAGCGGTGGCGCGAGTTAACGGGCCGAGACGATGAATCACTGGCCGCCGCTGCCACGAGTGCGCCCGATGCACCCGATCGGATCCGCGTCATGCTGGGTGGCGCTGGCCCCGGAAGCGACGCGGCGGCGAACGCCAGGCTGCTCGACCGATTCAACCAGTTCTACGAGGAGAGCGAGGTGATCATCCCGCGCGCAGCGGATGCGCTGCGGAGCGGCGACCTCGCCGCATTCGCGCAACTGGTGGAGCGGTCGCACGCCAATGCCGAGGTGCTGCTCCGCAATCAGGTGCCCGAGACCATGTGGCTCGTGCGCGCCGCGCGCGCGCTGGGCGCCGTCGCGGCGTCGGCCTTCGGCGCCGGTTTCGGCGGCAGCGTGTGGGCGCTCGTGCCCACGCCGAGCGCGGCCGAGTTCGGTGCCCACTGGCTCGAGCGCTACCAGCGCGCATTCCCGTCGCGGGCGCCGAGCGCCGCGGTGCTGGCGACCCAGGCAGGACCGGCGGCGCTGCGCGTCTGACTTGCTCACGCCACGCCGGAGATTTCATTGTATGGGTGCGCCCGCGAGTCGCTGGTCGTGGACCTGCCGCGCTACTTCGCCGAGGTCGTGGCCGATCGCTAGATTCCGTCCACCTCGCACCGGGCACGGACAACCCATGAAGTCGTCTTCGGTCATTGCGCTCGCCGGCCTCGCGCTCGCCGCGTGCGCCACTCCGCATCCCACCGCGCCTGCGCCCGCTCCGGCTCCGGCGCCGGCGACCGTGGCATCGCCGGTGGCATCCGGCAGCATACCGCGCTCGTCGCGCGCCAAGGCGCCGGCCGAGTGGCAGTTGCTCGATGAAGCCAGCGACAGCCTCCCGGGACTCGGCGTGTTGCGTGCCGAGCGGGAACTCCTCTCCGGCATGCAGCCGCGCCAGACGGTGCTCGTGGCGGTGATTGACGGCGGCGTGGATACGGCGCAGGTGGACCTCACGCCACATCTCTGGCGCAATCCGAAGGAGGTTCCCGGCAACGGGAAGGATGACGACCACAATGGCTACGTGGACGACACGTGGGGGTGGAACTTCATTGGCGGCAAGGATGGCCGCGACGTCGAGCACGAGACGCTGGAGATCACGCGGCTCTTCGCGCGCTGCAAGGGCATTGCGCCACTGAGCGTGGGCGGGCCCGATCCATCGGCCCAGCTGTGTGACACCGTAACCGCGGAGTACGAGAAGAAGCGCGCCGAGGACACGCAGACGCTGGACAACATCAACAACGCCGCACGGGCACAGGATCGGGCGCTGCAGATTCTGCATGCGGCGCTTCCCGATTCGCTCACGCCCGAGCGCGTGGAGAACTTTCATCCGACCGACGCCCAGCAGTTGCAGGCCCGGGCCGTGTACCTGCAGCTCGCGGGATCGGGTCTCACGCCCGACGTCGTGGCCGAAGCGCAAAAGCAGTACGAGTCACGTGTGCGGTACGGCTACGATTCCACCTACAATCCGCGCGGCATCGTGGGTGACGATCCGGCGAATCTCACGCAGCGCGACTATGGCAACAGGGATGTGATGGGCGGCGATGCGCTGCACGGCACGCACGTGTCCGGCATCATTGGCGCCACACCGGATGCCGCCGACAGCGTGCGCGGCATCGCGCAGTCGGTGCGCATCATGATGGTCCGCACGATCCCAGATGGCGACGAGCGCGACAAGGACGTGGCCAACGCCATTCGCTACGCCGTGGACAACGGCGCGCGCGTGATCAACATGAGCTTCGGCAAGCCGTACTCGCCGCAGAAATCGGTGGTGGACGATGCCGTGAAGTACGCCGACGCGCACGGCGTGCTCATGATCCACGCGGCGGGCAACGACGGCAAGGACATCGACGCCGGCGGCAATTTCCCGACTCCCGTCTATCTGGATGGCGGCGTGGCGAAGAACTGGATCGAGGTGGGCGCGACGTCGTGGAAGGGAGGTCCGGCGCTGGTGGCGTCGTTCAGCAACTTCGGGCAGAAGCGCGTTGACGTGTTTGCGCCGGGCGAGGACATCCTGTCCACCATTCCCGGCAACAAGTACCAGCGCGACAGCGGCACGAGCATGGCGGCGCCCATGGTGACGGGACTGGCCGCGCTGATGCTCTCCTACTATCCGAACCTGAGTGCGGCGGACGTCAAGCGGATCATTCTGCAGTCGGCGAGCCGCTATCCGTCGCAGATGGTGACGAAGCCCGGTACGGGTGCCGATGCCACGCTCGTGCCGTTCGGCACGCTCTCGGCCACCGGTGGCATCGTGAATGCGTATGCGGCGCTCAGGATGGCGGGTAGCGACCAGGCGGGGAAGCAGTGATGCGCGCCGATGCACAGGTGGCGCAGTCGCCTGGCGCCGCCGCGACGACGGCTGCTTCCGTGAGTTCGGCGGCGCCGCTCGCGCGCCGCGGATCGAGCATGACCGAGGAGATGGTGGGGTCGCGCATTCTCGTCATCGCGAGCGACATTCGCGCGCGGATCGCGCGGGGCGAGCAGGTGTGCAATCTCACCGTGGGCGACTTCGCGCCCAGTCAGTTCCGCATCCCGGACATGCTGGCGCACGGCATCGAGGAGGCGATCCGCAAGGGCGAGACGAACTATCCGCCGGCGAACGGACTGCTGGCGCTGCGGGAGAGCATCCGCACGTTCTACCGCACGCGCCTGGGTCTCGACTATCCTCTTGCGTCGGTGCTCGTGGCGAGCGGCGCGCGCCCCGGGATCTACGCAGCGTTCCGCACGGTGGTGGATGCCGGCGATCGGGTGGTGTTCGGCGTCCCGTGCTGGAGCGTGGACAACTACTGCCAGCTCGTGGACGCGGAGCGCGTGGCTGTGGAATGCGATCCCGCCACGGGCTTCCTGCCCACGCCGGACGCGCTCGCGCCGCTGTTGCGCGGCGCGCGGCTGCTGGCGCTCAACTCGCCGCTCAACCCCGCCGGCACTGCCTTCGATGCGGACACCCTGGGCGCCATCTGCGACCTGGTGCTCGAGGAGAATGCGCGACGCGTGCGCGCCGGCCAGGGTGAGCGGCCGCTCTACCTGCTCTACGACCAGGTGTACTGGCTGCTCACGTTCGGCGGCACCGTGCACGTGAATCCGGTGTCACTGCGGCCCGAAATGGCGCCCTTCACCTTTCTGGCGGATGCGATGTCCAAGCCGTTCGCATCCACCGGGCTGCGCGTGGGGTGGCTGGTGGGACCCGAGGACCTCATCGCGCTGGCGTCGGACTTTCTGGGTCACGTGGGCGCCTGGGCGCCGCGCGCGGAGCAGGCGGCCACGGCGAGTTTCCTGAACGCGGCGGAGAGCGTGGACACGTACATGGCGGAGATGCGCCAGGGCGTGCAGAGCCGGCTGGACGCGCTCGAGCGGCACTGCGCCGCCATGCGCGCGAGCGGCCTGCCCGTGGAGACCACGTCGGTGCGCGGCGCGATCTATCTGAGTGCACGCGTCGGCCTGAGCGGGCGCCGCACGCCGGATGGCGTCGTGCTCCGCAGCGACGAGGATGTGCGGAGCTATCTGCTGCGCGCGGCGGGTTTCGCGGTGGTGCCGTTTCAGGCGTTCGGCGTGACGCGCGAGTGCGGCTGGTTCCGGCTGTCGGTGGGCGCGGTGTCGGTGGCGGAGATCGAAGCGGCGATGCCGCGGGTGCGCGCGGCGATCGAGGCGACGAGCGAGCGGTGAGGCGTCTCACGTAAGCCGAATCCGAATGCCGGCGCATGAAGCACGACGCCCGCGCCTCACGCACACTGCGCGAGCTGCACGATGTTCATCCCCGCTACACGACCGGCAGGTAGGTTGGATGCTCTTCGAGCAGATAGATGAACCGCGCCGTATCGACGGCGATGGGGCCGTCGCCGAGTAGGCGCTCGAGCAGCTGAGTCACCTCCTGCGCGACGGCGTTCGCTCCCGCTCGCCTCCGGCAGTCCTGCGCGAACTACGTCATCTGACCCCTCCCCGTACGTAACACGACCGATCCCCGCCTGACCGCCGGTCCCGCACCTTGAAGCCACAACAAGGAGGGAGCCATGACGACGGTCAACGCGTACCACCAGACGCTGCACTTCGCCTTCGCGAAGGCCACGACCGACCGGGCCGCCGGTACAATCGCGGCGAGCCAGGCCGCCGCCCTGGCGCTGGGCACGACGCCCGAGTGCGTGACGCTGTGCCACGTGAACGGCATGCCCCCCGCCGTGGCGATCACCGGCGCTGTTCCGCAACGCGACGCGACACTCGCGCTTTCGCTCTCGCATCGCGACGGGCGCGCCGTCGCCGTGGCCACGCGATCACACACCCTGCGCCTCGGCGTGGACCTGGAGCGCGCGGACGGCCTGTCCACTGAATACGCGCGCTACTTCCTCACGCGCGCCGAGTTCCAGTCGCACGGCACGCTGACGCTCAATCAGCTCTGGGCGCTCAAGGAAGCGGCCTGGAAGGCGCTGGAGTGCGAAGCCAGTACGCCATACACGGCGCTCGAGCTCGGCTTCGGCATGCACGGCGGCCTGCGCGAGATCCGGTTGCGGCAGCAGTGCGTGCCGGTGCGCGCGCTGGTCTTCAACCCGTGGCGCCGCATGGTGTGCGCCGTGGTCTTCGTGCCGGAGCTGTCATGAGCGGCGCGCCCGCCGCGGCCGGCACGCCCACCACGCCCACCACATCCGCCGCGCCCGGCATCACGGGCGTGGCCTATGCGTTTCCCGCCCAGTCCCGCTCCGTGCGTGAGCTGGGTGAGCTGGGACAATTACAGAGCCCGAGCGACACGCTGGAATCGCTCGGCTTTGGCCAGGTGCACGTCGCCACCACGGAATCACCCTACGACCTCGCGCTCTGCGCGGCGCGCCGGCTGCTGCACGAGCACGACGTGTCACCCGCGAGCGTGGACCTGCTCATCTACGGCGGCCTGTCGGGCCGTGCCGCGTTCGACGCCGCGAGCACGGCGCCGCACGCGCCGGCTCCCATGTCGCGCTACAGCTATCCGGCCACGCGACTCCAGTTCGACCTGGGGCTCGCCAACGCCATGGTGTGGGCGCTCGATCAGCAGGCCTGCACCACGCTCTTTGGCGCCGTGCGCCTCGCGCGCGCCATGTGCGCCACCGAAGGGATGGCGCGCGTGCTGTGCGTGAGTTCCGAATTCACCGCTGCGGACGGCGCCCGCGAGGCGATCTTCAACTGCGTGTCTGATGCGGCGTGCGCGGTGCTCGTGGATCGCGACGCCGCGCGCAACCGGCTGCGTGGCGCGGCGCACATCACCAAGGGCTACTACTGGGACGCCGACGCACTGCGCAACGAGATCATCGCGTCGTACTTCCCCACCGCGCGCCACGCCGTGTACTGCGCGCTGCACAACGCGGGCTGGCGGCCCGACGACGTGACCTGGGTCATTCCGCACAACGTGAGTCTCCGGAGCTGGCAGATCCTGCTCGGACTCCTGGCCCTCCCGAACGCGCGCCTCTGGTCGCGCAACATCGCGCGCGACGGGCACACGCTCGCGGGCGACAACTTCATCAACCTGTGCGACGCAATGCGCGAAGGCGCCATCCAGCCGGGCGACCGGCTGCTCCTCTTCTCCTACGGATACGGCGCGCACTGGACGGCGCTCGCTCTGGAGGCATGACATGCACCAGCATCGTCCGACGGTCCTGGTCACGGGTGGCACGGGTCTCATTGGCCGCGCGGTGATCGCGCGGATGCTGCGGCAGGATCCTGCCGTGCACGTGGCGGCGCTGGTGCGACGGCCGGCGCGCTGGCACTCGCTCGCCGCCACATTGGGACCACTCGCGGCGCGGGTGGTGCCCATTCGCGGCGACATCACGTGCGACGGTCTCGCGCTCGGTACGGGGGCACAGCGCTGGCTGCGCCGCCGCGCCTGCACGGTGATCCATCTCGCCGCGGACACCACGTTCACGCGCACGAGCGAAGAGTCGCGCGCCACCAACATCGATGGGACGCGGCACGTGCTCGAAACGGCGAACACGTGGCCGGGCGTCGAACAGCTGGTGCACGTGAGCACGGCGTTCGTGGCCGGCGAGCTGAACGGGCTCGTCGCCGAACGGGACAACGGTGCCGGCGCCGGATTCGTGAATCCCTACGAGTGGTCCAAGTACGAAGCGGAACGCCTCGTGCGCGACAGTGCGCTGCCCTGGGTCATCGTGCGGCCGAGCACCGTGGCGTGCGACACCAAGGCCGGCGGCGTGACGCAACTCAACGCGCTGCACTTCGCGCTGCGGCTGTGCTATCAGGGACTCGCCGCACTCATGCCCGGCGCCGAAGACACGCCCATGGATACGGTCACCACCCGCTACGTAGCGCGTGCCATTGCCGCTGTGGCGCAGCGCGACGATCTCGCGGGCCAGACGCTGCACCTGTGCGCCGGCATGCGCTCGCTCCCGCTTGGCGAGCTGCTCGACCGCACGTTTCACATCTGGGCCACGGACGACGCATGGAAGCGGCGTGGTCACGTCCGTCCCGCGCTCAGCGATCTCGAGACCTACCGCCTGTTCGCAAGCACGGTGGACGAGCTCGGCGATCCCGTGCTGACGCGGGTCACGCACGCGCTCGCGCACTTCATTCCGCAGCTCGCCTTTCCCAAGTGGTTCGACACGTCGCGCGCGGATGAGACGCTGGGCTTTCGCGCGCCCGCGGTGGCGGAGTACTGGCCGCGCATGGTGGCGCACCTGGTGTCCCGGGGATGGGATCACCCCTGCCGGCTCGTCGCATGAACGCGCCGGACTCACGAAACCGTCTCGAGGCCGAGCTCGTCGCCTGGCTCAATCTGCGCCTGGCGCCGCCCGGCGTGCACATCACACGCGACACGGCGCTCTTTGCAGGCGGATTGATCAACTCGATCCGGATCCTCGAGCTCATCGCGTGGACGGAACGCGCCATTGCACGCCGCATCGACGACGTGGACATCCAGATGAACAACTTCCGCACGCCCGCGCGCATCGCGGACGTGTTCGGCACGGGAGACGGTCATGCCGGCGCATGACGCGGTCGTCGCCGCCCTGGAACGGCGCGGGGAGCTGTGGCACCCGGCGCCGGGGCTGGTCGCGTTGCGCGGCAGCGTGCTCGCGCTCTACGAGCGGTTGGAGCGGGCCATACAGGCCCTGGCGGCATCGCTGTCGCTGGAGCACTGGCGCGTTCCCCCGGCGCTCGGGCTGCACTCGCTCGGCCGTGCCGACTACTTCGCGTCGTTCCCGCACTGGCTCACGGTGGCCGCGCATCTCTCCGAGCGGAATGACCTGCTCGAGCGCATGGCGCAGAGTGGTGGCGCCGGCGATGCGCTGTGTCAGGCGCTGATGCCGCCAGACGTCGCGCTCTCACCTGCCGCGTGCTATCACGTGTACGAGCATCTTGCCGGCACCACGCTGCCGGACGCGCTCACCGTGTCGGTGCAGTGCACGTGCTGGCGTCACGAGGGCGCCACGCTCGCGCCGCTCTTGCGGGGCTGGGCCTTCACGATGCGCGAGGTGGTGTGCGTCGGCAGCGATGAAGCGGTGACGCACACGATCGAGCGTGGCCTCGAGGCCGCGAGCGTCTTCGCGGCAGCGCTGGGTCTGGCCGCGACGGTAGCGCCGGCCGTGGATCCGTTCTTCGCGCCCACGGCGCGCGGCCGAACGCTGCTGCAGCGCGTGAAGGAGCTCAAGCGCGAACTGCTGGTGCCGCACGGCCGCGACGGGTCAATGGCCGTGGCGTCGTTCAACCGGCACGGCGAATTCTTTGGCGATGCATTCGGCATTCGCACCGCGAGCGGCCAGCCGGCCGCGAGCGGGTGTGTGGCCTTCGGCGTGGAGCGCTGGCTGCTGGCGGTGCTGTGCGCGCATGGCACGGAGCCGCGCGACTGGCCGCAGGTGAATGACGTGAGCGCCGCGACAGGAGTGCCGCAGCCATGACGCGCGCCGCCGCCACCGCCCGCCCCGCGCGACTCTATGCCCGCCACGCCGCCGCGGCGGATCGCGCGCGCTGGAGCGTTGAGCGCGACATCGCCTGGGAAGACATCGACGTCACCGCAGCGCTGGCGCACCCGGACGTGCTGGCGGCGCTGCGCGATGCGGCGATCATCGAGGCGTTCCACCCGGTGAATCTGCAGCGGCTGCTGCATCTCACGTGGGATGACATTGACGCCGGCGTGGTATTCTCGCTGGAGCTGTACGAGGGATTCAAGCACTTCCACGCGCTGCGCTGGTACCTGGACACGGTGGGCTACGAACCGGTGCTCCGCGACAGCGATCTCGTGGCGGCACGCCGGGAAGCCGTCCGGTGCGAAATACGCGAAGAGTCGCTCATGTCGCGTCTCGTGGAGTTCATGCTCTCCGAGCACCTGGCGTACTACTTCTTCCGCCGGCTGGGTGAACGCCGCGTCGAGCCGGTGCTCTCGGCGCTGCTCTCGCTCATCGCGGCCGACGAGGTGCGGCACGCGCAGTCCGCATCGG
>Ga0070683_100001573_pt1 | contig 17645 bp, 12 predicted proteins | sample KBSC713LmetaG_FD_64662 | JGI IMG/M metagenome (GOLD analysis project Ga0070683, IMG submission 64662) | Corn rhizosphere microbial communities from Kellogg Biological Station, Michigan, USA - KBS C7.1-3L metaG | ecosystem: Host-associated > Plants > Roots > Rhizosphere ... | reverse complement strand
CTGCACTGAGTTTATTTATAAAATTTAATTGCTCTCTCATCAGCGTTTCATCGTTATTCAATGTCGAAGCGTAGTTGATCGGCTGGTCCACATGCTTCATTAACATGTTATCGTTTTCAAATTTATTATTGCTTTCAACCAAACGGGTTCTTGCTTTTTTTGCAATATGAACCAATTCAGCAGGATAATTTTTTTCTTCCTTGGACAGCAATGTTGTTGCAACAGAAGCAATGTTTGAAAAAAGGATGTGATTCAGCACTACAAATTGATGCACATCTTTTTCGTTTTTTTGTTTGCTTTTCGGCTCAGATAACATCCGTTGAAATGCGGCAGAAAGATTTGCAGAATTTAAATAAACATCTTTTCTTGCCAGCTTGTATTCCAACATGGTTGGTTTTCTGCCGGATAATGCTTCAATAATGATTCGCAGGTAAATCGAATTCGCTTTAAGAATCCCGTGCAGGTGGTCTTTAAGTTGGTCCGATTCCCACTTTGGAAATAAAAAGTAACCTGCTAAAAAGGCTATTGTGCAACCAAGAAGCGTGTCAAATATTCTTTCTTCTGCAACAATTTTGTAATTGCTTCCCAAAAAAGAAAATAAAATCAATATATACGGTGTCATGCAAATTACTGTAACCAGGTACTGAATGCGCATAAACGAATAAGTAGCGATCATGAACAGCACCATTAAAATAAATTGAATCTCTTTGTTAGGAATGAAAATAAGGATCAAAACCCCAATTACTCCACCGGCTAATGTTCCAACAATGCGTTCCAGGTTCCGTTGTTTTGTTAAGCTAAATGCCGGTTTTAACATGAAGGCAATGGTCATTAAAACCCAATAGCTATGATGTCCATAACTGATGGAGTTGACAATAATAAATCCCCCGAAACAGGCAATACACATACGGAGCGCATGGCGAAATGCAGACGATTGCAAGGCCAGGTTGTTCCAGAATATCTTTGGATCCAATGATTGATGTGATACAAAATTTGAATGGTCCAGCCTTGTTCTGTCGCTTTTGATTTCCTCTTCAAAATATTGATGAACGTTATTTAGATCATCCAACATTTTCCGGATGTTTACCAATATTTTTCTTAACACAAGGGTTTGTGCCTGGCCTCTTGGCGCAATGCGATCAATTTCTAATTTCAACCGGTTCAACTCTTCGTTATAATCAAATGTTTTTCTGAAAAGGGTATTTGACTGGATAGCCAGGGCCATAGAGTCCAGTTCAAATGAAATTTTTTTCAGCGAGTGATGAATAATTTCCAAAGCACCGGTGTGGCCAAATTGTTTTCGTAGCAAAGCATAGTCGTAGTATGCTGCTGTAATGTCTTCAAAAAGATCTATTGTTTCTACGAAAGTAAAGACCAATCTTCTGCCTTCTGAAGTGGATTCTGATACAATTTGTCTCGTTTTGAAAAACATTTCTCTTGCCGCCTCCTGTTTTTCATTTACAATAATCTGTTGTGCTACCAATTTTTTGTAATTGTCATCAAGATCCGTCTGTACGTTATAAAAATCAGCCTTAATGGATAAATAGGTGGCAATTCCCCTTACACAATCTGCCAGTGCTCTTTGTGCAATTCGATAAGGATGAATCGTGTGAAGTAACATACTGACAATCGAATAGAAGATTGCTCCGGCAAGGATTAACAATGCATGCGGTAATATCTTTCCAGGTTCAATTGGTGTGTCCATCGTAAGGATCATGATCAGTATCACAGCATTTCCAACTGAACTGGCACGATTTCCATAAACCGTGAACATGGAAAAGAAAAAGGTTACAATAACAATCTCCAGCCCCATGGAATAAATATTCAGCCTGGCCAGTGATGTGATGCAGGCAATACAAAAAGCAAGGCCACAAGCAATGAACATGCTATTTTTTCGGTGAATAATAGGTCCCGGTGCATCAGTTAAACTTATACACATAGCACCAAGTGAAATGGTCAGTCCTGTTTCAAAAAAATTAAAATAGTTGCCCAGTAATGCAGGTAATAGAATCACAAACGTGGTTCGAAATCCATCTGCAAATGACTGGCTGTATAAAAAATATTGTATCTCCCGGAGGTATGTTTTCATTAATCTTCAAAGCTCTTCTATCTAAAATTATACCCGTAAAAATTATTTGTCGATAGAAGTTTAAAGAGAACCCAATCTGTCCAATTTGCCTGCATTTTTTGGATCAGTCAAAAACTTTTGTGTTGATTATTTATGAGTGTTTTGCAGTTCGCAGAACTCAGCCAGTACTTTGGCTACTTGTTTTACTCCTTCAATTGTGGATGACTTACTAACCCAGCTTGCTCCCAGTTGTCTGCAATAAGCTTCGTCTGTTTCACTATTTGAGGTGGTGTAAATGACCACAGGAATAAATTGATATTTGGGATGTTGGCGAATAGCCGCAAGCGTTTCCTTACCATTAAGGCGAGGCATATTAATATCGAGGACAACTAAAAGTGGCGTAGCGTTGAGTGCAAAATCGTCAAGGAACTTTAAAACCTCTTTTCCATCTTTAAATTCTAAAACATTGATGTTTCGGTTAAATTGTTTGAAAAAGCCGGTAATCAGTTCCAGATCGTCTGCATCATCATCCGCAAAGATGATGTAGCGGCTTCTCATATAATCAAATTACAATATTGAAAGATAGGCAACAATTTTTTGTTTTTGAATTTATTAACTCATGTTTTATCATCGCAACGTCATTATTAAAAACCATGAGTGGATAAATTGATTCACCTGTTAGAACATTCGTAAATAAAAAATGTTGGTTGGGCCAACATTTTTTAAGTTTAATCTATTTCTTCTATTGAAGCCTCGCCGTCGTCACTCCGGTTATTTCTTCTATCAGTTTCTTTTGGAGCTGGCTTCTTTTTTAACCAGTCCTTGTCCTTTTGCAATCCTTGTACATCTTCCAACTTAGCCACATATAAACTTCTACCATGTGTGCCTAACACAATTTCGTTTTCTCTTTCCTGGATCGCGATATCATGTACAGGGACCGACTTTGGTAAACCAGCGTGCCACATCATAAAGGATTGGCCCCTGTCAAAGCTTACATAAAGACCTCCATCGCTGCCCACGTATAAAATATTTTCATTTTTAGGATCCTCCCGAATAACGTTTAAAGGCTCAGCAGGGAGGTCCTTGCCTAGCTGCGTCCATGTGCTGCCGTAGTCATCGCTCAGGTATAAATAAGCGTTGAAATCATCGCTACGGTAGCCGCTAAGCGTTACGTAAACTCTTCCTTCTTTGTATTGCGATCCTATTAAACGACTCACCCAGAGACCATGTGGCAGGGAAGATACCTGCCCTTTGTTTGTTGCAGAATTTAATAAGGTCCATGTAGCACCTGCGTCCTTCGACGTTTGTATATTTCCATCGTCAGTGCCGACATACAACAGTCCAAAGCGTAACGGAGACTCTGCAATAGTAGTAATTGTTCCAAATGGAACATCTCCTGCTTTGCCTCCATTTGTAAGGTCATTGCTAGTGGCAATTAAAGTATCCGCTTTATTGAAGGATCGGAATAATTTATTTCCTCCGAAATAAACAATATCCTGGTTATGCTTACTTACCAATACAGGAGTTTGCCAATTGAAACGATATGGTTTTTCGCCCAAAAGATGTTGAGGTGTGATTCTTTTTGATGATTCTCTCGGGTTTAGACGGTTAAGCCTGGCATAGTTTCCAAATTGAAAGCCGGTGTAGGTAGTAACGTTATCCCTGGTATCCACCTGCACTTGCATACCATCGCCCCCCATTACACTTTTAAAAGCATAGTTACCGTTATCATACCAGTTGTAACCTTCTCTATTCGTTGAAGGGCCATACCACACACCATTGTCCTGTAACCCGCCATAAACATTGTAAGGGTTTGCGTTATCAACAACTACTGAATAAAATTGACCGACAGAAGGAGTATTTGCCTTGAACCAATGTTGACCATTATCGTAAGTAACATTACAACCACCATCGTTGCCAATGATGATGTGACTATCTTTTTGAGGATCCATCCATGCAACGTGGTGGTCGGCATGTGTATTCTCTTTATTAATGGTTGCAAATGTTTTACCTCCATCATTCGACATCTGGAGGTCAAATCCGGTAACCACAATTTTTTGATCGTTGTAAGAGGAGATAAAAATTTTCCCAAAATAATAACCGTAAGTATTGTACAGTGTCGGAAGATCTTTTTTGTGCGTTTTCTTCCAGGTTTGTCCCCCGTCATCACTGCGATATACTTCAGCACCAATAATGGGTGTATCAAATAAAGCCGTGTTGGCATCGTATAAATAATCCCAAATAGCAGTTGGTTTTAATGTACCATTTGAAATTCTTTCCATAATCATTTCCGAAGTATACCTTGGATACATGCGATTGCGCCGCAGGAAACTATCCAGTTTCGTTGGGTTTAATTGAAGAAACTGCTCCTTAGTAATTTTTTCGAAATCACGAAGTACATACACAGCGGTATCTTTTTTTGCTGTATCGGGCTTATGAAAATTGTTGTCTACAATGGCATAAACAATCTGAGGGTTTTTTGAATATACAGCAATACCTATTCTGCCAACACCTTCGCCAACCGGAAAGCCAGTTCCGTCCTTGGTTAGTTTTGTCCAGGTGTTGCCACCGTCACTGCTTTTATAAATACCGCTGGTCTTACCTCCTTCTTCAAAATTCCATGCGCTCCTGGTTTTATACCATGTTGCAGCATAAACTTCATTTGGATTGGTAGGATTGAGATCAATGTCTACTGCACCTGTGTTATCATCAACATATAAAGTCTGTTTCCACGAAGCGCCACCATCGGTGGTTTTGTAAACGCCTCGTTCTTTGTTAGGAGAGTACAAATGGCCAAGCACGGCCACCCAAGCTGTATTATCATCTGTTGGATGTAATTGAATTTTTCCGATATGATGAGATTCAGGCAAACCCAAATACTGCCATGTTTTTCCATTGTCTTTGCTTTTGAAAACACCAATACCCGCATAGGAAGAACGACTACTGTTTACTTCACCTGTTCCCACCCAAATGGTTCTTGTTTTCCAGTTTACAGCAATATCACCTATTGTAATAACCTCTGCACTGTCGAAAATTGGAGTAAATGATTGACCATTATTTGTTGTATGCCACAAGCCACCAGATGCATATGCTACGTAAAATTCTGTTGGGTCGGAAGGGTTGGCGTCAACATCAACCACACGTCCACTCATAATTGATGGTCCAATATTTCTAAATTTAACGGAATCTAAAACTGATTTTGCCATCAAAACCTGCCTTTGCTGCATGCTTTTTAAACGGGCATCGGCAGGCATAGGTTTTACCTGTGCATTTGTGAAAACTGTAACGAGTAAAAGAATAGGAAAAAAAAGTGATTCGGTTAATTTTGATAACATAAACAGCTAGTTTTAGCGTTTCTAAGATAAACGTCAAACTTACTAAAAATGCGATACCTATTAATTGTTGCTTTATTGATTTCATTCAATGGGCATGCACAATGGAAAAGCTATACAATCGGAAAAAAACACGATACTTTAAATCGTGTTGATATGAAGGGTTTGAAACAAGGCCCCTGGGTTGTTCACATTGATCCATTACGTGGAGAGGACGGCTACGATGAACAGGGTTATTACAAAAATGATTTGAGAGAGGGCATATGGAAACGTTTTTCCAATGAGGGAGATCTGTTGGCAGTAGAAAGTTATTACCTGGGCATGAAAAGCGGCAGGTGCAAATATTACCTCTACACAGGTGAGTTGCAAAGGGAAGAAAGTTGGAGAGCTATCGATCCTAAAAGTCCTTACGATACCATTGATATTGTTGATGTTAATGATCCTTCTAAAATTTTGAGAAAGGAAATCGTTAAGGTCGAACCCAATTCGTATAAGCACGGAACATGGACTTACTACAATACAGAAAACGGGGCTATTCAATCAACAGAAGAGTGGGTGATGAACAAAAGAAAAGAAGATGTAGTTGTTAGCAATGGAAGCGAGGATGATCTGGCGCCTATTGATGTTACAAAAGGTGGTAGCAAATCAAAAACAAATTCAACCACCGCACAAACTGACGAAAAAAAAGTTGCCAAGCCACAACAAGTTGTCGAGTATGAAAAGAAAAATTCCAATAAAAAGAAGATTAAGGTAAGAGACGGAAGCACCGGCGGATAAAATTATCACCATTTGAAATAAATTGACCCCTGTTTCCAGGGGTTTTTGTTTTCATAGAAATCTAATCAAAATAAAAACTACCTAAAATCATTTTTCAAAGTCATTTTACGAGTTGCGATCGGGTTTGTAATTATAAAATTGGCGTTCGTATAATATTTTTTTGCTTTCAGGGAGTTAATATAACTTTGATATCAAAATGATATCAACCAAAAAACTCTCTATATGGAAAAGATCATAAAACCGGTATCAGGAATTATCGGTTTCATTACTGTCCTGATTGTTTTAGCCGCTTCGGTATTTTTCTTTGTTCAGATAAAAGAGGGCAGTATAAATCCATTGACAATTGTTACAGCTGTTCTTCTTTTAATTATAAGCCTGTTTTTAATGAAAGGCTTAATCATCATTCAGCCAAATCATTCAAGAGTATTGAACCTGTTTGGTAAATATGCAGGAACAGTTAAAGACAATGGATGGTTCTTTATAAATCCTTTTTACACAACTGAAAACATTTCCCTTCGTTCACAAAACCTGGAAAGTGCCAGGCTGAAGGTGAATGATAAAATGGGAAATCCCATTGAAATAGCCGCTGTTATTGTATGGCAGGTAGGTGAGACCTACAAAGCCGCGTATGATGTTGTGAACTATAAGGAGTATGTGGTACGGCAAAGTGAGGCCGCTGTTCGTCACCTAGCAAATAGTTTTCCCTATGACAACCTCGAAGATCCAATAGCCGACATCACGCTAAGAGGTGGAGGTGAGAAAGTAAACGCCATTTTGGAAAAAGAACTTCTGGAAAGGCTTACACCTGCAGGCATCATCATTAAAGAAGCAAGGATCAGTCACCTGGCTTACGCCGCCGAAATTGCGGGAGCCATGTTGCAAAGGCAGCAAGCTACTGCCATCGTCGCTGCCAGAACCAAAATTGTGGAAGGTGCGGTTGGCATGGTAGAAATGGCACTGGAAATGTTGTCAAGAAAAGACATCGTTCATTTGGATGAGGAAAAGAAAGCAGCAATGGTAAGCAATTTAATGGTGGTGCTTTGCGGCGAAAGGGGAGCGCAGCCAATATTAAACACCGGAACATTATACCAATAATCATGTTGAAAGTATTCGATACATCCGGTGACGTTTTATTCGAGGAAACACAAAAATATCCTCAATGGGTAAGTTGGGTGGTTCGGTTTGCAATGCTGATAACTATTTTAGGGTTAGTGATTAGTTTTATTACTGAAAAACAAAAAACAGATGCATCAGTGGGGCTGATAGTTGTCGTTCCGATTGCAATACTCGCCATTTATCTGAACTCAAATATCCTGTTGGAAAAAATTGTTACCTCAAATGGATTGTATTACAGGTGGAAACCATGGCATAAAAAATTTAGACTAATCCAAAAAGAGGATATCGAATCTTTCTATAGTAAAAAATTTCCCTTAGCGAAATTAGGTTCCGGTTGGTTTCCATCTTATGGCAGGTATCATGTTGCAAGCCGTGGTGAGGGAATACAATTGTTTCTGAAAAATGGCAGAAAAATTTTCTTTAGCACGAACGAAAAAAACTTGTTTGAAAGAGCACTTCAAAAACTGATTTCGATTAACCTTAAACCAGCCAGGAGTGAGTTCTAAAAAAAGTTTTGTGATACGAATCGATAATGATACCTATAAAGCTTTAGAAAAGTGGGCCGCAGATGAATTCCGAAGTGTGAATGGGCAAATTGAATGGATCCTCAATCAAAAACTGAAAGAGGCCGGCCGTGTGAAAGACGGAAACCAAACAGGCACCAAAACCAAAAAGTAGTCGTAACTTTAAATTTACCAACTGTTATGAACTTCTTCTTTATATATTTTCTCATCTTTCTGTTTTTCTGTTGCCTTCGGGTGTTTTGGTTTTGGTAGATTAAGTATATCAGACGGCAGTAATGAAATTTGCATTTTGTTCATGAGTTATGGACCTGGAACATCCAAAAGCCATTCCGAATGACAAAAAAAATATCCTGCAGTTGGTCAGTCTGATTCATAAAAAGTCTTTCTGAGCTTGTTCAATAGTCTAAAAATAACAGAATTAAAAATTCAATTCCGGACATTTTACTCGCTACGAAAGTTGATAAAAAATTCCTCCAAACTGTAACAAATCCTCTACATTTATCGCCCTGAATAAACGCTAAAAAGCGTAAATTGAACATCATTTATTAACGCGTAAATTTTGAGCACTATGATTAAAATGCAAGTAATCGGCAATCTTGGAAAAGATTGCGTAGTTAACACAGTCAACGGTAAAAACGTAATCAACTTTACTGTTGCCCACACCGAGAAGTATCGTGATAGCGCTGGCAATAACCAGGAAAAAACAACCTGGGTGGATTGTGCTTATTGGACAGACAGAACCGCTCTTGCACCTTACCTTCAAAAAGGTAAACAGGTATTTGTGGAAGGTACTCCGGAAGTGCGCAGCTTTACCCGCAATGATGGAACTGCGGGTGCTTCACTTTCTCTTCGCGTAAGGGAAGTACAGTTGCTTGGCGGTAAAGGCGATAGTCTTGGGGGAGGCGCTCCTGCTTCTGAATCGCAATCATACAATCGCCAGGAATCACCAGCTGCGGCGAGTGTCAATGATGATGTTGCAGACGATCTACCATTCTAATATAGAAGTAGTGTAAAAGAAAATGCTCTCAATGTTGGGAGCATTTTTTGTTTTGTAAAGGGTGAAACGGCAATGATAGATGTTGAATGGTCAGAAAGATTAAATTTTTTTTGAGAGTGTTTTTTTTGAGTTGCAGATTTATGATTATGAGCCAAACTGAATTGCTACTATTGGACCTCTGTTGCGTCGCACACTTGTACGTTTGGTAATTCTATTTGACATTCTCCAGCATTCACTATCTGAATTTTGCAGCTTTCAAAGCTTACAAATCCCCCTTGCGGAGTTTCTGAAAGTAGTAACGCCTGCACTCCCCCTTTACAAAGGGGGATGGCGGTCATTTCGCATAAATGAAAATCCTAAGGGGGATTTGCAAACCACCACAGAGCTTTAATTAAATAAGAAGCTCTATAAAATTTTTTATTTTCAATTATTTTGTGTTTTGTGTATTACCTGCCATACAATAAGAACCTGAAAGAATTCTGCCGGAAATTAAGAAACAACTCTACTCTTGGAGAAATACTTCTCTGGAAACAACTTCGTGCAGGCAGTATGAAAGGATATACCTTCAATCGGCAAAAGCCTTTGAACAATTTCATAGTTGACTTTTACTGCAAACCGTTAAAGCTGGTAATCGAAGTGGATGGCGGTTATCATTTTGAGGAAGAACAAAAAACGAAAGACGAGGAACGGCAGCACGCACTCCAGGCAATGGGGCTGAATTTTCTGCGGTTTCACGATGAGGAAATTAGAAAAGATATGAACGTTGTTTTAAAGACAATAGAAATGTACATCGAGGAATATGTAGATAACGGTAAATATTAATTGAGTTCTCTTAACAGACTTCAAACAGGACAACGGCTCCAACACTCAACTTACACTTCCTCATTCCTTCTTATCTTGCGCACATGAGCAAAGTTTTTTCTTACGATCAACTATTTGATTTTTCGAAAAATGTTTTTTTGAAAATTGGATGTAGCGAATATGATGCAAACCTGGCTACAAAAGTCTTGTTGTCAGCTGACATTCGCGGAGTTGACTCGCATGGCATTGCCAGGTTGAGTGGCTATGTGCGTTTGTGGGATGCAAAGAGAGTAAATGCAACACCACAAATAAAAATCATTCATGAAACGCCATCGACGGCAACTGTTGATGGAGATAGCGGCTTAGGACTCGTGGTAGCTCCTAATGCGATGCAGATTGCAATAGATAAAGCAAGGCAAGTAGGTACAGGTTGGGTGAGTGTTCAAAACAGTAATCATTACGGCATTGCGGGTTATCACGCCATGATGGCCTTAGAGCAAGATATGATCGGCATTTGTATGACCAATGGAAGTGCGCTGGTGGCTCCAACATTTTCAACCGAACGGTTATTGGGAACCAATCCAATCGCAGTGGCAATACCTGCGGGTAAAGAACCTGCTTTTGTTGCAGATATGGCTACAACAACAGCAGCCAACGGCAAACTGGAAATCTTACAAAGAAAACATGGCGTTGCTCCGTTAGGCTGGATTCAAAACAAAGAAGGGAAACCTTCCACCGACCCACATGAATTAAAGGACGGTGGCGCATTATTGCCTCTGGGTGGCGACAGGGAACATGGGAGCCATAAAGGATATGCACTGGGTGCAATTGTTGATATTTTTTCTGCGGTACTAAGTGGTGCGAATTATGGTCCATGGGTTCCTCCTTTCCCCGCTTATGTTCCTATGCCGGACGACATGCCAGGCAAAGGCATTGGTCATTTCTTTGGTGCAATGAGAATTGATGCGTTTCGTCCTGCAAAAGAATTCAAACAACATATGGACAAATGGATTGAACGGTTTCGTTCCGCAAAAACCGCTGAAGGTTTTGAAAGCGTAATCATACCCGGAGATCCTGAAAGAGAAATGGAAGCCATCCGAAGGAAAGATGGAATTCCTGTACTGGGCCCTGTTGTAGATGATCTAAACTATCTCGCGGAAAAATTTAGTCTCAGTCCTGCATTAGAACACTTGTCCACAGCACAATCACTAAAATTGAATTAGCCTATTTAAATGCATCAATGCCTAAATTTGCCGCTTCAAAAAACTGAACAAAAGAAAAAATGCAAAACAGCAAAGAAAGATTAAATCTAAGTTCTCCCACCGGGGGACAGGGGGCTTTTAAAATAATGAAGTTTGGTGGTACCTCGGTAGGTAAACCGCAACGTATGCATGAAGTGGCAAAATTGGTCACGTCAGATGCCGAACCAAAAATTGTTGTACTAAGTGCTGTGTCAGGAACCACCAATGCGCTTGTTGAAATTGGTAATTTTCTTTCTCAGGGCAAGCGTGAACAAGCCAAGCAAAAAATTGACGAATTAGAAGCTCAATATAAACAGTTCGTTGTCGACCTCGTGAAGAAACCAGATGCTCTTGAAAAAGCAAACAATATTTTGAAAGAGCATTTCGAATTTCTAAACATTATTCTTCGCATTTCATTTAGTGAAGCCTTGAGTAAAGATATTCTTGCACAAGGAGAGCTGATCTCTACAAAACTGTTCAGCGTTTATTTAAATGAACAAGGTATCGATCATGAATTGCTTCCTGCACTTGAGTTCATGAGCATCGATGCAAATGATGAGCCGCAGGTAGAACAAATTCGGGAGAAACTTACCAGGGTGCTCCAACAGAATCCCGGTAAAGAATTATTTATTACACAAGGATACATTTGTCGTAATGCAAGGGGTGAAGTTGATAATTTAAAAAGAGGAGGAAGTGATTATACCGCTTCACTGGTAGCTGCAGCTATCAAGGCAAGTGTTTGCGAAATCTGGACTGACATCAGTGGCATGCACAATAATGATCCACGAATCGTAAATAAAACCATTCCTATTGATCAATTGAGTTTTGACGAAGCGGCCGAGTTAGCCTATTTCGGAGCAAAGATTCTACACCCGGCTTCCATTTGGCCTGCACAACATTATAATGTTCCGGTGAAATTGCTGAACACCATGGAACCTCAAGCAAGGGGCACCACTATCGAAGAGAAAGCATCATCAACTGGAGTAAAAGCTGTTGCAGCAAAGGATGGAATTCTTGCCATAAATATAAAAAGCAGTAGGATGCTATTGGCTTATGGCTTCCTGCGTAAAGTGTTTGAGGTCTTTGAAAAATATCGTACTTCAATCGATATGATCACAACTTCCGAAGTGGCCGTATCACTGACAATAGACAATGCTTCGGCTTTAAATGAAATTGTCAGAGAACTGGAAACATTCAGCATAGTAAGTGTGGATACCGATCAAACCATCATAAGCATTGTTGGTAATGAAATAGGCGAACAGCCTGGTACACTGAAAAAAGTATTTGATTGTGTGAGTAATATCAATGTAAGAATGGTTTCGTTTGGTGGCAGCATTCATAACATTTCACTGCTTGTTGATGCAGCGGATAAAAAGGCCACACTTCAACAATTGAATTCAGGATTATTCGGATTGAACTAGCAATACAATAAGGCCAAAGCATTAGGTTAATCAGGAAATATGACATTGTTCCATCCTCCTTTGCACTATTTCCGCATTTACATGTGTTAAAAGAAAAGTCTCACATTACGTGAGACTTTTTCAAATGATGTTTCTCAAAAACTTTTAATTCTACCGAATCCTGCTCAGACAATAAGTAATGCATCTCCGTAACTAAAGAAGCGGTATTTATCCTTAATCGCTTTTTTGTAAGCCTCCATTGTCAAATCATATCCTGCAAAGGCGCAGGTCATAATGAGCAAACTGGTTTTTGGTAAGTGGAAATTTGTTACAAGCGAATCCGCTATGCTGAAATCATAAGGGGGATGAATAAAAATGTTCGTCCAGCCTTCTGAGGTTTTTAATAATTTTTGTGCAGTTACTGAAGATTCCAGTGCTCTCATTGTTGTAGTGCCAATAGAGCAAATCCTATGTCCGGTTTCCTTAGCCTTATTTACAACCTTTGTTGCAGTGTCTTCGATTCGGTAATACTCTGCATCCATTTTATGCTTACTCAGGTCTTCCACTTCGATCGGTCGAAATGTTCCGAGGCCAGTGTGAAGAGTAACTTCCGAAAATCGAATACCCTTGATCTCACAACGTTTGATCAACTCACGACTAAAATGCAGACCAGCAGTAGGAGCAGCCACTGCACCTTCATGCTTGGCGTAAACTGTTTGATAACGCTCACGGTCTTCATCATCAGGCTTGCGTTTGATGTATTTTGGCAAAGGTGTTTCACCATATTTTTCAAGCACCTGCCTGAACTCGTCTTCAGTGCCCTCGTGTAAAAATTTAATCGTGCGACCACGCGAGGTTGTATTATCTATTACTTCTGCAACCAGTTCTTCAGTGTCGCCAAAGTAAAGTTTGTTTCCAACCCGTATCTTTCTGGCCGGATCAACTATCACATCCCAAAGCCGGTGTTCCTTATTTAGTTCACGAAGAAGAAATACTTCAATTTTGGCACCTGTTTTTTCCTTACGGCCATACATGCGTGCAGGAAAAACTTTAGTGTTGTTTACAACAAATACATCCTTGTCATCGAAATAATCCAAAATATCTCGGAAATGTTTGTTCTCAATCTGTCCCGTTTTACGATGAACGACCATCATTCGGGCATCTTCACGTTTTTTAGCAGGATGTTGGGCAATTAAATTAAGAGGTAGGTCAAACTTAAATTGTGAAAGCTTCATGGGCTGTTTATCCAGTTAAATTGTTTTGGCCTCATGACGCAAACCGTGCAGTAGTTGCGGATTTTTCTGATTCCAACTCCGGTCTTACGGCACCGGGCAGGTCATTTAGCTTTAAAGCCCGCAAAAATAAGGGTTAAATTAAAAAATAATCGAAAATTTTTCTTAAGACGGAAAATCCTGACCTGTTTATGCTATCTTGAACCCGATACATTGGTTAATAAACTACATCCTTTCTATGAGATACCTGACCCTCGTTGCCAGCTTTCTTATTCTTACATCAGTGTCTTTTTCTCAAAAGACAAAAATACCTGCCAAAAATTATCCTAGCCTGTTATGGGAAATCACAGGAAAAGGCCTCAATAAGCCCTCTTATCTTTTTGGTACCATGCATGTCAGCAGCAAAATGGTATTTCATTTATCCGATTCATTTTATCTCGGTATAAGAAACGCCGAAGTTGTTGCCTTAGAAACGGATATGGGAACATGGCAGGATGATTTCTCAAGGTATGATCTTGAAGGCAACGGATATAATTATGATTATAATTTGAGAAGAGGTTTTGACGGTCCGGGTGATTATCTCACTATCGGAACCCTTCAATTTCCTCCGTATGAGAAGCTCATTGAAATGTCGCTTTACAGTAGCCCGGCTATGATTAATAGTTTTTTGTATCGAACAAATTCCGATAAGGCTGTTGATTTTGAAGAAGACACCTACCTGGACATGCACATTTACCAGGCCGGAAAAAAGTGGGGCAAAAAGGTTTGCGGCGTTGAAAATTTTGACAGAAGTATGGAACTGATGAAAGAGGCTTATGTTGATGCGTCGAAGGAAAAAGTAAAAAAGGAGAGAAGCTTTGACTATGATGGTGATTTTTCATATTCCAAGCTTGAAGATGCTTATCGTACAGGTAACCTTGATCTTTTAGATACCATTAATAAAGTAAACAGTACATCAGCTGCCTTTGATGAAAAGTTTCTTTACAAGAGAAATGAAATCCAGGCTAATTCGATTGATTCGATTATTAAAACCGGGCAATCGCTTTTTGTAGGTGTAGGTGCGGCTCATCTTCCAGGACAAAGAGGAGTTATTGAACTGTTACGGCGGCAAGGATATACACTTCGTCCTATAAAAATTGCAGAACGAGATAGTCGGCATAAAAATGAACTTGAAAAGATTCGTGTCCCTGTTCAATTCAGCAAACAAACTTCCCCTGATGGTTTTGTTAGTGTAGATATGCCTGGAAAACTGTATGACTTTAATACAGCTTATGGTATTGTAGACCAGGAGCAATTTGCCGATATGAGCAATGGCGCTTACTACATGCTGACAAGAATCAATACCAACAGTATTTTGTGGGGACACAGTGAGGAAATGGTGTTGGACAAAATTGATAGTGTGATCTATGAAAATATCCCGGGGAAAATCCTAAACAAGCAGCCTATTACAAGAAACGGTTATAAAGGGTTTGAAGTAACGAACAGAACCCGTCGTGGTGATTTTCAACGCTATAACATTTTCGTAACTCCATTCGAAGTAATACTCTTCAAGATGAGTGGTAATGAAGATTATGTAAAAGACGGAACTGAGGCCAACCAATTCTTTAACAGCATTCAGTTTAATAATTATAAAACGGAATGGAAGAAGTGGTCACCTTCATTTGGTGGATTTGAAGTAGAGTTACCGCATGTACCGGTTATTGCAAAAAAGGCGAACTGGCAATTTATGGCTCTTGATAAATCTACTAATACCGGTTTTGAAGTAATTCGCACAGATGTACATAATTATAGTTTTGTCGAGGAAGATAGCTTCGATCTGAATCTAATGGAAGAAAGTTTTGCTGCTTCTGATTTTATTGACAAGCAGATCAGTCGGAAGCAAATTAAATGGAATGGATATCCGGCACTGGATATGAAATATAAATACAAGGACGGTTCAGTAGCGTTGGCAAGATTTATTATCCAGGGAACTCATTATTATACGCTGGTGACTCATAGCAGAAATGAGAATCCTAAAATGAACCAGTTCCTGAATTCTTTTACCATTACTCCTTTTAAATACGGCGCTTCAATAGAATTAAGAGACACCTCACTTTATTTCAAAGTGAAATCAGCAGTGGCATTAAGTAAGAGTAAGAAACTGACCATGTATCCGGACAAAGTTCCAAGATCCGGTGAAGATGATGACGCCGATCTTTTAGAGGAAAACACGTATAAGAACAAAACCATTGCAAACGATTCAACGGGTGAAAAAATATTTGTTTACTTCAGCAAACCTTCCCGTTATTATTATAAGGAGGACACTACTTCCATGCTTGACAGTACCTATTTTGAAAGAGGAAAAATGAAATGGCAATTTCGTAGCAAGACAAAGTATGAACTGCCAAACAAAACAAAAGTGTATGAATACGTGGTGAGTGATCCGAAAAGCAGTCGTTACTTGCAGGGAAAACTTTTTTCAAGAAATGGTGTGACCTATTGGCTGCAAACAGAAGGGGACACACTTTCGAAGCCAAGTAGTTTTGTAAGCAGTTTCTTCGAAAGCTTTACACCAAGCGATACCATTGCAGGCACCAATCCGCAGGAGAAGAAAACACAATTGTTTTTCAAGGATTTTTTTAGCAAGGACACATTACTGCATAGAAGGGCTTTGGCTAATGTTGATAAACTTCATTTCGATTCTGCAGATTTTGTCCAGTTAAAAAAATGCATTCAGTCACTAAACTGGAAGGAAAGAAAATACATGAGCGTGAAGAACGGTTTTATATGGCAGCTTTCCACCGTTAAAACAAAAGAGGCGTCCAACTATTTAAAAGATATTTATTATGCTGCCGGCGATACGGTGGATTTTCAATATACTGTACTGAACGCATTATTAAATCAGCAAAATCATTATGCCTTCCAGGTATTCAAGGATATTGTGATTAATGAGCCGCCGATTTTAGATGTTGATAACAACAATGGACCGAATTACAAAGCAAGAAACACGCGTTCCTTCAGATATAATTATGATAATGATTTCAGGGACCAGAATTTCATAGATGATCTGTCGGATTCATTACAATTAACTGCAACCATATTCAAAGACATTCTTCCATTGGTTAATATACATGATTATGAACGGCCAATTATGAATCTTGCTGGAACATTGATTGATAGCAGTATGATCAGTGCAAAGGATTACGAACCTTATGTAACCAAGTTTCTGATTGAAGCCAAACAATTGCTGAAAAAGCAAATGATTCTTGAAAAAAATAAGTCTATTGTAAAAGCGCAAAAAGATGAAGATGCTACAGGCATTTATTACCAGGACAAGGGCGACGACAATGGTAACCAGGAATTGAGTTTGTACGCAACATTATTGATGCCGTATGCAGACAAAATTCCAGCTGTTCAGCAATTTATTGACCAGTTAATAAAAAGTAATGATAACAGGTTAAAGTACAATACTGCTATACTTTTAATCCGCAATCATAAACCTGTTGCTGATACCCTCCTTAATTATTTTGCACGTCTGGATGATTACCGGTACGAATTGTATTCAGATCTTCAGGAGCTTAGGTTATCAGACCGTATACCTTCTGCATGCATGAACCAGATGGCGCTGGCAAAAAGTAAATTGTTTGATATCAGCAGTACTTATAGCAAACCAGATTCTCTTGTTTATTTGGATAAACTTCCCGTTCAGTTTAAAGAAAGAACCGGGTTTGTTTTTTTCTTTAAGTACAAGAGCAAAAAAGATGATAATGTGTGGAAAATTGCAACTGTGGGTATTGTGCCGAACGATCCAAAGAAATTTGAGTTTGAAGCAAAGACCGGAAATTACTGGCAAAAAAGACAATACAACTTTACAGAGTTCAGTAATACCAAAATTGATGTTGATTTACCAGTGAAGGATCAATTAAAAAAAGCACTCAAAAAGATGTTGTATTCCAGGAGAAACAGTGCGGCACAATTTTACAAAGACGAAGACAGGATACATGGTGAGTATTATCCTGCTTTTAATTTGGGAGATTAATTTTGTTTCACCCTAAATTTTCAGGAAATCCAAGAAAAGCTACTTGAGTGCGGTATAATCTTTCGTACCCAGGCAATGAGCCTTTTGCATACCACTATTATGTTCCGGGGATCTTTGGGACTGCTTCAATCAATTCTTT
>Ga0070683_100001569_pt1 | contig 17662 bp, 19 predicted proteins | sample KBSC713LmetaG_FD_64662 | JGI IMG/M metagenome (GOLD analysis project Ga0070683, IMG submission 64662) | Corn rhizosphere microbial communities from Kellogg Biological Station, Michigan, USA - KBS C7.1-3L metaG | ecosystem: Host-associated > Plants > Roots > Rhizosphere ... | reverse complement strand
GGTTGGCTGGTCGGCACGGCGTACGCGATCATCGTCTGCGTCTCGCTCACCCGCGCCATGCACCGCTCCGGCACCCACACACTCGGTCCGGCCAACCGGGTCACCCTCTTCCGTGCACTGCTCGTCGGCGGGGTCCTGGCACTGGTCGCCGACTCGCTGCGCGGTCCCGTGCCGGTCGTCACGTTCGTCGCGCTGGCGGCCGTGGCCCTCGTCCTCGACGGCGTTGACGGCAAGGTCGCCCGCCGCACCGGCTCGTCGACCGCCCTCGGGGCCCGCTTCGACATGGAGATCGACGCGATTCTCATCCTCGGGCTCAGCGTCTACGTCGCCGAGGAACTCGGCTGGTGGGTGCTGGCTATTGGCGCCCTGCGTTACGTGTTCGTGGTGTTCCAGCAGGTCATGCCCTGGCTGCGGGGCCGGCTTCCGCATCGGTACTCGCGGAAGGTGGTCGCCGCGACGCAAGGCGTGGTGCTGGTGGTGGCCGGCTCCGGCGTGCTGCCCTACGTCCTGGCGATCGCCGCCGTGGCGCTGGCGCTGGGGACGCTGGCCTGGTCGTTCGGCCGTGACACGCGTTGGCTGTGGCGGGAGAAGGTCCTGATCCGCCGGTAGCGTTCCGTGTGGACGGCACCGTCAGCAGCGTCCACATAGGACCGTCACGGTCACGGCTCGTAGGTCACCAGGTTTCAGCACCCGCGTCATCTGCGTCGCCAAGTCGGCGACGCCGCTCCGGGCCGACCAGGGAGCCGCCGTCGGGCGGACGACGAGTCGCTCGTCGCCGGCCGTTTCCCGTCGTACGCATGCCAGCGAGTCAAGCGCGCCGCTCAGTGGCTGTCGTCCGGAAAGGTGGCTGTCATCAGGAAAGAGTGGCTGCCGTCCGGAAAAGGTGGCAGCCGTCTGGAAAAGGGTGGCTGCCGTCCAGAAGGGAGGGCGAAGGGGTACCGTGATCAATTGTGACGCCAAGCCAACTGCTCAAGTACTGCCTGGCCAAGCCGGGCGCATGGCAGGACCAGCCGTGGGAGGGCGACACGGTGGTCAAGGTCGGCCCGAAGATCTTCGCGTTCCTCGGTGAGGTGACCGCCACCCGCAAGCGCGGCGGGACGGTCGGGGTCAAGTGCGCGGCCACCCGCGCGGAGGCCGACGAGTGGCTGCACCGGTACCCCGACGACGCGTCGGTGACCGCCTACATCGGCCGGTCCGGGTGGAACACGCTGCGCTACGGCGGCGCGATTCCGGACGACGAGGTCCGCGAGGCGGTCGACGAGTCCTACCGGATGATCGTGGAGAAACTCCCGAAGAAAGACCGTCCCACACGCTAGCCCGGCGCGTTGACGACATTGATCGGCGACCCGGCCGCATAGGCGACGATCTGGTCGAAGATGTCGCTGAACTGCAGCTCGTACTCCTCCTTCGTCACGTACCCGATGTGCGGGGTGGCGACCACGTTGTCGAGCGTGAGCAACGGCTCGCCGGGGTCGCGCAGAGGTTCGGTCTCGAACACGTCCACCGCGGCCATCCCCGGCCGGCCGGCCGGCAGCGCGGATACCAGCGCGCCCGGCTCGACGAGCCCGGCCCGGCTGGTGTTGACCAGGACCGCGTCCGGCTTCATCGCGGCCAGGTCGTCGCCCGTCACGATCCCCCGGGTCGCGTCGACCAGCCGCAGGTGCAGCGACACCACGTCGGCGGCCGCGAAGAAGGACCGCTGGTCGGCCGCGACGGCCCGGCCGTCGGCAGCCGCCCGCTGCCGCCCCGCCGCGCTCCCCCAGACCAGCACCCGCATGCCGAACACGTCGCCATACTCGGCCACCGTGCGACCGATTCGCCCGTACCCGAAAATGCCTAGCGTGCGGCCGCGCAGTGACCGGCCGACGCCGAGTTGCCAGCGCCCGGCCCGCAGCGAGGCCATCTGCTGCGGGATCTGCCGGGCGGCGGCCAGGACGAGACCCCAGGTCAGCTCGGCCGTCGCGTACGACGGGGAGTCGCTGTGCAGGTTCGACGACACGAGCACGCCGTTGCGGGTGCAGGCGGCGATGTCGATGTGCGGGTAGACGCTGCGCTGGCTGATCAGCTTGAGCCGGGGCAGCCGGTCGAGGAGTTCGGCGGTGATCTTCGTCCGTTCCCGGATCAGGACCAGCACCTCGGCGTCCGTCAGCCGGTCGGCCAGCACGTCGACGTCCTGGACGTGGTCGGTCCACACCGTGACGTCGTACCCGTCGAGCTTGCCGAAGCAGTCGAGCGTCCGCAGGGTGTCGAAGTAGTCGTCCAGAATGGAAACCCTCAGCGAGACCGTCACGGGCGCCATTGTCGCGTGACGGTACGCTATGCCGATGACCGGGCAGGAAGGCACGCGGGAAGGCAAGCGGGAAGACGCGATCGACACGACCGTGGTGCAGCCGGCCCGCCGGTACAACTACTGGCTGGGCGGCAAGGACAACTTCGCGGTCGACCGCGAGTCGGGTGACCTGATTGCCAAGACGTTCCCGACGGTCCGGATCGCGGCCATCGAAAACCGGCGCTTCCTGCAGCGGGCCACGCAATACCTGGCCGAGGCCGGCATCAGGCAGTTTCTCGACGTCGGGACCGGCCTGCCGACGGCCGACAACACGCACGAGGTCGCCCAGCGCATCGCCCCCGAGTCCCGCGTGGTGTACGTCGACAACGACCCCATGGTCATGATGCACGCCCAGGCGCTGCTGACCAGCACGCCCGAGGGGCGCACCGCATACATCGAGGGCGACCTGCGCGAGCCGGCGTCGATCCTCGATCGGCCGGCCCTGCGCGACACTCTCGACCTCAGCCAGCCGGTCGGGCTGATGCTGGTCGCCGTCCTGCACTTCATCCACGGCCAGGACGAGGGCAAGGCGATCGTCCGGGAGATGGTCGACGCGCTTGCACCGGGCAGCTTCCTGGTCGCCACCAACGCCACCAAGGACTTCGCGACGCCGATGGGCGAGACCGTCTATCAGGCGATGCTCGCCTCTGGCAAGCTGGACATGTTCCTGCGCAGCCAGGCGGAGTTCGCCGAGATGTTCGACGGGCTCGAGCTGGTCGACCCGGGCGTGGTGGTGTGCAGCGAGTGGCGGTCCGAGCACGAGCCCAAGCCGCGGCCACAGCCGGCCGACGTCGCCGTCTACGGTGGCGTCGGAAAAAAGGCATAGCAAGAAACACGTAGCAGGAAAGCCGTAGCAGGAAAGCCGCAGCAGAAAAGCCGCAGCAGGAAAGCCTCAGGCCTGCAGCTGTCCGAGTACCCGCAGAAACGCCGCCCGGTCCTCGGCCGGCAGCTCCCCGAGCAGCCGCTCCTCCTCCCGCCGGATAGCGGCCCGCACCGCCCGGTGCACCTCCCGGCCGGCGTCGGCCAGCGCGAGCAGATGCACCCGCCGGTCGGCCGGGTCCGGCCGCCGCTCGATGTATCCGCGCTCCTGCAGGTCATCCAGGACACCGATGATCCGGGTCTTGTCCGCCCCGATCGCCCGCGCCAGCGCGGCCTGGGTCCGCACCGGTTCTCCGTCACCCGATACGTCCGTCAGCGCTGCCAGCGCCGACAGCACGATGTAGCCCCACATCGTCACTCCGTGCTCGGCCAAGATCGGCTGCTCGATCGCGATCAGCCGGCGGCCGAGCCGCGTGACCATAGCGGCGAGGTCCGGGCGATCATCATCAGGCGACGAGTTGGGTGGCACGTCACAAAAATACCTGTTGACCTACCGTACGCAATGATAGACCGTAAACATATGCCTACGATTCCGGACCTCCGCGCCTACGATGCGGCGGCCGTCCGCGCCAGCGTGGCCGTCGTCGCCGAGGTTTCCACCGCCGACCTCGACCGGCCTACACCCTGCGCCGCCTGGGACCTGCGGGCCCTGCTCGCGCACATGACCGTCCAGCACCACGGGTTCGCCGCGGCGGCCGAGGGTAACGGCGCCTTGCTGGCCGTCTGGCAGCCGACCGCCAGCGCCGACCCGGTGGGTGATTACGCTCGGGCCGCCGACCGCGTGCTGGCGGCATTCGCCGGCGACGTGCTCGACCGGCCGTTCGACCTGGGTGAGATCGGCGTCACCGTGCCCGGGCGGGTGGCGATCTCGTTCCACTTCATCGACTACGTCGTGCACGGCTGGGACGTCGCCGCCACGCTCGGCCGTCCGTTCCACCTGCCCGACGACCTGGTCAAAGCGGCCGTCCCGGTCGCTGACCGCGTCCCGACCGGCGAGCGGCGCCTCCTGCCGGGCGCCTCGTTCGCCCCGCCGCTGCCCGAAGATGACGCCAACGGCGGCGACAACGGCGACAACGGCGGCGACAACGGCGGCGACAGCAACGGCGACAACGGCGGCGACAACAACGGCGACAACCGTGATCAGTTCAAGCACATCCTGCGCGTCCTCGGCCGATCGCCGGACTTTGGGAAGTAGTGCCAAACTCGAAGCATGGACCCGCGCCCTCAGGCCGACACATCCGAATACCGCGGTTGCCGGATCACGGTGATCGACGCGTCGCACATCCTCGCCGCCGCCGCGACCCAGGAGGTCGAGCTGCTGCACGACGCGGTCTTCCCGGAGCCGGTGCGCGCGGTCCGGATGACGGTCACCGAGGAGGACGATCACGACGGCCGCCGCGTCTGCGTGCTGCGGGCCTCGGTGCGCACCGGCCCGAACCGCCAGCCGTTCGCGGTCCTCGGCAACGACCCGGTCGGCGTGTTCATCAGCCGGCAGGTGGCCGCCGGCGAGCCGTGGGCCAGCCGCATCGTCGACGGGGTCGGCACCGCGGTCGCCGAGGTGTCCCGCCGGCTCGGCCGTCCCCCGACCCAGCCGACCGGCGACGACGCCGTTCACGACAAGCCGATTGATTCAGTGGTACGGGATGAGCCGGTCACCGGCCTGCGCGCCGCCGTGACCGTGCGTGGGTCGGCGAGCGACGAACGCGCCCGCACCACGACGCTACGCGCGGTGCTGCCGTTCGAGGTGGCGTCCCCGGAGCATCTTCCGGCGATGTTCCGCCTGGTACTGGACGTCGTAGCGCAATCAACGGGAGCTCAACCGACGGGAGCCGATTCGGGAACCGACGCCGGATCGCTGGCCGGCCGCCACTATGTGCTGAGCCGTTACGGTGTCGGTGCCGCCGGCGACACCGAGCATGTGACGCTCGACCAGGTTGGCGGCCTCGACGCGGTGGTCGGGGAGTTCCGGCAGATCGCGGCGTCGTTCCGGCACCCGCAGGCGATGGCCCGCTGGGGTGCCCGCCGGCCGCAGGGCATCCTGCTCTACGGGCCGCCGGGGACCGGCAAGACGATGCTCGCCCGGGCGCTGGCCAACGAGATCGGCGCGACATTCAAGGAGATCCGGACCCCGGAGATCCTCGACAAGTGGCTGGGCGCGTCGGAGCGCAACATCAAGCGGATCTTCCGCGACGCCCGGCGCTACCGTGAGCCGACGGTCATGCTGTTCGACGAGTTCGACAGCATCATCAGCTACACCGGCGGCGGCGACGATGCGGCCAGCCAGGCGCTCAACGCGGTCGCCGGGATCTTCAAGCAGGAGATGAACACGCTGATCGAGGCCAACCCCAACGTGATCGTGGTGGCGACGACCAACTTCCCCGAGCGGGTCGACCAGTCGCTGATCCGGTCCGGGCGGTTCGACGTGAAGCTGGCCATCCCGGTGCCCGACGCGAACGGCCGCCGCGAGATCCTGGTCAAGGCGATGCGGCAGCTGATCATCGAGCATGAGGTGGCCGGGTTCCGCATGTTCGCCGACGACGTGGACGCCGCCGAACTGGCCGCCGCCTGCCCCGGCTTCACCGGCGCCGACCTCAAGGAACTCCTGCGCCGTGCCCAGCTGGCCAAGGCGATGCAGGAGGCGCGGACCGGCGTGGCGTCAACGCCGATCACGCAGTCTGACTTGCGCCGGCACCTGGCCGACTTCCAGACCCAACGCCGAAGCTCCTGACGCCGACCTCCACATGCCGTTACTTCTTTGCACCACTACGTCCCCGAAGGAGTGCCAACATCGGTGGCCGGCCCGGCGTCGGGGCGCTGGGCGGCGGCCGACGGCCATCGGCGCAGCGCGGGCAGCGCCGCCAGCGCGGTCACCAGCCGCAGCAGGCCGGCCAGCAGCCACGGCGCGGCCAGCCCGAACGAGCCGGCCACCAGCCCGCCGAGCACGGCCCCGACCGGCTGCGCACCCCAGGCGAGCGCCAGCCCGGCGTTGCCGACCCGGCCGCGCAGTTCTGCCGGTACCAGCCGCTGCCGCAATGACATCGTCGCGACGTTCCACAGCGACGCGCACCCCGAGCTGATGACGGCGAGCACGGCGACGGTCACCGGGTTCCGGCCGGCGATCGCGATGGCCAGCTGCGCCGCCGGGGTGAGCAGGATGGTCGTCGTGACGACGGCCCGCCCGCCGAGGTGCTCGATGGCGAACCGGCTGAGCAGGCTGCCGAGCACGCCGCCGGCGGCCATCGCGCCGAGCAGCACCCCGTAGCCGCCCGGGCCGAGATGCAGCCGCTGCGTCGCGAACAGTACGAATGTCGACAGCGCCATCGTGTTGGCCAGGTTGGCCACCGCGGCCAGCCCGGACAGCACGCGCAGCAGCGGATGCCGGGCCAACCACCGCAGGCCATCCGCGACCTTGACGGTCCTTCGTGGACGCTGAGCTGGACGCTGAGCTGGACTGTGAGCTGGACTGTGAGCTGGACTGTGAGCTGGACTGTGAGCTGGAGGACGAGCTGGACGATGGGCGCGACGCTGGGCCCGGATCCGCAGCACCAGCAGCGCCGAGACGGCGAACGTCGCCGCGTCGGCCCAGAACGGCAGCGGGGTCGCCAGCGCGAACAGCAGGCTGCCCAGCGGCGGGCCGAGAAACTCCTCGGCGGCGAACTGGGTCGCGCCGAAGCGGCCGTTGGCCCGCTCGAGCTGCTCGGGCGCCACGAGGTCGGGGACGAGCGTCTGCCCGGCTCCCTTCACGGCCGTCTCGGCCACCCCGATCGCGAACGCGACGACGTACACGACGACGATCCGACCCGGGATCTGACCCGCGCTCTGACCCGCGCTCTGACCCGCGCTCTGACCCGCGTGCAGCATGCTCAGAACCGCGAGGACCGCCACCTGCGCACCCTGCACCAGTTGGGCGCCGCCCATCAGGCGCCGCCCGTCGGTGCGGTCGGCCAGCGCCCCGGCCGGCAACGCGGCCAGCAGCCACGGCAGCGTGCCCCACGCGGTGACCCCGGCGATCAGCCGCGGATCCTGGGTCAGCGTCGCGGCCAGCAGCGGCAGCGCGGCCAGGAGCGCGCCGTCGCCGAGCGAGGAAATCCCGTTCGCGGCCCACAACAACCGCCAGTCGCGATGCACGTGAACACGATGCGGCCGGCCCGGCCCGCGAATCGACGATTGAGTAGAGACTAAACGCCATGGTGGTCCGGATCCGGCTGACCGGTACGGCGTTGGCGCGTGTCCGGTTCGCGATCTCGCCGGTCTTCGAGACGGTCCTCGCCGTCGAGGCGCTGCGCCGGCCGGGCGCCCACGCCGTGCACCAGCCCTGGCTGTCGTGGGCGAAACCGCGGCTCAGCCAGCTGCCCGATCTGGGACTGCTGCTCGCCCTCCTCGACGACGAGGCGAAGCCGTCCTACCTGATGCCGATACCCGACGATCGCATGCCGGACCTGGACACCGAACTTCGGCGGATGCGGTCGACCCCTTCTGCGCAGGTACACCGTGATCTGCAACGGCGGCCGGGAACCTTGCCGAAGCCGCTGCGCGAACTGCGGGATGAGCCGCGGGCCGGGTTGGCTCGGCTGGTCGCGACGATCCGGGCGGTGCACGACGTGCTTCTGGCGCCGTCCTGGCCGCGGATCGTGCGGCTGCTGGAAGCCGACATCGCGGTGCGCGCGTCGGCGCTGGCCGCGCAGGGCAGCGAAGCCGTGTTCGCTGGGCTGCACCGCGACGTCGACTGGGCGGACGGAGAGCTGATCTTGCAGGCCGGCCGCCGCCCGGACCGGCTCACCGTGGTGGATGTGGCCGGCCATGGGCTCATCCTGTCGCCAAGCGTCTTCGCCTGGCCGTACACATGGACCGAGACGCGTCCGGCGCGGGCCGGCATCGTGCGCTACCCGGCCCGCGGCATCGCCACCGTGTGGGAGAGCCGGCCGGCGGCGCCGGACGCGGTGGCCGCGCTGATCGGGCGCACCCGGGCCGAGCTGCTCGAGCTGCTCGGCGCCCCGGGCACCACCGGCGACCTGGCCGGGCGGCTCGGGATCACGGCCGGTGCCGTGTCGCAGCACCTCAACGTCTTGCGCGCGGCCGGGCTGGTGGTGACCCGCCGCGACGGGCGGGCGGTCATCCACCTGCGCACGATGCGCGGCGACGCCCTGGTGCATCAGTAGCACCAGGGCGTCACTCGCAACAGGAAGTACCTACGGCAGCGGCGCGGCCTTCAGCTTCGCCGAGTTGAACGCCTGCACGCCGGCCTCGTCGTCACCGTCGAAGGGCGTCACCGGGCTGTTCGCGCCCAGGCAGAAGTCGTCGTCCTTCGGGTCGGCGAACCACATGCCGACGTGGTTGAGCTCCTTGCGGACCCGCTTCTCGTGGTCGGTGCCCTCGTTGACGAGCGTGGACGAGAACGCCTCCTCCACGATGAGCTTCAGCTCGACGTGGCCCTTGCCGTAGCCGTTGGTGTCCAGGTCGCCGATGTACTCGGCCGACCCGAAGCCCTTGTCCGGCCGCTCGAGCAGGAAGATGGTGAACGAGGTGTTCTTCGGCCCGCCGGTGATGTCGGCCGTGAAGATGTCGCGGCCGGTGGCGTCGGTCTTCAGCGCCACGCTGATGCTGACCTTCACCTTCGGCATGCACTGGGCGAGTTTGTCGCTGCTCGGCGCGAGCTTGAAGTTGAGGTAGTCCTTGCTCGTCGGTTTAGCTTGCAGCTGCGTGTTATTGGCCACTTTCGTGGCGTTGAGCTCGTCGTTGGCGTTCAGGGCGCCGATGCCTACCCAAGCCGCACCGCCGACGACCGCGGCGACGGCGAGCCCTGCCAGAACCTTCCCGACCTTCATGACTGTTGCTCTCCCTCAGTGTTGGTAGTGACCGAGCGGCCGTACGCCGCCTTGACACAACCCACAACGGGGCCCGGGCAAGGCGCGTTCACGCCGGATGATGTCGTCAGCCGGACATGAAATCCGTGAACCGGTGGAACGGCGCCGCACCGTAGGGTGAGGCGCATGGCGGTGATCGACGTGTGGGCGCAGTCCGTGAACGACGCGTTCATGGCCGCGCCGTGGCTGGCTTCCCTGCTGCGCTGGACCGGTATGCAGCGCCGGGCGCCGAGCCTGGCCGAGACGGTCGGCGCGATGGACGCCGGCGGCGTCGACCTTGCGCTGCTGTCGGGCTGGCACGGCCCGAGCGGCGCCCTCATCACCAACGACGAAGTGGCTGACGCCGTGCAGCGCTATCCGGACCGGTTCCGCGGCGTCGCCGGGGTCGACCTGACCCGGCCGATGGAGGCCGTGCGCGAGGTCCGGCGGCGGGTCGCCGACGGGTTCGTCGCCGTGCGTGTGGTGCCGTGGCTGTGGAATCTGCCGCCCAACGACCGCCGCTACTACCCCGTCTACACCGCCTGCGTCGAGGCCGGCGTGCCGTTCTGCACCCAGATCGGGCACACCGGCCCGCTGCTGCCCTCCGAGCCGGGCCGGCCGCTTCCCTACCTCGACGACGTTCTGCTGGACTTCCCGGACCTGGTCGTGGTCGGCGGGCACGTCGGCTTCCCGTGGGTGCCGGAGGTGCTGTCGCTGGCCCTCAAGTACCCGAACTTCTACGTCGACACGTCGGCGTACGTGCTGCACCGGCTGCCGGCCGACCTCGTCGCGTATATGGCCGGGGCCGGGCGGCACCGGGTGATGTTCGGCACGAACTGGCCGATGCTCAGCCCGTCCCGCGCGCTGGAGCGCCTCGACGACCTCGGCCTCGATGACGAGGCACGCGCGCTGTTCCTCGGCGACAACGCGCACCGGGTGTTCAAGTGCTGAGCAAGCCGGCCGGCGTCCACGAGCCGGACCTGACCGCCCTCCTCGCCCAGGAATGGGGCATCACCGCCCCGAGTCTCGAGCACCGGCCGGTCGGCTTCGGCAGCCACCACTGGCAAGCCGGCCACGACTGGTTCGTGACGGTCGACGAGCTGCCCGCCGCCGACAACAAAGCCGCCGACAAAAAGGGCGCCGACGAAGAGGGCGCCGGCAAGAAGGCCGACGGCAAGAAGGCCGACGGCAAGGAGGCCGACGGCAAGGAGGCCGACGGCAAGGGGGCCGCTAGAAAAATGGGCGCCGGCAACGGAGCCGCCAACGAAGAGAGCGCCGACAACGAGGCCGCCGGCAAAGAAGCCGCCGACAACCTGGCCGCCGCGCTCGGCACGGCTCAGGACCTGCGGGCCGGCGGACTGTCCTTTGTGGTCGCCCCGATCCCCACCAGGAGCGGCGCTCCGCTGGCGCGGCTCGGCACGCGGTACGCGGTCGCCGTGTACCCGTACGTCGAGGGGCAGAGCTTCGACTGGGGCGACTGGTCCTCGCCCGAGCACCACCGGGCCGTCCTCGACCTCGTCGTCGCCCTGCACACGACGACGATCCCGACCCGGGCCCGCGCGGACGACCTGGGCATACCGCACCGGGCGGCGCTGACCGCCGACAGGGCCGACGGGCACGACCACGGCCCGTACAGCCGCCGCGCCGCGCACCTGCTGGCCGGGCACCGGACGGCGATCCGGCGGCGGCTGGCCGAGTACGACGCGCTGGTGCCCACGCAACCGTCCACTGTGGTCATCACGCACGGCGAGCCGCACCCCGGCAACACGATGCTCACCACGCAAGGCTGGCGCCTCATCGACTGGGACACGGTCCGCCTGGCCCCGCCCGAGCGAGACCTGTGGTCCCTGGGGAGCAACGAAGGCCACCCAGACGACTACTACACGGCCGCCACCGGCTACCGGCCCGATCCGCGGCTGCTCGAACTGTTCCGACTGCGCTGGGACCTCAGCGACCTCGCGGTGACGGCCGAGCGTTTTCGCCGCCCGCACACCGGCGACGCGGACGACGACGAGTCGTGGGAGATCTTGGAATCACTCGTCAGCGCTCTCTGAGGTGGTCTCCGACGAAACGTCCGAGCGGGCCTCCTCGATCGAGCGCAGTACCCCGCCGGCGCCGCTCGCCTCGGCGATGATCGTGGCCGTGTCGAGCGTCGCGAAGGCCTCGTCCCGCCGGCCCTGCCCGGCCGCGATGTAGGCGAGCCCGACCATGTTGGCCGCCACCCCGGCGGCGAACCCGACCTCCCGGCGCAGCCGGATCGACTCCTCGAGCCGCTCGCGGGCCTCGTCCAGCCGGCCGGCCAGGTGCTCGGCGATGCCCTGGTGGCGCAGCGCGTACGACAGGATGAGCTTGTCGCCGGCCTGCCCGGCGAGCTCGGCCGCGCGCTCGAACATCGGCAGCGCCGCCTCGTCGTCGTTGCGGACCACCTGGTGATAGATGCCCACCCAGCACAGCGCCTCGGCCTCGCACTTCACGTCGCCGGCCTGCCGGAACAGGTCGGCGGCCCGTTCGAACATCTCCAGTTCCTGCGGGTGCTCCCGGCCCTGGGTCAGGAAGTGCCCGTGCATGATCCGGCCGCGGGCCAGCGCCAGGTCGGCCTCGACCCGGTCAAGATCCTGGTCGGCGCCCTCCAGCGCGCTCGGGTCGCCGCCGAACACGGCCCGCTCGTAGAGGGCCGCCGAGTGCTCAATCCGTTCGTCCACGATCACATTCTGGACCCTGTCAACGGGATGGGCCTGTCGAGGACTCTGTAGGTTGTGCAGCCGACCACGGAATCTGCGGTTGACAGCGGACGAGCGCCGGTGACCGATGAGCCGGTCACGTTCGAGGCGTACGTGGCGACCCGCGGTCCGGCCCTGATCCGCTTCGCCAGCCGGCTCACCGGCAGCCAGCACCGCGCCGAGGATCTCGTCCAGGACGCCCTGGCCAAGGCGTACCAGCGGTGGGATTCGATCCAGCGCAAAGACCAGCCCGACGTGTACTTGCGACGCATGCTGGTCAACGCGGCCCGGTCCTGGTGGCGTCCGCGGACCAACCGGGAGGTCCCGGTCGGCGGCCCGTTCACCGACAAAGCCGACGCTCGCGACGTCGGCAAGGAATCCGCCGAACGGGACGAGATGTGGCGGCTCATCGGCACTTTGCCGCCCCGCCAGCGGGCCGTGCTCGTCCTGCGCTACTACGAGGACCTCGACGACAGCACGATCGCGGCGATTCTCGACTGCTCGCCGGTCACCGTCCGGACGCACGCGATGCGGGCCATCGACATGCTGCGAAGACACTTCGAAACCGAGCGCTGATGGAGCACCACATGAATGACACAGACAGTGACGCAGGCAATCACACAGGCAACGGCGCAGGCAGTCACCCAGACAGTCACCCAGACAGTCACACAGGCATCGAGCTGAAGATCGCCGAGGTCCTGCGCGCCCGGCCCGACGCGCCGGTGCACATGGACGCGCTGCGCGCCCGCGCGGTCGCCAAGAGCCGCCGCACCCGGCTGACCCGCCGCGCCGCCACCGGCGTCGGGGTCGGCCTGGCCTTCGCGGTCACCGCCGCCGTCGTGGCCGCCCCGCGGCTCGTCCTGCCGCACCAGAGCGGCAGCGCAGTGGCCGGCCGGCAATCCGGCAACCCGGCCCTCAGCGTCCGCCACCAGGGCCCGACCACCCTGCCCGGAGTCAACACCGAGCCGACCGCGCTCGAGGACCCGAGCGGCGTCGGCGCCGACCGCGGCCTGCTGCACTTCGACGTCGACCTGGCCGCGCTGCACGCGACGGCCGTCGAGTGGACCTCCGGGTTCGGCTACGAGCGGGTCGACCTCGGCGCCGGTTCCGGCAACACGGCCGAGTACCACGCGGTCACGCTCGTCGTCGGGCGCAGCGCCACGGCCATCAACCGGGGCTTCGCCGAGGCGGCCGACGGGCAGGGCAGCGTCCCGGCCGGTCAGCTGGCGCAGGGGTCGCCGGAGGCGGTGACCGTCGGTGGCCAGCCCGCCACGCTGCAGCGGCTCGGTGCGCCGCCGCGCGACCACCGGCAGTTCTTCGTCCCGGGCCGCGGGTACTGGGTGCTGCGCTGGCAGCCGGTCGCCGGCCTGCAGGCCGAGCTGCGGGTCAACCGGGACGACCGCAAGCGGGCCCTCGACACCGCCGCCGCGCTGCTGTTCGACCGGGTCCAGCGCTGCCTCAGCCCGGTCCGGCTGACCAGCCTGCCGGCCACCGCCGCGGTGAGCCGCTGCGACACCGCTCTGACGCGCAACGCGGCCAGCGGCGGCCTGACCTGGTCGTCGTCGTACGTGTGGGTCGAGCCGGGGCAAGCTGCCAACACCGTGACGTTCTACCTCAGCCCGGTCACCCAGCGCGCCGCCCACGACCTGGCCCAGTTCCACGCCGACGTGACCGTCGCCGGTCATCAGGGCAGCTGGCGTACCGCGGATCCGGCCGGCCTGTGGATCCTGAAGTTCGGCCCCTACGAGGTGTTCACCGCCGGAAAGGGCCTCACCAGGAGCCAGGCGGTGCAGTTCACCCAGGGCCTGATCCCGGCCGGTGACCCGGCCCGCCCGGACACCTGGCCGGTCGACAACCTCCACTAGCGGAAAAGACGGCGAAATAGGGGCACCAGGGTTGCCGGGCTAGGGCATCCTGGTGCCCATGGCGCGAGGGTCTTCGTTTCAGGTCTTCTTCACCGGATCGACCACGCTCGGCGACGCGGCGCAGGCCCTGTCGCGCACCATGCACGTCACCGAGGACGACAACGGCTTCGCCGTACGACGCGCCGAGGGCGCCGAGGGCGCCGAGCCGGTGCTTGGGGTCGGCCTGAGCACCGAGCCGAACGTCGCGGTCGAGGCGCAGCAGATCGCCGACTACCGCAAGATCGACGCGTTCAAGGCGTTCGACCGGCGCTTCGAGGTGTACATCGACGACCTCGAGCAGACGCTCGGCGAGGCCGAAACGATGGCGACCGTGCAGCGGACGCTGCAGGAACTGACCGGCGGATACGCCGTGCGCTCGTGGGACGGGACGATCGACCCACCGGCGTAAGAGCCCCGTACAGTGATCGGCGTGAACCCGCTGCGCATCGGCGTCCTCGGGGCCGCCCGCATCGCCCCGTCCGCGCTGATCCGCCCGGCCCGCCAGGTCGACGGCGTGCACGTGACCGCGGTGGCCGCCCGGGACCGGGCGCGGGCCGAGAAGTTCGCCGCGAAGCACGGCATCGACACCGTGTTCGACGACTACCGGCAGCTGGTCGAGTCGGACGCGATCGACGCCGTCTACAACCCGCTGCCCAACGGCCTGCACGGCCGCTGGACCCGCGCCGCCGTCGCGGCCGGCAAGCACGTCCTGTGCGAGAAGCCGTTCACCGCCAACGCGGCCGAAGCGACAACCGTCGCCGCCGACACCGCCGACCGGGTCGTGATGGAGGCGTTCCACTACCGCTACCACCCGCTCGCCGGGCGCATCCTCGACCTGCTCGCCGACGGCGCGATCGGGCCCGTGCGCCACGTCGAGGCGCACCTGTGCCTGCCGCTGCCGAGGTTCTCCGACATCCGCTACAGCCTGCCGCTGGCCGGCGGCGCCCTGATGGACGCCGGCTGCTACGCCATCCACGCGCTGCGCACGTTTGGACCCGGCGAACCGGCGGTCGACAAGGCCGTCGCGAAAACCCACGGCGCGGGCATCGACCGGTTCATGGCCGTCGACGTGCGGTACCCGGATGGTGCCACCGGGCGGGCCATCGGCTCGCTGTGGTCGGCCCGCGTCCTCGAGGTGTCGCTGCGCATCACCGGCGAGACCGGCGCCATCCGCGTCCTCAACTTCGTCGCCCCGCAGATCTACCACCGGCTGACCGTGCGCAGCCGGAACAAGCGGTTCCATGAGCGCGTCCCCGGCCAGGGCAGCTACACCAGGCAGCTGCTGGCCTTCCGCGACGCGGTCTGCGACGGGGCACCCGTGCTGACCGACGCGGCCGACGCGATCCGCACGATGACCCTCATCGACGCCGCGTACGAGAAGGCCGGTCTGCCGATCCGCCAGCCCACCGCATGATCGAGGATCTGCTGCGCGCGAACGCCCCGCGTGTGCTCGGCGCGCTCGTGCGCCGCTACGGCGACTTCGACACCTGCGAGGACGCCGTCCAGGAGGCGCTGCTCGCGGCCGCCCAGCAGTGGCCGGCCGACGGGGTGCCGGCGGTGCCGCACCGCTGGCTGTACACGGTCGCCTCGCGACGGCTCATCGAACTGTGGCGCAACGAGTCGGCCCGCCGCCGCCGCGAGCTCACGGTCGCCCGCCAGGACATCGAACCACCGGCGACCGACGCCGACGACACGCTCACGCTCTTGCTGATGTGCTGCCATTCGAGCCTCACCCCGGTCTCCCAGGTCGCGCTCACGCTGCGCGCCGTCGGCGGGCTGAGCACGGCCGAGATCGCCCGCGCCCTGCTGGTGCCCGAGGCGACCGTCGCGCAGCGGATCAGCCGTGCCAAACAGACCATCAAGGAAAAGCCGTTCACCCGGGACCTGGCCAACCTGCCCTCGGTCCGGCACGTCCTGTACCTGATCTTCACCGAGGGCTCGACGGCGAGCGCCGGTGAGGCGCTGCACCGCGTCGACCTGTCCACCGAGGCGATCCGGTTGACGAGGCAGCTGCACGCGTTACGACACGACGACGGCGAAACCACCGGGCTCCTCGCGCTCATGCTGCTCACCGACGCCCGCCGCCCGGCCCGCACCGGCGCCGACGGGCGGCTCATCCCCCTCGACGAGCAGGACCGCACCCGCTGGGACCGGGAGGCGATCGCCGAGGGCACCGGGTTGCTGGCCACGGCGCTGCAGGACACGCCGATCGGGCCGTTCCAGCTGCAGGCCGCGATCGCCGCCGTGCACGACGAGGCGCCCAGCACCGAGCAGACCGACTGGCCGCAGATTCTGCAGTTGTACGACCTGCTGCGGGTCGCCGCGCCCGGTCCGATGGTGACGCTGAACCGTCTCGTGGCGGTCGCCATGGTGGATGGGCCGGACAAAGCGCTCGAGCAGCTGCCGGAGGAGGGTCCCCGCGTCGCCGCGGTCCGCGCGCACCTGCTCGAACGCGCCGGCCGTCCGGGCGAGGCCCGCGCCGAATACGAGAAGGCCGCCCGCGAGACCCTGAGCCAGCCCGAGCAGCGCTACCTGCGCAGCAAGGCCGATCAGATCGCCGGTTAGATAGCTCTCGCCTGATCGAGCTGGTCGATCACCGGCCCGACGAGGTCGTTGAGCTCCCGCACGAGCACGTTCACGGCCCGCAGCGCCGCCGTCTCGACCTCGTCCGGGTCGTCGGGCGGCATCGGCAGCCCGGCGAGGGGCACCGGCGCGTCGAGGCGCAGCGTGGCCCGCAGGTGCGGGCTGTGGGTGAGGTCCTTGGCGGTCGGCTCGACATACTGCCCGAACAGCTCCGGCCAGCCGCGCCAGCCACGGTCGTGCCACCACGTCCGGGAGGCGGTCAGCGGGCCGGGCAGCGGGGCGACCACGTCGACGTGCGCGGTCAGCGACCCGTCCCACTCGTTGCGGTCGCACGTGGCGGCCAGGATGCGCCGGTGCCAGCCGACGTGCGCCGGCACGAGCGCCGGCGGGGTGGCCAGGCGCCACGCGATGCAGGCGAACGCGACCGGCGCGATGTCATCGAGCGTGTCGGCGAACTGGCCGAGTTCGCGGCGCACGAGCTCGGCGTAGCGCTCGGCGTTGGCGATGCCGGCCCCGTCACGGGCGATCCAGAATGCCGTCACCGCCCCACCGTATGGCGACTTTGGCGGCACTCCCAACTCCTGGCCGAACATCAGCCCCGGAGTCGCTTGAGCTGTTCCTCTTGCAGCGCCCGCGAGCGGACCTGAAAGTCGATGAGCACTTCGAGTTCTTCATCCGTGTACTTGGCGAGCAGCCCCATCCCGTCGGCGACGATCGGGCCGTAGATCTCGCGGCTCTTGTCGAGGATCGTGGCGGTCGGCCGGACGACCACCTTGCGCCGGTCGGCCGGGTCCGGCGAGCGGGTGACGTATCCGAGCTTGGCCAGCCGGTCGATCATGGCGGTGACGCTGCCGGTGGTCAGCCCGAGCCGGGTGCCGAGCTGGCCGGGCGTGGCCTGCCCGCCCAGTTCCTCCATGAGCAGGTCGAGGCAGCGCAGGTCGGTGCGGTTCACCCCGAACTTCTGCGCGGTCGCCTCGTCGAAGGCGTCGACGGTCGCCTGGTTGGCGCGCACGGCCCGGCCGAGCGCGGCAAGCAGTTCGTCGCGAGAATCCCTTGACATACGATTAACTTTACCATCAAGATAGTTGTCGTTCGAGATAACTCTCGAGGTTCCTGGGGAGGAGACCACCATGGATCGTATTCAGGCCGACCGCCGGATGGTCAAAAAGCTCGGCCACTGGACCACCGACCGCGACTTCGAGGTGCGGGCCCGCCGGGGCGCCGCCGTGCTGGACCTGCGCTCGCGGGAAATCCCGGACGGCGACATCGAGATCCGCCTGGACCTCGACCACGCGATGGTGAAGCTGCTGGTCCCGGACGGCGCGGTGATCGACTCGTGGGACCTGCACTGGACGGGCCGCCGGTCGGCAACGTCGGGCAAGCCCGGCAAGGTCAAGGAGTGGA
>Ga0070683_100001568_pt1 | contig 17663 bp, 18 predicted proteins | sample KBSC713LmetaG_FD_64662 | JGI IMG/M metagenome (GOLD analysis project Ga0070683, IMG submission 64662) | Corn rhizosphere microbial communities from Kellogg Biological Station, Michigan, USA - KBS C7.1-3L metaG | ecosystem: Host-associated > Plants > Roots > Rhizosphere ... | reverse complement strand
GAGGCGTTCGCGCAGATTCGGACGGTGCAGAGCTTTCATCGCGAGACGCACGAGACGTCGCGATTCGCCGCGCAGCTGTCAGACGTCGTCGATGCGGCGGTCAGACGAGCCAAGCTCCGCGCGATGTTCTTTGGCATCGTTGGGTTCATCGCGTTCGGCGGTGTCGTCGCGGTACTGTGGGAAGGCGGCCAACTCGTGCTCGACGGAGCGCTGACGCCGGGGGCGCTCGTGTCGTTTTTGTTGTACGCGATCACCGTTGCGGCGGCGGTCGGATCATTGGCGTCGCTCTTTGGGAGCTATCAGGAAGCGATCGGCGCAGCGACGCGAATCTTCGAGCTGCTCGAAATGCAGCCGACGGTGAGAGAGCCCGCGTCGCCAAAGACGCTCGCGCGACCGATTCGAGGTGAAATGGCGTTGAACGACGTGACGTTCCGGTACGACGAATCGCTGCCGGAAGTGCTTCATCATGTCGACCTCTCGATCGGATCGGGCGAGGTCGTGGCGCTGGTTGGCCCGTCCGGCGCCGGAAAAACGACCGTCGCATCGCTTCTGCCGCGATTCTGGGATGTCACGGGCGGAAGAATCACGCTCGACGGCATCGACATTCGAGAACTTTCATTTGGCGACCTGCGCGGATCGATTGGCATCGTTCCGCAGGAGCCTGCACTGTTCAGCGGGACGATCCGCGAGAACATCTCCTACGCGCGCGCGGAAGAAGGTGGACCTCTGCCGACGACCGACGAGGTCATCGCGGCCGCGCGCGCGGCGCACGCGCTCGAGTTCATCGAGCGGTTGCCGGAAGGGCTCGAGACGCGGGTCGGAGAACGCGGCGTGAAGTTGTCGGGCGGACAGCGCCAACGTCTCGCGATCGCCCGCGTGTTTCTCAAGAATCCCGCGGTCGTCGTGCTCGACGAAGCAACGTCGAGCCTCGACACTGAAAGCGAACGAGCAATCGAGGCGGCGATGGAAGATCTGCTTCGCGGGCGATCGACGCTGATCATCGCGCACCGGCTGAGCACCGTTCGTCGCGCCGATCGCGTTGTGGTGCTCGACGGCGGAAGAATCGTCGAGACGGGTACGCATCAACAACTCCTCGAGCAGGACGGCTTGTATGCCCGACTCTATCGCGCGGGCTCACTCGCCGATGTCCGCGAGGAAGTTGCGTCCTAGCGCGCGATCCTCGCCGTTCCTCCGGCGGTGATCTGTACCTGCTGCTCCGTCGGTTTTGATTCGCCCTCACGCCAGATCATCAGCTTGTACGATCCAGGGGCGAGCGAATCGATCTTGAAAGTGCCGTCGTCCTCCGTCACCGCGTAGTACGGATGATCGAAGACGGCGATGAAGCCGTGCTCCCAAGGATGCTGAGCGCACTTCACCTCGACCATTCCAGCCGTTTTTGCGAGCCGTTCCGTCGCGACGATCTCTCCCGAATTGAAGAACGGCGTCACGAGCAGCGTGTCGTTCGTCCCAAACTTCGTGAATACGAGTTTGTGCAAGACCTTATCGTCGTTGATGACGTTCACCGCCGTGCCGACGCCGACCGCCTGAACGCGCGGATCGAGCACGCAACGTTCGCTCGAGATTTCGGTGCGCTTGTCGCCAGACATCGGCTTTCCGGTCTTCGCATCAGCGATCCAGACGAGCGTATTCCCGAATTGCTTGTTCGCCGGGAGGGGTGCGGGACCACGACGCTTTGTAACGCACTCCGGCAGCCGGAGAGCGGCGGTGTCACCGAACGATGCGCTGTCGACCAGCTTGAGAGTGCCCGCAACACTGCCGACGGACGCCAGCGAGGCAACGGAGTATCCTCCAACACTCAAATCGATCGATGCTTTCGCCGGCGCCGCAGGCGGTGTCGAAGTCGCATTCGGCTTCGCGGCGGCATCACGTTTCGGAAGTGCGGGGATCTTGTCGCAAGCGGTGATCAAAGCGAGCGCGAGTGACGTCGCGGCGGAGCGGCGAAAGCGGTCGGTCAATGTCCTTCGAGTTGATGGTTCGTTGAATCCTGGATGATCTCGGCAATCCATGCGCCACGCATCACCACTACCCGCGACGCGCAAAGCCGGCGAGGGTTAAGACTATCCTGCTTGGAGCCGTCGACGTGAATCGAACTACGCGCGCTTTGTTCGCGACAATTTTTCTTGCACTCGCGTCGTGCCGGAGCGCCGGGCCCGTCGTCGCGCCGTCGCCGGCGGTGGGTTCGGTCGTGCGAAATCTGCCCCCGCTGGCATCGGTTTGGGGATTCACCGCGCCGTGGGATGCCCGCAGCGACTCGAGCGTCCGTGCGTCGGCGTCGAAGCTCGATGCGGTTGTCACCGGTTGGATTCAGCTCGACAGCGTCAGCGCCCTTCCATCTCTGCTCTACGCGGATTCGCTTCGATTCCCGGCTCGCGCCGAGCGGTTCGCACTCGTCACGAGTTGGCATGGTGATCGATTTCATCCGGAGACAATTCGCAAGCTCGCCGGCGATCGTGGCGCGTTGGCGTTGGCCGCCGCGCGCGTCGCGGCAATCGTCGAGGAACACGGGTATCGCGGGATCGTTCTCGACTTCGAGGCGCAGTCACCGGCGGATGTCCAACTGGCGGTCGGCGTCGCGCGCGCGATCGCCGACAGCGCCAAGCGACGCGGTGCCAAGACAACGTCGATCGCGCTCCCGGCGACCGACACAGCCGCTTACCCGACTCGCGCGTTTCTGTCGGCTGTCGACTACGCGGTCATCATGTTGTATGACGAACACTGGTCGACGTCCGCGCCAGGACCCATCGCAACAACGGAGTGGCTGCGTCGCGCATTGGCTCAGCGCATCGCGGATGTCGGCTCGTCGCGATTGATCGCCGCGCTGCCGATCTACGGGTATTTGTGGAAGCCGAATCAGCCCGCGCGGCCTTTGGGATTTCACGAGGCGACACGTCTTGCGCTCGAATCGACCGTCGAGCTCACGAGGGATCCGGCATCGCTCTCACTCCATGCAATTCAGCCTGGAGGTTGGGAGCTCTGGATCTCCGACGCCGAGTTGCTCGCGGCGTTGCGGACCGAGGTTCAGGCGCTCGGCGTGATGAGAATCGCGCTGTGGCGGCTCGGGCTCGAGGATCCGGCGATTTGGTCGGTAGTTCCGCCGCGATAGTCGTTACGGAAAGGCGGAACGACGGAGCTACGGAAACAACAAAGGCAAACTGCCTGCAAGTCAGCGTCGTTGGAAATCAGCCGAGCCGATCACGACGCCGACGAGCGATCCGAGATAGCCATTCCACTGTTGCTCGTTCGCCGTCGCGGGCGGCTGATGCACGGCGAGCAACGCTTCGCGCGTCGCCTCAGACGCATCCCCGGCAAGCAGCGCATCGATCACCGAATCGACAACGTGATCTCGGCTCCGATCGAACGAGCGCTGCCCAGCGACCCATTTTGCGATGGTGATATTAGGAAACTGATTTCCGCCGACACGCGCTCCCAGGTTGACGCGGTTCATCAGCGCGCCGGCATTCATCCACGCGGCGGCTTGGTCGGGCCACCCGTCCGGCGTTTGGCGTCCGAAAATCGGTTGACCGAACGTCGCGATGAGCTGCGTCGTACGCTGCGTCGTGTCGGGCGTCGCGAGCATTGCGCGATCGATGCTCGCGATGAGCTCGAACGGCGTTTTGATCTTCGCGCGATACGCGGCGGCGCTATTGAACTCGGGCGAAGTGACGATCGTTCGGACGACTTCCCGAATGTCGCCGTCGGTTGTCAGGAACGTCTGTGCCGCGCGATCGACCAGCGCCGCAGGCGCAGAGTCGCTAACGAAGCGAACGACCAACTTCTTCGCGATGAAGCGGGCCGTCGACGGATGTCGCGCGAGGATGTCGAGCACCTGCTCGCCGTCTTCGATTCCGCGGCCGCCCGGGATGTGCACGCCAAGGACTGTTTTGTCGCCGGCGTCATGCAGCTGAGGCTGGAAATAGAACAAGCCGTCAATCTGTGGATTCTCGATCGTCCAGCCGGTCAGGCAGCGCGCAACCTCCTGCACGTCCTTCTGCGTGTACCCACCGTCGACCCCGAGCGTGTGGAGCTCCATGAGCTCGCGAGCGTAGTTCTCGTTCAAACCCGTGCGCCGACGCTTGATCGTGTGCGCGAGCGACGTGTCACCGAGCGGCGGATTCGCGGATCGTCGCTTCTCGACCAGATACTCGGCGCGCGTCGGATGCAGGCTGTCGACGTAGCTCTGAACGTTATCGAGGTAAAACAGCATCGCCGGGCTGGTCGCGACGGCTTGTAACAGATCTCTAAACTTGCCGAGGGCGTGAGCGCGAATCGCGCGGTCGTATTCGACCAGCGTGAAGGGCCCGGGCATCTTCTCGGCGGCGACGGAAAAGTGGTTTTCCCAGAACGTCGTCATGACCTCGAGCAGCTGCCGATCGCTCACGACCGCGTGCATCAGAATCATGGGTTGCAGCTCGCGCGTGACCTGAGTGCGCGCCTGAGCGAACTTCAAGATCTGCGTCGCGCGAGCGATTCCCTGGGCCACTTTCACGGCTGAGTCGCTCGGCGACATCATGCCCTCGGCCGCCTTGCGGCGAATGTCCGCGGTGTCGATGCCTTTGGCGATCGTCAGACCGTATTCGTTCGGGAGAGGGTGATCGGCATAGAGCTCGAGCGGGGTCTTGTTCGCGATCTCGAGATGCGAGAGTGCTTCGTCGGCTACGGTATTGGGGATTCGCTCCGGGTGGAGTTGGAGATCGATCCACTTGTCGAGCCCCATTTGCTGCACCGCGGCGACATCGCCGGGACGCGCGCCGAATGTCATCCGCGCGAGCGCTTGGCGAACGCGATCGGCGTCGTCGAGAGACCGGCGAGCGCTGGATGTCGCCGGCGGCGTGCTGACCGCGGGCGGAGCGTGTCCGCAAGCCGCCACCGCGATGACGGAAACGCAAAAGAGGGAAAGCCGTGTACGCGTCATAGCGGAGATGTTCCGACGGCGAGACAAGTCGAATAACGAAACTCTAGACCTTGGTCCTACCGAATTCGCGTCTTGGCGATCGCCACTCCGTCGGGCGGAACCACCCGAAGAAACACGAACCCCGGGCACGAACGCCGCGATGTTGGCGACGCCTGGGAGCTCCACGCGATCGATGAGGACTCTTTCCTGTTGACCACGTCGTACACGGTTCCGCCACCGGGCCGAACCGGCAAATAGTTCTCGATCCAAAGATTTCCTTCGGCGTCCGCGATCGTCGCGGCGGGCGCGCAGCTTTTGCGACGAGTACGAGCGACCAGTACTGAGCCTCGAATCGAACAACAGCAGACGCCGACTCGACGGATTGCTCACGGGACTCGCCCGTCGCTCAATCCCCGCCGATGCGCCTTCCTACGCGTTTCTCCCGACCTATTTTCGTTCCGCGGCAATCACAAGGCGAAATCCATCGGGATCGACCAGCCGGAATGCGCGTCCACCGGGGCCGTCGGCCGGCTCGGACAGGAGAGTGCCCCCACGCCCTTTGATTCCGGCTGCAAGCTCGTCGACGTTCTGCCCGGTGGTGAGCATCAGTGAAAAGCCTTCGCCTTTCACGCGATCGAACCCTTTAGCGCCATTGTCTCGGTTAATCAACAACCGAACTACACCGGCCTTCAACGAAACGGCCATCAAGATTCCTTCACGCTCGTGCTTTCGATCGATCGTGAAGCCGAGGATGTCCGTGTAGAATGCGAGGCTCTTCTCGAGATCGTTAACGGTGAGCGACGCCGCCAACTCGCGAGCCCGAAACGATTCGGGCTGCGAGCGCTCAGTTTGATCGGTCATTTTTCACCTAACTGCGGTTAACTGCCTCGCCTGGAGAGCGATCCTTGCGGCGCTTCGCGCCTCAGGATGACCGCCAAGGCCCCTGCGCCTCAGGATAACCCCACTCTTAAACGATCATCAAATCACGTTGATATTCGTGCGGCGTGATGACGGCCTTCTTCGGCGTCACATACACGTTGACCTCAGTACGCATCCCGATCTTGCCGGGGATGTAGATCCCAGGCTCGATGGAGAACCCGACTCCTGGCACAATCATCCGCTCTTCGCGCGACTCGAGGTTGTCGAGATGCGGGCCGGATCCGTGGATGTCGCGCGGATCGATCGAATGACCAGTGCGGTGGGTGAAGTACTGACCGAACCCGCGCGACTCGATGACGTTGCGCGCCGCATCGTCGACGTCAGCGCCGCGCAGCGGCTCGCCGGCAGCGATCCGCGTTTCGACGAGAGAGATAGCCGCGTCGCGCGCGTCGCGAATCGCGCTCCAGATGTCTAGCGCTTCCTTCGACGGCTGGCCGAGCGATGCCATCCACGTCTGGTCGGCGTACGGACAACCCTCTTCGCGCGCCCAGAGATCGATGAGCAAAATCTGATTGCCGGTGATCGTCTGGCTCGCTTCCGCTGTCGGCTCATAGTGCGGATTCGCTGCGTTCGCGCCGACGGAAACGTTTGGTCCATGGTCGGTGAACAGCTTTGCCTCTTTGAAGCGGGCGAGAATCCACTGCATGATGTCGTACTCGGTCGCCGGCTTGCCGCTCTTCGCGAGCTCGCCTGCTCGTCGCAATGCATCCTGTGCGACCTGCGCGACGATCTTTGCCGCGTGCTCGTGCGACGCGATATGCTCGTCGTTCCACGTCGCGTAGAAGCGCGTCACGAGCTCGCCCGACGACGTCACCGTCGCGCCGCTCGCGCGAACCATCTCGATGACACCGGCCGGAACGCGATCGAGATACGGAACGGCGTCGCCCGCCGAGTATTCCATGGCGACGCGTTTCCCGGCGACGAGTTTGCCGACGTACGACTCGAGGCTTCGCCACGACGAGTAGACTTCGCGGCCCCATTGCTTCGGCCAATGTTTCCACTGGGTCTGCTCGATGGCGTGCGTGATCGCGACGGGTGTTCCGAGGGTCGGGATGAAGGCGAAGACGCGTCGCGTGGTCATGCCTTCGAGTCCCATCAAGTCACCGCCGATGGGATTCAAACCGCGGAAATCGTAGAGGAGCCAGCCATCGACGCCGGCGTCTGCCAGCGCGCGTTGGACATCGGGAAGGAGTTCAGGTGTCAGCATCGCGTTGGCGTAAATTCGGGTTGTTGGACTAATCGGTTCCTGCAGACCGGTCGAAGGATCGCCAATCAGCCCGCCATTCGCACGTCCCTTCACCGCGGCCGATGCAGCGGACGTGCTCGACGGCGCCGATGCTTCCGATCATCAACAGCACGAGCTCGCGAAAGGCGGATTCATAGTAGGCGCAGCCAATCGTCCCCGGGGCGGTCCCGACCATGATCGACCGCGGCACCTCGAGGAGGAGGAAGCTTCCGACCCGTCGTACGTTGCCGTTGAGGTACCTCGACGCGATTTTCTTGACGCGACGGAAGGCGATTGGACGCGCGACGGCGGTCGGAAGCAGTCGCATCAGTTTGCGGTTGACCGCGCTGATGGTCATGTACGACTCGCGTCCCATGAACCGTCCCGCGGCGCGGAAGACCGCTTCGGCATCCGGCCGGCGTCCGATCAGCTTCGCGAGCGCGATCGCCTCGTCTTTGTCGATCCGGTGGCGGCGTCGAACGGCCTCCGTGTGACGTTTGATCTGCGCGTAGACGGTGTCACTCAACCCAAACCGCTTGTTCCGAAGCTCATCGACGAACTCCGTCTCGAGCTGGTCGCTCGGCGTGTCGACGTCGCGAACGGCTTCGAGAAGACTGAGTGGGAGGAGGGCGTCGACGTTGGTCAGCATTGGCAAAGTCAGGGAGGCAATTTGCGAAGCTAGTCCGGCGACGAAGCCCCTTCAAGCCAGCGCAATATGATGACGCACGCGATAGTCGGTCTGCTGGTTGCCCTAGGGATTTCCCTCGCTGCGCGTGCCGCGCGGTCGCTCACCACGAGCGGCGCGGTCGCCGCTACCGTAGTCGGGACATTGGCGGTAACTGCCGGCTGGAGTTGGGGCGCCTTGCTGATTCTTTATTTCGTGTCTTCGACAGTCCTGTCGAAGGTTGGGCGCTTGCGAAAGGAGGAATTGACCGCTTCGATCGTCGCGAAGGGTGGGAGGCGCGACGCGATTCAAGTGCTCGCGAACGGAGGCGTCTTCGCCGGCGCCGCGGTCGCGACGATCGTCGATCCAAACGCGAAATGGATCGCGCTCGGCGTTGGGTCGCTTGCGGCAGCCGCGGCCGACACGTGGGCGACGGAGGTCGGAACGCTGTTCGGCGGCACGCCGCGCTCGATTCTGACGTTGCGACCGGTCAAGCCGGGAACTTCCGGCGGCGTTTCGCTGATTGGCACTCTTGCGGCCGTCGGAGGCGCGGCGTTCGTCGCGGTGGTCGCGCGACTGCTCGGCTGGGCCCCGAAGGTTGCGACGGCCATCGCACTCGGCGGTATCGTCGGCGCAGTGTTCGACTCGCTCCTCGGGGCCACGGTTCAGTCTCGCCGATGGTGCGATGCGTGCGAAGAGGAAACCGAGCGGCTCAGGCACGACTGCGGTGCCGACACGCGTCGACTGCGCGGCTTGGCGTGGCTCGACAACGATGTCGTGAACTTTCTCAGCAACGCCGCAGGGGGAATCCTGTCGGCGTTGCTCGTCGGATAGGTCGTCGAATGGCGAATGTAGACGTTCTCATCGTGGGCGGAGGACCAGCTGGTGCATCGCTGGCGTTTGCGCTCGCGCGCGACGGCGTTCGTGTTCGTGTCGTCGACCGGGCTCGCTTTCCCCGGCCGAAGCCGTGCGCCGAGTATTTGAGTCCCGAGGCGTCGCGCATTCTCGCGGACATGGGCGCGCTCGAGCGCATCGAGGAGACGGGTGCCGCGGCGCTCGCCGGAATTCATGTCCGAGCGCCGAATGGGCGAGTCATCAAAGGCGACTTCGTCGCCGGACACGGGTTTCGTGGATTTCGAGACCGTGGGCTCTCTGTTCGACGCGAGACGCTCGATGCGATTCTGCTCGATCGCGCTCGTGCTGTCGGCGCGGATGTCGTCGAGGGAATTCGCGTGACAGACGTCATTCGCGGGAATAGCGATCGAGTCGTCGGGGTTCAGACTTTAGTGAATGGAGAACGCGGTGAGAGTCGCGCGCCGATCGTGATCGGCGCGGACGGACTTCGATCGGTGATTGCGAAGCGGCTCGGACTCGCGCAGACGCAGCGTTGGCCGCGTCGGCTCGCCTTGGTGACGCATTACGAAAGGGTGGGAGACGTCGGCGAGCACGGCGAGATGCATGTCGAGCGAGATGGTTACGTCGGAATCGCGGACGTCGGCAATGGACTCACGACCGTCGCCTTGGTCATTCCGGCGTCGCGTTCGGCCGAGATCTCCGGAGATCGCGCCGGATTTCTCCATCGATGGCTGATGTCGAAAACGCATCTGGCGCCGCGCTTCAAGAATGCCGAGCGGGCAACGCCCGTGGTTGCGACGGGCCCGTTTGCGTCGCACACGAGACGCGCATGGGCGCCTGGGGCGGCGCTCGTCGGAGACGCCGCGGATTTCTTCGATCCGTTTACCGGCGAGGGGATCTATTCAGCGCTTCGCGGTGGAGAGATGCTCGCATCGACGGTGCGGTCGGCCCTCACACTGACGTCGGAGCGAGACGTCGACGATGTGTTCCGAGAGTACGATCGAGCGAGGAGGAAGGAGTTCGGAGGAAAGTGGATCGTCGAGAAGGTCATCGGCGCGGTCGTCGGCACGGTGCCGCTCATCAATCGCGCGGCGAAGTCGCTCTCGGCGCGGAAGGATCTCGCGGATCTGCTCATCGGCGTTACGGGAGACTTCGTTCCGGCGCGCGAGGTGATTCGAGTGGGGTATGTTTGGAGAGTATTTGGACTCTAGCGTCATCCCGAGCGAAGCGAGGGATCGCTTTCTCGGCGCGGCGGTTCAACGGCCTTGGCTGGAGAGCGATCCCTCGTTGCTTCGCTCCTCGGGATGACACGGAAGAAGGGCGCCTCGGAATTTTCTTTGCAAATGATCGATTCTGATACTTTTCGCAGCGTCCTCGGGCGATTCGCTTCGGGCGTCTCGATCGTCACCGCGCGCGACGACGCGGGCGTCGATCACGGGATGACCGTCAGCGCGTTTGCGTCAGTCAGCCTCGAGCCGCCGCAGATTTTGATCTGCATCGATCACAGCGCGTCGATGCATGACCTTCTCCTCGATCATCCTAGATTTGGCATCAGCGTTCTCTCATCCGAACAAGAGGCCTACTCGCGCCGCTTCGCGACCGACCCGGACACCGGCCGATTCGACGGCATCGCGTATAGCCGAGGAGACAGCGGCGTCGTGCTGATCGACGATGCGTTGGCGCATCTCGAGTGCGGCGTCAAACAGCATCTCGACGCGGGCGACCACACGATATTCATCGCGGAAGTCGAACGCGCCGAGCCGCGACAGGGGCGGCCGCTGCTCTACTACCGCGGCGGTTACGCGCAGCTCGAGCGGTAGGCGCGTTGTGCTGACGCCGCAGCGACGACGAGGGATCGAGATACTCGACGACCCAGCGATCGACCCGGCGATCAGAGAGCGCTCGATTACCGACGTCACGCGGTCGAACCGCTGGCTCGGCGGGTTGCGCGCGGCGATGAGCGAGCTTCGAGCGGTGATCAGACACGAGAATCGCGCGACGTTGCTCGATGTTGGGACAGGGCTCGGCGACATTCCGGCAGAAGTGATGCGGGAGATGCGAGAGAAGGTGGTAGCGATCGGTGTCGACGAGGCGCGATCATTGCTAGTCGCGGCGCGGCGCCGGATGACGCACGGTGTCTGCGCCGACGCGCTCGCGCTACCCTTTCGAGACGCGAGCATCGACGTCGTCATGTGCTCGCAGGTGCTGCATCACTTCGAGTTCGAGGACGCGGAGCGTCTGATTCGAGAGATGAATCGTGTCGCGCGAGTGGCGGTGATCGTCAGCGACCTTCGAAGGAGCTGGATCGCGGCGGCTGGGTTCTGGCTCGTGTCGTTTCCAATGAGATTTCATCACGTCACGCGTCACGATGGAGTCGTATCGGTGTTGAGAGGATTTACATCGAGCGAATTGCAAACAGTGGTGCGATCGGCGACGGGAAACACGCCGGTTGTGAGCCGGAGGCTTGGATGGCGGTTGACCGCGCGCTGGGCGCCGCGATGAAAGATCCGTTTGTGCTTGGACCGATGCCGACCGATGGTCGCATGACGACAGTCGACGAGCACCGGACGACGGCGCCGCTCGCGATCATCTTCGATCTCGCGGCGGACGTCGAGCGGTGGACGGCACATCTCTCGCACTATCGCTACGTCCGCTTTCAGGAGCGCCGTTCCGATGGTGGCGGATTGGTCGAGATGTCGGCAAACCGCGACTTCGGTGCTATAGCATGGCCGACGTTTTGGACGTCGGAGATGAGCATTACGCGGCCGGGCTCGCCCCAGCCGGCGTCAATTCGTTTTCGACATGTGCAGGGTGTGACCAAAGGAATGGACGTTGAATGGACGTTCAGCCCGTCGAAGGATGGAACGCTCGTGCGAATCGTTCACGTGTGGAACGGTCCGCGGTGGCCGCTGATTGGTGACGTAGCGGCACGCGGCGTGATTGGGCCGGTGTTCGTGCATGGAATTGCGTCGCGGACCCTTGCTGGGCTCGCGCACGCCGCCGAATCTAGGGCGACAGACGCATCACGCATCGAGGTTTCGAGTGGCTGACCGTCGACGAGTGGCGATCACGGGCATCGGTGCCGTGACGCCGATTGGCATTACACGCGAAGCACTCTGGAACGGACTGCGCGCACGCAAATCCGCCGTGCGAGAAGTGTCGCGCTTCGACGCGTCGATCTTCAAGAGTCGCATCGCCGCCGAGATCGACTTCGAGCCGACTGATTTCATGGAAACTCGGCGTGCGAAGAAACTCGATCGCTTCGGCCACTTCGTGCTCGCAACGACGCGCCTCGCGATCGAGGATGCGGAGCTCAAGCTCGAGACCGAAGATCGCGAGCGCGTCGGCTCGATGATGGGCACGGCGCTTGGCGGCGTCGGGTATGCGGAAGAGCAGTTCCTCGTCTTCAAGAACGAGGGCATTCGCTCGGTCTCGGCGACGCTGGCGACGAACGTCTTCGGCGGCGCGGCGAGCTGCAACGTCGCGATCGAGTTCGGCGTGCAGGGGCCGAACAGCACGAACGCGATGAGCTGCGCGTCGGGCACGATGGGAATCGGCGAAGGCTTTCGTCAGATTCGCGACAACTATGCGGATGTGATGCTCTGCGGCGGGGCGGAGTCGCCGCTCAATCAACTCTGCTTCGGCGCGTTCGCGATCATTCGCGCGATGTCCACGCGAAACGATGATCCGAAGCACGCGTCGCGTCCGTTCGACCGCAATCGCGACGGGTTCGTCATGGGCGAAGGCGGTGCCGTTCTCGTTCTCGAGGAATACGAGCGCGCGAAGGCGCGCGGCGCGCACATCTACGCCGAGATCGTCGGCTACGCGTTCGGCAACGACGCGCACCACATGACGGCGCCCCTTCCCGACGGCACGCAGGCGGCGCGCATCATGAAGAATGCTTTGCGAGACGCGCACGTCGCCCCGCACGAGATCGGATATGTAAATGCTCATGGCAGCAGCACGCCGCTGAACGACCCGACGGAGACGCGCGCGATTCGATCGGTCTTCGGCGATCACGCGGCGAAGCTCCCGGTCTCGAGCACGAAGGCGTACTACGGCCACGCGCTCGGCGCGTCGGGCGCGATGGAGGCGGCGATCTGCGCGCTGTCGCTCGAGCGAGGCTGGCTGCCGCCGACATTGAACTTCGATCAGCCGGGTGAAGGGTGCGATCTCGACTACATCCCGGGCGATGGAAGGGACAAGAACGTCGAGTACATCCTCAGCAACTCGTTCGGGTTTGGCGGAATCAATGCAGCCTTGGTGCTGAAGCGCGCCGGTTAGAGGGACCCAGTACCCTCTATCCCCAGAGACGTGCATCTTAGGTCGTCTCTAACCCCTCCCTTCATGAAAGACGCTTGGCGTCATTTCGCGGCCGAGTTCATCGGCACGTTTGCGCTGGTGTTCATCGGCGGCGGTGCGATCATCACGAGCCCGCTGCTTCAGGTGCAGGCCGCGGTTGTGAATATCGCCTTTGCGCACGGACTCATTCTCGCCCTGATGGTGACGGCGACCATGCGCATCTCGGGACATCTGAACCCGGCGGTCACCGCGGGCTTTCTCGCGACGCGTCGCATCGAGCCGATGATGGCCGTCGTGTACTGGATCGCGCAGTTCACCGGCGCGATCGTCGCGGCGTACATGCTCAAAGCGCTCTATCCCGAGAACATCGTCACCGTGACGAAGCTCGGCGGGCAGTCGATTTCATCGAGCATTTCGCTCACGCAAGCGATCATTCTCGAGGCGATCGCGACGTTCTTCCTCGTCTTCGTCGTGTTCGGCACGGCGGTCGATCCGAAAGGACCGAAGGTCGGCGGTTTTGCGATCGGTCTCACGGTGACCGCGGGGATCCTCGGAATCGGTCCGCTGACCGGTGGATCGATGAATCCGGCTCGGTCCTTTGGTCCCGCGGTCGTGACGCACCTCTTCGAAGGTCAGGCGGCGTACTGGATCGGACCGATCCTCGGCGGAGTGATCGCGGCGCTCTTGTACGACAGACTCTTCCTGCGTCGACCAGAGGAACCGGCGGATCACGGGGCTGTCGCGCCGTAGTCTTGCAGAGTCATCCCGAGGAGCGCGGCGACGAGGGATCGCTTTCACTAGGCAGTCTTGAACTGCCTCGGACCGAAGGCGATCCCTCGCCGCTAGGCTCCTCAGGATGACCCAACTGGCTGAGCCTCAGTAGTATCTTGAACGCATGCCCGATCCGACTCCGCAACTGTCGTCGCTGTCTCGCGCTCGCGAAACGAAGATCAATGAGTTGTCGAATCACTTCGCGAACGACGATCTGACGCTCGAGGAGCTCGAGCGCCGGATCGAGCGCGTCTACAAGGCAGGAAGCATCGCGGAGCTCGAGGACATCACGGAGGATCTGCGAAAGGCGATGACGCTGCCGGCCGACATGGCGATCGCGAAGCAGTCATCGCGTTCGACGGTCGCGTCGTCGAGCGGGCAGACTATTGCCGGCCGAGTCCTCGCGTTCATGAGCTCGACTCGTCGCGTGGGACGGTGGCTCGTTCCTCAGAAGCTCGATGTTGTCGCGATCATGTCGGACACGAAGCTCGACTTCACGCACGCAGCGATGCCAGGCGCTGTGATCGACGTCCGGATTCGTGCGGTAATGTCGTCGTGCAAGCTCGTCGTGCCGCCCAACGTTCGCGTCATCAACGAGACGCATGCCGTGATGGCGAACGTGAGCAGTCGGGCGAGTGAAGTTCTCCCTGGTGACTCGCCGGCGACTCCGGAGATGCCGGTGATTCGACTCACCGGCTACGCGTTGATGGCGGACGTGAACGTCGTCGTGCGGCGACTCGAGGAGCCTTTCATCGACGACGACGATTAGCGTCGTCGAGTCATCCTATCGAACTCCGGAGTCATCCCGAGCGCAGCGAGGGATCGCTTTCACTAAGGCTGTTCACTGCCTTGCACAGAAATCGATCCCTCGCTGCGCTGGGGACGACTCGGCGCTCATAGCGATCCCTCGCTGGGCTCGGATGACGAGGGGGTTACTCTGGAATTCCGAACTTGTACGTGGTGTTGAGCGCGTGCGCCGCGGCGGATGCGATCACCGATGAGCCGAGCGCGCTCGGATGGACGCCGTCCAGCGAGAAGAGCGGGCCAAACGGAACCGGCGAGCCAAGCAGCACGCTCAGACTGAACGGCGGCTTAAGGCCAGGCTGATCGTACAGCGCGCCGAGCGAGAAGTACGCATATCCGCGGTCGGCTGCCTCCGACTGGATGTGCGCGTTCATCTGAGCGATGACTCCATTCACGATCGCGACTTCGGACGGCGTCAGAATGAAGTCCGCTACCGTCGGATTGAGAGAGCCAGCGCAGCTGAACGAAAGCGGACCGACGTGAACTCTCGCCTGCGCCAGCGCGGTTCCGATCGCGAGCGGAAGGAAAATCTGATTCGTGCTTCCGTTGCAGTCCGGGGCGATAGCGATGTTGACGCCGAGGAACTCGAGTCTGTCCAGCCAGAGATCATTCCCCGGACGGAGGGCGGGAAGATTCGTGATGTTCGACGGAAGACCGACGAGAACCGCCATCTTCGTCGTCGCGCCGACGGCGTCGAGGACCTGATCGTAGAGGGGCGCCCACAACTGCGGCGGGAAAATCGAGCCGTTGATCGCCGGGATCGCGATACCGGTCTGTGCGCCGAGAATCTCGTTCGCCCCGAGTTCGACCGAGACGAGCTTCGGATTGTTCTCCATCATGGTCGAGACCTGCGTATGCTGCGGCTGGAGCACCCGGCTATACAGCGGGTCGGTCGACAGCTCAGGTGTCGTGAGCAACGCGTCTCGGGTCAGCGCACCGTTGATCGCGACGTTGTCGACCGGAAGCTGGACGCCCGCGTCGAGCGGCGAGCACGCCAGCGCGGCGTTCGGAGCGAGCGCCGGTTCTCCGCTGATACGCAAACCGCTGGCGAGGGGGAATGCGATCGGCGCACGACACCCTGGTTTCGAGATCAGCGGCTGTGCCAGGACTCGACCGCCCATCGCGGCGAGCTGCGCCGGCCACGACGTCGCTTGGAGCGAGTCATTCACGCCCGCCGACTGCACGCCCATGCTGACGCTGGTGCCAATCGCCGTGTAGCGCTGGAACACACCGCGTCCAGCCGACTGATTTTCCGACGCGGCGCCCGGCGTCTTGAGGCTCGTAATCAGCGAATCCGTCGAGCAGGCGCTGGCAAACACCGCCAGCGCCGCGGCGGCGAGTGAAGCACGACGTCGTGGCATGAGCATTGTCTAACCCTCGTTTTTGAAAGAGAGGAATATCGACGCTCGGGACTACGGACCCTCGCGCATGTACGTCGCGTTGTAGCGCGCGATCGAATCCGTGATCACGCGCATGCCAAACTCGCTCTTCTCCCACCCTTTGATCTGAACCCGCTTCCCTTCCAGATCCTTGTACGTCGAGAAGAAGTATTCGACTTCCTTCAACACGTGCCGAGGAATGTCGGCGATGTCGAAGAACTCCTCGTAATACGGGTCGTGCAAGGGGACCGCGAGGATCTTATCGTCCGGCTCACCGCGGTCGAGCATACGAAGGACGCCGATCGGCCTGACGTCAATCATGCAACCTGGAAAGGTTTGTTCCTTTACCATCACGAGGACGTCGAGCGGATCGCCATCTTCGTGTAACGTCCGCGGGATGAAGCCATAGTCGCCCGGATAGTGAACGGCCGAGTAGAGCACCCGGTCGAGCTTCATCAAACCGGTCGACTTGTCGAGCTCGTATTTGTTCCGGCTTCCGAACGGAATTTCAATCACCGCCGTGACCTCTTCCGGCGGCGTGCGACCGGGAGGCAGGTCGCGCCAGAGATTGATCACGCGTTCGTCCCCGCGTGTGAGGACGCTGCGTCTCGTGTCATGGTTCCTTTATAAGACATCGGGTCTTCGGTCACCCCGAAGTTCGTTGCGTTGAGATCAGCCACTCGCTGCATTTGCTCGTCGCTCAAGGCCGGCTTGTCGCTCGCGTCGGCGAACTCAGTGAGCTGTTCGTTGTCGTAAATGTTCGGAAGGGTCGTAACGACCCGTGGCTCAGCGAGCAGCCACTTGAGCGCCGCCTGGCCGAGCGTCATGTCGCGCGTGAGGAAATCGAGCGTTCGAACTTTCTGAACGCCGTTCACGAGCCACGAGCGCGGGCGATGACGCCGGTGATCGTTCGCCGGAAACACCGTTTCCTCGGTGTATTTCCCTTCGAGCATTCCCGACGCGTGCGTCACGCGGATGTTGAAGCAGCAGTTCGGTGCGTGCGCTTTCGCCGCATCGAGCATCGGCGTGCCTGGATGCTGCTCGAGCACGTTCCAGATCATCTGAATCGTGTTGATATCCGGCTCGCGCTCCACGAGCTCGACGGCCTCGTACAGCCAACCAATCGCCGGACCGAACGCGGCGCCCCACGCACGAATCTTTCCTTCCTTCTGCAGCGCGCGCATCGTATCCCACAACTCGGCGTCGCGAACGTGCTCCATCTTCGCGTTGTGGAGCTGCAGGACGTCGATGTAGTCGGTCTCGAGACGCTCGAGGCACTTGTCGACCGCGAAGCGAATGAACGCCGGGTCTGTCCGCATCGGCAGCTCGTTCTGCCCGCGGCGAGCCTTCTGCGCTTCTTCATTGTAGATGTCGTAGCCGACCTTCGTCGCGAGAACGACCTCGCTGCGGCGACCCCGAAACGCATCGGCGAGTTGTTTCTCTGAACGGCCGTTGCCGTACGCGTCTGCCGCATCGAAGAACGTGACGCCGTGGTCGTCGAGCGCACTGCGCAGCATCGCGACTGCGTCGTCGTCGGACTTCTCGCCCCACCAACCGGTCGAGATGGTCCAGGTGCCGAAGCCGACCTCGCTGACCGAGATCGATGTGCCGGGGAAAGTACGGTACTTCATTATGACTCCGATCGAAGCAGTCGCGCGGCGTCGCGCGCGAAATACGTGATGATGACGTCGGCGCCCGCGCGCCGTATGCCGAGGAGCGAGTCCATCATGACGCGCTCGCGATCGATCCATCCGCGGTCGGCTGCCGCGTGAATCATAGCGTACTCGCCGCTCACCTGGTACGCGGCGACGG
>Ga0070683_100001566_pt1 | contig 17670 bp, 19 predicted proteins | sample KBSC713LmetaG_FD_64662 | JGI IMG/M metagenome (GOLD analysis project Ga0070683, IMG submission 64662) | Corn rhizosphere microbial communities from Kellogg Biological Station, Michigan, USA - KBS C7.1-3L metaG | ecosystem: Host-associated > Plants > Roots > Rhizosphere ... | reverse complement strand
CCGCAGGTCCATGGACAGCTCCGCCGAGCCGAACCACACCCCCACCTCGGTGCTCCACAGCCGCTCGTACGACTCCCCCCAGGGTGAGTTCGCCCAGAGCAGCGCAGACACCGTCGCGGCCGCCAGAAACAGGCCGGAGCCGATCTCCGTCGCCAGGAACTCCCGCAATGCGACGGTGAAGGCTGGTGGTCGAGGCAGCCGGCTAGGCGGACCAGGGCGTGGGGGCAGCGCTACGCCTCCGGACATCGATGCCTCCAGGCACGTCGACAGCAACGCCGACCAGCCTTCCCGGCACACCCGAACCCAGTTTACGGCTCCGGCGCCACGGGTTGGGGTCGCCTTGACCCGGTGAGGACCGGCATAGTGTGCCGGCTCCGTAGACACGGACCCGTTACCCGCGCGGTGGCTACGGGCTCGATCGACCCGCGGCTGCGACGCGCCGTGGAGGATGCCACAAACCTGAGGTAGGAGCTCGCATCGAGTTTGAAGTCGGCGAGCCGACCGAGAAGGTCTATAAGCGTGTGACCTGCGTGGGGCGGGTGGGCTCGAACCCACGACCGACGGATTATGAGCACTTCAGGTCGGAACGCTGTGCTGACGTGCGAAGACGCAGGTACTTGCCCGAAGGACCGAGCAGTCGTGCGTGCCGTGCTCGATCAGCGACACGAATGAGCGGCTGATGCCGGCGGCCTGCCCAAGCTGGTCCTGTGTCCACTCGGCGGTGAGCCGGCGTATGCATACCCGCTTGCCGATCTGCCGCAGCCAGGCGTCAGCGGCCTCTGTGTGTATGTCATCCATGGACGGTGACGGTGCCGGCGGCACCGGGGGCGGCGCGCCCGCCGCCAGGGTGGACACGTAGCGTGCCGGACCGTTGCGCCGACCGGGCAGCGTCAGCCGCCAGGCGTAACTGTCCGCCGGCGAGCTGCACCTGGTCATGGACAACTACGCCGCCCACAAGCACCCCAAGGTCCGGCAGTGGCTGGCCGCGAACCCAAGGGTGGTCGTGGACTTCACCCCAACGCACGCCTCCTGGATGAACCTGGTCGAGGTCTGGTTCTCGATCATCGAACGCCAGGCCATCCACCGCGGCACCTTCGCCAGCGTCCGCGACCTCAACGCCAAGATCCGCTCCTTCATCGACGGCTGGAACGACCGCGCCCAACCCTTCACCTGGACCAGGACCCCCGACCAGATCCTCAAGAAAGCCAACCGTAGAAGACCTCAGACGCAGGGCACTAGCTAGCCCGGGGCTTTCACGCCGGTGCGGCGTGAGCGGGTGTCGATCAGCTGAAAGGTGCTCCTGACCAGCGAGGATGGGTCTTGTCTAGGGACCTTCCGAGCTGTTCGAGGAGCACCTTCCAGGTGAAGAAGCGCAGCCGGTTCTATCCCCACGTCCGGGTCGACACGAGTAACTCCAGGGCGGTGGGGCAGGCCGGTGGGGTGCTGCTGACTGAGGCGGTCACCGTGGCGGGGCTGGACGCGGCGCTGTCGGCGGCGCTGGCGTCGTGGCGCAAGCCGCTGGCGGTCCACGACCCGGGCAAGGTCGTGCTCGACCTGGCGGTATCGCTGGTGTTGGGCGGGGACTGCTTGGCCGACATCGGCCTGCTGCGGGCCGAGCCTGGGGTGTATGGCCGGGTGGCCTCGGACCCGACGGTGTCCCGCACGATCGACGCACTGGCCACCGACGCGGCGGCCGCGCTGAAGGCGCTGGACGTGGCTCGGGCGGCGGCTCGGGTCCGGGTCTGGGCGCTGGCCGGCCAGCACGCCCCCGACCATCGGATGACTGCCGCGGCGCCGCTGGTGATCGACATCGATGCCACCCTGGTCACGGCGCACTCGGAGAAGGAGTCCGCGATGCCCACGTTCAAACGCGGGTTCGGGTTCCATCCTTTGTGGACATTCGTCGACCACGGCCCCGACGGCAGCGGGGAACCGCTGGCGGTCATGCTGCGGCCCGGTAACGCCGGGTCGAACACCGCCGCCGACCACATCACCGTCGCCCGGCAGGCGCTGGCCCAGCTACCCGGACACCGACCCGGGCAGCGGTCGGGCACCCGTCCTGGCCGGCGGGTGCTCATCCGCACCGACGGTGCCGGCGCCACCCACGAGTTCCTGACCTGGTTGCACCGCCGTCGGTTGTCCTACTCGATCGGCTTCGGCCTCCCGGACGACACCGCGGACCTGCTGTCCAGGATCCCCGCCGAGGTGTGGACACCCGCCTACGACGCGAACGACGAGGTCCGCGACGGGGCCTGGGTCGCCGAGCTGACCGGCCTGCTCGACCTGTCCGGCTGGCCACCCGGGATGCGGGTGATCGCCCGCAAGGAACGACCACACCCCGGCGCTCAACTGCGGATCACCGACGCCGAAGGACTACGCGTCACCGCGTTCGCCACCAACACCCGCCGCGGGCAACTGGCCGATCTGGAACTGCGGCACCGCCGCCGGGCCCGCGCCGAGGACCGGATCCGCTGCGCGAAAGACACCGGCCTGACCAACCTGCCCCTACACGACTTCGCCCAGAACCAGATCTGGTGCGCCATCGTCGCGCTGGCCTGCGACCTGACCGCCTGGATGCAGACCCTCGCCCTGCACGCTCACCCCGCCCGCCGCTGGGAACCGAAACGGCTCCGGACCCGGCTGTTCACCATCCCGGCCACCCTCGCCCGCACCGGCCGCCGCCGGCTGCTGCACCTGGCCGACCACCACCCCTGGGCCACCACCGTCCGCGACGCCGTCGCCCGGCTCCGCGACCTCACCACCACACCCGCCTGACACAGCTCCCACCGACCCGACGACCGCACCACCCCGGCCCGTGGAACCGGCGCCCACCCGAGCGACCTCGGCCAAACCGTCACACCCCCACGCCAGAATCACACCCCAGCGACCCAGCACGCCGCGTTCGGACGCTCACCGACGGCCGAACGAAAGATCCGGGCTAGTATCGCGTCGCGGTGTTCCGGTGTGTTTCGTCGTCGAGTTTTCGCTCTCGCGTACCTCGCGCCGTGGCGCCCCCGCTACCCATCCCAGCCAGTATGTGCCGAGCGATTTGGATGCACCGCACGCCGTCTGTCGGACTCGGACATGCGCCGGCGGCACGGAGACAGGTCTGGAGGCCGACCGAGTGCCTTCTCCGCTGAATTCCGGCAGGAGCGCAGGCGAGGCGCTCACTCCCTCGACCTTTACGCCGCACATCTCCGTTCCGCGCGCAGCGCGGCAGGTGCCGCATCCCGTCCGTGGCGTGAGGCGGTCGAACGTCTCTCAAGCGCATTCATCCCCCGCGAAAGCGTACCCCGGCGGGCATTGAACCTTCGCCCCCAGCGGCATGTCTATCCAGCTGAGCTGGATCTCGGCGTGCTGCCAGAAGACCTGCGACGCTTTCTCGATGGTCGGTCCGCTGGCTACGGGAGATCGCCCAACAAAACGTATCCGGACGGCCGCGGTTATCCAAGCTAACCCGATGGTAGCGGCTGAACGGGCCAAACGCATGGCTGCAGCCAGCACCGCCGCCTCGCACGCTTCGGCAGCCCCCGGCTACACCTGAGCCTCAAGGACTGGCTACTCGAACCCATAAACGCTAGTGCAGCCCGCGACTGCGTCGCCGCCCACCGAGACCAGTGTCCCCCGATCGGGCGAATCTTCGCGTTCGTCCCCGTGCCTGTGTCGGATCAGCGACAATGCCTCTCTCACCGACACGCCTGGACACGGGGACTTGACATGACTAGCTGTGAGGGATCTGGACGCGATCTGGACCTGCTGTTCGTGTATGGCATCGACGTGCAACGCCAGGGAAGGGCATCGGTTCCGTTCGCCAACGCGCGTCCTGATGCGCTGGCCCTTCCGACCGTCCAGCTCACGATCCCTTGTGTACGCGACTAGAAGTAACGAGCGCCGACGCATCTGACAGGCGATAATTGCGCGCAGAGTTTGGGGGTAGAGGTCTTCACACCAGCACGTGCCACACGGCGTCGCGCGCGCCCCGCCCTACCGCGACGTCAGCGCAGATTCCGCGAACTAGCGGCGGACTAGCAAGGAATCTGACAACCGCCAGTACGCTGGACTTGATCAACTGCCGCCAGACCGGGTCGCATCGCGGGGTTGGCACGATTGACCAAGCAGGCGTTCAAGTCCAGACGCCAGGCCGCCGAGAATGAATCCACTGGACTTCAAACCCGTACGTCCATGGGCGAGTTTCTCGATCAATGGTTGACTCCGCGCAGTCGGGAAGACTTGGAGCGAGTATGCGCAACACGATGACCTACCGAGATGCACTTCGCATTCTTGATAAGGATCCGAAGGGGCTAGTTGTTCTGGACCGCGCGCTTGGCGGAATCCTTTCTATAGCTACTGGAGGCACCAGTGATACGGTATTGAGCATCTTTGATGCTCAGGGTCGGATCATCCGCATCGGTCGCGACGTCATCACGGATCTGCGGAGTCAACTCCAGCCATCGACACGCACGCAACGGACTAAGCGACTGGAAGCAGCGCTTACGGCGTTGGCCGTAGCCTCATATTTCGAGGCGCTCCATGATGCAGATCTACCGTTCGCTCAGCAAGATCTGCAACTTAGCAGGAAAGATCAGGCCAAGCTGGCGGGAGTTGAAAGCGCCAAACAGCTCACGTCTTCGCCGGTTGACATCGATGTACCGAAGCCATCACCAGATCTTCCATACGAGGAATTCCTTCAGACCCTCCTTCAATGGTATGTAAAACTGTCAGCTCGTCTCTCTTCGTTCATTCAGGGACTCGCGATCTGGGATAATCTTTCGGAGTCTGAGAGGGAGGAGGCTGAACGTCTAATTTGTACGACGTTACCCCAGGAGGCACTGGATCGATTTGAGGGATTGTATATTCGGCTGTCGACGGAGGTACGGGAATTCTCCCTCTGGGCGTCGCTGCAGAATGATCAAGCCACAAGAAGGACGGTTCGACGGGCGCTCTCCGGAGTCGAAGACTTGCTGGCGGAGATGTCATCGCACGCAGCTCCGGCCGACATTGCCAACGAACTTGTGCAAGCCCACACAGCTAACCTGTCGAGGCCCATCCTTACCGAAGGCGAAACACCATCTGGGATGCGGTTGCCTACACTTGAAGAGGGCTACCTCGATCCCGACTTCCGAGTTCGCACCGTTTCAGGAGAAGATCTTCCAGCAGACGAGGCATGGTGGCGGGAGGCAGACACGCGTACCGACCTCACCGAGTACCTGGCCGGCACTATCACCTCCTCAACAGCAACTACCGCGCCATTGGTTGTGCTAGGTCAGCCTGGGGCAGGAAAGTCAGTCCTTACGAAGGTCCTTGCGGCTCGGTTGCCCGCTGCAGATTTTCTCCCGATTCGCGTGGTCTTGCGGGAGGTGCCGGCCGAGGCCGACGTACAGTCGCAGATTGAGTACGCAATCAGATCCGCTACAGGTGAGAGAATGCAGTGGCCAAGCGTCGTCCGCGCCGCGGTCGGAATGACACCCATCGTGCTCCTAGACGGTCTCGATGAGTTGTTGCAGGCCACCGGAGTGAGCCAATCCGACTATCTGATGAAGGTGTCGCAATTCCAGCAGAGGGAACAGGACCAAGGGCGCGCAGTAGTTGCGGTAGTTACAACCAGAACGGCCGTGGCGAACTGGTGTCGCTATCCGAGTGGCAGTGTCGCGCTGCGACTAGAACCGTTCCGCGCTGAGCAGATTGCCGAATGGGTACGACTTTGGAACCAACATAACACCGACTACCTGCAGCGTCGAGGGCTCAGCGTCTTGCCGCTAGATACAGTTCTCAGACACGAGGCGCTGGCATCCCAACCACTCTTGCTCCTTCTTCTTGCGCTCTATGACGCTGACTCAAATGCGCTGCAGCAAGGCAACGGGAACCGCGCTGGCGAACCGCTCGACGAGGCAAGTCTCTATGAACAGCTTCTGGCCTCCTTTGCGCGTCGAGAAGTCCTCAAGAACGGGGAAGCCCTTGCAGAAGACAAGATTGACCAGCAGGTCGAGCAGGAACTCCAACGGCTTTCCCTAGTAGCGCTGGGCATAATAAATCGACGACGTCAATGGATCACCGAAGCCGAGCTCGAAGAGGACCTAGCCGCGCTCTTAGGGAGGCGGGAACAGGTAGCACAAGATTTCAAGACACCTCTCACAGAGGCAGATGTTGCGTTGAGTCGATTCTTCTTTATCGAACGGGCCCAAGCACTTCGGGACGGCGTCAGGCTGCAAACATTCGAGTTCCTGCATGCGACATTTGCCGAGTATCTTGCAGCTCGTCTTACGGTTCATCTGGTTATGGACCTAGTCGCACAGCGTCCGGCACTGAGTGTCCTATACACTCCAGCAAGTGACGACCTGCTCTATGCTCTTCTTTCCTTCGCCCCGCTTTCGTCTCGGCAGATACTTCGGTTCGTGCGAGCCATCCTGGCAAGCCGAGTAGAGTCAACAGATCTGAATGCTCTTGCCGATGTACTGATAGCGATTCTGTCTGAGAGTGCGGTAAGAGCCGAACACAAGTATGCCAACTACTTGCCGCGGCGGCTAGAGCTAACGTCGCGGCATGGAATATACAGTGCGAACCTAGTGCTACTTAGCCTCGCGCTTCGACGGCCCCTCACTGCTAGGGAGCTCTTTCCGGACGCGTCCGATCCTGCCGACAAGTGGCACCGTCGAGCCCTTGTCTGGAGATCTTCGCTCAGCGAACTGAACTGGACGGAGCTCGCGGACGTCTTGGACGTACGGCACATCTGGAGAGGTACGGTCCGCGATCTGTCGATTCACCTCAGGGACAATCCGGCGGAGCTACCCGAGCCTGTAGATCCATATTGGCTCTTCAACTATTGGCCAGGTCATGAGCAACGAACGATTTTTGCGTGGTATCGTCACTATTGGGATGAGTTCTTTCAGAAGGTCAATGTTGCTGGAGGGCGGAATGACGCTATAGTACGGCATGCTCTAGAACCAGTCTTTCGCTGGCTAGGTCCTACCGTGACGACCTTCTTCAAGACTGACAAAGACAAAGCAAGCTCGGTAATGCATGAACTAATGGGTCTAGCTCTTTGTGGCACGTTCGGTTCGGACAGCGAATTGCTCGAGTCATACAGAGCATGTGACGTTCTTATTGGTCCGTGGCAGGTATGGGATTCGGAAACGCGGCGTCGCGTCGCAGTGTTTCTATTGGACCGGCTCAGAAAAGATGCCGATCGGCTACCACCGTCGATCGTCGTCCGGTATGTGGACGCTGCCGTCCAGACGTTCCCAGGAGATCGACACATCATGGGCCTGGCACTCCAATGCATCACGGCAGCCCTAGCGGGGATCCCCACGGCGAATACTCGCAAGGACCTGATCGCGTTAGAGACGACAATCAGAAAGCTCCTGCACGAGCGATGACTCGGGTGATTTCGAATGGCTCGGCCTAGCCAACACAGCGGCGTCCTGACCGGACCCGACGTCCGGTGCCGATCTTGATCGAAGGCGTGCGATCCCGGCATCGTTGTCTCCGAATACTTGCGTCGGGAATGAGACGCGATGCCAGCGTTCAAGGTTGGGGAGGGCGTCCACTAGGCGCCCGGTAGCCGCTCACATGCTGCTCAGTTTGTGCGCTTCCTCGCACGGGAGGAGCGCTTTGCGAGTCGTAGCATGTACGCCCTCTTTGCGTGCTCAGCCCGCCTCAGTCGCTCATCCGGCGAAAGAGTCCCTTCGGGATCCACCTCTCGTTCAAATCGTTCCAGGAATTTGTCGCGGGCCGGCTGTGTACGCGCCCGCCGGTCATGTGTGCGGCTCCAGGAGATTTCGGCGGCTATGCGCTTGTCGAGATTAGGCACGGCGGCTCGATCCGACGGCCCCACTGCTTCGCCCCTCCTGCAGGAGCGATGGCGGTTGGTGAGCGGTCTGCGGAAGTCTCAGCATCTCAGTCTCAGGGTCGGAGCCGCCCCTATGTGCAGGCGCGCGCGTGGTGAGACTGAGACTGAGACGGCTGGTGGTGGGCATCAGGGGCACCGCCATCGGCCGTCGCCGAGTTGGACGGCGTTGCCGTTGTCGGCGTGGGTGCGGAGCCGGCGGTAGACGGTGGCGCGGCTCATGCCGGTGATCTCGACCAGCTCGGCGACGGTGGTTCCTTCCTCGGGTGCGTCGCACAGAACCATGAGCAGCAGCCGGTCAGCGTCAGTGGCAGGGTCGATCCGGTCGTCCGGCACGCGGTGCCGCCCCTGGGACGGCCCCACCTCCGTGTACTCGGCTGCCTGGCCTGCTGGGACCGGGATGGCGGGCGGCCGGCCGGCGTACGCACTGGCGGCGTCCGCGACTTGGGCGTCGTTGATCAGGTAGCTGCGTCCGATGCGCGGGATCTTGTGTTCGGGGTCGGACAGGAGCAACTTGCCGGGCGCGTCGAGGAGGTCGGCGCGCCAGCCCACCGCCCACGAGCCGCGGTCGAGGATGAGGTCGGTGTCGCGCCTTTCCTTCACCTGTAGGCAGATCCGAATAGCCATCTGTGCACGGGTGGCGCCGCCTCCCATCGTCTCCTGGGTCGGTCGTTGGGTCGCAGCCAGGACGTTGACCATGATGGCTCGGCCGATCCGGGACAGGGACTCGATCGTTTCCTTGGCTTCGTCGGGTAGCTCGGCGTACTCGTCGATCAGGACGATCAGAGCGGGTCCATCCGGGCCGGGCTCCCAGAGGCGGGCGCGGGCGTTCGCGGTTCGCTGATCGCGGACGGTGAGGGCGTCGCGGGCGAGGGCGATCGCTTCGGCCGGTGTGGTGGCGAGCCGGCCGAGGGCGGCGGCCCAGGGGCCGAGTTCCATGCCGCCTTTGAGGTCGATGCCCCAGACCACGGCGTCCTGGCAGGCCACTAGGAAGGCGAGCAGCACGTTGATGACACCGGACTTCCCGGAGCCGATCATGCCGCCGATGAGGGCGTTGCGGTACGCGAGACGGATCTGGATGGGCGTGCCGTCTTCGAATACGCCGAGGTCGATCGGGTCGAGGATCGACGGTGCGCGGCCGCTGTCGGCGGGGATGCCAGACCACGTGACCGGAATGGCGAGGGGGTCGGTCTCGATGACCCGCCGGACGGCGCGGTTGGCGCGGGCTGGGTCCGGCTCGACCCGGACGGCGCCGGGCCGGACTCCGAGCGCGGACTCGATGCCGGGTGCGGCGGCTATCGCTTGCGTTGTTGTCTGGCCCCGGCGCAGGGCAAGGCGACCGGACCAGCCCCACCGATCGACGACCGCGGAGAGCAGCCGTGAGCCGGGTAGGCCGGCCGACTCGGCGAAGGTCGGCCAGGCCTCGATCGTGCGGGTCACCCGTACGCGGGCTCGGCGTCGGCGGTGGGTCCACCACGGCAGCCCACCGGCGACCGTGCCGAGCAGCAGCACCGTGGGGAGGGGTGCAGTTCCTGGCCCCCCATCGGGTCGGGGCGGACAGCCAGGCACCGGCCAGGCCGACGACGGACGCCGCGTACAATCGTTCGGCTCGGCGCTCGTAGATCGACCACCGGCCGAGCCAGCCGGCGATGCGGACTGGTAGCCGGGTCGGCGGGATCACCAGAACGGCGGTCAGCGCTGCGGTCAGGACCGCGCAGCCGACAGATCATCTCCGGTGGGTCGAGTGTGTCCACGCGCCGGCCAGCAACAGGATCAGGGCTGCGATGACGGGTGCGAGTTCGGATCGGTATCGCCAGAGGGTCCGTCCAGCGGTGCCTAGGTAGAGGGCGCGGTCGTCCTCCGTGACCAGCAGCACCGCAGACGGCTCGTACCGTCCCCAGCGTCGCCGCCGAGCCGATCGGTACGCGCGCCTCATCCGCTGCCCTCGTCTCGGCTCAGCTCGTTCCGCGTGTGGTCTCCCAGACCTCGCGGGAGCCACAGGTCCTGCGGGGAAGGGTGGTCGAGCTCGTCGCGGAGGTACGCCCAGGGATCGGGATCCCCGTCCGCATCGGCGGCGAAGGCCGCGCGAGCAGCGGCCGCGAGGTTGGCGTACCGGAGCCGGGTTCGCACAAGCATCCATGTAAGACGGTCCACTTCGGACACAAGAGCGGGTACGTCAAGTGCCGAGGCCGCCGCCGTCCGCCGCAGCTGATCGGCGGTCGTAGCCTCGACCGCGGCCAGATATCGAGCCGACACGGCGGTCAAGTTGGCGTGCCCCTGAAACGCGGGCGGGGCGCGGCACTTGGAGCACGTGGGCCGGTAGTGATCCCGCTTGCCCAAGGCGCCACAGGCGCACCGGCGGTATAGGCCGTCCAGGCGGACGTGGTGTTGACGACTGGACATGGATTCCCCTTGACGAAGGTGATTTCGGCGCTGAGAAGCGGATTTAAGCGGTCGCGAAACAGGACGCGGTGGCTACTCGGCGTCCGTCACGCGATAGAACTGCACGCGCCGACTAACGTCGGAGCAAATGGAGCCCGGAGGAGTCAGTGTCAGAGGACTGGGCAGCCGTCGCCGGCGCCATCAACGAACGGATGTCCGGGCTCGGGTGGCGACAGCGGGATCTCGCCGAACAGTCCGGCGTCTCACTGGCGACCGTCCGCGAGATCCAGCGGCACTCGATCGAGCGGCGGAGGAGCCCGCGTACGTTGCAGTCCTTGTCATCCGCCCTGGGCTGGCCGGCGGGGCATCTCGCGGCCGTCCTGGACGGCCGCATGCAGGTGGAGCCGGCCAGCCGGGACAACGTGCTGTCGCGTTTGGACAGAGTGGAGCGGCAGCTGGACGACATCACCGGGCGACTCGATGCGCTCCGCGCGGACCTGGCAACGGTGTTGGTGCACGTCCGCGCGGGCCGATGAGAGAAGCCCCTTGTTGACCGCGAATGCCGTTGTCTTCATGGCTTTCATTGCAGCGCCGGCGGTCGCTTCATCCCATGCATCGCCGATGTGGCGACAGCGAATGAACAGTGCAGCTCCGATGCAGGAAGCCTCAGCCCGGTGAGCCCGGTCAGCGGTTGGACCGGCCGAACCGCCTGCGAGCTGCAGGCGTCACTCCGGATGAGCAACGAGTCGTTCGCCGGGCATCTCGGCATCGCGGTCCGGACGGTGGCGAGTTGGCACCAGAAGCCGTACATACGGCCGCGTGCGGAGATGCAGCAGCTTCTTGACGCCGCTCTCGAACGGGCGTCCCCAGCCGATAGAGCCCGGTTCGCCGAGTCGTTGGCCGATGCGACGGAAGTTGGCGGCACCGAGCGACTGGAGGTCGATCCGGCGGTTGCGGATGCCCTCGAGTGGCTGGATCGGCACGCCGGCCGGCCGCCGGGTCAGAGCTACCGGGATGTCTCCTCACGGGTTGCCCGGGCAGATGCCGACGCGATACGAGCGGCTGGAGCCCGCAGGGCCGCGGTTGGACGAGTTGAACTGGTCAGCGCGCTGGCTTCGTACTACGGACCTGGAGACGCGCACGGCCTCTACTCGACCCGGCTGGACGACGGACCGTCTCTCGTAACGAGCATCCTGACCCGGCCGGGCTGGCTCGACCTCGGTACGCCGTTGATCGCGGGCCGCGATCGTCTGGTGCCGGTGGCCAGCGTCGTCGAGGACGACCCGACTCTCGACGACAGCGCGGCCGAAGGGGCCGCGCGGCGGCTGGCGGAGACGCTCATACTCGGCACCCGTCTGGTGGACATGCCGCTCTACCGGCTCCTGTCGATCGAACTCGGTGCGGGTACGATTGTTGGAACGCTGAGTCTGACCCACTTCACGCACTACGCGCTGACGATGGATCTCCTGGGAAGCCGAGCTGACCGACTCACTCACGGCCAGCACGGCCACGCTGCCGCTGCGCGATGCGTTGTTGCCGGATCTGGCGTCGGTGTTGAATCTGCGAGGCCGGTTGTGCGCGGGTGGCGTGGTGGCGTTGTGCGCGATCGCTAGGCCGGCGAGCCGGTTGCGAGGTCCGGCGGACTACGTGCTGCTGGTACAGGAACGGTCGGCCAGCGTGCTGAACGCCGCGCGCCGGCTGGCGGTGATCCCGAAGGGATTCCACCAACCGATGACGGACGTGCGGGCGGACGCGCAGCTCGGCGCTACGCTGCGCCGCGAGATGAAGGAGGAGCTGTTCGGTCGGACCGACATCGACAACACGATCACGGGCGACCGTCGAGCCGCCGACCCGATGCATCCCAGCCGGCTGTCCGAGCCGATGCGCTGGCTAGACAAGCATGCCGATCGGTGCCGGATGGAATGCACCGGGTTCGGGATCAACCTCATGTCTGGCAACTACGAGTTCGGCGCGCTGGTAGTTATCGATGATGACGAGTTCTGGATCCGCTACGGCGGCATGATCGAAGCCAACTGGGAATCCGCCGGCCTGCGCCAGTTCTCTAGCCTCGACCGCGATCTACTCACCGACCTCGCCCACGACGACGCCTGGAGCAATGAGGGCCTCTTCGCCTACCTGGAAGGCCTGAATCGGCTCGGCCAACTCGACACCACCCGCACCGACACACCAACCGTCGAACGGGGCAGCGCTTCATGACGACCTGGACGACCGGCAACGCTGCGGAGGACACACGGGACACGCGAGGATGGCTGGTCGGCCACTTCGTCCACCCATCGAAGGGTGTCCGCCGCAGCGGTGACATCGAGGTGAAGTGGGGCGTTCACGCGGCCGGCGAAAAACGCGAACAGTGGGCGCCGGACGATCGGCGCACGGCACTGGTGATCCTCGTCAGCGGCCACTTTCTCGTCCAGCTCGGCGACGGCAGTGCCGACCTTGCCGAGCCTGGTGACTACGTGATGTGGGGTCCCGGCACCGGCCACTCGTGGACCGCGGTCGATGACTCCGTCGTGATGACTGTACGTTGGCCATCGACGGTCGAGCAGCGCTGACGACTGGTACCGCCTGCAAGTCACCACGCCCGGCGCTGTGCAGACCTGAATGACGCACGACGTAGGTGACCGCACTGTTGACAGGCGCAGAGTAGGCAGGCGGGGACACGACACTAGGAGACGAGGCGCTTGAGGATCTCGTAGGCCGCATTGCCCGCGACCGACATGCCCAGGCTGGCGCAAACTGCAAATAGTTTGTCTACCGCCGCCCGAAGGCGAGGTTGCTCGACACTTCCCGTCCTCAATGCCTCTTCGAATTGCTTCCTTGGTGCCTGCATGGCGGGGGCAGACCAAGGAACTCTTTCGTCGTTCAAGACGTGACGCAACGCACTCATGATCTCTTCGCGACTCGGTCCATCCTTACGTACGGATGAGGTCACATCGTGGAGATCTCTTCCGGCATAGTTTATTACGCCAGTGAAGTCGCCGTTGAAGACGAATGACGGTGCTCGGCCCGGATCCTTCAACTGTTGGCTCCTCACCTTGGCGCGTTCGATTTGCACCTCATCGGAGGCTTCATGCCAGACCTGACCAGCAGGCGTGATTTCTACCGGGAACTCATAAAAGTGCTGCTGATCGTCACGACCCACCCTGATCAGGCCCCACCATTCCGCGGCGTGAAGCGCCCGGACTATCTCTCTTGTGCTCCGAACGCCATCCAGCGTAGAAACAAGGTCTCTTGTGTAATGCCACTCCTGCTCGGACTCGTAGAGGAGTCGAACGACAGCGCAGAGGGCGGAAGCTATCCCATCGAGTTGTTCCAGGTCTGGATCAGACCGCTGAACTGTTGGTAGGTCACCCATCGGCGCCTCAAGAATGTTCGCCATCGGCGATACAACATCGGAAGCGCCTGTCGAGTAAGCGATGTCGCTTCTGATGCCGTTAACTTCGACAACGGCGATAACGAGTCGATACTCCGCGGCGAAGAGGATCGAAGAGCGGTTCCCCGTGCGCTTGCGATATAGCCTCTCGCGCTCCTTCTGATCCTTCTCTGTAGTGAACCACGTGCCGGCTCGTAGTGTGACTGCTTTCACAGGCTTGCCGTAGGGGCCCTCCCACATCAGCAACTGTTCTCGTGCGGACCGCAGCCATCCATGATTCAGCTTCTTGAATACTTGGATTCGTGAGTATGGCCATGCGGCCCGAGTGGCGACACCTAATGGCACTGCTGCCGCCACCGGCCCCCAAGGATGCCACACGGAATAGCTGAGAAGTAAGACTAAAACCGCAATGACGGCGAGCACGCCTACTGCTATCACGGAAGTGACAGTTGATGAATACGGCCCGCTGACTGGGGCGTGCGTTGCTATGAACATGGGATGCAGCCGATCGATGCCCCGTCGTCTCGCCGGCACTCCGGCCCCTCATCATCAACTGGTGTGTGGCGACGCTTCGGCTGATTGCCGAACGCGGCTTGCGTGGGCGAGTGTAGCTGCCTTGTGGCACGGACGCCTCGCCGTGCGAGAACCGAGCTCGCCGCACATCAGCGTCGACCTCTTACGACGAAGGCAAGCTGCCAACCTGCCGGATCCAGCGATCTTGAACATGCGACAACTTCCGGGCCTCAGCGAGTCGGCCTCGGCCTGCCGAAGCTGCGCGCCGGTGTTCGCTCGGTGACCCAGCCGGCGGGTACCGACGTCCTTGACCACAGGCTCATCGTTCCCAACCGCTAAGGTCTCGCTGTGCTCCCGGACGCCAGCCGCTTGAGTGGCAACGGCAAGGATGCCTGACTTGCAGCCAGGCGACGAGGCCGACTTTCCGCACTATCTCGACGTTGCATGGCGACGAATGGTCAAGGAAGCGGCTCGATCCGATCTTCCGGACCCTTTGTTGTTGGCGGACTACAACTACAGTTGGCGCGACGTGAAAACACAGATTCTTAGCGAGATGTCATCTAACAATGGCTATGTACCCCGTCAGGCCGAGATCTTGGATCTTCCGAAGGACGCGTTGACCGTCCGTCCAATTGCACGCATGCGCCCTGAAGATCAGGTGGTCTACGACGCGCTTGTCTTTTCGATAGCCAGCGTTCTGGACTCACATCTAAATCCTGCCGTTTACTCCTATCGCTGGAATTCGGAGAAGGAGACCCTTCGTTCGGGAGTTGGCGACTGGAAGGTTATGCAACGTGTCGGTAGGAAGTTGCACGAAGATCGCCCGATGGCACTGCTCGCTAAGACAGATGTAAGTTCCTTTTACGAGTACGTTGATCTCGATATCCTAAAGAGGGATCTGGATGAGATGGTCTCCGGTAGCTGGGCTGTCGAGCGGCTTATGAAGTTTCTACACGATTTTGGCAGCTTCAACCAAGTATGGGGTCTGCCGCAAGGTTCAGATGCGTCAGGTGTGCTCGCCAATATGTATCTATTGCCGGTTGATCAGTACCTGCAAGACGAGGGCCTGAGGTACCTGCGGTTCTCTGATGACATATCCATATTCGGTAGCGATTGGAATCTCCTTCGTCAGACCCTTATTTCGGTGACTCGCATCATGCGAGGGCGGCATCTGTCGGTCTCCGGCACCAAGACGAAGATTCTTAGCGGCTCAGCGATACTTGCTGAATTCGAGGACGCCGAGAAGGATGCGATTAGTTACGGCATCAATACCGGATATGAGGGCACCCATCATCAGCTGGTCGACCTGTTTGAGGCGGCGATTGCTAAAGATCCGCCGAACTATCGTGACATAAAATTCGCACTTTCACGCTTCCCGATCTTCCTTGAAGATCGAGCAGTCGATTGGATTCTCGAGAACTACAGGAAATACCCGCAGTTAGCAGCATTTACAAGTTCCTATCTCTCCTCCTTCATGTTCCTGCGCCCGGAGGTCGAGGGCAGGTTACTGGACTTCATCTCTACCGGCCACCTTGGAGTGGATCCATTTACAGAGATGCACGCCGTGCGGGCCCTTCTGAGAAACTCCGTAACCGAGCCGCGTGGAAACGCGGTGATGTGGGCACTGCTTCTTGACAAAAACAAGCAGGGTTACGTCCGCGAATTGGCCGCCCGTTATGTCGGACGTAATGCAAGGCCCGGGGACGCTGCGCGACTCGAACAAGAATTCAAAGCCGAACGGAACATTGGAGTGAAACGCGCCCTACTTGTCGCCAGATTTGAAGCTCTTCGCGGTAAAGCACAGTGGGTAGCCGATGTTGAAGGCGTACTCGACTTTCCCTGGCTGCAGCCATTCCTTGCCAGCAATCCGAGTGTCGTCAGAACTCCTTAGGACGGGGACCATAATGAACGATCCAATCCGGGAAGTGGCAATCCGCGAGTTAGATCGCATAACCGAAGACTTGCTTTACACCGAAAAGGCTCACTTTGCCGCGGCGGAGTCATTGCGTCTGACGAGGCTCGTGATTGGGCTAGCGGCAACTATTTGCTCAGCGCTAGCGGCCGCGTCCGTCATCGCCAAATATCAGATTCTCGCGGGCGCCGCGTCACTGCTGGCGGCCGCCCTTACGGCGATGCTGACCTTCTTGAAGCCTGACGAAGCTGCCCAACAGCATCAAAACGCTGGCACTCGACTTGCGAACCTAAGAAGACACGCGCGCATCGTTCGCGACATGGGTCCGCCTCAAGTCGATCCGACGAGTGAAGACTCGGCCTGGCGTGACGTCGTTCAAAAGATGGCTCAAGAGAAGGCCGACATAGACGATGCCGCTCCTGGGGTCTCTGAACGGAACTTCCGCAAAGCTCAGGGCAAGATAGCTCGCGGTGATTTCGAATATACGGCGGACGTGCAGCAGCCGAAGACCTCGGTCTGAGCTACCAGCACGAATGTCAGAAGCGGTCACCCAAGGACAAGCGGCGGTGCGCGTCTCGCGCTCGCTCGTCGGCTGCGCTGGCGGCGTAGCGGCCGACCATCTCTCGTGAGCGCCAGCCAGCCAGGCGCATGAGGTCGTTCTCCTGGCCGCCGGCCGCGAGCCAGGCGTGGGCGAAGCCGTGTCGGAATAGGTGCGGGTGGATCTTGGCGATGCCCGCGTCCTGGGCGCGACGGTTGAGCATCTGAGCGATGCCTGAGTCGGTCAGCCGGCCCTTCTTGCCGATCCACAGCGCGTCGGGGTACCGAGCCGCCATCGGGTGCCGGGCTCGGGCGCGCAGGTACCGCCGGAGCGCGTCCCCGGACTTGTTCCCGAACGGCACCGCGCGGGCGCGCCGACCCTTGCCCATGACGTGCGCTACATCCTGGTCGAAGTCGAGGTCAGGCACGTCGAGCCCGGCGATCTCCGACAGCCGGACCCCGGTGTCGAGGAACAGTCGCAGGATGGCGGTGTCGCGGCGGTTCTCGAAGGTGTTGCCCTTGCAGGCGTCGATCAGCTTCGCGAGGTCGGCCTCGACGATCAGCGGCACCGGCTGCTCGGGCACCTCCGGCGGGCGCATCCGCTCCATCGGCGAACGGTCGATCTCGCCGTCGTCCAGGAGCCACCGCCAGAGCTGCTGAAGGTTGCGGTAGTGCCGGGCCACGGTCGCCGCCGCCAGCCGTCCCTGAATGTCGACCAGCCAGGCCTCAACGTGCTCCCGTGTGATCGCCCGCGCGCTCGTAGGCATCCCCTGGGCGACCAGCCAGGCGCGGAACTCCTCCCCTGTGCCGGAGTACGAGGCGATCGTCTTCGGCGCCAGGTTGCGCGCGCGCAGGTGCCGAGTCCAGTCGACGAGCAGGACCGCCAGGTCGTCGACCGACGCGGCTTGACGGGTCTCCATAGCGAGGAGAATACTCCGCTGTGTCAACGCTGTGCGGGATCCAGTACTAACCTTTTCGCAGGTGGTGGGGCGGGTGGGGCTCGAACCCACGACCGACGGATTATGAGTCCGCTGCTCTGACCGGCTGAGCTACCGCCCCGGGTGGTGCCTGATCGAGCCTAGCGGGTACGCC
>Ga0070683_100001565_pt1 | contig 17682 bp, 15 predicted proteins | sample KBSC713LmetaG_FD_64662 | JGI IMG/M metagenome (GOLD analysis project Ga0070683, IMG submission 64662) | Corn rhizosphere microbial communities from Kellogg Biological Station, Michigan, USA - KBS C7.1-3L metaG | ecosystem: Host-associated > Plants > Roots > Rhizosphere ... | reverse complement strand
AAGCGAGATCAGGGCGAAGCCGAGCAGCGATGAAGTGGAGAGCATTTTCAACTCGCGGGAAAATTCGGGTACTTTCTAACGTGCACGGCGCCGTGAAGCCATTTCGAAGATCGCATGGAAGATGGGCGAATATTTCAGCCCACGCCGGATCGGCCGGTGGTCAGCGCGAACCAGATGGCGATGCCGACCAATATCAGCGCAAAGCCGCGCCGAATAATCAGGCGATTATTGGCGGTGACGATCACCGATTGCAGCGAACCCGCGAGCGCCACGATGGTCGCGTGGATCAGGGTCGCGATCGCGACATAGACGACGCTGAGCAGCAGCGTCTGCCGCATCACGGATCCGTTATCGGGCTGGATGAACTCCGGCAGTACCGCGATGTAGAAGACCGCGGCCTTTGGATTGAGCAGGTTGGTGATCAGGCCGCGACGGAACGCGGGCCACGGCCGCTCGTCGATTTCTTCCGAAGAGGCTTCATTGCCGCTCGTCCAGCTGTCCCACGCCAGCCAAAGCAGATAGAACACGCCGCCCCAGCGCAGCAGGCCGTAGAGGAAGAGTGAATCGTCGATGATCGCCGTCAGGCCGAACGCCGCGATGAGGCCATAGGTCATGAGCCCCAGCGCGATGCCGGCGACCGCCGCAAAGCCCGTGCGCGCGCCGCTCGATAGCGACAGCGCGGCGAGGTAGGTCATATTTGGTCCGGGCGTGATCTCGATGATCAGCGCGGTCAGCGCAAAGGCGAGCAGCGGGCTAATCTCGTTCACTCGCGCCCCTCTGCGAGATCAATGCGCCTCGTCCCAATTGTCTGCCGCGCGCGCATCGACCTGCAGCGGCAGGGAGAGGATCACCGCCGGGAACGGAGCGTCCTGCATGACGCGCTGTACGACCGGCAAGGTCGCCGGAACCTCATCGTCGGGCACTTCAAAAATCAACTCGTCATGCACCTGCAGCAGCATCTGCGCGGAGAGTTTCTTCTCGGCCAGCGCGTCCTCCATGCGGATCATGGCGCGGCGGATGATGTCGGCCGCGCTGCCCTGAAGGCGAGCGTTGATCGCGGCGCGTTCGTTGAAGGCGCGGATCGAGGCGTTGGACGCCTTGATGTCGGGGTAGTAGCACTTCCGCCCGAACAGCGTCGTGACATAACCGTTCTTGCGGCAGAACTCGCGTGTCTCGTCCATATAGGCGCGGATGCCGGGGAAGCGCTCGAAATATTTCTTGATGTAGGCGGAGGCTTCCTCGCGCGCGATACCGAGCTGATTGGCGAGGCCAAAGGCCGAGATGCCGTAGATGATGCCGAAATTGATCGCTTTTGCGCGGCGCCGTACCTCGCTCGGCATGTCCTTGATCGGCACGCCGAACATTTCGGAGGCCGTCATGGCGTGAATGTCGAGCCCGTCGCGGAAGGCCTGCCGCAGCGAGGGGACGTCGGCGATCTCGGCAAGCAGCCGCAGCTCGATTTGCGAATAATCCGCCGATACCAGCTTGTGGCCGGGGGTTGCGATGAAGGCGCGGCGAATCTTGCGGCCGTCCTCCGTGCGCACCGGAATATTTTGCAGATTGGGTTCGTTCGACGACAGCCGGCCGGTGGTGGTCGCCGCCAGCGCGTAGGTCGTGTGCACACGATGCGTCTGCGGATTGACGTAAGTGGGCAGCGCGTCGGTGTAGGTCGATTTCAGCTTCGAGACCTGGCGCCACTCCAGAATCTTCCGCGGGAAGTCGTAGCCTTGCTCTGCCAGATCATCGAGCACCTGCGCGGTGGTCGACCACGCGCCGGTCTTGGTCTTGGTGCCGCCGGGCAGCCCCATCTTGCCGAAAAGGATGTCGCCGATCTGCTTGGGGCTGCCGACATTGACCGGTTCGCCCGCGATCTCCTGGATTTCGGCCTCGACCCGCGCGGCCGTCTGCGCGAAGTCGCCGGAGAGGCGCGACAGCACCTGCCGGTCGATCGAGATGCCGCGGCGCTCCATCCGCGCCAGCACGGAAACCAGCGGCCGCTCCAGCGTCTCGTAGACCGTGGCCATGCGGTCGGCGACGAGGCGCGGCTTCAGCACGCGCCAGAGACGCATGATGACGTCGGCACTCTCGGCGGAATATTCGGTGGCCCTGTCGATCGCGACCTGGTCGAAGGTCAGCTTGCCCTTGCCGCTGCCGATGAGATCGCCATGCGCAATCATGCCGTGGCCGAGCCAGAGATCGGAGAGCGTATCGAGCCCGTGGCCGTTGCGGCCGGCATCGAGCGCATAGCTCATCAGCTGCGCATCGTCATAATTGCGCACGGTGATGCCAGCCTGTGCGAACATGACCGCGTTGAACTTGACGTTGAAGCCGATCTTCTGGATGCCGGCCGATTCCAATAGCGGCGTCAGCGCCTCCAGCGCCTCGCTCTCCTTGATCTGGTCGGGTGCGAGGCCGGCATCGAACAGGCCGGCGCCGCCGCCCGATTGCTTGTGCGCGAGCGGCATGTAACAGGCGTCATTTGGCGCCAGCGCCAGCGCAATGCCGCAGATGTCGGCCTGCATCGGATCGATCGAGCTCGCCTTGGCGTCGATCGCGAAGCGGCCGGCGTCGCGCGCGCGCGCAATCCAGGCGTTCAGTTCATCGAGCTTGCGGATCGTCTGATACTTCGCGCGATCGAACGGCAGTTTGCGCGCCGCCTCCTTGCGCGCCTCGGCCAGCGAGATCGGCGTGCCCTTGAGGCTGGATGCCTTGTCCTCCTTGCCGCCGGTACCCGTCCTGGCCGGTGCGGGCGCGCTGCCGGCAAAGAGATCGCCCGAGCCTTCCGGCGATTTCGCCTTCGCGGGCGAAGCAGCGCCGCCGCCCTTGCCACCGGCATCCGCCGTCACGTCCGACGGATCGATCTGCGAATATTCCGCGACGCGCTTGGTCAGCGTCGAAAACTCCATCGCCTTCAAAAACGCGATCAGCTTGCGCGCATCGGGCTCATGTACGGCCAGCTCGTCGAGCGGCACTTCGAGATCGACCTTGTCGTCGAGCAGCACGAGTTTTCGCGAAATCCGTGCCTTCTCGGCATTCTCGATCAACGCCTCGCGCCGCTTCGGCTGCTTGATCTCGGTAGCGCGGAACAACAACTGTTCGAGGTCGCCATATTCGACGATGAGCTGTGCGGCGGTCTTGACGCCGATGCCGGGCACGCCCGGCACGTTGTCGGTGGAGTCGCCCGCCAGCGCCTGCACTTCGACCACCTTCTCCGGCGGCACGCCGAACTTCTCGATCACCTCGGGAATGCCGATGCGGCGGTCCTTCATGGTGTCGTACATCAAGACCTTGTCGGTCACGAGCTGCATCAAATCCTTGTCGGAGGAGACGATGGTCGTGGTGGCGCCGCGCTCGGTCGCAAGCCGCGCATAGGTCGCGATCAGGTCGTCGGCCTCGAAGCCGATCTGCTCGAGGCAGGGCAGGTCGAAGGCGCGCACGGCGTCGCGGATCAGGCCGAATTGCGGAATCAGGTCGTCGGGCGCCGGCGGCCGCTGCGCCTTGTAATCGGGATAGAGCTTGTTGCGGAAAGTCACTTCCGACTTGTCGAAGATGATGGCGAGATGCGTCGGCCGGTTGTCCTCGGGCATGTCGCGCAACAGCTTCCATAGCATGTTGCAGAAGCCGAGCACGGCATTGACCTGCAACCCGTCGGATTTGCGGTTCAAGGGCGGCAGCGCGTGATAGGCGCGGAAGATGTAGGAGGAGCCGTCGACCAGGAAGACGTGGTCGCCCTTGCCCGAGGCGCTCGCGGGGCCCTTGGCAGGCTCCGTAGCGGGAACCGGCCTGGCAGCGGGCTTCGCGGCGGCGGATTTGGCGGGAGCGGCATTTTGCGGGGATTTCGGCATGGCCGCAATTTAAGAATTTTTGCGGCGATTGACAGCCCGCGGCTGACGTTGTGCTGGGATTTTTGCACGGCATGGCCGGTGGAATGACTTGCACCGTCGGCCGTTCCGTGGGCCAGTCCGGCGGCGGCATTGTGAAAAGGAAGGCGGACATGACCAACCAAATCGACCTCCTGATGGAGAGGCTGCGAACGATCGAGGCCGAGATCGAGGTCGAATTGGCGAAGCGGCGGGAAGCGCTCCGCTACCATTTGGTAAACCGCAGGATCGTGTTCGAGAAAGAGGTGCTCGAATTTCATCGCCGGCTTAAGACCCGGCTGTGGCGCTATCTGGTCGATGCACATCTGCTGACGGTGCTGACAGCGCCTGTGATCTACGCGATGATCGTGCCCATCGTCTTGCTCGATCTTTCGATAATGCTCTATCAGGCGATCTGCTTTCCGGTCTACGGCATCCCCAAGGTGCGGCGCCGCGACTACCTCGTGTTCGATCGCCACCACCTGGCCTATCTCAATGCGATCGAGAAACTGAACTGTGCTTACTGCTCCTATGCCAACAACACGATCGCCTTCGTCCGTGAGGTCGCGGCGCGCACCGAAATCTATTGGTGTCCGATCAAGCATGCGCGGCGGGTGCTGGGTCCGCACCCGCATTATCAGGGCTTTGCCGATTTCGGAGAAGCCGAGGCCTTCCGCGCAAGGCTGACGGCCATGAAGGAGGGCGTCAAGATCGAGCCCGCGGGCTGACGCTACTCCGCGGCCTGCAGCGCGGGGCCGGCCTTCTTCGGCGCGATCCAGAACGCGTCCGGCCGCTCGAACAGGAAATACGCATGCGCCCGGAGCGCCACGCGCCAGATCAGGAGCGCGCCGGCGACGCCGGCCACGGTCACGATCAGGGCGACCAGACCGATGTCTGGAACGACGCCGGCCTTGAGCAGCAGCGTCCGCGTGGAGGCCATCGGCAGGAAGAAGGCGAGATAGATCACGATCGAATGCTCGCCGCAGAAGCGCAGGAAGTTCAGCCATTGCATCCGCGCGAGCAGCGTGCCCGTCGTGATGATGGCGCAGGCGCCGGCAAGGCCGAGCACCAGCGAGATCACCGGCCATTCGCTCACGCCGAGCGCAACGAGGCTGCCATTGACGATGGCCCATGCTGCAAGTCCGCCAAGCGCCAGGGCCGGATGCACCCGCGCGCGATCGGACAGCGCAAAGACGTAATTCGCGAAGAGATAGCCGGAATAGATGTAGACGAATCGCGCGCAGAATTCATCGATCACGGTCCAGCCGGTCATGACGTGCGCGCTCTCGAGCCACGCCGCCACGAGCCAGACCAGAATCACCGGCGCGTGACGTGTCAGTTTTATGACAACGAAGAAGATCGGCAGCAGGTAGATGAACCACAATGTGCCAAACGGCTCGATGAAGGATTCCAGATACAGAAATCCGACATGGGCCCAACCCTGCTCGGCGGCGAAGCCGGGCGCCTTGAAGCCGAACTGGATCGTCACCCACAGCACATAGAAATAGGCGAAATGCACGACCTTGCGGTCGAGGTAGGTGCGCCAGTCGCGATCGATGACGAGGCTCAGGAAAAGCCCGGAAATCAGGAAGAAATCAGGCATCCGGAACGGTTTTGCGAACATCACGACCGCATGCATGAAGCCGGTTTGGCCCGCGGCCAATTCCACCCCCAGCACCGAATGCATCATCACCACCATGACGATGCAGATGCCCTTGGCGTAGTCCACCCAGTCGACACGGGAGGCGGCTTTTGTGCCGTTTGAAGTCATCACTGTCTCTTTTCGGCGCGCTTGCGCGGTATCATGGGTGGTAAGGGTTGCTTTCCCCTTTATTCATTCAAGGGATATGCCGTTTTTGCGCTTTCCCCCGTGCACCCAAATGCTTTAAGAGGCGGTCGCGTTAACCATAGAGGGTGGGGTTTCATGCGGATTGCCATGATTGGCACGGGCTATGTGGGACTGGTCTCCGGTGCCTGCTTTGCGGATTTCGGCCATGAGGTCACCTGCGTGGACAAGGACGCGAGCAAGATCGCGGCGCTGCGTAGAGGCGAAATCCCGATCTTCGAGCCCGGGCTCGATGCGCTGGTGGCGTCGAACGTCAAGGCCAAGCGGCTCGGCTTCACCACCGACCTGAAGGCGCCGGTGGCGGAGGCCGATGCTGTATTCATCGCGGTCGGTACGCCGTCGCGCCGTGGCGACGGTCATGCGGACCTCACTTATGTCTACGCTGCCGCGCGCGAGATCGCTGCCGCGTTATCCGGCTTTACGGTCGTCGTCACCAAGTCGACCGTGCCGGTCGGCACCGGCGACGAGGTCGAGCGCATCATCCGCGAAGCCAATCCCTCCGCCGATGTCGTGGTGGCGTCCAATCCGGAATTCCTGCGCGAGGGCGCGGCGATCCGCGACTTCAAATTCCCCGACCGCATCGTGGTCGGCACCGACGACGAGCGCGGCCGCAAGGTGCTCGGCGATGTCTACCGGCCGCTGTCGCTGAACCAGGCCCCGCTGATGTTCACCAAACGCCGCACCGCGGAACTGATCAAATACGCCGCGAACGCGTTTCTTGCGACCAAGATCACCTTCATCAACGAAATCGCGGACCTTTCGGAGAAGGTCGGCGCCGACGTGCAGGAGGTCGCGCGCGGCATCGGGCTCGACAACCGCGTCGGCTCAAAATTCTTGCACGCGGGACCGGGCTTCGGCGGTTCCTGCTTCCCGAAGGACACCCGCGCGCTGGTCAAGATCGCGCAGGACTACGACGTGCAGCTTCGCATCGTCGAAGCCGTGCTCGGCGTCAACGACAACCGCAAGCGCGCGATGGCGCGCAAGGTCTCGACCGCCGTCGGAGGCTCCTTGCGCGGCAAGACAGTTGCCGTGCTCGGCCTCACCTTCAAGCCCGATACCGACGACATGCGCGAGGCGCCGTCGATCCCCCTGGTGACGGGCCTGCTTGACATGGGTGCGAAGGTGCGCGCGCATGATCCGGTCGGCATGGAACAGGCGCGCAAGGAATTGCCCGATATCGAGTATTGCGGCGATCCGTATGAATGCGCGCGAGGCGCCGATGCGCTGGTGATCGTCACCGAGTGGGTCCAGTTTCGGGCGCTTGACCTGGCACGCCTGAAGGGCGAGATGGCGCAGCCCGTCGTGATCGACCTGCGCAACATCTACCGGCCCGAGGACATGGCGGCCTACGGCTTCAGCTACGAGAGCGTCGGCCGTCCGCCGGTGGTGCGGAATTGAGGCTCTTCACCTCTCCCCGCAAGTGCGGGGAGAGGGAGATATAGACGATGTTGGATAGAGATTGCCCCGCAGTTTCGACACGCCCCTTCCGATCGACGCGGTGCTCGATGACCTCGCGCGCACGCTTCGCGCCAACAACGCCGCGGTGCTGGTGGCGCCGCCGGGCGCCGGCAAGACCACGCGCGTGCCGCTGGCGCTGCTGGACGAGCCGTGGGCCAAGGACAAGAAGATCATTGTTCTGGAGCCGCGCCGGATTGCTGCGCGTGCCAGCGCGGAGCGGATGGCGAAGACACTGGGCGAGCGCGCCGGCGAAACTGTCGGCTATCGCGTGCGCTTCGGCTCGAAGGTGTCGCGCGCGACCCGGATCGAGGTCGTCACCGAAGGCATTTTCTCCCGCCAGATCCTAGACGACCCCGAGCTTCACGGCGTCGCCGCGGTGCTGTTCGACGAGTTTCACGAGCGCTCGCTCGACGCCGACATGGGGCTGGCGCTGGCGCGCGACGCGCAGACGGGCTTGCGCGAGAATTTGCGCCTGCTGGTGATGTCGGCGACGCTCGACGGCGCGCGGGTGGCCAGGCTGCTGGGCGACGCGCCGGTCGTCGAAAGCGAGGGCCGCGCTTTCCCGGTCGAGACGCGCTATCTCGGCCGCAAACCGGATGTGCCCCTGGAACGTCAGATGGCGGATGCCATCGCGGCCGCGCTGCGCGGCGACCCTGGCTCGGTGCTGGCGTTCCTGCCCGGAGCAGCCGAAATCCGCCGCACGCAGAATTTTCTGGAAGAGCGCGTCAAGGACGCGAGCACCGAGATCGTGCCGCTGTTCGGCGCGCTCGATGCCGCCGTGCAGGACCGCGCCATTGCACCGGCGCCGAAAGGGCGCCGCAAGGTGGTGCTCGCGACCTCCATCGCGGAGACGTCGCTGACGATCGAGGGCGTGCGCATCGTGGTCGATTCCGGGCTCGCGCGGGTGCCGCGCTACGAGCCCGATATCGCCCTGACGCGGCTCGAGACCGTGCGCGCCTCGCGCGCGGCGGTGGACCAGCGGCGTGGCCGCGCCGGCCGCACCGAGCCCGGCATCTGCTACCGGCTGTGGGACGAGCCGCAGACGGCGTCGCTCGCCGCCTACACCCAACCGGAAATCCTGTCCGCCGATCTGTCCTCGCTGGTGCTCGATCTCGCGCAATGGGGCGTGACCGATCCGGCGGCGCTGTCGTTTCTCGATCCTCCGCCCGCTCCCGCGCTGAAGGAGGCGAAGAGCCTGCTGGAAGAACTCAATGCGCTCGACGCCGACGGCCGCATCACCGCCGAGGGCAAGCGCCTGCGCGCGCTGGCGCTTCCGCCGCGGCTGGCGCGGATGATCGTGGATTCCGATCGGTTCGGTGCGGGCGAGGCGGCGGCCGAGATTGCCGCCGTCCTCACCGAGCGCGGGCTCGGCGGCGACAGCGTCGATCTGGATCACAGGCTCGACCAGTTCCGCCGCGACCGCTCGCAGCGCGCGTCCAGCGCCCGCGACCTTGCGCGCCGCTGGGCCTCGCAGGTGGCGTCTTCTTCATCGCCGGCGATAAGCACTGAGCTCGGCACCGGCCTCATGCTCGCCTTTGCCTTCCCCGACCGCGTCGCCAGGAACCGCGGCAATGGGAGTTTTGTGCTCGCCAATGGCCGTGGTGCTGCGGTGGAGCAGACCTCGGGGCTGGCGCGCGCGCCCTATATCGCGATCGGCGAGCTCACCGGCACGGCGGCGGCCGGCCGTATCCTGCTGGCGGCGCCGATCTCGCAGGAAGAGATCGAGGCGCAATTCGCCGATCACATCGAGACCGCGGACGACGTCACTTTCGATCGCGGTGCGATGGCGCTTCGCGCCCGGCGCAGGAAGACCCTGCACGCGATCACGCTGTCCGAAGCGCCGCTCGCGCTGTCGCCCTCGGCGGAAACCGCGCGAACCTTCGCCGAAGGCCTGATCGCGGCCGGGCTCGACAAGCTGCCCTGGTCGAAAGCAGCCAGGCAGTGGCGCGACCGCGTGATGTTCCTGCGCAAGGCGGAAGGCGAAAGCTGGCCCGATCTGTCTGACGATGGGCTGGTCGCGAGTGCCGCGGACTGGCTGGTGCCGGCGCTCTACGACAAGACCTCATTGAAGGATTTTTCCGCCGGCGATCTGTCGGAGGCGTTGCTGACGCTGCTGCCATGGGAATTGCGCGCGCGGTTAGAGCGCGAGGCGCCGACCCATTTCGAGGCGCCGACCGGCACCATGCTTGCGATCGACTACGAGGCCGAGCAGGGGCCGACCATTGCCGTGCGGCTGCAGGAATTGTTCGGGCTCAACACCCATCCCTCGATCGCCAAGGGCAAGGTGCCGCTGGTGCTGGAACTGTTGTCGCCGGCGCAGCGGCCGGTGCAGGTGACGCGCGACCTGCCGGGCTTTTGGCGCGGCAGCTATGCCGCCGTCCGATCCGACCTGCGCGGCCGCTATCCCCGCCATCCCTGGCCGGAGGACCCCGCGACCGCGCTGCCGACCCGCCGGGTGAAGCCGCGCGGCACCTGACCCGTTAACCCTTCGGTCATCCTTTTCGCCGAAATGGCAGCCTTGGCCGGCTCCGCTTAGTCGCCCTGTCGCGGGTGGCGTGGTGAAATCGGCGCCGTATCCCTGTGAGTGTGGCATCATGCGTAACATTGTGGTCACCGCGGCCATTCTGGCCGGCCTCGGCACCTTCATGGCGGAGATGGCGAACAAGATGGCGCCCGCCTCCGCCTCCACCAACACCGCCAGCCAGGCCGCGCCTGCGGGCCCGTCCGTGCAGGCCGGCCTCCGCAGCCTCAGCATTCCCCGCGACGCGCGCGGTCATTTCGCCACCGAGGGCCGCATCGACGGCCAGCGTATCGGCTTCATGGTCGATACGGGCGCCTCCGTGGTGGCGCTGAATGAATCGTCCGCCGCGCGGTTCGGGCTGCGTCCGACGCCGGGCCAGTACACCGCGAAGGTCACGACCGCCAACGGCACGATCAAGGCGGCGCGTGCGCAGATCGCGATGGTGGATGTCGGCGGGCTCATCGTGCGCGACGTCGACGCCATGGTGCTGCCCGACGAGGCGCTGTCGGAAAACCTGCTTGGGCTCTCCTTCCTGTCGAAGCTGAAGCGCTTCGAATTCGCCAACGGCCAGATGGTGCTGGAGCAGTAATCTCCAGGGCTCTCGCTGTTGGGGCTGTGGCGTGCTATACGGTCTCTATGAACAGCTCCGAAGCCATCGAAGTATTGCGGCGATCCGAGAACGCCCTGCGCGGGCGCGGGGTGATGCATGCGGCCTTGTTCGGTTCGCTGGCGCGCGGCGATAGCGGCCCCGAGAGCGATATCGATATCATGATCGAGATCGATCCGAATACTTCCATGACGGTGTTCGATTACGTAGACCTCAAAGAGTATATCGCCGATCTCTTCGACGGATCGGTCGACGTGGTAAATCGCGACGCCCTGAAATCTCGTGTCCGTCCGGCTGCGACAGCCGATGCCATCTATGCCTTCTGAGCGCGCAGCAGGTCCGCTTCGCGACATTTTGCATCATATCGATTTGGCCCGTCGCTTTGTCGCTGGTTATAACCGCGATGCCTTCAAGGGGGATCTGCGGACCGTCTATGCGGTCACGCGGTGTCAGGAAATCATATTCCGCCAACTTTAATTGCCGTAATTTCGCTTCCCGCCTTCCGCTTCGCGCGCGCATTCGCTAATGGCTGCGAGACCCAGATGACCGCTCCGAGGCCCTGATGTTTCCGAAGCCGAAACCCGTGCTGCTCCCCAACACCTACGCCTTCGAGTCCGAGCCGATGGTGAAGGCGACCGGCTTTCGCGAATATGACGCGCGCTGGCTGTTCAACAAGGAAATCAACCTGATGGGCGTGCAGGCGCTCGGCATGGGGCTGGGCGCGCTGATCTCGGAGCTCGGCGTCAGCCAAGAGATCGTCACCGGCCACGATTTCCGCGGCTATTCGGCCTCGATCAAATATGCGCTGATCTCCGGCCTGATGGCGGCGGGCTGCAAGGTGCACGACATTGGGCTCGCGGTGACGCCGATGGCCTATTTCGCGCAGTTCGATCTCGACGTGCCCTGCGTCGCCATGGTCACGGCCTCGCACAACGACAACGGCTGGACCGGCGTGAAAATGGGCGCCAACCGTCCGCTCACCTTCGGCCCGGACGAGATGACGCGATTGAAGCAGATCGTGCTCAACGCTGACCTCAAGAACAAGGCTGGCGGCGCTTACGTCTTCCATGAGAATTTTCCCGCACGCTACATCGCCGATCTCACCAATCGTCCGAAGCTCAGGCGCAGGCTGAAGGCCGTGGTCGCCTGTGGCAACGGCACGGCGGGCGCATTCGCGCCACAGGTGATGGAGAAGATCGGTTGCGAGGTGATCCCGCTCGACACCGAGCTCGATTACACTTTTCCGAAATACAATCCGAATCCCGAAGACATGGAAATGCTGCACGCGATTCGCGACGCGGTGCTGGCGAGCAAGGCCGATGTCGGCCTTGGTTTCGATGGCGACGGCGACCGCTGCGGCGTGGTGGACAACACGGGCGAAGAAATTTTCGCCGACAAGGTCGGCGTGATGCTGGCGCGCGATATGTCGGCGATCCACAAGGACGCGCAGTTCGTGGTCGACGTGAAATCGACCGGGTTGTTCCTGACCGACCCAGTGCTCTCGAGGCAGGGCGCGAAGACGAGCTACTGGAAGACCGGCCATTCCTACATGAAGCGCCGCACCCACGAACTCGGCGCGCTCGCGGGCTTCGAGAAGTCCGGCCACTTCTTCTTCAACAAGCCGTTCGGCCGCGGCTATGACGACGGCCTGGTTTCGGCGATCGCAATCTGCGACATGCTCGACCGCGCACCCGGCAAGTCGATGGCCGATTTGAAGAACGCGCTGCCAAAGACCTGGTCGTCGCCGACCATGTCGCCGCATTGCGCCGACGAGCTGAAATACAATGTCGTTGACGCCGTGGTGAAGCATTTCGAGGCGGCCCAGAAGAAGGGCACCAAGATCGGCGGGCAGGCGATCCGCGATCTCGTCACCGTCAACGGCGTGCGCGTCACCGTCGAAGACGGCAGTTGGGGCCTGGTGCGGGCGTCCTCCAACAAGCCGGAGCTTGTCGTCGTGGTCGAGAGCCCGGTCTCGGAAAAGCGCATGCACGACATGTTCGAGATGGTCGACGGCGTGCTGCGCGCCCATCCCGAAGTGGGCGAGTACAATCAGAAGATTTGAGGACACTGCCGCCTCTGGAAATACTGGGTCGCCCGGTCAAGCCGGGCGACGACAGCATTGGTGAAGCTTTACGCCGCGATGAGCGAGGCGATGAAGCCGCCGACTTCGGATTTCAGCCGCTCGGATTGCGACGACAGGCCGTTGGCGGCCTCGAGCAGACGTGAGGCCGCGGCGCCCGCCTCGTTGGAGGCGCGGGTGACGTTCTGGATGTTGCCGTTGACCTCGCGGGTGCCATTGGCGGCCTGCTGCACGTTGCCGGCGATCTCGCGCGTGGCCTGGCCCTGCTGGTCCACCGCGCCCGCGATTTCGCCGGAAATCCTGTCGATCTCGGCAATGGTGCCGCCGATCGCCTGGATCGCACTGACGGCGTCGCCGGTCGCCGCCTGGATGCCCTGCACCTGCGCGGAAATCTCCTCCGTCGCCTTCGCGGTCTGATTGGCCAGCGCCTTCACTTCGCTTGCCACCACGGCAAAACCCCTGCCGTGCTCGCCGGCCCGTGCCGCCTCGATGGTGGCGTTGAGCGCGAGCAGGTTGGTCTGGCTCGCGATGTTCTGGATCAGCGTCACCACCTCGCCGATCTTCTGGGTGCCGGCGGCGAGCCCCTCGACCACCGCATTGGTGCGGCGGGCTTCTCCGGCGGCCTTTCCGGCGATCTCGGCGGAACGCGTAACCTGCCGCGCAATGTTGTTGATGGAGGCGCTGAGCTCCTCGGTCGCGGCGGCTACCGTGCCGACATTGGTCGAGGCCTGCATCGATGCGGCGGCCACGGCCGCGGCCTGGCGGGAGGTTTCCTCGTTGCTCTCGGACATCGAGGCAGACATGCCCTGCATCCCGGAGGCCGCGACCGCGACCGCCTCGACAATGCTGCCGATCTTGCGCTCGAAGCCGGCCGCAAGTTCGCGCCTGGCCGCGTCGCGATCCTGCTTGGCGCGCCGTTCGCTCTCGGAGCGCTCGCCGGTGGCGCGCGCTTCGGCTTCACGCGCGGCTTCCGCTTCCGCCGTCTTGCGGGCCGTGGTCTCGAACAACTGCGCGAGCTTGTGCGCAAGCGCGATCAGGACGCCGGCTTCGAGCAGCAGGATCACCGCATGCAGCACGACGCGGGCGAAGTCGCTGCCGCCCGGATAGAGCGCGGCCGGAAGGATGAAGTTCAGCAGAAGATGATGCACTGCGACCGCAACCGTGCCGGCCAGGATCGGGCGGTAGTCGCAATAGGACATCAGGAAGGCGAGGGCGGCGAAGAAATACATGTGCATGTCGATCTGCCAGGGATGGGCCGACATCTGGAACACCAACACCGACACATCGCCCATCACGGCAACGCCGAAGATCAGCCGGGTCGAGAGTCCGTTGCCGGAAAACTGCCACGATGCGGTTGCCGCGATCGCCATCGCGGCCATCAGCAGCGCCGGCATCAGCCAGTCCGTGCCGCGCATCATGCCGGCCGCAACCGCGATCGGCACATGGACCCAGAGCATCCCCATCAGAAGCTTGCTGGTGGTGTCGCGCAAATTCGCAAGATCATCGCTCTCGATGGTCATTCCCGGTCCTCAAATGATTTATCGGAGATGCAGGCGGCAATCGCCTGCGGGTCCATGGCGAGCCAGACGCCGGCCTCGCGCAGCCGTGCCAGGCCCTCATGCCGCTCCGGCCGGACCACCAGAAGCGACGGCACCGCCGCGGCGTTCAGTCAGGCGGGCCATCGCAAGGATGAGATGGTTGTGCCGGGCTCCACTGCTCGCAACATTACGTGCTTCGGGCTAATGAGCCGTAAATGTTCGGTTAGTTTTCAGAAGCGCCGACGCGAAATTGTACCGCTCTGGGTGAACGGCACGTTTCACTCAATCGAAGGTCGCTACGCGATCGCCGGCACCGGCAGCGCCGTGATCGACTTGATCTTCTCCATCGCAAAGCGCGAGGTGACGTTCTTCAGCGGCACGGAGGCGATCAGCTTCTTGTAGAACACGTCGTAGCTCTGCATGTCCGCGACCACGACGCGCAGCATGTAGTCGACGTCGCCGGCCATCCGGTAGAATTCCATCACCTCGGGCATCGCGCTGACCGCGTCGGCGAATTTCTTCAGCCAGCTTTCGGAATGATCGGCGCTCTCGACCGAGACGAACACGGAAATTCCGAGCCCGATCTTGTTCTGGTCGACCAGCGCGACCCGGCGCAGGATCACGCCATCGGCCTCGAGGCGCTGGATACGTTTCCAGCAGGGAGTGGACGATAGCCCGACCCGGTCGCCGATCTCGGCCACGGACAGGGAGGCATCCTCCTGCAGCACCATCAAAATCTTGCGATCGATGGCATCGAGGCGGCGGCTGTTGGGTTCGTGAAGCTGAACGGCGGCGTCGGTCATGAGAACAAAGTTCCACGAATGAGGTTTATCTACCTCATATATAGAAAAATCTTCTATTACAAGTCCATCCTCAGGATGCCGGCCCCGTGGGGGCCAGCTGGCTCCGGCGCAAAAGCTCTTCAACCTCAAGGCGTTGCGGGGCCGCAAGGGCACCCCCGAAGCGGGTGCATTTCAGCGCTGCGGCGGCGGAGGCGAATCGAAGTGCCTGGCGAAGCTCCTGCTTTTCGGTGATCGCCAGCGTAAAGGCGCCGTGGAAGACGTCGCCGGCCCCCAAGGTATCGACCGTGTGCACCGGGTAGGCCGGGGTCTCCTGCAGTTCGCCATGCTCATCGAGCCAGATCGTGCCGCGCGGGCCGCGAGTGCCGGCGAGGAAAGAGGGGGTGAGTTTCGCGATCTTCCTCAGCGCCTCGCCCTCGTCATCGCAACCGGCCGTCTCCTGCAGCGGCTCGCTGGAAAACACCAGATGCGTGGACGCCGTGAGCAGGCCTTCGCGCAAGGACATTGCGCGGTCGACATCGACGATCACGGGGATGCCGCGCCGGACCGCCTCCGCGCAGATTTCGGTGCAGAATTCCGCACAGCGGCTCTCGGTCAGGATGGCGTCGCAATCCTCCAGCAGTTCGTCGGCGGGAGGAAGCTTCACCTTCCACAATTCCGGATCGCGATAGGTGACGATGGTGCGCTCGCCGGTCGGATCGATCATGATCGCCGACAGCGGCGTCACCGCGCCCGGCACATGCACGATGTGCCTGGTCTCGATGCCCTCATGCGCGAGCTGGTCGAAGATGGTGCGGCTCGTGGTTTCGCGCGCGTCGCCCATCGGGCCGCAGAGCGAGACGCGTCCGCCGAGCCGCACGATGCCGATCGCGGCGTTGAGCGAATTGCCGCCGCAGATCTGCTCGAAATGATCGGCGTTCGCCTTCGAGCCGCGCGCCGGCACGCCCTGTACGCGAAAGGTAAGGTCGCGAACCGGCTGGCCGATGCAGAGGATACGCGGCGGCATTTTCGGCGCCCGTTCCTGAACGTTCATGCCCGCGTCCGTCATGCCGGTTCAGTCCTGACGTAATCGGCGCGGACAGCCGTCGTCTCCCGCTATCCGCCTGCGTTTTCGCCGCCATGCACCCAGCGGCCGAGCAGATGATGGGCGATGGCAAAGGGATGGGGACCTGCGAGCCCATCGGGATGCTTGCGCGTGATCATCAGCCGCGCCTCGTCGCGATCGAACCAGCGCGCGTCTTCCAGTTCGACGCGGTCGACCACGATGTCCTCGTTCAGCGCGCGCGCGGCGCAGCCGATCATCAGCGACGACGGATAGGGCCAGGGCTGCGTCATGTAATAGCTGACGTCGGTGCAGCGGATTCCGGCTTCCTCGAACACCTCGCGGCGGACCGCGTCCTCGATGGTCTCGGCGGCTTCGACAAAGCCGGCGAGGCAGGAATACATGCCGGGAAGAAAACGCTGCTGCCGGCCGAGCAGACATTTGTCGCCATGGGTCACCAGCATGATCACGACCGGATCGGTGCGCGGAAAGTGCTCGGCCTTGCAGCTCGGGCAGTCGCGCTTCCAGCCGCCTTCCCTCATCGTGGTGCGTTGGCCGCAATTGGCGCAATAGCCATGGCGCTGGTGCCAGTTCACCATCGATTTCGCCATCGCGATCGCGGACAGTTGCTCGGGCGGCACCGAGCCCTGCATCGCCATGCCGCGCAATTCGGCGACCGCGACGTCGTCGCGTCCGATCAGCTTTTCGGCGGCCGCCTGCGAGATGCCCATGCCGAACACCGCCGCCCCGTCGCGCAGGCCCAGGAAGATCGTGCCGGGATTGGCGCCGAATTTCAGCGCTTCATCCATGGAAAGCAGCGCGCGCGTGGCATCGCCTTCCTTCCTCACGACCAGCGAATCGCGATGCACGACATAGGCGCGGGAGCGGGAGTCGCTCTCCAGCGCCATCAATTTATCGTCCTTGGTGCGCAGATGCGCGGCGCGGTCGAGGATGTGGTTGACGAAGCCCGGCTGCCCGAGCGGAAATGAATCGGATGCTGACATTTCTTCCCTTAGCCCAACCAGATTTTGCGGCGTAGTGCGCTGATGAAATTCTGCACTTCCCCGGCGTCATGGGGAAGTGCGGGTGCCACGCCCCAGACCGGGCGCGGCCAGGCCGCGTCGCTGGTGCGGCGTGCGATGACGTGGACGTGAAGCTGCGGCACGACATTGCCGAGGGCTGCGATATTCAGCTTGTCGCATTTGGTGACTTCCTTCAGCGCCCGCGCTGCGCGTGAAACCTCGGTCATCAGCTGCGCCTGCTCGACCTCGTCGAGGTCGATGATCTCGACAGCCTCGGGGCGGCGCGGCACCAGCAGGAGCCAGGGGTAATTCGCGTCCCGGATGACCAGCACCCGCGACAGCGGCAGGTCGCCGATATCGATGGTGTCTTTCTCGAGCTGGGGATGCAGCGACCAGGCGGAATCGGGCATTTAGGTTCCCAAAGACCCGAGGACGGTCGGGCTTCAAAAGAGTGCCTTCTGCGGGGGCACTGGAACGGTTTCATATCAAGCTGTCATCATCCGCGAAAGCGGATGATCCAGTACCCCGGGACCGCCCCATCTCGAGGGATCTGAGTTTATTGGATACCCCGCTTTCGCGGGGTATGACAGCCGATTACCCCGCTTGCTTTCCGGCCCTTTTGGCCCCAAATAGGGACCGGGAGATTGGCGGTGGACGAGCCACTTGCCAACCGGGTCAGGTCCGGAAGGAAGCAGCCCTAACGAGGTCCGGATCGGGTCGCTCGTCAGTCTCCTACCTGTTTTTCCGAGCGAATCGCGCCGGCAGCGCTGAGCCTTGCGCCCCGGCGCTCGCTCCTTTCCGCAAAAGCCGGCCGAGAGAATTGACATTGCGGATCGACCGATGACCGACGCTGGCGCTCCCGATCACAAGCCTGACGGCGCCGACCAGGGCGGCTTCGACCTCGGCGC
>Ga0070683_100001563_pt1 | contig 17691 bp, 11 predicted proteins | sample KBSC713LmetaG_FD_64662 | JGI IMG/M metagenome (GOLD analysis project Ga0070683, IMG submission 64662) | Corn rhizosphere microbial communities from Kellogg Biological Station, Michigan, USA - KBS C7.1-3L metaG | ecosystem: Host-associated > Plants > Roots > Rhizosphere ... | reverse complement strand
GCCGTGTATCTTGGCGACCGAACCTTTATTATCTCCTCGGCGCCGGGCACGATCCTGAAGAATATGCCGGTGCCGCCACCCGATTTCCCCGCGCGCGTGATGCAGCAACAGCCGCATTTCATGGAACTGGTGTTCGAGATCCGGGACACCATGGAAGGGCTCGAGAGCTCGACTCGGGCGGGCGACGAGTAGTGCCCGCAACTTCCGGTAGCTCCGGCGCGAGCCTCGGCACCTACGTCAAAGCAGCCTTTCTCTACCACTGGAATCTGCTGTTCGTCATCGGCGGCGGCGCGCTGGCGGCCCTCTCGGGCAAAGCTGATGCGCTGCTACCCATCATGGGCGGTTTAGAGATTGCCTATCTCACGGGGCTGATCGCCATTCCGAGATTCCGAACGGCGATCGACGCGCGTGAGGCAGCGAAGGGACGCGAGGCCGCGACGGCGGCGCGGGTGAGTCCGGCCGCGCAGCTGTCGTTGCAGCAAATGCTGGACACCCTGCCGCAGCCGTCGGTGCAGCGATTCATGGCGCTCCGCCAGCGGTGCTTCGAGATGCGAGACATCGCGTCGCGCATTCGCGGCCAGGCGAGCGGAGACGACTCGGGGGACTCGATTCGTACGCCGGCCCTCGATCGACTCCTGTTTCTCTTCTTGAAGCTGTTGATGACGAAGGCAGGCCTCGATCGATTTTTGAGAAGCTCGAGCGAGCCTGAGCTGACGCTTCGCCTCGAGGACGTGAAGCAACGGCTCGCGGCGGCGCAGGCGGCGAACGACGAGCGCGTTGTGAATTCGCTCAAAGACAGCGTTGCCGACGCGGAGCTCCGTCTCGACAACTATCGGAAGAGCAAGAAGGACGCGGAGTTTGTCGACGTCGAGCTCGACCGCATCGAGACGAAAATCCAGGCGCTGATCGAGATGGGCGTCAGCCGACAGGATCCCGACGCGCTCAGCCACCAGGTGACCGCCGCGGCGGACAGCATGCATCAGACGGAGGATGCCGTGAACCAACTCCAGCATTTGACCGGACTGGCTGATTCACTCGCCGAGCCGCCGGCGATTCTCGAGGCAGACTTGGGACGTCAGGTGCTTCGTGCCCGCTGAGACGACGACTCGCACGCCTGCGATGAGTCCAACGTCGGCGGCGGCGGAGCAGGATACGCGCAGCGCAACGCGGGACGACCTTCCGGGCTGGTATCCCGGGTGGGCGCAGCAAATCGCTGATCTCTATTTCTCGCGGACGACGTCCGTCTTCGTTCTCCACGGGAACACGTACGATCTCGTTCCGTTGAACGATGTCAGTGCACCGGGAAAGGCTGACTTCGGGACAATTCCGGATTTTCTCGCGGAGCAACTATTCGGTCGCTGGGACCTCGTCCTGCACTACGATCTTGGTCGCGGTCTCCGCGTGTTCGCCGGCCGCAATGAGAAAAGACTCAAAGACATGGTCGCCCTCGCCACCCGGCGCATCGGTGATCTATCGACCGTGAAGAATGATCCCGGTGTCGTGTTCACGCTGCTCGATCTCTTCGTGCGCGAGACCATCATGTCGGCGCCCGAGAAGCAGCTGAGTTGCGCGGTGATCGTCAGCCACGCGTCGTATCTCTTTCCGATGGGCGAGCCGGGGCATCTCAGCGCATCGGCATCAGGGACAGCGGTCACGCTGCTCAATTGGGCGACGAGCTCGCACGTGAAGAGCCTCGAGATGGCGTTCGTGCTCATCGACGAGCGTCGGACGGACATCAGCGACCGGATCACGGGAAATCCGTACGTCGCGACGATTGAAGTCGCCCTGCCGACGGAGGCCGAACGACTCGCGTTCTTGAAGGACGTCGCCGAGTCGAACGAACGTTGGACGAAGGCGATCGACTACACCCCGGAACAGCTCGCGTCGCTCAGCGCGGGCATGTCGCTCAACGATCTCTCGGTTCTGATCAAGTCGGCGCTCGACGGCCGTCAGCGTCTCGATTCGAAGCTGTTCCGCGACATGAAGAAGCGGCTCATCGAGCGACAATGCCAAGGGCTTCTCGAGTTCATCGAGCCCAAATGGAAGCTCGACACGGTCATCGGGCACGAAGCGGCGAAGCAGCGATTGCGCGACGACGCGGCGCTCCTGTCGCGTGGAATCTTCGACTGCGTTCCGATGGGCTATTTACTGTCGGGCCCTGTCGGAACGGGAAAGTCGTTCCTCGCGACGTGCGCCGCCGGGGAGATTGGAATACCCTGTGTGATGCTCAAGAACTTTCGCTCGAAGTACGTCGGCGAGACGGAAGGCAATCTCGAGCGCGTGCTGTCGGTACTTCGCGCGATGGGTCCCGTGATGGTCGTCATCGACGAAGCCGACGCTGCGCTCGGGGATCGCGATTCCGACGGCGACGCCGGCACGAGCAGTCGTGTGTTCGGAATGATCGCGACGCAGATGGGGGACACGCGCTTCCGCGGGAAGATTGTGTGGATGCTCCTCACCGCACGCCCCGACTTGCTGCCGATCGACATCAAACGTCAGGGAAGAGCAGAGGTTCACATTCCGCTCTTCTATCCGTTCGAAGATGACGAACTCACGAAGATGTTCGTGATGCTCGCGAAGAAGCTCGGCACGACGCTCGATCCGCAAGACGTTCCGGTGGTTCCGCAGAAAGGCATGTTGTCGGGCGCGGACGTCGAGGGAATAGTCGGCCGAGCGTGGAGGAAGTCATTGCTCGCCGGTGCGACGTCGATCACGGGTGACGCGCTCAAGGATGTCCTTTCTCAGTTCCTCCCTTCGACGCAGGGACTCGAGAAGGAGCTTCAAGAGACGGCGGCGATCATCGAGTGCACGGATCGGGAGTTCTTGCCGGAACAGATCGTCGAGCGAATGGAGAAAGCAGGAGGTCGCGGGGCGCTGCAGGAACGGTTGACGGGACTGAAGCAGCTCGTCGCGGCAATGTAGGATGGGCGGAGCGGCGCAGGTCCGTTCTTCCGATGACTCCTTTACAGAATTCGGACGGGCTTCAGTCAGCAAACCGAGCCGGGATCCAGCATTGTTGAGCGCATGCACCCCACCCTCCCTCTCCTCGCCGCTCTCAGCGTCGCGACGCAGCCGCCATTTGTCGGCCGCAACAACCAGCTCCACGTCAGAATTCCCCGTCTGACTGAAGCCGCGGCCGTCGCGACGATCGACGGTAAGCTCGACGAACCGGCGTGGCGCGATGCAGCAGTTCTCACCGGCTTCTCGCAGTTCGCGCCGCTCGACGGGATTCCGGCCGCCGACTCGACGCAGATCCTCATGTGGTATTCGCCAACGGCGCTCTACGTCGGCGTCAGAGCATTCGAGGCACACGGCGCGGTTCACGCGAGTCTCGCGGACCGCGACAAGATCACGTCCGACGACAACGTTCAACTGCTTCTCGGGACGTTCAACGATCGCCGGCAAGCGTTCGTGTTCGGCGTCAATCCGTTCGGCGTCCAGATGGACGGCACGATCGTCGAGTCGGGGCAAACGCTCGGCGGCGGATGGACACCGACGCTTTCCGGCCGCGTCGCGCCCGATCTCAGTCAGGACTTCGTGTTTACGTCGAAGGGCCGACTCACCGACTACGGCTACGAGGTCGAGCTCAGAATCCCCTTCAAAAGTATCAAATACCAATCTTCTGATGTGCAGAGTTGGGACATCAACGTCGTTCGGGAAGTGCAGCACTCCGGCTATGAGGACAGCTGGGTGCCGGCGCGGCGATCGAATGCGTCATTCCTGTCGCAGAGCGGCGCGATCGATAGCCTCTCCGGCTTCGATCGCGGTCTCGTGCTCGACGTCAATCCGGTGCTGACGCGAAAGGCCTCCGGTGCGCCGACGGGTCACGGTTGGGGATACACGCATCCTCGTCCCCAGTTCGGCGCGAACGTTCGGTGGGGAATCACGAGCAACCTGACACTCAACGGTACCGTTCGGCCGGACTTTGCCGAGGTGGAATCGGATGCCGGGCAGTTCGTGATCGATCCGCGGCAGTCGCTGTTCTTTCCAGAGAAGCGCCCATTCTTCCTCGACGGTCTCGAGCAGTTCAGCGTTCCGCATAGCCTCATCTACACGCGTCGCATCGCGAAGCCCGAAGAAGCGCTGAAGCTCACGGGGAAAGTCGCGGGCACGAGCATCGGCGTGCTGTCGGCGTCTGACGATCCGAATCTCTCGAGGACCGGCGACGACATCACGTCCTATAACATTCTGCGCGCGCAGCGAGACCTCGGCGGCCAGTCGCGGATCGGCGTCGCGTACACGGATCGCATCGTCGGCAATGACTACAATCGAGTCGCGGACGTCGACGGGCGGGTCGTGTTCGGTGAGGTGTACAGTGGCTCGTTCCAGTACGCGAATAGCTACGACAAGACGAACGGAATCGTCCACAACGCGCCGTTGTGGGAAGGGATTTTCGCGCGGAATGGAAAACAGTTTGGGCTGCGATACGCGCTCACCGGAATCGACGAAAACTTCCGGGCCGCGAGCGGCTACATCTCACGAGCGGGAATCGTTCACGCGGCGTTCGATCATCGCGGGACGTGGTTCAACGAGCGAGGAAGTGTTCTCGAAACGTTGACCGGTGACATCCTGTTCGACGATACGTGGCAGTACTCGCACTTCGTTCACCAGGGCGATGCGCAGGACAAGAAGTTCCACGTCAGCACGAGCGTCGGACTGCGTGGCGGCTGGACGCTCGGCGCGGGAGTCTATTGGGAAACCTTCGGCTACGACGCCGGACTGTACCGCAACTATCGAATCGAGCGAACGGTCGGGACGACGGTCGACACCGTTCCTTTCGTCGGCGTCGGCCGCATTCCGAACCGCGACTATGTCGCGACGCTCGTCACACCGCAGTGGTCGGTCTTCAATGCGTCGCTCATCTACATCGGCGGTCAAGACGAAAACTTCTTCGAGTGGGCGCAGGCGAACATTCACTACGTCTCGCTCGCTCTGAACGCACGACCGACGGATCATCTGCGTGTGACCGGCGGCCTCACGTATCAGGACTATTGGCGACGAAGCGACGGAAGCATGGCAGGACGGAACGCCATCCCGCGCGTCAAGCTCGAGTATCAGTTCACGCGGTCGATCTTTTTCCGTGCTGTCGGCGAATATGATCTGTCCGAGCACGACGATCTTCGCGACGAGACGCGGACGTTCTATCCGCTGATCATCAACGGAACGAAGGCGCTCGCGACGCGAAGTGCGTCACTCCATGGCGACTGGTTGTTCTCATATCAGCCGAATCCGGGCACGGTTCTGTTCCTCGGCTACGGCAACGAGGCTGACGCGATTCCGGACCCGCGCGCGCGGTTCACGTATCAGCCGCTCGTCCGGGCAAACGACTACTTTTTCGTGAAGCTGAGCTACCTGTTGAGGATGTGAGAGGGCCGGCGGAACGACGGTACAGCGCAACAGCGGAACCCCGTCAAAAACCGGGGTTCTGTAGTTCCGCCCTTCTGCCGTTCCGCCGTTCCGAGGGTTAAGGTGACTGCTCTTGTGCGCGGCCTAATTCGCGCCGAATTTGGCTCTCGCCCAAAATCACCGCGTGTCACCAATCGCTAATAATTGGCTCCGATGCCGACTTCTGCCCCTCGTGTAGCCCTGCTGTCCGGCCCCACGCCCGTGCAAGAGATGTCTCGCCTTCGGACCCTCCTCGGCGGAGGGCCGCGGCTCTTGGCCAAGCGAGACGATGCGATTCCGTTTGGGTTTGGCGGAAACAAGATTCGAAAACTCGAATACGCGATTGCTCAGGCGATCGAGGAAGACGCCGATACCGTCGTAACGCTCGGCGGAGTACAGTCGAACCACGCGCGCGCAACCGCCGCCGTCGCGGCGAAGCTCGGGCTCGGGTGCGTGTTGATTCTCAACGGCGTTCCCCCGCTTCGCGCGACGGGAAACACACTCCTCGATCAGCTGCTCGGCGCGGAGATCGAGTACATCGCGACGCGCGACGAGCGGGGGGCGGCGTGCGAGCGCGTCATGGCGCGCCTGCGCGAGGAAGGCCGCCGGCCGTTCTTCATTCCACTGGGTGCCTCGACCTCCGTTGGTGCGCTCGGCTTCGTCGCGGCGGTCGCGGAGCTCGTGGAGCAAGAGATGGTGCCCGACGTCATCATTCACGCGACGTCCTCTGGCGGAACGCAGGCCGGACTTCTCGCCGGTTGCGCGCTGAACAACCTGAAGACGCATGTCATCGGTGTGAGCGCTGACGATCCCGCCGACGCGGTTGCGACGACCGTTCGACGGATCGTCTCGGGGATCGAGCGATTCCATGTGCCGTACGGCGATATCGAAGTCGACGACAGTCGAGTCGGCGAGGGCTACGGAAAACCGACGGCCGAGTCTCGCGAGGCGCAGGAAGTCGCGGCGCGCACGGAAGCGCTTTTCGTCGACCACACATACACGGCGAAAGCGTTCGGCGCGCTGATGGCGTACGTTCGCGAAGGACGTTTCACCGAAGATCAGACCGTACTCTTTTGGCACACGGGCGGTCAGGTCGGTCTCTTCGCGTAGATTGCTCCCGCCGCGGAACTCTCTTGCACCGAGCACGTACAGAGTCGAGAACCTCCGCTGAAGCGATCTGACCCGTGCTCCGAATTCTTGCACAAATTGCGATAGTCGCCACGCTCGCCGCGCCGAAAGAAGATCGCGGCAGGCCGATCGTGTTGCTGCTTCATGGACGCGGCATGACCGATCGCGACACTGCCTCGATGTCGAAGATGTGGGTCGACGCAGTGTCGTCCGGCGCGGCGACCGTCAATGGCCAACGACTCTACTCCGATCGCGATGTCCGCGTCGTGTGGTATGCCGACGTTCTCGATCCGCGTTCTCCGTCCGGCTGCGACTACAAGAGTGGCGACGCGCGAGCGCGCCGGGCATCGAACGACCCGGACCTCAAGGAAGTCATCTCGACCGCCGGCTCGATACTCAGCGCGATCACGGCGCTTGTCGCGGACGACACCGGAGCCGTCGGCCAGCTTCGGGCACTCTCCGCTGATGCGGCCTTTCTCTCGGATTCGCGCAAGCGATGTGCGGCCGAGCAGCGTCTTGGTGACGCGTTGGATCGGGCGCGCAAAGAAGGACGGCCGGTGATTCTCGTGGCGCACAGTCTCGGCGCCATCGTCGCGTACGATTACCTGTCATCGCGCGGCGATACCGGGCTCGTCGAGCAGTTCATCACGATCGGCTCGCCTGTCGGTGCGCCGAGCCTTCGCCGGCTACTCATCGGTGGCGACGATGCCGATACCCTCACGCGTCCGGCAAGCGTGAAACATTGGATCAACATCCGAAACGAGAACGACGTTTTCGCCGCGCCCATCACGGTCGGGAAGGATGTCGTGGCGTCCGCGCCGAGCGATGAGCCCGATCCGCACGAGATGGTTGGCTATCTCCGCGGTGGTGCGACAAACGCAGAGGTCGCCGCCGATTGGTGCGCTGCGTTCGTTGATAAACCCCCTGCCGCTTGCGCATCGGTTCGCCGACCCTCGCCTTAAGAAATGCTCGCCGAGTTCGACTTGGCGCATCGCTTGCCTGAATGCATTGGGCATGAAGCGATTCACACGACGAAGTGTCTCGGTTGTCGCCGCCATCTTCCTGGCGGCGCTCGCGTTTGGTAAGGCAAGTGCGCAGGTCCGCGTCGGTGCGGATTCAGCGCGGCGTCTCGATCGATTCGGACGCGACATCGCCTATGGGACGGTCGAAGGGCTCGCGTTCGCGGGCGTCGACCAGATGCGTGACGACCCCGTTGAGTGGAATCGAAGCTGGAGCGGCTATGGCAAGCGTGCAGCGTCGAACGTCGGGGAGTTTTACATCCAAGAGGGCGTCACCGAAGGGCTGGCGGCGGTGATGAATCGTCCCCTCGACTATCAGCCGTGTGGATGTCGCGGAACACTCGATCGCGTACGCTCGGCGCTCAAAGGGGCGCTCTTCGACCGAACGCAGCACGGTCACGATGCGCTTGCAATTCCGAGGATCGCCGGCGCATTCGCCGGGAGCTTCGCGCAGGCGTCGTGGCGACCAACCGATAGTGATCGCCGGCGCGTCGCGTTGTTGAACGGTACGACATCGCTCGCGTTCGGCGCGGTCATCAATTTGTATCATGAGTTTTCGCCGTGGTCGGCGAACAGTCGCTGCCGTGGAACAGGCGGGCCATGCGGGAGGCCGCGCTAGACGTAGAGCCGAATCGCTCTGCGCCGTGAGCGTTTACTGATACTGGATGTAGATCGGCCGCGGGCGGAGCGCGAGCACTTCGCGCGGAGCGAGAAGCGCCTCGCCCTTCTTCGTGTCGTTGTGAAAGAAAAGTTTGAAGCCGGTAAACTGGACCGGATCTTTCACTTCACACGTCTTGTACGTGTCGAACTTGAGCCACGGCTCACCCCAGCCGTCCATGTTGATGACGACCTGCACGCGCGGATCGCGTTTGATCTGACTCGCGTGGGTCAACATGTTCGTCGTGAAGCGGTGGATGATGAGCACTTTTGGCGGCAGACGGTACTTCGTGACGAGATCCGCGAGTTGGTCGATCGCGTAGTTCACATCCGATGCGTCCATGGATCCGATCTTCGATCCGGGAATGCGCCCCTCGCGGCTGTGGTGCATGTAAAACTCGGGGTCGAGGCCGAGGTGCACGTCGGGGCGTGAGAGAAATGGAATGAGCACCGGGAGCTCTGCCTGGATCGTGCTCTTTCCCGCTTGGACGTCGAGGATCGTGATCGCGCCGCGTGCTTTCGCGAATCCGTAGATCTTCTCGATCAGATCCGGATCGGAACGCTGGCGATACATGTTGTCCTTTCCCGGCAGCGGCTGCGCGACGGACACGATCAAGTGGAGGGCAGGCATCACCGGCGTCGTCGGATCGGCAGCGCGCCACTGCGTCACGAACGTGTCCAACCTCGCGAGCATCTGGTCATACGGGATTTCGCCGAGAATTCCCATTCGCTTCGAGAGGGGATTCCCGTAGAAGGCGACGATGCGCTTCGCGGGGAGGATCGACCCGGGGAGTGGCGCGGGTCCTTTCACGGGCCACGCCGGATTGTTGATTCCGGCGCGAATCGAGTTCACGAGCGAGATGCTGTCCGCGCGGGTCCGATGCTTCGGCTGCGACGCCTCCGCGAGGAGGACCGCCGAGTCCGGAGGTGTCGCGACGCGGGCTTGTTTTGCCGGCGCTTTCTTGGAAACGGGGCGTTTGGTCGGCTTCGTCTGCGAGACGAGCGTGTGAGTCGTCAGCGCGAGGAGAGTCGAGGCAATCACCAGCGGTCGATGTAGCATCGGCATCGGGGGAATTCTAGCGCCGGTGCCCAACCATCGTCATCCCGATGCGATCGCAGCGAGGCCCTCGGGACGACGGGGCTTTTACTTCGAGATTCTCCGCGCCGACATCGTCCACCGATCATTGAACCAGCTCTTCCCGTTGTCATTGCTCATATCGGCGCGCCAAAGAAACGCCGTATCCGTGATCGCGAAGTAGCGAATTCTCATCAGCGTCGATCCGTAGTGTTGGATGACGTAGCGGTTCTCGGCGTCGGCCCAGCACAGGCCCGGCGCCCATTGCCCAGATTCGGATCCGACGCCCTGCATCTCCCAGAGTTTCCGTTGCGGATTGAATACACGGTACGTCCACGTTCCGACGTCGTAGACCGCGGTCCGGTTGTCCAGTCGAAAGTGATCCTCGACGAAGCCATTCGGATTCTTCTTTCGCTCGGCGAGCCAGTGGCCCGAGTAGGCGGGATTCCACGTGCCGTTCGGATTGCGCTGCTGAAATCGAAATTCCCAAACGCCGACGAGGAAATCGAAATCGTTCGGGGCGCCGGTCAGGCGGGCAGAGTCCGCGACGGCGAAATTCGCGCCCATTGTGTCGGGCAAGACGATCTGCCTCGGCGGCGCCGACGGGGGTGCCTGGGCGATCACCGCCGAAGCCGCGAGCAGCAAGAGGAATGACAGTTTTCTCATGGTCTCTCTGGGCTACCGGTCACGACGAGATTCGTGGTCCGCGGCGAGCGCGTCAACGAGAGTGTGGCAAGCCGCGACGCCGGAGTGATGGCCAGTCCGCGCGTGAATGCGACGGCCTGAAAACGACGAGAGGCGTTCGTCTTTCGACGAACGCCTCTCGGCCAGCCGGAACGGGACTACGAACGCGTGTGTGGCGCGACGCTCGTCCGCTCGATCCACGCGCCCTTGTCGTCGCGCGCCAGCATGAAGACGACGCCGCCCTTTCCAAATCCGACGATGGTACGACCGGACGGAATCTGAATGCGGTCGACGAGCTCGCCCTTCCGATTCACGACGTCGTAAATCGGACCCGAGATCGCGCCTTTTCGCGTCGCGCTCGTGCGAATCCACAGGTTGCCGTCGAGATCCGCGCGGGACGAGCCTGCGAAGATCGCCGGGCGGTAATCGGGGAGCTCACTCGGCGCGACGAAATTCAGCGGAGGCATGTTCAGCGCTCCTTCCGCTCCGCGCTTCGCAGCCCCGACGTCACCGCCGCCGCCGCCGCCCATGCTGAACGACATGACGATTGGCCCGCCGCCGCCCGAACCTGCAACCATTGGTCCGCCGCCGCCCGACATTGCCTTCGCACGCGACGCTTCCATCGCCGCCTTCGCCGAGTCGATCACCGCGACTTTGTCTTCGTCGCTCAAGCGCTGCCAATCGAACGGGATCTTTGCCGTCGACGTCACGTGATTGTCCGCATCGACCCAGTCGATGTGATAGTCTCGGCCGCGAACGATCGCGATTGCGCCGTCATCGGTGACGGCCCAATCGTCGATGGTCTGCATCGGATTGATCTCCGAGGTCATCGAGATACCCTTCTCGCTCTGCACGACGTTCATCTTCGTCTTCGCGATTTTGTACCACGCCGCCGTATCGACTTTGCGCGACGTGAGATCGACGCGAACGATCGCCGAGGAGTCGGGCAATTCGGGAAACGCGGGTGCGCCGTTCGCGCCTTTGCTCGCCGTCGGCATCATTCGCAGCAGGCTGCTGCGATAGACGATGCGTCCCTTCGAATCGAGTCCCGGAGAGCCGAGCAGATTCGAGCCGAGCATCATGGCGTCCTGCGAGCGAGGAACGGCGGCGACTCGCGAGATCGCGCCATTCGGATCGATGACGAACATCGAGAGGTCGCCAGGATCGACGAACAACGTCGAGTCGGCGAAGTAGGGGATGATGCTTCCGCCGCTGCGTCCGTATGCGTTCGATCCGCCGAGAACGGAGTCCGCAACAACGGTGAAGTTGCTGAGGCTCTGATCGAACATCAGCAGTTGTCGCTTCTGAACATCGTTCACGAGGACGCGACCGCCGGGAAGTGCCCGCACCGCAACGGCGTTACCGATGATCGGCTTCGACGAAGCACTCGGCAGATCGATGAGGCGGACGGGCGGAGCCTGTTGAGCACCGAGCGGCGCGGCCGCCGCGAGCAGGATACAGAGTTTACGCATTTGAGAATCCTGTTGAGTGAGACACTTGGCCGTCATCCCGACGAGCGCGCCAACGACGGATCGCTGATCGGGAGGCGTGTTGCGAACTTCCTTAGTGAGAGCGATCTCTCGCTTCGCTCGGGATGACCCAATCCGGCTCGGGATGAGTTGCACGGGTGTTACGGAGTACCGATGCGGATCATCGTCATCCCGGCGCCGCCGCCGGAGACCTGCGCGCCGCCAGGAATCGCCATGCCGCCCATGATCATTCCGAGCCCGGTGCCCGATGTCCCGGAGCGCACCGACGCGAGATAGCGATTGTCGAGGTACGGCGTGACGAAGGACGGCAGCTTCCGCATCTGATCCGCCGTCAGCAGCGACCGAACCGCCGGCGCAATCTTGATCAGAGCATCGACCGACGTCTCGCGCGCCTGGCGATAATGATCGTACGCGTCACCCTGGTCGTACTTGTCGGGAAGGGCAGCCAGATACTTCGCTGTCGGTCCCCAGACGGAATCGAGCTTCATCGCGAACGTGCGATTCAGAATCGCGAGGCTGTCCGCCTGCTGCGGCGTCAGCTCGAGCGTGTCCGCCTGACGGAGAATCGCCGCCATCGGGTTCGTAATGCCGATCGGTCCGAAGATGCGGAGCATCTGTTCCGGTGCCTTCGTGCCGTTCAGCGAACGACCGCGATCGAGCATCTGCGTCAGCGCCTGCCGCTCGCGCGTCGGGCCGAGGTCGAAGCGGAGCATCGTCGTGAGAACGACCGGCGTTCTGAAGACGTTCTGCGAAACCGCCGTCGCGCCGAAGCGCTGATTGACCTCGTACTTGTAGCGGTTGTTCACGGCGTCGAAGCCGCGCACGAAAAGGAGCTGATTCGACGGAACGGGCGTCTGTCCCCATCCGCGCATGTTGTTCTCGCCGTGCAGCAGCATGTCGGCGGCGCCGAGCGGATTCGACAGCTGGAAGCTCACGGTCGCGCGCTGCGGCATGCGAACTTTGATCGGATTGAACGAGAAGGTGAGGTTCGCGTTCGTCGACCATGGCGCGTTGCAGCTGTTGCGAGCCGCGATGCGACCGAGCTGGCTGCTCAAGCAATCGCGGGCGCTCGACGATCCATTGACGAGCAGCTCGTGCATTCCGGCGGCGACCGTCGGATCGACGTTCGTTGCCGACGGATTGAAGACGAACGCGCGGTCGTTCGAGTAGCCGTCGCCGTTGATGTCGCCTGCAACTTGCGGCGTGTACGGTGTCCCCGAGCGGAATTGACCGAACCAACCGATGCGGATATAGTCGAACGCGTTCCAGGTGAGGCGATACTGAATCTGATGGCGCGAGTCGAACGGCGACCGGTCCCACGCAACCTGCAGCGGATCGCCCGCGGTGCTCGTGAAGCCACGATACTGTTCACGCGCGTTCGCGTAGACGTAGGTCAGGCCCCAACCGAACAACGAGCTGAAGTTCGCGGGCGAGAGGCTGAGCGTCAGCTGTCGCGACTCGGACTTCATGTCCGACCGAAGCTCGCTGACGTGCGAGTACCCCGCGTTCACGCGAGCTTCGCCGGTTGCAATCGCGCCGGTTGTCGGAAAGATGCTCGTCGTCTGCGCATAGACTGGCCGTCCGCCTTCGTCGAGCAGCGAGAACTGCTGGCGATTGTTGAAGTTCAAATCGTAGGTGCTGCCTTGATTGAGATTCAGCGAGTACGTCGCGTCAGCCATGAGGTTGAAGCGATTGCCGACGATCGGCCCGCTCCACTGAAGGTTCGATCGCAGCGACCGAGGTGAGACGTAGTTCTTGTCGAACAGCGTCACGTTCGGCGCGCTGCTCGAGAAAACAGTGCTCGCGGCGCCGTTTGCGCAGGCCTCGGGAATCGCGTCCTCGTTGATCGCGTAGGCCGCCCAATTCGGACTCGGCGCCGCGTTGCCGACGCACGCGAGGCTCTGCACCGCCGACGGCAGGCCTGTGTTGTCCATGACAGACCCAATCGCCGCGACGTTCGGCGTACTCTGGAACATGCCGATACCGCCGCGAACGGTCGCGCGCGGATCGCGGAACGCGCCGATGAATCCGCCGACCTGCGGCGCCTCGCCGTACGTCCACGAGAACCCGACGCGAGGGCTCAGATAGAAGCGGTTCGGAACGTGGTCATTCGAGATTCCAAATTGCTGCTCGACGCTGGAATTCAGCAGCGGTTCCGAGGTGAAGCGGTTGCCGTCGAGACGGACGCCGTACTGAACTTGGAAGTTGCTGTTCGCGCGATACGAGTCGCCGAGCGACAACGCGCCGATGTATTCGCTCTCGCTTCGCGTCCTCGGCGAAAGCTGGCGCGTGAACGTCGCCGGGGTTCCCGCGTCGAGGTCGGCGAGCGAGTTGAACGAGAAGCTGCCGAGGCGATTCGTCGTCAGATCCTGCGCGTACTGATCGCGACGAAATTCCGTACCGAACTTGATGCGATGCTTGTTGTTCTCACTCACCCACGAGAGCAGGTTCGTGAACTGCGCGCTCGTCGTGGTGACGCTCGTGTTCATCGCCGGATTGCCACCGAACGACACGTTCTGCACAGACGATTGCCCGTCGGGGAGGTTCGACGTGACGCGAACCGTTCCGTTCGGGAGGTCGATATACGGCGAGCCGTAGTTCTTGTTCCGGCTGACGCCGATGGACGTCTCGCTGAGGAGGAAGTCGAAGTAGTTCGTGTGACGGCCTTGGAGACCGAGATTCCAACTGGTTCGGTCGCCGCTGTGCGAGGGAAGCTCTGTCGGCGTCATGCCAAGCGCCGAGGAGCGGTTCCAGCTTCCGTTGTACGTCAGGTTGAACGCCTGTCCCGTCGTCGAGCCGGGCGGCGTCACGTCGATGCTGCCGAGAACGACCGCCTGATCGGTATAGCGATTGTTCGGCACACCCGACACGCTCGTCGGAATGTGCGCTCGGCTGAGGATGCTGAGCAGCCGGCTGACTGAATCTGTCGAAAGACCCGCGGTCTGGAGGCCGAGAGGACTGGTGTTGAGCAAACTCTGAAGATCGCTCTGCCGGCGGCCGAGCTGATACGACAGGTTGAAGAACGACTTGTCGGACTGAATCGGACCGGCAAAGAGGCCGCCGGCGGAGACGTTCGCATATTGCTGGTGAAGCGCGCGGCCGGCGGCGTCTGTCCATTGGGCTTTTGGCGCGTCGATGTTCGCGCTCCCCGAGCGCACGATGAAATTCGATGCGCGTCCGGTTTTGATGCTCAAGAGGCCGCCGCTGAAGTTTCCGCGGGAAACGTCATACGGCGAGGTCGCCAAAGTCGTCGAGACGTTGGCGTCGCGGGGAATCGCGCCGCCGCCGAAGGGCATTCCGTTCAGTGTTAGAGAGTTCTGATCGGCGCCGAGTCCGAGAACGGAGAACCCGCTCGACCCGTCGGCGTTCTGAATCAGTTGGACGCCCGGCATCGAGGCCGCGAGCGCCGCGAGGTCGCCGAGTTGGTCCGCGGAAAGCGCCGAGGTGTTCACGGTCCGCTCGCTGCCGCCGATGTCCGCTCGGTTGTCATCGCGGATCGGCTTGTCGCGCTGGGCCTGCACCTTGACGGCGTCGAGCTGCGTCGCCGACTTCGCGAGTCGCGCGTCGGCGACGAGGATCTCCTGATCGCCGGTGCGCTTGATCTCGAACTTCTTCGCGGCGTACCCGAGCGCGGCGACGTTGATCATGTAGTCCCCTTCGTCGCCCGGAAACACGATCTGATACCGCCCCGCTTTATCAGTCCGTGCGGTGCGAGTGATGTTGCCGTTGAGAGACGTCGCGGTGACGGTCGCGCGCTCGATCGGAAGGGTGTCGGGACCGGTGATGCGTCCGCGAATGACGTCGCTGGCCTGGGCGAGGGCGACGGATGGTTGGATGAAGACAGCGAGCAAAAACAGCGCTGCGGCGGAAAACAGCAGTCGGCGTGGACTCACGGTACGGCCCGAGGGTGTAGGGAGGTGGATCGGGACTGCGCACCGATTTGACCCACCTTCCTGGACAATGGTTTACCGGGTGCTCGGCGGCTGCTACCGCCTGACCGTTACACTCGCGGCCAGCGCCCCCGGGGCGAACTGACCCGTCGCGAGCGGCGCTGCCTCTCCCACCCGTTGGATCGTCACGGCCGCGTCCCGGGGAATGCCGCAGACCTCGAAAGTCCCGTCCGGCCCGAGCTCGAGCTGCCGTTTGTCCTCGGTTACCACCAGCTCGCCGCTGCCGAGGCGAGTGTAGGTCGTCTTCCACGATAGCATGACCGGGGTCTTCGAAGTCGAGTCGGGGCCCTGGATGATCCCGCGCAGCATCCCTTCGCCCCACTCGAGCGACCTCGTTCCGCACCGAGCGGCCACCGCCTCCCGTTCCGAAGGGATCCGAATCGGAATCGTGACATCGTTCGTCGTCGAAATGGAGGCGGGAACGAGCATCGGTGATCGGCCGATCGACTCGAGCATTGGAGACTCGACGCGGATCGTGAGCGGCCCGGGCGATATTCGGTCGAGATGAACCCTTCCCGCCGAGTCGCTTGCGGACGCGCTCCGCGACTCGGCCGTTCGAACGAGCACGCCTTTGACCGGAGCAGAGGTCGTCGAATCGATGATCTGAACGACGACGTTCACCCGCCCGCGTTCCCAGAGCACGTCATTTCCGCGGCGAATCTCCATGACCTTTCCGCTCGTGATCCGAATGCTCGTCAGCTCTTCGGACTGGATGTCGACGCGTTGTGTTCCTGGCACGGTCGGAACGTCGCCGCGACGCGTCCGAGTTGCCGTCGATGGAACTCGAATCGACCACTCTTCGACGATCCAGCGACCGCTGAGCACCCGCGAGAACGCGAGATGACCGCCGGGATCCGCCTGCTCGATCGTCTTGCTGGTGTTCACATAATGGTAGTCCATCGTCCGGAGCTCGCCGGAATTTCGGTCGAGCCACAGCACGCCTTCGATCTCGATGACCCCTCGGCGCTTTGACGCCGGCGAGAATCCCACTCCGATGAAGCGTGCACTGTCTCCCGTTTCACTCGATGGGTGCACGAGCCGAATGCAGTGCAGTGAAATGAATGACTCCGAGAGCAACACATCGGCGTCCGGGGCCCAGTAGGTCTTGTTCGATTCTTGGTCCGCCGCCATGTAGCCGTCTTTGGCGAGACGTTCGGGAGGGAGGCTGACGAACGGTCGCAGGCTCGAGCCGCTCAGCGTCGTCGTCGAATCCCACATCGCGCGCGTGCCCGTTCGATCGAGTTGCTGATCGGTGCGCGTCAACGTCATCGTCAGCGGTTCGGCACTCGTCATGGAAGCGGCAATAAGCGCCTTACGAGCCTCGTCCCACAACACGAACGCGGCTGCCGCGGAATCCGGACGCACTCGGCACTCCGAGTGATCGGTGACGATGATCGGGTCGAGGAGAATCCTCGCGCCGGTTGCATCGATGTTCGCCCGTTTGATCTCGCCGGCCGCCAGTGTGAACGGTCCGGCACTCGTCGGCCGCCATCCGATTTGAAGGACCTGAACGCGATACGTGCCGGGTGCGGCACTTATGGAATATTCGCCGAGGTCGCGAGACGCCGTGCGCGCGATGGTTCGTCCAGCTCCGTCGAGGACGAGGATCACGGCACCACTGACCGGTACGTTGCCGCGCGTCACTCGACCCGTGAGCGTTTGTGAATACGCGCTCGACGCGGCGCATGCAACGAGGGCCAGCGCCCAGACGAGGCGCTTCACGGCTTCGAGCTCAACTTCGTCCACGCGATTACGAGGCCGCATGGCGCGTCCTGCTGCACGCTCGAGAACTCCACCGGAATCGTCGCGGCGCCGAGGTAGATCTCGATGCCCATGACCTCTTCGGGGCGAAGGTCGTCGACAGAAAAATCCGGCGGCATGAGGTGTCCGTCGATCGCGAGGCGGAGCACGCACTTTCTCGCGTTTCTCGCCGGCGCTCGAAGTGAGTCGCCACCGAGACTGACTTTGCGTCCGTCTTCTTGCGTCTGACGCGTTCCGCGAAGCGACACGAGCTGCGTGACGCCCGAGCTGTCGTCGATGTGGACGCCAGGATACGATCTGAAAAGATCCGAGATGCGGACGGGCTTTCGCTTCGCGATGTCTTCGGCGCGGATGAACGCGCCTCCGTTCCTTCGTCGAGCGCGCCGCTCGAAGCCGGTTCGTGCCGCGGTGTCTCTCACGACGACCGGCGCGAGCGTACTCGCGAGCACCGCGTTGGCGGGAGCCATCGCGACGCGAAGCGGGAATTCGCCGACGGTCGTCTCGATCGAGTCGGCATGGAATCCGAGCCGAGAGAAATGCGC
>Ga0070683_100001561_pt1 | contig 17695 bp, 14 predicted proteins | sample KBSC713LmetaG_FD_64662 | JGI IMG/M metagenome (GOLD analysis project Ga0070683, IMG submission 64662) | Corn rhizosphere microbial communities from Kellogg Biological Station, Michigan, USA - KBS C7.1-3L metaG | ecosystem: Host-associated > Plants > Roots > Rhizosphere ... | reverse complement strand
GCGAGCGCCGCCGGGGTGGTTTTCGGTGGCCGAATGCTTGCCCCGGACGCCTTCGACCCGCAGCTCGAGGGAATGGTGCTGCGCCGCGACGGCGAGGTGGTGGACACCGCCGCTGGGGCGGCCGTGTCAGGACATCCGGCTGCCGCCGTGACGTGGCTCGCGCGCGCCGCCGGCTCGCTCGCGGCGGGTTCGATCGTCCTCACGGGGGGGCTCACGGCTCCGGTGGCGCTCACGCCGGGGGGCGTCGTGAGCGCCGAATACACCCATCTCGGCAGCGTGCGGCTGCGCAGCGCGTAATGTCCGCCCTTGCTCGCGAGGTCACGACGGTTGACCACCTAATCGGGGGCGAATGGCTGCCGTCGTCAACCGGAGCGCAATTCGAGACCCGCGACCCGCACGACGGGTCACTGCTCGGGCTGGTGGCAGCCGGCGCCGCCGCGGAAGCCGATCGGGCGCTGGCCGCGGCTCGCGCGGCGTTCGATGACGGGCCGTGGCCGCGGATGTCGTCCGCCGAGCGTCGGGCGCGCCTCCACGCGTTCGCCGACCTCGTTGATGCCCACGCCGACGAGCTCGCGCTCCTCGACACCTGCGACATGGGGAAGCCGATACGCGAGAGCCGCGACCACGACATCCCGCGTGTCTCGCGCAACCTGCGCTTCTTCGCAGACTATGCGGACCTGGCCGCCAGCGAGGCATATCCCGACGGCCGGAGGTTGAGCTACGTCCTTCATCCCCCGGCGGGCGTCGTCGCCGCAATCAGCCCGTGGAACTTCCCGGCGATGCAGGCGAGCTGGAAGATCGCGCCGGCGCTGGCGTTCGGCAACACCGTGGTCCTGAAACCCGCCGAGCAGAGTCCGTTGAGCGCGTCTCGGCTCGGGGCCCTTGCACTCGAGGCCGATCTCCCGCCGGGGGTGCTGAACGTCGTGCAGGGGTTCGGCGAGGGCTCCGTGGGAGAGGCGCTAACGCGTGACGCTCGCGTGGACAGGATCACGTTCACGGGGGAAACGGCAACCGGCAGGGCGATCATGGCTGCGGCCGCCGCCAACCTCACGCCGGTGAGCATGGAGCTCGGAGGCAAGTCGGCGAACATCGTCTTCGCCGACTGCGACATAGAGGCCGCGGTGGCAGGGGCCGTGCGCGCGATCTTCACCAACAACGGCGAGGTCTGCTTGGCAGGCTCGCGGTTGCTCGTGCAGGAGCCGATTCTCGACGAGTTCAGTCAGCGCTTCGTCGCCGCCGCGGCCGAGCTGCAGGTAGGGGACCCCAAGGATCCGGCCACCGAAGTCGGGCCGCTCGTGGACCGCGCACAATGGGAGAAGGTGGACCACTACGTGAGGCTCGGCGTCGATGAGGGCGCGCGCCTCCTCCTCGGCGGCGAGCGACCGCGCGAGGACGGCGAGTACTACGCCCCGACGATCCTCGCCGGGGCCAGCAACGAGATGCGGGTGGCACGCGAGGAGATCTTCGGTCCAGTTCAGTGCATCATCGGGTTCGACGACGAGCGCGAGGCGTTGGCCCTGGCGAACGACTCGCCCTACGGCCTGGCGGGCATGCTGTGGACGCGCGACCTGGACCGCGCTCACCGCCTTGCGGAGCGCTGGCGCGCCGGGATGGTGTGGGTGAACTGCTTCTTCGAGCGGGATCTGCGCTTGCCTTTTGGCGGGGAGCGGGCGAGCGGCATCGGCCGCGAGGGTGGCCGTTACTCGCGGGAGTTCTTCACCGACCCGCGCGCGGTCGTGCTACTGCGCGCCGACGAATGAACAGGAGCGAAGGAATGAGCGACGACGTGCGGCTGTACTTCTTCTCAAGCGGGACCACCCGGACGAAGGTGCACCTGTTCAAGATGCATCAGGGCCTCGACGAGCCTTTCGAGATCCCCATGCCGTGGTTCCTGCTCATCCATCCCGAGGGAAACGTCGTAATCGACGGGGGAAACACGCTGGCGGTGGCGCGCGACCCGAAGCATTGGGGGGAGCACATCATCCCGAGCTTCTATCCCGTGGTCACTGAGGATCAGCACTGCGTCAAGGAGCTCGAGCGGCTCGACATCGACCCGGCGTCCGTGCGCTACGTCTTCCAGACGCACCTACATGTGGACCACTGCGGCGCGATCGGCCACTTTCCGTCGGCGCGCTACATCGTGCAGCGCCGTGAGCTGCGCTATGCCCACACCTACGACTGGTATGTCGACGGCATCTACAACCGCAAGGACTTCGACCACGACGTCGACTGGCTGTTCCTCGACGGGGAGCACGACGAGGGCTACGACGTGTTCGGAGACGGCGTGCTGCGCGCCATGTTCACGCCCGGGCACTCGCCCGGCCACACCTCAGTGGTCGTCGACCTCCCTCAGACCGGAAAGGTCATGCTCGCGATCGACGCCTGCTTCACGCTCGATCACTACGAGAACCGAGCGATGCCCGGCATCATGCACTCGGGCGAGGACGTGGTGGCGTCTGTGGGGAAGATCCGGCGCTTCGTGGAGAGTTCGGGCGCGATGCTCGTGCCCGGCCACGATCCCGACGAGTGGCCGAAGTTCAAGCTCGCGCCGGACTACTACTCCTAGGCTCGGGCTGTGGCGGACGTCAACGTAGTCGACACCAGCCTGCGCGACGGCAACCAGAGCCTCTGGAGCGCGATGGGCATGTCCACCGCCACCGTGCTCGGAGCGGCGCCCGCGATGGCGCGCGCGGGCTATGACGCGGTTGAGCTGATCAACAGTACGATCATGGGCGTAGCGGTGCGCTCCCATCGGGAGGATCCCTGGGAGCGCATTCGTCTTGCCACGCGTGCTCTGGGTCAGACCGCGGCCGGCTTCCTAACCACGGGCCGGCGCTTCATCGCGTGGGAGCGAGCTCCCGACGCGGTGATGGAGCTCGCCTTCACCCTCCTGGTGCGCAACGGAATCCGTCGCGTCTGGATCGTCGATCCGATGAATGACGTTGCGGCGGCCCTCCGGAGCGCCGACATGGCCAAGCGGGCGGGGGCAGAGGAGGTCGTGGTCGGGCTGATCTACAGCGTGAGCCCAGTGCATAGCGACGCCTACTACGCGGAACGAGCCAGGGCGCTGCGAGCGCAAGGGGGGCTTCACGGTGTCTACCTCAAGGATCCCGGTGGGCTGCTCACGCCGGAGCGCCTGCGCACGCTCGTGCCCGCGATTCGGGAGGGCCTCGCGGACGGGGCGACACTGCGCGAGCTTCACTCGCACTGCAACACCGGCCTCGCGCCGCTGTGTTATCTCGACGCCGTCGAGCTGGGCGTCAGCACCCTGCACTGCGCGAGCACGCCGCTGGCAAACGGCACCTCCCAGCCAAGCGTCGAGCGCGTCGTGACGAACCTGCGCGAGCGCGGCCACTCCGTTGGGCTCGACGAGGAGGCACTGCGGGAGGAGGCTGACTACTTCCGCGCAGTGGCGCAGCGCGACGGCTTCCCGACCGGCGCGCCACTCGAGTACGACGAGTCGTATTTCCGCCATCAGGTGCCGGGAGGGATGGTGAGCACATTGCGCAGGCAGCTCGACGAGGTGGGGATGGTGGATCGCCTGCCTGCCGTGCTCGACGAGGTCGCCGCCGTGCGCCGCGACTTCGGCTACCCGATCATGGTCACCCCGCTTTCGCAGTTCGTGGGGGCTCAGGCGGTGCTGAACGTGGTGGGGGACGAGCGCTACGGCACGCTTGCGCAGGAGGTGGTCCGCTACCTGCTCGGAGACTTCGGCGATCCCCCGGCGCCGATCGACGCCGATCTGCTCGACCGCGTCCAGCGGCTGCCTCGCTCCCGCAGGATGCCCATCAGCCCGGATGACGACGGCCTGGCCACGCTCGAGCAGCTCCGCGGCCAGCTCGGCCGGCGCGTGGCCGACGAGGAGCTCCTCCTGCGCGCGGTCATGCGCAGCGACGAGGTGGACGGGATTCGCAGTCCCGCACATGTCGTCGCCGGCCACAGCGCCCAGGCGAACGCGATCGAGGATCTTCTTCGCGGCATCTCGCGGCGTGGCGATGTGGGGCGGCTGCGGATCTCGAAGCCCGGCTTCAGGATCTCGCTGGAGCGGTCGGGGACCGAGACGGAGCCCGGCGGATGACCCCCGGGTTAGACCTCGATGTCGCACGCGCGTTCGTGCTCGATATCGACGGGTGTCTCGTCCTGTCGGATGGGCCCGGAGGCACGAGGGGCGGGTACGCGCTACCGGGCGCGCCCGAGCTGGTGATGGCCCTGAAGGAGCAGGGCATTTCCGTGCTGTGCTGCACGAACGGCAGCGCCAGCCCTGCCTCGGTCTACGTCCAGAACCTGCGCGAGAAAGGGATAGACGTGATCGACGGGGAGCTGTTGACGCCAGCTCTCGCCGGTGCGCGTCACATAGTGCGCCACCACGCGGGCGCCTCGGTGTTCCCGGTCGGCGCAGAGGGACTCACCTCTGCGCTCGCTGAGCGAGACATCAGGGTGCACTCGGCTGACGATGGGGAAAGGCCTGACGTGGTGATCGTCGGGCACGCGCACGCCGTCACCCGCGAGGAGTTGCAGCAGGCAGCCCTCGCGGTGCTTGACGGGGCGGTATTCCTCGTGACTGCGACGGCGCCATGGTTCGCGGCGCGCGGTGGGAAGGGGCTCGGCATGGCGGCGGCGGTCGCCGGCGCCATTACGACGGTCACCGGGCAGGCGCCGACGGTGGTCGGCAAGCCATCCACAATCCTGATGGAGGCAGCGAGCGAGCTGCTCGGCGTCCAGTTCTCGGAGATGGTGGTCGTCGGCGACGACATCGTGGCCGAGGTGGGGATGGGGCGCGAGCACGGGGCGCAGACGGTCCTCGTGCTGAGCGGTGTCACGAGCCGGGAGCGAGCATTGGCCGCCCCGCCCGAGCATCGCGCGGACCTCATCGTGGACGACGTGGGGGTGCTCCTCGCGCAACTCGACGGCCAACTCGGAGGCGCTTGACCGTGCCGAACGAGCGCTGCTGGAATCCTGAGATCGAGATGATGGAGCCCGACGCCGTCCGCACGATGCAATCCGCGAAGCTCCGTCGGCAGCTCGATTACCTGGCCGACCGTTCGCAGTTCTATCGCGACAAGCTCGCCGACGCGGGGGTCGATCCGGTCCAGGTCCGCACGATCGAGGACCTCGGTGAGCTGCCGTTCACCGAAAAGGGGGAGCTTCGCACCAGCCAGCTCGAACAGCCGCCGCTCGGGCAGCACGCCGCGGCCGACCTCGTGGACGTGGTGCGCGTCCACGCGTCGAGCGGCACGACCGGACGACCGAGCTACGTCGGCGTGACCGCGCGCGACGCCGCCGCCTGGGTGGAGGTGGTCAGCCGGGTCTTCTACTGCGAGGGCGTGCGCCGTGACGACGTGGTTGTCCACGGCCTGGGTCTCGGCTTTTTCGTGGGCGGCCTGCCGCTCGCCGACGCCATCCAGCGGATCGGCGCGACGTTCGTGCCTATTGGCACCGGGGCATCCGACCGGCTTGTGTCCAGCGTCCGCAACCTGGGCGCCACGGCGCTCACCTGCACGCCGTCCTATGCGCGCTATCTGACCGAATACATGCGCGACCGGCTCGACTCCGAGCCAAGCTCGCTTGGGCTCCGCAGGATTCTTGTAGGCGCCGAGCCCGGCGGCGGAATCCCTGCGGTCAGGGAACGAATTGCCACAGACTTCGGGGCGCGGGTGAACGAGAGCCTCGGCAATGCCGACCTCTGCCCCGTCTACGCGGCCACCTGCGATGAGCAGGACGGCAACCATCTGCTCGCACCCGATCACCTTGCGCTCGAGTTGATCGAGCCCGAGAGCGGCGCCGTCCTCAAGTGGGAGGATGGTGTGGAGGGAGAGCTCGTGGCCACCCATCTGGAACGCGAGTGCGTGCCGCTGGTCAGATTTCGCACGCGCGATCGAGTTGTGGTCAGTATGAGACCGTGTCGGTGCGGGCGTCCAAGTCCGCGGATCAGGTGCATCGGCCGCACGGACGACCTGCTGATCGTCAACGGCGTCAACGTGTGGCCGTCGGCGCTCAGCGACATCGTGGCCTCCCTTCACCCGCGCACCACCGGGGCGCTCGAGATCCTCGTGACGGAGCCACCGCCCAAGGTGGAGCCTCCGCTTCGGATGCGGGTCGAGCACAGCGCGGGGGTTGAGGTTGACCCGCTCCGCCGTGAGCTCGAGGCCACGATCAGAGACAAGCTGATCGCACGCGTGGAGGTCGAGCTGGTTCCTTCAGGCAGCCTCGAGCGGGTCGAGATGAAGTCGCGCCTCGTGCGCCTGGTCGATTCGAAAGGGGCTTCCCTTCCATGAGATACGAGCGTGCCTGTATCCCCCTCGGCGGCGCGTGGTCATCGCCCTTCTGTCGCTGGCAGGGACCGCTGAGCAACGTGTCGAGTCTTGATCTCGCGGTGCTCGTCACTGAGCGCGCCCTCACCGATCGCTCGATCGATCCGGCCGAGCTGGGCCAGCTCGTGCTCGGCTGGACAATCCCGCAGCCGACCGCGTTCTTCGGGGCACCCACGGTGGCGGCCCGCATCGGCGCCCCGGGCATCACCGGACCGATGCTCGCGCAGGCGTGTGCGACCTCGGTGGCATGCATCGCGGCCGCAGCGGCCGGCGTCGAGGGGGGAGAGCAGGAGCTGTCGCTCGCGGTGCTCACCGATCGCACGAGCAACGGCCCGCACCTCGTTTACCCGATGCCCTCGAACCAAGGTGGGACAGTGCTCAGCGAGGATTGGGTGCTGGACAACTTCCGGCGCGACCCATGGGCGGGCGAGTCGATGGTGGTCACGGCCGAGACCGTGGCTCGAGCGGGTGACTTCAGCCGCGAGCAGATCGACGAGCTCACGCTTCTGCGTTATGACCAGTATCGCGCCGCGCTTGCGGACGACCGAGCTTTTCAGCGACGCTACATGGTGCCGGTCGAGCTGCCCGCACGGCGGGGGCCGAGTGTCGTGGTCGACGCAGACAACGGGGTGCACGAGACTACGGCGGAGGGACTCGCCGCCCTCCGAAGTTCCGTGGATGGAGGGGTGGTGAGCTCCGGCAGTCAGACCCACCCGGCGGACGGGGCGGCAGGGGTGATCGTCACCACCGAGGACCGAGCTCGAGCCCTCGGGCGTGACGGTGGCATCGTCCGGCTACTCGGATCAGGGTTCGCGCGCGCGGGCAAGGCGCTGATGCCGAAGGCCCCGGTGCCGGCCGCTCGGGCCGCGCTCGAGGCGGCCGGGGTGCCGATCGAGGCGGTCGACGTGATCACGACCCACAACCCCTTCGCCGTTAACGATCTCTGGTTCTGCAAGGAGCTCGGCGTCGAGGCGGAGCGCCTCAATCCGTACGGATGCAGCCTCGTGTATGGCCATCCGCAGGCGCCCACCGGGGCACGGGCAATCGCGGAATTGACGGAAGCGCTGGCTCTGCGAGGCGGCGGCATCGGCCTGTTCACTGGCTGCGCTGCGGGCGACACCGGGGCCGCCGTCGTACTTCGCGTTGAGGGCTAAAGACACCTACTTGCGCTGCTTCGGAGGCGGCGGGGTGGCCACAGCATCGAAGTGACGCGTTGCGGGCTCACGGAGAGCCTCCTCCACATCTCTGAAGATCTCGACCGCCTCCCGGCGACGCCAGCGACGGCCGAGCAGGTGGTCCGGCAGCTTGGGGTCGAGCGAGGCGAATCGGCGAAAAGCATCGAGCGCGTGCGTGCGCAACACGAAGGCCTCGCCGTCCGAGAGCCGGCCTAGCACCGCGGGCTTCCTGTAGCGGCCGAACTCCGCGGCGAACGACGCATAGCGGTCGCCGAGGTCGGCCAAGTCCCAGGCCCGCTCAACGAGCGCACGATCATCGAGAGATTGCGCGGGGTGTCCCACGAACATCACGGTGTGTCCGTCGAGGCGAAGATCTTTCAAGATCGGCGTGATCTCCTGCTCGCGGTTCCGCGGAGCTATCCAGGTGCCGTCCTGGATGGCACCGAAGCCGAGGAAGCGCAGGCGCCTGCTGAGCCGCCGGCGCTCAAGGCGCCGCTCGTCGGGGATCGAGTACCAGACGAGCGTCCAGATCCCGTCCCACTCCTCCTCAGATTGGAAGGAGTAGATCCGTCGGTGCCCTTCCTCGAGCAGGGCGTCCAGTCGCGGGCTGATCGTGTAATAGACAAGCCTGCCCTTCTTCGTGCGCTGTAACAGCTCGCGACGTACGAGCCGCCCGAGCGCGATCCGCGATGCCGCGGTCGAGAAGCCGAGGTCCTCGAGCAATTGGACGAGGCCGCCCGACCACACCTCGTCCTTGCGCGGTTCAACGTACTCGCCCATCAGGCCGAGCGTGATGTCCTGCGGCTGGAGGGCATCAAACCCGTTGGCCGCATCCCGCGCAGGAAGCCGTGGCTTGCGAACGGGTGTGGTCTTGGTCTGGGCGCGAGTCGTCACGTGTGCAGTATCCCCGCTGGCTCGTCCCATAAGCGTATGACGGAACCAATGCTTGACATGTTACTCAACCTAAGCGTAGAATGACAAGCGTCGGCGTGGCTGCCCGGAAACAGCCGCAGTCGGCCTTAAGCGTAAGCGGCGGCGAGGAAGAGGTCGAGCGTGGCAGACTCAGTGGTGATCCGGACCGAGCGATTCCCGACTCCATATGAGGTGGAGACGCCGCCCGGCGCCGAAGGCTGGGAGCAGATGTATCCCGAGTACCTCGTCGTCAAGGACGAGCGTACGGACGCCGAGCGTGAACGTTTCTGGTTTCCCGACGGACTGCACTGGAACAAGGTGCTCTACCCATTCGACAGCATCACGGTCGAGGCCACCTACCTCTCCGTCGGGCAGTACTCGACGCGCCTGCTGGCCTTGCCACCCGCGCTCGGAATCGATATTCGGGTCGTGAATGGTTACCTCTACCTGTCGCCGATTCCGGTAACGGACCCCGAGGAGATCGGGCGACGGGCACAGGAGTTCGGCAAACGCGCCGGCTACTACTTCGCAAACTGGGAGGAGCTCGTCGAGCGCTGGCGGGAGAAGGTGGAGAAAGCAATCGCCGAGATGACGGCGATCTCGTTCGACCCACTGCCAGAGAACCTCGAGTCCGAGGAGGCCATCTTCGAGGGCCGCGGCCGTTCGGTCGCCTTCGACGTGCTCGACGGATACCAGCGGCTCGTCTCGCTCTTCTTCTTGGTCTGGCAGTACCACTTCGAGATGGTCACGCTGGGCTATGGAGCCTTCGGGACCTTCTTCCAGTTCTGCAAACAGGCGTTCCCCGACATTTCCGACGAACGTATCTCGCGGATGGTTTCCGGCATCGATGTGCTGGCGTTCCGTCCCGACGAGGAGTTGAAGGACCTGGCAAGACGCGCCGTCGAGTTGGGCGTGGACGGGCACTTCGACGACCCGGCAAGCACACCAGACGAAGTCCTGGCCCAGCTGGCGGACACGCCTGAGGGCCGCAGTTGGATAGAGGATCTCGAGAAGGCCAAGCAACCCTGGTTCAACTTCTCGACCAACTACGGCTTCTACCACGACGAGCCGAGCTGGATCAATGACCTGAACGTGCCTTTCGCCGGCATCCGACGGTACGTAAGCGCTCTGCGCGACGGGCATGAGATTGCGCGTGACATCGACGCCGTGCGCGCCGAGCGCGGCCGGATCATCGACGAGCACCGCTCGGTGCTGACGGCCGAGGAGGCAGCCCAATTCGATGAGTTACTCGCTCTCGCACAGCGCGTGTTCCCGCACATCGAGGACCACAACTTCCACATCGAGCACTGGAGTCACACGGTGTTTTGGTCGAAGATGCACGAGCTCGGAGCGCTCGTACACGCGAGCGACTACTTGGCTTCGCCCGACGACGTCTTCTACCTGAACCGCCACGAGCTGTCCGCCGCTCTATTTGACGTGGTCCAGTCGTGGGCGATCGGGAACCGGCCAAGCGGCCGTGACCGCTGGCGAGCAGAGGTGGAGAGGCGGCGCGTCATAGTCGAGAAGCTCCGCGACTGGGCTGCGCTTCCGGCCCTCGGCACGCCACCCGAGACCGTCACGGATCCCTTCGCGATCATGAACTACGGAATCACGTCGGAGCGGCTGCAGGAATGGCTCGCGGGACCTGGCGGCGGTGACGACAGGGACGGCGGGGCGGCGGACGGCGCGCGCCTCACCGGCTCGCCCGGATCCGAGGGAGTGGTCGAGGGCCCCGCGAGGGTGATCGCCTCAGAGCGCGAACTCGGCTCGGTGCAGCCGGGCGAGATTCTCGTCTGCCCCATTACGGCGCCCTCTTGGACGCCATTGCTCGGCACCGTTGCCGGCGTTGTCTCAGACAGCGGCGGGATGATGTGCCACGCGGCGATCGTCTGCCGCGAGTTCGGGATCCCCGCCGTTGTGGGAACCGGCTACGCGACCAAGCGCATCGAGACCGGTCAGCGGCTCCGCATCGACGGCGGACACGGCGTGGTCGAGGTGCTTGAGTGAGTGCCACCCCGTCCTCGTGGCTCGTTCCCTTTCGCGGTGATCTCGGGTCCTCTGCGGCGGAAGTGGGAGGGAAGGCAGCCGGACTCATCGACATGGCGCGACAGGGGCTGCCCGTCCCGGACGGATTCGCGTTGAGTGTCGAGGCGTTCCGCCAATTTGTCCAAAGCGCCGGGGTCGAGCCTGAGCTCGCGTCGCTGATCCGCGGTTTCGCTCCGGACGACCTCGCGTCGGCCGAGGCGGTCGGAGCTCAGATGCGGGCGGTCGTCGAGAGGGCCGCCCTACCGGATGATTTGGAACGCGCCATCGCGGCAGCCTACGGCGCACTCGGCGAGTCAGTGGGCGACTCCGAGCCGCTCGTGGCCGTGCGCTCGAGCGCTACCGCCGAGGACTCCGAGGCGGCTAGCTTCGCCGGCGAGTACGAGTCCTTCCTCGGCATCCGCGGCATTGAGCAGGTATTCGAGTATGTGCGCCGCTGCTGGGCGAGCCTATATACGGGCCGCGGCCTGTCCTATGCAGCCCGCAACAATCTCGCGCCGCTCGACATCGCCATGGGCGTCGTGGTGGAAGTCCTCGTACCGGCCACTCGGAGCGGCGTGGCCTTCACGCTTGATCCCGCGCGTGGCGATCGGATGAAGATCGTGATCGAGGCCAGCGTCGGACTCGGCCTTTCCGTGGTCGGCGGGGAGGTGACGCCAGACCGCTTCGTGGTGGACAAGCTCTCGCTTGAGACCGTTGAGCGAACGCGCGGCTCGAAGGCGATCGAGTACGAGCTCGGGTCAGACGGCACGGTGCAGGTCCACGAAACCTCGAGCGACCAGCGCGAAACCTACTGTCTCTCCGATGACGAGGTGCGCAAGCTCGCAGAACTCGCGAAGCGGGTAGAGCGAACGTATCGCGCGCCACAGGACATCGAGTGGGCGATCGCCGGCGATGATGATGTCCTACTCCTGCAGTGCCGGCCAGTGACCGCGTGGACCGGACAGGCGGCAGGACCTGCCTACGACCCAAACGAATCTGTGCTCGGCTGGGTAACAGCGTCGCTCATGAAAGGCGTCTCGGCCCGTTGAGCGCACTCAACGGCGACGACGTCAGACGCGCGCTCGAGGCGATCGATCAATCGGTTGGCGACGAGGCGCAGATGCGTGTCGGCGATCTCGCGATCGAGGTGCGCCGCGCCGGAGCGCAGCCCGAGACGAAGCTGCCCATGACAGACGTATCGCAGGAGAACAACGGGCCCGCGCTATCCGGTGCCGAGATTGCCGACATCATCGAGCTCGTGCGGGAATCCGACTTCGCCGAGGTGCGGATCGAGACGGGCGACCTGCGCTTGCTCTTGAGCCGGCGCGTGCCGTTTTCGTCAGAGCGGGATCCGCTCCCACCGCTCGTCCCGGAGAGGGCCTCTGCAGAGGGAGCCGCGATGTCAGCCGAAGAGGCCACGATGGCCGCCTCGACGCGCGCGCCGTCGAGCCCCGCGGCGGCGCCTGACACGATCATGATCCCCGCGCCAGTGCTCGGCACCTTCTACCGCGGGCAGTCCCCTAGCGAGCCGCCCTTCGTCGAGCCGGGCTCGCGAGTCGATGAGGACACCGTGGTTTGCATCATCGAGGTGATGAAGCTCATGAACCACGTGACCGCGCAGACCCGAGGCGTCGTCGAGGAGGTGCTCGTCGACGACGGCAGCCTCGTCGAGTACGGGCAATCGCTGTTCTCGGTGAGGCCGGCTTAGACCTATGCCAAAGCGCCTCACGCGCGTTTTCGTCGCAAACCGTGGCGAGATCGCAGTCCGAGTCATCCGCGCCTGCCGGGAGGCCGGCATCGACACCGTGCTCGCGGTTTCGGAAGCCGACCGTGCGACCCTGGGCGCACAGCTCGCTGATCGCGTGGTCTGCATCGGCCCTCCCCCCGCCGCCAAGAGCTACCTGCGGCCGGACGTGCTCGTGCACGCGGCGGTGGCCACCGGTTGCGACGCTCTTCACCCCGGCTATGGATTCCTGTCCGAGCAGCCGGCGCTCGCCGAGGGCTGCGACGAGCACGGGGTCGCGTTCATCGGCCCGGAAGCCGCGAGCCTGCGCCTCTTCGGCGACAAGAGCGCGGCGCGCCAGGCAGCCCAGCGCGCGGATGTGCCGATCGTGCCCGGTGCCCCCGTGCGCGACGCGGACCAGGCCCGCGAGCTCGCGCGCCAGATCGGCTATCCCGTGCTGGTGAAAGCGTCTCATGGTGGAGGAGGTCGCGGGATCAAGGTCGTCCACGACTCGGCGGAGCTTCCGCAGACGCTCGAACTGGCGGCCGCGGAGGCAGCGGCCAGCTTCGGCCGGAGCGATCTCCATCTTGAGCGCTATGTCGAACGCGCCAAGCACGTGGAGGTCCAGGTGATGGGCGACGGAACGGGCGCAGCGGTACACCTCGGCGAGCGTGAATGCTCGATTCAGTTTCGGTACCAGAAGCTGATCGAGGAAGCGCCCTGTGCGCTGCTGCCCCAGCGCCTGCGCAACGAGTTATGGGATGCCGCCATCGCGCTGCTGGCCGCCGCGCGCTACCGCGGCGTCGGCACCGTGGAGTTCCTCGTGGATCTCGATCGCGAGGAGTTCTACTTCTTGGAGGTGAACGCCAGGATCCAGGTCGAGCACCCGGTAACAGAGATGGTCACCGGGGTCGACCTGGTTCGCAGCCAGCTTGCGCTCGCGGCCGGCGAGCGGCTCCCGTTCGACCAGACATCCGTTCGCCACGAGGGTCACGCGCTCGAGTGCCGAATCACCGCCCAAGCGCCCGACGACGGCATGCGCCCGAGCCCCGGCAGACTCAAGGCCTGGCGCATGCCGGCGGCGGGAGCCGGCCTGCGGGTGGACACGCATTGCTTCCCCGGCTACGTGGTACCACCGCACTATGACGCGCTGCTGGCCAAACTGATCGTGCACGGCCTCGACCGCGCGAGCGCCGTGGGGCGGATGCGCGAGGCGCTCGCCAGCGTGGAGGTCGCCGGCATCGAGACGAACATTGAGCTGCAGCGGCACATCCTCGAGCATGAGGAGTTCATCGCCGGCGTATGCGACACGAAGTGGCTCGAACGCCTGCTTCGAAGCGGGACGCTCACCGCTGCGCGAGCGGACTGGGCGGCAGCAGGATGAATCAGCGGCCGCCAAAGCTGGAACTTCAGGGCTCGCTGGGCGACCTGATGAGCACGCCCTCGCCGTTCGACCTGCTCTACGGTCTCGAGTTCGTGGCTTGCAGCGATGAGCTTGTGGAGGGTCGCGTGCCTGTGCATACCCACGTCACACAGCCGTTCGGGATCGTCCACGGTGGTGTCTACGCGTCGATGGCGGAGGCACTTGCCTCGACCGGCACCAACCTTGGCCTTGAGGACGGGCTCGAGATCGGTGTGGGGCTCTCGAATCAGACGAGCTTTCTCCGGCCGATCATGGAAGGCCACATCAACGGCACGGCCAGGCGTCGCCACCGTGGGCGCACCACCTGGCTTTGGGAGGTGGAGCTGACGGACGATAACTCCAGCCTCTGCGCCCTCGCTCGCGTCACGATGGCCATCCGCCAGCTCAAGTAGCCACACACTCCGCGCTGGGCGGGCCCGGGATCCGAGCCCGTTCTTGAACGCCCTCGGGCATACGGATGGGCCTCAGCGGACCGGCTTCCTAAGCGCCCGGTGTTCCCCGCGGTGCAGCTTTCGCGCGACGGATTTCGGGACCAACAGATATCACCTAACAAAGGTTGACAAACAACTGTTCTAGACGGTACGGTTGCGCGTGCGACGGGAACTCTTCCCCGAGCGGCCGACGCGGGCCGAGACCGCTGAGGGCACGCGCCTCTCGCGGCACAAGACACGACGTCTGCCAGCGGCCATGAGAGCAATGGCCACGGACTCAGATAAGACGACAGGAGAGGGAGTCGATGCGTAGATACCGCGGTTTGGCCGCCTGCTTCGCGATGCTGTCTTTGGGCACCGGCGTGGTCGCGTGTGGAGGTGCAAGCAAGAGCAGCACGTCGCAGGCAGGCACCACGAGCGCGAGCTCGGGAGTGAACGCCTCGTACTTGGAGCAGGCACGAGCCGACGTCGCAAAGGCGCGTCAGCCGCTCACCAAGTTCCTAGGTCCGACCGAGTCGCCGGGCCCGGTCCCGCCCAAGAAGCAGTTGGTGGCAATCACGTGCAGCCCATCGCCCTTCTGCATTCAGGCGGCGCAGGCAACCAAGGCAGCCGCACAAATGCTCGGGTGGGATACCCGCATCGTGCAGGGCGACGGTTCGCCGCCCAGCTGGGTCAATGCCGTCGACTCCGCCATCTCCTCCGGCGCGGACGCAATTGTCCTGAACTCCGCAGATCCGATCACCATGCCGCAGGCGATCGCGAAGGCGAAGCGGGCCGGCATCCCAGTCGTCGCCACAGGGGTTTGCGAGAAGCCCCCGGCAGGGGTCATCAACACGGTGGACATCCCCGGGAAGCCTGACTACGGTGCTTCCCTCGGCTCGTTGCTCGCTGAATGGATCGCTCAGCGGTCTCCTGATGGGGCGAAGCTCCTCGAGCTGACGTCACCCGCGTTCTTCTGCCTGACGATTCCACAGAAGGCGTTCGAGCAGGGCATTGCCAAGGCAGGCCCGGCATTTCAAATCGTCGCCCACCAGGACACGCCTCTCACGGATATCGGGAGCCAGCAAGGAGTGCAGCGGCAGGTCTCGATGTTGCGTGCCCATCCGGATGCGTCGTACTTCTACATCCAGACCTCGTCCTGGGCGCCCACCTTCCAGCAGGCGCTGCAGGTGAGCCAGAAGACAGGCAAGGTCACGGGCGTCGGCATCAATGGCAACAACTTCATCTCGCAGATCCGCGACGGCTTCCCGCAGGTGCTGGTAGGCGCGGACAGCCGCAACTACGGCTTCGCGGCCGTCGACTCGCTGATCCGCTACTTCAATCACAAGCCGCAGCAGATCTACAAGAACCTAGGCCTGCAGCTGATTGACAAGGACAATGCCGCAGACACACAGGGCGACGAAGTCACCGCCAAGTACGACCTGCCCGCCGCTTGGGGCAAGCTCTGGGGGGTCTCGAAGTAGCGGACCGGTGCGGATGCCGCACGCGAGAGCGGCCCCGTTGGGGACGCTCTCGCTGTGCGGGCCGCGGCGAGCCCGTGCTCGGCCCCTTGACCACGTGAACGGATGAGCTCGCCCGTACTCGCCCTCGACCGGCTCTCGAGGCGCTTCGGCTCCACGCACGCGCTACGCGAGGTCTCGCTGCAGATTCATGCCGGGGAGGTGCTCGCGCTCCTCGGCGCGAACGGCGCCGGCAAGAGCACGCTGATCAAGCTGCTCGGCGGAGTGTTCCGTCCCACCACCGGCACGATCGAGGTCGATGGCGTGAGCTTCTCGCACGGGCTCGCGCCGAGCGACGCTCGCAACCACGGGATGGCGTTCGTGCATCAGGATCTCGGTCTCTTCGAGCACGTCTCGGTGGCGGAGAACATCGGCTATGTGGCGGGATTTGCTAAGCACCGCGGACTGATCTCCTGGCGCCGGCAGCGCGAACTAGCCGCAACAATCCTCGACCGCTGGGGGCTCGACGTCGAGCCCTCGGCCCGAGTCGCTGACCTCGAAGGGTCTCAGCGCGCACTTGTCGCGATCGGACGCGCCATGGCTTCGCAGGCCCGGCTCGTCGTGTTCGACGAGCCCACCGTGACCCTGCCGCGCCACGACGCTGAGACTCTCTACCGCGCCGTAGAGCGCCTGCGCGGCGGTGGCGTCGCGGTCCTGTACGTCACCCACCAGTTGCATGAAGTGGACCGCCTTGCGGATCGCATCGTCGTGCTGCGGGATGGCAAAGTTGCGGGCGAGCTCGCGCCCGGGAATGCCGATCACGAGCGCCTCGTCAGGCTCATCGTTGGCGGTTTGGCCAAGGCGCAGAGCACGACACCGACCGAGCCATCGCGTGACGTCGCGCTTGAGTGGGAGCAGGTCCACGGCGCCGGCCAAGGGCATCCACTCTCCCTTCACCGCGGCGAGATTCTGGCTGCCATCGGCCTCGTGGGGGGAGGGCAGCGGGAGCTGGCGAAGACAATCGTCGGGGCCGTGCGGCCAATCGGCGTCAACATGACTGTAGGCGGTCGTCGTTACAGCCCGAGTTCACCCCGCGACGCGCAAGAGGCGGGCGTGATGTACCTGCCAGCCGACCGCCTCAAGGAGGGCAGCTTCCCGGAGCTCGCGAGCGTGTCGAACCTTGTCATGAAGTCCGGCCGTGGGGGCACGCTCGTCAACCACGGACGCGAGCGCGCGTGGGCTGCGGGCCTGCTGTCACAGTTCGGAGTGGTTCCGGCTGATCCGAGTGCTCCGTTCAGGACTCTCAGCGGAGGCAACCAGCAAAAGGTGTTGCTCGCGAAGTGGCTTGAGGCCAACCCTCGGGTTCTCGTGGCTGACGAGCCGTTCTCGGGTGTTGATGTGGGAGCGCGCGCTGCGCTTCGAGCCCGCATCGCCGGCGCCGCTGCGCGCGGGGTCGCCGTCCTGCTCGTGACCTCCAATCCGGAGGACATCACAGAGCTTGCTCACCGGGCCGTCGTGTTCCGGGGCGGCGAACCAGCGCTGGAACTTCAGCGCGAAGACCTCACGGTCGAGCGCATCACTGAGGCCTGCATGGCCGGGTCACTACCTGCGGAGGCATGATTTGACTACTGCGCGAATGACAGACATCGTGCGCCGATGGGGCCTGATTGGGGTCCTGCTCGTCCTGTTCGCTGGGTTCTCGCTGACGCTTCCCGACACCTTCCCGACGAGCGGGAACATGCGCGACATCCTTACCTCGCAACCCCCGCTGATCTTCATCGCGCTCGGTGCCATGATCGTGCTCAAGGTGGGAGAGTTCGACCTGTCGCTCGGTGCGACGCTCGCCTTCTCCCAGTACCTGGTGATCCTGTTGATGAAGGACACGTCGATGGGCTGGGGACTGGCCGTTGTCGTGTGCATCGCGGTCGGTGCGATGGTGGGCCTCGCGAATGCTGCACTCGTCGTGGGCGTGGGCATCAGCTCCTTCATCGCCACGATCGGCGTGTCCACCATTCTCGGCGGTCTGCTCACCTGGATATCGAACGGCAACGTGCCGATATTCGGCGGGGCGCCGCATGCTTTCCTGCGGCTTGCCAACGATGAGATCTTCGGCATCCCGCTGCCGGTCTGGTACGCGCTCGTGGCAGCGATAGCCATCTGGATCCTGCTTGAGTACACGGTGTTCGGTCGAGAGCTCGGCGCAGTCGGGGCGAACTTGGACGCCGCCCGCTTGTCCGGTCTGCGGCCGGTCAGGGC
>Ga0070683_100001559_pt1 | contig 17711 bp, 16 predicted proteins | sample KBSC713LmetaG_FD_64662 | JGI IMG/M metagenome (GOLD analysis project Ga0070683, IMG submission 64662) | Corn rhizosphere microbial communities from Kellogg Biological Station, Michigan, USA - KBS C7.1-3L metaG | ecosystem: Host-associated > Plants > Roots > Rhizosphere ... | reverse complement strand
AGTGGGTGCAGATCGACATCGACGAGGCCGCGGCCGACGCCGACCACCTGATCTCACCCGACGAGCGCTTCAGGATCGCGATGGCGAGGCAGTAGGCGTCGTGGCGCCGGCCGCCGGGGAGCACGGCACGTCTTCGACGCCGCCCGCGCCTGGCATGCGCTGGGTCCCGGGCGCGACGTTCGCCATGGGCTCGGAGGACTTCTATCCCGAAGAGCGCCCGGTGCACCGCGTTACGGTCGACGGGCTCTGGATGGACGAGAAGCCCGTCACCGCGTCCGAGTTCCGTCGCTTCGTCCGCGAGACGGGCTACGTCACCGTCGCCGAGCGGCCGCTCGATCCCGCCCAGTACCCCGACGCCGACCCCGACCTCCTCGTCCCAGGCTCGCTGGTCTTCCACGCGACGTCCGGCCCGGTGAATCTCGACGACTACCGCAACTGGTGGGGCTACGTCCCGGGCGCCTTCTGGAAGCGGCCCGGCGGGAAGGGCACCACGGTCAACGGCCGCGACACGCATCCGGTCACGCACGTCGCCTGCGAAGACGCGGAGGCCTACGCCGCCTGGGTGGGCAAGGGGCTCCCGACCGAGGCGGAGTGGGAGCACGCTGCCCGCGGCGGGCTCGAGGGCGCGGTGTTCGCCTGGGGCGACGAGCACTTCCCCGACGGGAGGGCGATGGCGAACACCTGGCAAGGCGAGTTCCCCTGGCAGAACCTGAAGCTCGACGGGTACGAAGGCACGTCGCCGGTCGGGAGCTTCCCGCCGAACGGCTACGGCCTCTACGACATGACCGGGAACGTCTGGGAGTGGACGTCGGACTGGTACGTCCCGCGCCACCCCGACGAGGCTCCGAGCCCGTGCTGCGTCCCCGTCAATCCGCGCGTGACCTCACCCGACGAGAGCTACAACCCCGGTCAGCCCGGCGAGCACATTCCGCGGCGGGTGATCAAGGGCGGCTCGCATCTCTGCGCGCCGAACTACTGCCTGCGCTACCGGCCCTCGGCGCGGCAGCCGCAGATGATCGACACCTCCATGGAGCATCTCGGCTTCCGGTGCGTCGTGCGCCACTCATCCCCGAGGGGAGAAGGAGCAACCGTCTGATGCCCGACAAGCCGAACATCCTCGTGATCTGGGGCGACGACATCGGGATCACGAATCTCAGCTGCTACAGCGACGGGCTGATGGGCTACCGCACCCCCAACATCGACCGGATCGCGAACGAGGGGATGCGGTTCACCGACTCGTACGGCGAGCAGAGCTGCACGGCGGGGCGGTCCTCGTTCATCACGGGGCAGAGCGCCTTCCGCACGGGCCTCAGCAAGGTCGGCGTACCGGGCGCGACGACCGGCCTGAGCGCAGAGGACCCGACGATCGCGGAGCTGCTGAAACCGCTCGGCTATGCGACCGCGCAGTTCGGCAAGAACCATCTTGGTGACCGCAACGAGTTCCTGCCGACGGTGCACGGGTTCGACGAGTTCTTCGGCAACCTCTACCACCTGAACGCGGAGGAGGAGCCGGAGCTGCCGAACTATCCGCCGGCCGAGGACTTCCCGAACTTCCGCGAGCGCTTCGGGCCGCGAGGCGTCCTGCGGTGCAGGGCGGCGAAGAAGGACGACCCGAAGGAGCACGAGCGCTGGGGTCGTGTCGGCAGGCAGAAGATCGAGGACACGGGGCCGCTGACGCGGAAGCGGATGGAGACGTGCGACGACGAGTTCGTCGATGCCGCCTGCGACTACATGCGCCGGCAGAACAACCGGCGCAAGCCCTTCTTCTGCTGGGTCAACACGACGCACATGCACTTCCGAACGCACACCAAGCGGCGAAGCCAGGGCCAGGCGGGCCGGTGGCAGTCCCCCTACCACGACACGATGATCGACCACGACAGGCACGTCGGGCTGCTGCTCGACACGCTCGACGAGCTCGGCATCGCAGAGAACACGATCGTCGTCTACTCGACGGACAACGGACCACACATGAACACGTGGCCGGACGGCGGGATGACTCCCTTCCGCAGCGAGAAGAACACCAACTGGGAAGGCGCATTCCGGGTGCCGGAGCTGATCCGGTGGCCCGGGAAGATCCCGGCAGGCGTCGTGTCGAACGAGATCGTCCAGCACCACGACTGGCTGCCGACCTTCGTCGCAGCGGCCGGCGAGCCCGACATCGTCGAGAAGCTGAAGTCCGGTCACACGGCCGGCGACACGACCTACAAGGTGCACATCGACGGCTTCAACCTGCTGCCGTACCTGACGGGCGAGGAGGACAGGAGCCCGCGGCAGGGGATGGTCTATTTCTCGGACGACGGCGACGTGCTGGCGCTGCGCTTCGACAACTGGAAGATCGTCTTCATGGAGCAGCGCGCGCAGGGCACGTTGCGCCTCTGGGCGGAGCCGTTCGTCGCTCTGCGCGTCCCGAAGCTCTTCAACCTGCGGACGGACCCGTTCGAACGAGCCGACGTCACGTCGAACACCTACTACGACTGGGTCGTCGACAACGTCTACATCATCCTCGCGGCGACGGCCCTGATCCAGCAGTTCCTGGCGACGTTCGAGGAGTTCCCGCCCCGACAGAAGGCGGCGAGCTTCACCATCGACCAGGCGGTGGAGAAGCTGGAGGCGGCACTCACCGCGGGACAGTGACCTCGACGGTCAGTCCGCGAAGACCCGCACCCAGTCGTTCTTCACGCTGACCACCGTCCAGCGTTCCTTCGCGGCCTGCTCGAGCGACGTCTCGGCGCCGGCCGTGTAGTCGAACTCGCGGTCCGCATCGTCGTGGAGGACGAGCAGCCGCAGCGCCGGCCTGGCCTTGCCGCCGGCGTAGCGGAGCATCGGCACGTCGCCGTTCGAGTTGCCGGCAGCGAGGATCGGGCGGCGGCCGATGCGGCTCCAGATGCGCACGGGCTTGACCGGGCCGTCGTCGAAGACGTCCATCTCGGCGGCGTACGTGACCGTGCCGCCGTGCTCGTCCTCGAGGTAGCGCAGCGCGTTCGAGCTGCCGATCACGTGCTCGGCGGGGATGCCGTAGATCTCCTCCGTCACCGGGCGCATGAAGTCGCGGTCGCCGCCGGAGGCGATGTAGTTGGTGAACCCGTTCGCCTCCAGGTAGCGGAGCAGCTCGATCATCGGCAGGTAGCCGCAGGCGTGGAACGTACGCCCGAGGGTCGGGTGCTTCTCCTTGCGCAGGAAGGCATCCGCGGCAGCGCCGTACTCCTCGACGTCCATGCCCGCGAACGCCTGCAGGATCCCGGCGATCAGCACCTTCACGTCGGCGTCGTCGCCGTGGTAGTGCTTGGTGATCACGTCGCCGAGCCACTGGTAGTCGCGCTCGTGCGCCGCCCGCCACGGCTGCTTCTCGCGCAGCGACCCGTCGGCCTCGGCCATCTCGGCCAGGCGGGCGAGGATGAACCCGAGCTCGATCGGCATCGGCTTCTCGCACCAGAGCGTGCCGTCGTTGTCGAACGTGGCGACCCGCTCGGCGGCCGGGACGAAGTCGGGCCCGCCCTCCGTCGTCACGCGCTCGACGAAGTCGACGATGGCCGCCTTCGTCTCCCCGTCGTTCCAGCTCGCCAGCTCCATCGCCTTCGGCCCAACGTTATCGCCCCGAGCCGTGGGCCAGGGATCGGAGATTTCCTCCCCTCGGCGGTCGGCGTGGCGATCAGCCCGCTGCCGATCGTGGCCGTCGTCCTGATGCTGGTCACGCCGCGTGGCCGAGTGAACGGGCCTGGCTCGTACGTCGTCTTCGTCGCGATCGCGACGATCGGCGTCGCCGCGCCGGTCGTCATCGCCTTCGCGCTCGGCGACCGCTCGCGGAAGGTCCTCGACGACCTCAAGGCCTGGCTGGCGCACAACAACGCCGTGATCATGGCCGTGCTGCTGCTGATCATCGGCGTGAAGCTGATCGGCAAGGCGATCTCCGGGTTCTCGACGTAGCCTGTTTGAGCCTCCGGCTCCCGGTCAATACCGCACCGTTCGTACCTGCGCTCTCCTCGCGACGTTGCTCCTGCTCGCCGGTTGCGGGTCGGGAGCCGGCCACGACCTGGCGGTCGGCGTGGTGGACGACGCCGCCCGCTCCGGCCCGCCCGCGCCCTTCCTCGCCGACCTGACCCGCTCCGGCTTCGACGCGCTCGCCGTCTCCAGCATCTGGGATCCGGGCGAAACCGCACCCGACACCCGGGAGACGGCGACGCTCCGCAGGCTCGCCTCGGCCGCGGATGCCGCAGGCGTCCGCCTGTTCGTGATCGTGTACCACCCGGGCTCCGCGACCACACCGCTCACCACGGAGGCGCGATCGCAGTTCGCCGCCTACGCGGCCGCGGTCGTCACGCGAGCGCCGACCGTGCACGACCTGATCGTCGGCAACGAGCCGAACCTGAACCGCTTCTGGCTCCCCCAGTTCGGGCCCGGAGGCGAGAACGTCTCGGCCGCGGCCTACCTGCGGCTGCTGGCCGCGACCCACGACGCCGTGAAGGCCACGGCTGACGACGTCCGAGTCTGGGGCGGCGCCACCGCGCCGCGCGGCGCCGACCGGCCGGGGGCGGGCCGGGAGACCACGTCCCCGACGACGTTCATCCGTGCGCTCGGGGCGGCCTACCGGCGGAGCGGGCGCGACAGGCCGGTGATGGACGGGTTCGTCCACCACCCCTACCCGGAGTCGTCCGCCGTGCCGATCGACCTCCCCCACCCGCGCGTCAGGTCGATCGGCGTGGCCGACTACGACAAGCTCGTCCGTCTCCTCGGAGACGCGTTCGACGGCACGGCGCAGAAGGGGAGCGACCTGCCGATCCTCTACGGCGAGATCGGCGTCGAGACGACGATCCCGGCGGCCAAGCAGGCCCTCTACACCGACCGCGAGATCGCGCGGACGATCTCCGAGCGCGCCCAGTCAGCGGCCTACCGCCGGGTGCTCGAGCTCGCGAGCTGCCAACCGAACGTCGCCGGCGTCCTCTTCTTCCACCTCCTCGACGAGCCGTCGCTGGTCGGCTGGCAGTCCGGCGTTCGCTACGTGGACGGCTCGCCGAAGACGAGCCTCGCGGCTGTGCACGCAGCGGCCGGGGACGCCGCTGCCGGCCGGCTCGACGTGCACTGCGGCTCGTGATCGCCGTCGTTCAGGCGGGTTCGATCGAAGGGAACGTCCAGGTACCGTCGAGGATCTCGGGCCTGGGCCGGTACAGCCGCACCGTGAAGTTCCAGCCCTCCACGATCGGAAGCAGGTTAGGACGGTCGTCGTCACCACCGAAGTGGACCGTGACCGACCCGTCCTGGTCCCGCACGGCCGTGAGGTTGTTGACGCTGTAGGCGCCGCGGTCGTTCGGCTCGAAGTAGCCGTCCGCGTTGTAGACGGAGACCGACCAGAAGCCGTCTACCGGGACGTCCCGCACGGTCAGCTTGTACTCGCCGACGGGTTTGCCGGGTTCGATGCCGACGTACGTCGCCTCCCGGTCGGGCAGACCGCCCCAGCCGGCAGCGGTCCCGAGCAGGTGACGGACCGGGTCGATATCGCCCTTCGCCCCGAACGCGTGGGCGAAGCCGCCCATGCCTTTGGCGAGCTCGAGCAGCGCCTGGCGCGTGGCGTCGAAGCTGACGGTGTCGAAGTCCGGCAGCTCGAAGGGCCTGGAGGAGCCCGCATCGACCGCGAAACCCTCCTGAAGCGCGTTGACCGCGGCGACGTCGTCTGCATCGCCCGGATCGACGAGAACACGCACGGCGACCGTGACCCAGGGCGTGTCGAACTCCTCGACCGTTAGAGAGTGCACGCCGGGCTCGTGGAAGACCCGGTTTACATAGTGGTCCTCGTTCACCACCATCACCGAGACGTAGCGGTCACCGGCGTCGGGGATGGTCACGGTCGCGCCGTCCGAGACATCCACGACCGCGGCGCTGTACAGCGTGTCGCGGTTCATGCGGATCACCGGCTGGTGGTCGATCGGCGTGGGCTCGCGGTTGTGCTTCAGCCGGTTGACACCGCCCGCGTCCGTCTGGAAGGAGGCGAACATGCGGTCGGTCTCGGCGCGGGCGAAGTTGTCGACGTTGACGTGGATCGGCACGCCCGCAGCCTAGCCGCCTCCGGGGTGAGCTCTTCGCCTTCGCCGGGGGCCAGACGCCCTCGAGGTCGTCTTCCGGAGAGGACGGGGATGCGCCTCCGAGGCCGCTGTTAGCCTCGGCGGCCTGTGGAGGAAACGATCCAGGATGGCGAGCCGCCGGGCGCGGCGCTCGACTCATCGGTTGCCCGGAGGAAGAGCTGGCTGAAAGCCCAGCTCGACGGCAAGCAGGCGATCCACGGGATCTACGTGGAGCTGGTGGTGCTCGCGGTGATCATCGCGCTCGAGGGCAAGCGGACGTCCGACTCCGACGTGCTCCTCTCGCTCTTCGGCGCGATCGTCGCGATCGCCCTCGCGGAGCTCTACGCGTACTACGTCGGCACGATGATCGCCAGCGGTCGGAAGCCGTCGCGACGCGAGTTCCTCGCCGCCGTCGGCGACACCGCAGGCAGCCTCCTCGCGATCGCGCCGCCGGTTCTCCTCGTCGTCCTCGGCGTCGCCGGCGTCCTCAGGCTGGAAACCGGCTTCACCGCGGCCACCTGGGTGGGCGTGGGCGTGATCGGCGGGTACGCGTTGATCGCCCACCGGCGTACGGGACTCTCGACGAGGCGGAGCATCCCGCCCGCCGTCTTCGTCGCGTTGATCGGCCTCGGGCTGGTGCTGCTCAAGCAGTACTTCCACTGAGCTGCCGTCGGCGGCTCAGGTCACGCCGAGAAAGTCGACCACGAGGGCGTTGACCTCGTCGGGACGCTCGAGGCTCGGCAGGTGCGACGCGCCGGCGACGGTGACGAGCCGGGCGCCGTCGATCGACCCGGCGACGTGGGCGGCAATCGCCTGCATGTCGGCCACGTCATGGTCGCCGACGAGCACCAGTGTCGGGCAACGGACTTCGCCCAGGCGGCCGCCGAGCGGAGGGTCGAGGACGTCTTCCTCGTCGGCGCCCGCCTCCCAGGCGCCCTCCTGCAGCTCGTACGAGCGAAGCACCATCGCGGTGACGGCCGCGCGCATGTCCGCGTCGACGTCTGCAGGCGAACGGTTCGGCCCGTCGACCCACAGCCGGACGCTCTCCTCGGCCGCCTTCTCCAGGTCGCCGGCCTCGTAGGCCGCCTCTTCCGCGGCCCAGCCCGCGCGTGTCGCCTCGGCCCACTCCCAACCGGGGAACCCCGGCGCGATCAGCACGAGCCGCTCCACGAGATCGGGCCGGTGAACCGCCAGCTCGAGCGCAACGCGTCCGCCCAGCGAGCATCCGACCACGGCAGCCGGGCCGTCGAGTGCAGCCTCGGCATCCCGGACGTACGAGAACGGCGCCGGCTCCAGCCGGTGCTCGCCGAACCCGCGCAGATCCGGCGCGACCACGCGATGGCCGGCTCCTTCCAGCACCTCGATCTGCGGCTGCCACATGCGGCTGTCCGCGATCCCGGCATGCAGTAACAGGACGGTGCTCACCCTCGTCGGGAGCCTATCCCGCCCTGCGTGTGAGCGGACCTCCTCCGTCTCGGGGGCCGGACTCCGGAACAGCGCGGCCTTCTCGTCACGTGGTTCGGTCCGCGTACTGCGGGCGCCCGTTGGGCCGGTAGACCTGGATCGTCACGCCCTTCGAGTCGGTTCGCGAGTCGACCAGGTCGAGCGCAATGTCCGGGCCGGCGTCGGGGAACAGCCGCGTGCCCTGGCCGAGGACCACGGGAACGACGAGCAGGGTGATCTCGTCGACGAGGCCGTTCTCGAGGAGCCATCGGATCAGGGTGCCGCTGCCGTGCACCTGCAGCTCACCCTCGGGCCCGGCTTTCAGCTCGCGGATGGCAGCTGCGAGGTCACCGGAGAGGAGGGTCGTGTCCGCCCATTGCGGGTCGCTGAGCGTGGTCGACGCGAGGTACTTGGGCTTCGTGTTCAGGGCAGCTGCGATCGGGTTGTTGCCCGGATCTTCCGCCGCGGCGCGAGCCCGCTCCTCTGCGCCCCAGTAGCCGGCGAAGAGCTCGTAGGTGCGCCGGCCGAACAGGAACGCGTCGGCGCGTTGGTAGGTCTGGTTGATCGACGTCATGGTCTCGTCGTCGCCCGCCCCCAGGGCCCAGCCGCCGCGCTCGAATCCGTTCCTGCGGTCCTCATCCGACGCGCCGCCGTTTCCCTGCATCACTCCATCGACGGTGACCTGCGTCATGGTCGTCAGTTTCATGCGTTCGTCCTTTCTCGTGGTGGCCTTCGTCGTTATGACCGCGCCGAGGGCGGATCTCATCGGTCGAGCGTTGTTCCGTGCTGCGAGCTCGCGGTTCCTTCTTCCCGAAAGACAGTGAGAACGTCACAGCGGGACGGTTCGATTCCCGGTTTCTTCGGCAAGCGATCGATACCAGCTACATGCCGATTTGCAGGGGCTTCCGTTGCCAGCGTGACAACGGCTGATTGGAAGCGCGGGATCGAGGTGGGTTTCACCCACCTCGGCCCAGCACATCGCCGGCGGCAACGACGACTCCTTCGAATGCCTCCCCTTGTACCTCGGCTGAAGATGTGAGTGTGGAGGCGGCCGGAGTACCGCCCCCACCAGGCTCACGGGCCGGTGCGAAGGGGGCAGATCCGCAGATTGGCGACTGGAGATCGCCGCAGCTCCGCCCTCGACAACCCTCTCACGCGACGATCCCGCGCGTGCCGCTTGCAGCGAGGCACACGGTCATTCCCGTGCGGTCGAGCCTGCTCTCAGCTGGGCTTCGAGCGGCTGGGCTCGTCCTCCAGGCCGTGCCACTCGTGTGCGCATTTTCTCGAGCAGAACGGGTCGCTGCTCCGGAGAGCCATCTCGGGGCGCTCGCCGCCACAGCACACACAGCGTCCATCCCGCCGCTCGGGAGGATTCGCTTTCAACGTCGGCTCCAGCGCCATCCGTCACGAGCCTACAGTGAGCGACCACGGTCACGGGGCGACCGGGACGTGAGTCCGTCCTTCTTACCTCCACTCGTAACGGCCCGTCCTGCTCCCCGGCCGGCTTCGCGCATCCGACGAGCATCGTGAGAGGATGGCTCCGTGCCCCGGCTTCGCACACTCGCGATCGTCGCCGCGATCATCGTCCTGACGGACGTGACCCACGACGGCCAGACGCTCAGGATCTCCATCGGCCTGCCCGGACGACGACGGCTACTTCAGTTCACTCTCCCGAACCTCTGAGGGAACTCCTGAGCAGCAGTCGCACCGCGCCTACGCGCGCGGCGCGTACTCGACGCTGCCGAACGGCCAGTCGGACGCGAGCCAGTCGCTGACCGCTTGCCAGAGGGGGAGGTCCAGCCCCGCGCGGCTCGCCCGTACCCAGGACAGCGCACGGGCGTCGTCGTCGCTGTCGCGCGACGGGTAGATGTAGACGCACCCGATCACTTCGCGCGTCGCCGGATCGAGCACCGTGTACGTGAACCCCTTCCGGTTGCGGAACTCGTCCGCATGGCGCTGCAGGTCCGCCTGGTTCTCGTCCAGCGTCATCTCTCGCGGCCAGCGGCTGTCGCCCCATCCGGGCGTCGCGGCGATGTGGTCCATCGACGACGTCCAGGCGTCGTAGTCCTGCTCGTTGTGTTCGGGTCCCAGCGGCTCGAGGACGAACTGCGGCGTCTCGAGCCGGCGAGGTACGTCGAAGTCGCGCGGGACGAACTCGTCCATCGACCGATCGTAGCCCGCCGCCGGGTGCCCGAGCCCGGGACTCCAGGTACACCAGGCTGTGCTGGCTACTAGGCTGAGTTGGTGGTGGGGTCGGGGTACACGATCGAGGCTCTCGACAAGTCGAGCTGGGACGCGTTCGCCAGGCTGGTCGAGGCGAACAACGGCGTCTTCGGAGGTTGTTGGTGCATGGGCTTTCACCCGGATGACAGCCGCGAGCCGGCGTTGAACCGGAAACGCAAGCTCGCACGAGTGCGGGCAGGCAGGGCGCACGCGGCCCTCGTGTTCGACGGCGACGACTGTGTCGGTTGGTGCCAGTTCGGCGCGCCGGACGAGGTGCCGAAGATCAAGAACCGGGCTGCCTATGAGAAGAGCCTCTCGACGTTGCCGGACTGGCGGATCGCCTGCAACTTCGTCGGCAAGGGGCACCGGCGCCAGGGCGTCGCCACGGCGGCACTCGCAGGGGCGCTCGATCTGATCGCACTTCTCGGCGGCGGCAAGGTCGAGGGCTATCCCGAAGCCGCGGGCTCGGTTCCTGCCGGCTTCCTCTTCAACGGCGCCCTGTCGACCTACGAGAAGCTGGGATTCGTGCGCGACCGCAAGATCGGAAAGCACCGCTGGGTCGTCACAAAGGTCGTCGAGCCAACCTCGTAGGCGATCGCGCGGCGCTCAGGGGTCATTCCGGGACTGTCCGATGATGAGCTATGCCTTACGGGGGGTATGGGGTCGCCACGGCTCGTGCTCGTGCGCGAGCCAGACCAGCTCGGGGTCGAGCGCGCGCACCCGCAGCTGGCCTTCGGTGTGCGGCTCGTCGAGCTCGCCGAACCAGACCGCCACGTCGCCGCCGACGATGACCGGACGCCCGCCAGTCTCGACGACGACCACCTGCATGCCGCGTGTGTGGCCCGGCGCCGGGACGAGCCGGAGCCCGGGAAGCAGCTCGAGCTCGCCGTCGACGGGCACGTACCGCACGCCGGGCGCCTCGACCCACTCGCGAATGGTGTAGTCGTCCTCGCTGCGCGCGTCGTCGAGCTCCCGACGCTGGACGTAGATCGGCCTGCCGGCGAAGAGGTGGTTGCCGCCGCAGTGGTCGAAGTGCAGGTGCGTGTTGACGACGATGTCGATGCCGGCGAGGTCGAAGTCCTGCTCACTCAGCGGACGGAGGCGGGGATCGAGGTCGGCAACCGCCGGGTGCAGCTCCGTCATGCCGGTGTCGACCAGCACGCGCGCATCGGGATGGTCGATGACGTGCACGTAGACCGGCATCCGCTCGCCCTCGGCGAGCAGGTCGGCAACGCGGACCGGTGTGACGGTGATCGAGGCGGGGGCGTTCATCGTGTACCGACCGCCGCGGTCGTGGTCGATATGTGAGTCAGATGACCTCCTTTACCGGTGCCTGGCTGACGCGCTGAGCGAACCCGAACGAACGCTGATCCTCGCCATTCTTGCCACGGCGCCTCTGGCCGCGGATCGCCCCGACAGCAATCAGGTCATACGGCACTCGCGCCGGGCTCACGGGAGCTCCTCTCGTGCTTTTATCAGTCCTGATGAAGTCCGTCCCGGAGCTGTTCGGTCTCGAGGGCCGAATCGCCGTGGTCACCGGCGCCTCGGGCGTTCTCGGCGGCGCGATTGCGCGTGGCCTCGCTTCGGCTGGGGCCCAGGTGGGCCTGCTCGCCCGAAGGCGCGCACGCCTCGACGCACTCGCAGAGGAGCTCGGCGGATCTGCATTCGTTCTCGAAGCGGATGTGCTCGATTTGGCCCAGCTCGAGCGCGCGCGCGAGACGGCGCTCGACCGCTGCGAGCAGATCGACGTGCTTGTCAACGCGGCGGGCGGCAACGTCCCCGCGGCAACGGTCGGCGAGCAGTCGTTCTTCGAGCTGCCGTCGTCGGCGCTCGACGAGGTCGTGAAGCTGAACTTCAATGGGACGGTTCTGCCATGCCAGGTCTTCGGCGCCGGAATGGTCGACGGGGCGATCGTGAACATCTCGTCGCTGGCGGCGCACCGCGCCCTCACGCGCGTGGTCGGTTACGGAGCCGCGAAGGCCGCGGTCGAGAACCTGACCCGATGGCTGGCGGCCGAACTGGCGCCCCAAGGCGTGCGCGTGAACGCCGTCGCGCCGGGCTTCTTCGTCGGCGATCAGAATCGCGCACTCCTGCTCGACGAGTCCGGAAGCCTGACGCCGCGCGGCGAGCGGATCATCGCGGCGACGCCGGCAGGCCGCTTCGGCGAGCCTCACGAGCTCGCCGGAACAGTGATCTGGCTGTGCAGCCCAGCCGCGTCGTTCGTCAGCGGTGTCGTCGTGCCGGTCGACGGCGGCTTCGACGCCTTCAGCGGCGTCTAGACGATCCGGTACGCGCGGCGAACGAGCCCGTAGGCGAGCTCGCGCGCGAGGCGGCGGGCATCTTCCTCTTCGAGGAAGCCGGCGTCGACTTTGCGCGCGAGCCACCCACACGTGCGCCGGCGCCAGAGATCGTGCCGCGCGGGGAGAGCTGTCAGCGCGCGCGCATCGTCGACGAAGCCCGCGAGGTTGTACACGCCGGCCGTCTCGATGACGCGATCGAGGAAGCGGTCGATGCCGAGCGGGCTGTCGTGGAACCACCATGGGGAGCCGAGCAAGACCGCCGGGTAGTGGCCTGCGAGCGGTGCGAGCTCGCGGCTGTACGTACTCTCGTCGAGCGTGAACAGAATGAGCCTGAAGCGCGGATCGTTGCCGCAGGCCTCGAGCAACGGTCGTAGGCCACGGGTCCAGTCGGCCGCGACCGGGATGTCGCCCCCGATGTCGCGCCCGAATGTCTCGGCGAGGAGCCGATTGTGATCGCGAAGGCTCCCGACGTGTAGCTGCATCACGAGCCCGTCCTCGCAGCTCATCCGCGCGAACTCGTTCAGCATGTGCGCCTCGAAGCGTCGCGCCTCTATCTCGGAGGCGCCGCCCTCGCGCGCCGATGCGAAGAACGCCGACGCCTCTCGAAGGCTCAATCGAGTCGTATCGGCGCTCGTCGCCGCGTGATCGGTCGCCGTCGCGCCGAGCGCCTTGAACGCCGCGCGACGTTCCGCGAGCGCCTCGAGGAAGGCAGGGTAGTCGACGATCTCCCGGCCGACGGCCACCTCGAGCTCGGCCAGCTCGTCGCGCCAGCCGGGCGCGTCGAGCGCCACGACCGCGTCGGGGCGAAACGTCGGCCTGACGCGGAAACCCTCGAGCGCACCATGCTCGGCGAGCGATGAGCCGGCGGCGTCGGTCGTCGAGAGACACTCGACACGGAAGCGGTCCAGCAAGGCGCGCGGCGCGAACGCGGGCGACACCAGCTGCTCCGCGACGCGCGTGTAGATCGTCTCGGCGGAGCCCGGCTCGAGGCGCTCCTCGATACCGAACACCGTGACGAGGGTCTCCCGCAGCCAGAGCCCGGTCGGCGTGAGCGCGAACAGGTGAACGTGGTCTGCGAGCGCCTGCCACACGGCTCGGTCGTCGACCGCGTCGCCGCCGAGGCCTGCGCGCTCGAGCGGCACTCCCTGTGAGTAGAGCATCCGCACCACGTAGTGGTCGGCCGTGACGAACAGACGTCCGGGCGGGTCGAGCCGCGCCGCAGGGTCTGCGAAGAGCCGCACGTCGATGTGCCCGTGCGGGCTGACGATCGGAAGGTCCGCGACGCCGCGGTAGAGGTCGAGACCGAGCTCGGACGCCTCGATATACCGATCGGCCCTCAGACCCGCCACAGACCGAGCCCGGGATCGGAAATGTCGACGGGCAGCTCGAGCGCCTCCTCGAGCGGCAAGTAGCGAAACCCGACGCCCTCGATATCCGCGCGCGAGAGCTCGGGGCCGGTCGCATAGGTGACGACGAACCGCCCCTCCGTCGAGCCGTGAATCAGGTGCGCGACCGCCGCGAGGTTGGCCGCCAGCTCGGGATCGGACGCCATCGCCTCCAGCGCCGCCTCGCGCCCGTGATATCCGTAGCGCCGGATCAGCACGTCGACGAGCGGGTCCTCGCCGAAGCGCGAGACACCGGGAGCGACGACGATCAGCTCGCCTCCGTCGGCCATTGCGAGCCGCGTGCGATAGATCGCCTTGTTCCCGAGCCACGTCGAGCGGTACTCCGCGGGGTCGAGACGGACGACGCACCGATCGAACGGCACGTCGCGCCTCTCGATGTTCACGTCGGCCGATAACGCGGCCGCTTCGCGGAATGCATCGCCGCCGGACGAGCGTGTGCCTCCTTCACCCGCGAAGATGCCCCGCAGGGCGGGGCCGCCACGCAGTGCTTCGACAACCGTGAGCACGAAAAGGACGCGGCATCGTTGCTCCAGGAAGCGGTCGAAGCCGCAGTCGAGCAGTTGACGGACGGGCGCGTCGAGGCGCCCCATCGTCTGCTCGATCCCACAGACGGCGCTGATGAAGTGGCTGCGCTGAATCGTCTCCGGGCCGCCCAGCCCGATCGAGACATGTTTCGTGTAGCCGCCGAACCCGGCCACCTCGTGTGGCACCACTTGACCGACAGAGACGACGAGGTCGTAGGAGTCGTCGACGAGCGCCCGGTTGACGGCGAACGGAAGGGCGAGCCCGAGTGGCCGGCCGACGATCTCGTCGACCTGCTCTGCGGGGAGCTCGCCGATCGTCGTCACGTCTTCGCGCCAGCGATGGTGGAGCAAGCGCGCGGGGTCGATCGCGTCGCCGAACATGAGCAGGGACTCGGCGGGGCCGAGCGGCCGGTGCGTGCCGAGCGCAGGCATGACGTCGACGCACTCGAGCTCGCCCTCGAGCAGCCCCAGGAGTTGGGCGACGATCTCCCCCGCACGCGAATGCAAGCGCGTCTGGTCGGGCGGCACAAGCAGCACACGGCGCGCCCCCGTGCGCGCGACTACTCCCGCGAGGTCGCGCACAGGCGCCTCGAGCTGCAACCCGGAGATCTCGGCGACCGAGCCCCCGACGGCGAGGATCGGCTCCCCAGTCGTCATCCGCACGATTCCAAGATACGGGGCGACCCGACCGAGGCCTCAGACGAGACGCTTCTCGCGGCCCACATACGCCGACGCGGCCGACATGGCGACCGCGTCCGCTTCGATCCGCCTCAGAGGCGCGGCCGAAGGCCGCTTGCCCCGAGCAGGAGTGCGCCGGGACGTCGGCTGCGAAGTGTGGTCCGGCGAGCACGAACCGGTGGGCGAGGTGTTTCGACCTTCTGGCCGAGCTTGCCGAGACCTACCGCGTCCGCGACGTCACGACCACCCCGACCTCAACCGGTACGTCCACGCCTCCGTCAGCCTGAAGACGAGGCGCGGCTGGCACAGCGGCCGACCATCCGGAGGCGAGACCGTAGACGGCGCAGTCGCTCTAGCGATGTGCCTCGACCGAGTCGAGAACCGGCCCGCCCCGTCGCCCTCCTCGGCTGGCTGTAGCTTCGGCAGGCTGTACGGCCGGTAGCCCTCGTCCACGACGCGCGGATAACCCCACTTCGCCCGAGGCTCGACCTCCGCCTCGACACCCTCGAAGCTCGCCGCGAACGCCTCCAAGACCTCCGCAGCCGACCCTCGCGCACCAGCATCTCCGCGTGATCCTCAGCCGCGAACCGGAACGTGACCTCCATCTCAACCTCGTACCTGGGCACGCCGCGAGCCTAGCCCGGAACGGCTGGTGCGGTGGTGAGGGCGGCGCTCCGGCCGCCCCCACACACACGTGTTCAGCAGAGGTATGTAGGAGAGCACTCCGCCGGATCGTCGTTGCCGCGGGCGGTGTTCTTGCCGGCTGGCGGCGTGGTGTAGTTGGTCACGGTGATGCCGAGCCCGGTCAGGTCGGAGGCGTTCGGCAGACCGTTGGCGTCAGCGTGGTTGTTCTTGAGCGAGGCGTCATCTCCGATCACCGTGATGCCGGGGCCGCCGTTCCCAATGGCTGTCGAGGACTGGATCGAGGGCGACCCGCCGTCGACATAGATGCCGTTGCCGCTATTTCCCGAGGCGGTCACGGACTTGATCGATGCCGAGGAGCCCTGGACGGTGACGCCGCCGCCGTTTCCGTCGGCGATCGTCGACTGAATCGATGCCGAGTTGCCGACGACCCTGACGCCCGTACCCCCGGTGTGGCCGTGCGCGGTCACCGACTTGATCGAGGCCAAGTCGCCGATGACGAGGATGCCCTCACCGTTTCCGGAGGCGATCGTCGACTGGATCTTGGCCGCGTTTCCTCGGACGATGATGCCGCGACTCGCGTTCGCCGAGACGACCATGTTCTGGACGGTGAGTTTGTCGGCGATGGTGACGTTGGTGGCGGCATTGATGCACTCATTGAAGTTGCGCAGGACGCCGTTCTTGATCGTGACGCTGTCGAAGCCGCCGCTGTCGTCGATCCCGTAGTCGCCGAGGCCTCGATCGCCCCGGATCGTGAACCCCTTCAGGTCGACGGTGATCCCCGACGCGCCGACGATGACTCCCGACCCGGTGCAGACGAGATCCTGGGTGAGCACCGCGTCTGTGGTCACCGTCTGCCCACAGGTCGTGATCGTCGTTGCCCCTCCACCGTTCGCCTGCGGCGCGACCGTGACGAGCACGAGTGCGACCACCGCTGCCAAGCTGGCCCGCAGTTTCATTTGCCTGCCCCTCTCCCCTAAAAAAGCCACCGAACGGTGGCCGCGCCGCAGAGTACAGGCACGCGACCGCACCCGTGCTGTCCCTACCGACCTCTAAGCACACAACGTGCGCCAACAGCCGACGTGTATGCGCAGTCCAGCGGGGAAGCGGGGTTACACCCCCCGGTCCAGAAACCGTCTCGTCTGCCTCGGCTGGTCCGCCTGTTGCTACGGCCCTGAGGTGATGCACCTCCAACTGCTCGCGTGAGCCGCTCCGTACGCACCGCGACGATGGTGAGTTCTAGCCCCCTCCTGAGAAGCCGCTTGAAAACAGCGCCGATGAAGACGGCCGACCACAAGAGGATGGCGTCCTCACGGCTGTTCAGGCAGTCGGGCGGCGTCGCGTGCGCGACGCCTCGGCTGTTCGCCCCCTCCAAAAAAGAAAGCCGCCATTGGCGGCGGCTTCCGGAGGTGGGCCTAACCGGGTACTTCTCAAACCTTCCGGAGCCCCTGAGGGATCTCCTGGCCCGGCCCTAGAACCTTCTTCAGCGTCTCACGGCTCTTCGGTTCGCGCAATCGGACCCGGGGCCAATACGTCGGCCTCGAGGACGGAGGCGGGCGACTGGCTCCGCCTGCCTCTCGCCGAACTCGAGGAGCAAGCCCCGGCGCGGGCGATACTGGCCTCGTGACCGACGCGTACCCGCGCACGCTTGTCCTAGCGACCGACATCGATGTCCTCCCGTCGGATCGGATCGTCGAGCGCCGCGGCGACCACCTCGTCGTCCGCACACCGAGCAACCCGACGTTCTACTGGGGCAACTTCCTCGTGTTCGACGAGCCGCCCGCGGCCGGCGACGCGGAGCGCTGGGAGGCGTCGTTCGCCGAGGCGTTCGCCGTCGAGCCGCGCGTCCGCCACCGCGCGTTCACGTGGGACACTGGCGACGGCGACCCAGGCGCCGTCCGCGAGGAGTTCGAGCCTCGTGGACACGCGGTCGAGGAGGTCGTCGGGCTCGTAGCGGAGGAGTTGCGCCCGCACGAGCGCCGGAACCGCGACATCGAGATCGCAGCGCTCGACCCGTTCGCCGACGACGACCTCTGGGCAGGCGTTCTCGAGCTACAGATCGGAAACCGGTACGAGATCTACGGGGACGAGGCGTCATACCGCGACTTCAGCCGCAGCCGCCAGACGGGATGGCGAGATCTCTTCCGGCGTGGGCGAGGGACGTGGTACGCGGCTCTGGACGCGGGCGAGGTCGTCGCGAGCTGCGGGATCGTGGTCACCGGTGGCCGCGGGCGCTACCAGGCGGTCGACACCGCGGCCTCGCACCGCCGGCGCGGGATCTGCTCGCGGCTCGTCGTCGAGGCGTCGCGCCATTCGGCCGAGACCTTCGGGGCGGAGCGGTTCGTGATCGTCGCCGACGCCGGCTACCACGCACTTGGGCTGTACGAGTCGCTCGGCTTCGAGCGGCGCGAGCGCTGCTGGCAGACGACGCTTCGGCCACCC
>Ga0070683_100001558_pt1 | contig 17721 bp, 10 predicted proteins | sample KBSC713LmetaG_FD_64662 | JGI IMG/M metagenome (GOLD analysis project Ga0070683, IMG submission 64662) | Corn rhizosphere microbial communities from Kellogg Biological Station, Michigan, USA - KBS C7.1-3L metaG | ecosystem: Host-associated > Plants > Roots > Rhizosphere ... | reverse complement strand
ATGGCAAAAGCGATGCCGCCCAACAGGACTGCAGACCACCACCCGATGTACGAATAGATGAAGGCCCCGGCATTGAAACCGTGCTCCCCGAGCTTGATGAAGATCATCTGGTGCCAGAGGTAGATGTCGTAGGAGATCAAACCGAGCCAGAGCAGCACCGGATTGGCGAGCAGCCGGCGCACCCCTCCGCGCTGCTGGTTGCCGAATACCGCCGGGAGAATTACGCCAAAGGCCACCGCGGTGTAGAGGACGTGCATCTCCATGAATTGGAGCTTGGAGAAGGCCTCGGGGAAGTGGCCCTGGACGCCGATGCCCGCGCTGACCACGAGCAGCGCCGCGAGCGCGAACAGCCAGGAGATCGACGGGAAGCGGTCGAGCGGTCGTAGCAGGCGGGGGAGCTCGGGCCGCTCCTCCCACCACACGCTGAAGAGCGCGATCGCCATGCCCACCGCGAACTGGTCGAGATAAGCCGGCAGGGTCCAGAGCGACCAGGTCGCCTCCATGGGACCGGCTGGCTGCGCGGCGAGGACGATCACCTTGAACGCGATGCTGGCCGCCGCCAGGGCGGCCAGCAACCACAGCTCGCCGCGCAGGCGCGACGCGGGTGTGCGCCAGCGGATCTTCGCGAGCGCCCATGCCCACAGCGGAAGGAAGGCATAGAACGTCATCTCGATGCAGAGCGTCCACGCCTGGCCCAGGCCGCTGTCGAGCGTGCTCGTGCGGTAGATCTGCAAGAAGCCGTAGTGGACGACGAAGCCCTTGAGCGTGAAGACGTAGTGGTACCCGAGCAAGAGCGAAGTGACGGTGAGGGCAACCCAGTAGGCGGGCACGATGCGGAGCACCCGCCGCCATGCATACGGGAGCAACTGCGGCGAGGACTCCTCGCGCAGCGCCGCCCGGGCGAAGGGCCGGTAGAGCAGGAACGCCGAGATGAAGAAGAAGATCGTCACCCCCACGTCGAGGCGCGCGGCGACCTGGCGCAGGAGCGCTATGTGGCTGTTGAGGGCGCCCGAGAAGAACGCGGCGTGCGTGGTCACCACCGCGATTGCGGCGATGGCTCGAAGCGAGTCGAACAGGGGAAAGCGGCCGGCGCGGACGTTCATGCCTGGGCCTCAAGGGTCTCAGATGAGCTTGGGATCGCAAGCGCGAGCCACTCGAGTAGCGCCACGATGGCGACGGCGGCGAGCACCACTATCGAGATCTCCGCCGCCATCCGCAGTCGCGTGATGCCATAGCCGAGAGCGCCCGAGACGGTCACGAGGAGCGGCGTGGACAGCAGGATCCAGAGCGGCGCTCGCCGGCGTCTGAGCAGCACGGCGCCGGCGATCGCGAACGCAAGCAGCGCGTAGTACACCGCTGTTCCGATCTGCTCGGTGCGCACGTCTCGCCCCTCGAACGACTCGTACGCCGCGTTCTGGTTGGGGCGGTAGAAGTCCCAGATCCGCCCCACACGGGCCGCCACCACGACTGGAAGGCGGCCGGCGTTGTCGCGGGCGTAGTCGATCCCCTGCCTTCGCCAGGCCGCGGCCTTGTGCACCTCGTTCCCCTTAACGGGCTTGAGGCATTGGAACCGCCACAGGCCGAGCAGGTCGCCGTGATAGGTGTCCGGGCAGTTGGAGCCGCCGATCAGGGAGCCGCTGTTGGTGGAGATCCACACGGGCTGGTCGAACACGATCCAGGTGCGGATGAGCCAGGGGGAGAGGACGAGGAAGAACGCGACCACCGCCGCGGCCAGCCTGCGCCCTCGCAGCGCGCGGCCGCCCGCGCGCCAGGCCAGCGGCAGCACCAGGAACACGAGCAGGAGGGATGCCTCGGCGCGAACCAGCGCGCTCAGCGCCGTGAGCGCCCCGAGCAGCGCCGCGCTCCGGAGCGACGGACGGTCGTGCAGCCAGTACGCGCTCAGCAAGGTGAGCGCGATCACCAGGCCGTAGAGCGACTCGCTCTCCAGCGTCCCGTCGGTGACGATCAGGATCGGATACACGGCCGCCGCCGCGGCGGCGACGAGTCCCACGCGCTCGCCGGCCACGCGCCGCCCGAGCAAGCCCACGACGAACACCGTGCCCGTGCCCATCACCGCCGACGCCAGCCGCTGCACGGTCTCGCCGGTGCCCCCCAGCCAGGAGACAGCCGAGAGCACAAGGGGATAGAGCGGGGGGTGCTCCGCGGTTGGCTGGACGATGCCCTGAAAGGCATACGTCTGGGGCGAGATGAAGCCGTGCCCGTCCGCCAGGTAGTTGGCGAGGAGGTGGAACGTGAGAGCGTCGCCCTGCACCGGGATGCCGCGCGCGATCAGCAGGATGTACGCGATGCGCGCGCCCAAGCCGACGGCCGCGATCAATCCCAGCACCGTCCAGAACGGTCGCGCCAGCGGCCCGCGCAGAGTGGCGGTCATGGTGCCCTCGTGCCCAGCGGGCTCAGCTCGTGAAGGTGCTCGAGCGCGCGCCGGAACTGCGCGGGGTCCGTGCTCTGGCTGGTCACCGCCAGATACGTCCATGCCGTCCGGCTGTCGGGCTCGCGGCGCACGATCGACTCGAACACGCCGCGTGCCTCGCGGTTCCGCCCGAGCCGGAGAAGAAGGCCGTAGATCGTCAGGTCCGGATCGGTGCTCGGGTTGGCCGCCCGTGCGCCCTTGGCCTGCTCGATCCCGCGCTCAAGCTGGCTGGGAGACGCCTTGCGGTCGAGCAGAGTGTGCTCCGCCGCGAGGGTGGACGAGCGGTCCGAGAGCCATATGCCGGTCAGGACGATCGCGGCCACGGCGATGGCGGCGAGTAGCGCGCGGGAGATCATGCGCTCGTCCCCACCGGCTCGGGCTGGCGGCGCGACTCCGTCGCCGTCATGGCCGCGGCGCGCGGCTCGTCTCCCCACGCGATCAAGGCACCCGCCAGCACGAGGGCGATCAGCGACACGGCCGGCATCTCCCAGTCCCAGTCAAGCCCGGCGTGAACGCCCCAGGCGCAGGCGGCGGCGATCCATCCCGCGGACAGCTCCGGCAGACGGCGGTGCGCCCGCACGGCGCTCGCGCCCACACCCACGAAGAGGGCGACGAGCAGCAGCAGCCCGACGATGCCGAGCTCGGCCGCGGTCTCGAGGTAGAGCGAGTGCACGTCCTTGGCCGGGTCCCTGATCTTGCGCTCGCGGAGCCAGTCCACCTGGAAGCCCGACGAGCCGCGCCCCTTCAGCGGGTGGTGGGCGAACATCTTGAGCGCCACGCCCCAGTAGGCGGTGCGGTTGCTCTCCACGGAGCCGAGCCTGCGATTCGTGGCTCCGAACGCCGGATTGCTCGCGCCGTTGCGCTCGTGCAGCGCGGCCGCAAGCCCGGCGCCGCCCAGGATCACCACGGCGAGCGCCACGTAGATGGGTGCTCGCCGAGGCAGATTCAGGGCTTGGGCAGGCGAGTGCCGGACGAAGCGCAGGTAGCCGAACGCTGCGCCGGCGCAGAGCGCCAGCAGCACGACGAGCATCGCGCCGCCCTCGGCCTCACGTGCGCCGAGGCCGCCGGACAGCGCTCGCACGCCCGGCAGGATTGCGGCCACGATCACCGCCGGCACGGCCGCCGCCAGCACCAGGGCGAGTGCGCGCAGCTGGGTGCGCGTGGGCATGACGAGGATCAGCACCGCCAGCCCGAGAGCGAGAGCCACGATCGCGCCGCGCGAGAAGCTCACGTACACCCCGACCCCGAGCGGGACGCAGCCGGCGCTGGCTCCGATGCGCCAGCCGTCGCTGCGGCTGGGATCGCCCGCGATCCGGGCGCAGAGCACGAAGCCGAGCGCAGCCAGCAGTCCCATCGCGTTCCAGTAGGTGAGCGGCTGCTCGAGCCGTCCGCCGGCGCTCAGGGAGTGGGGGAGGTGAACGATTCCCGGGAGCAGACGGTTGGACAACCCGTAGATGATCACGACCAGCGCGCCGCCCGCGAGCGCCGGGTCCACCGCCCGCGCGGCCGCACGCGGCCGCAGCAATGCGGCGGCGCCGATGAGCACCGCCACGTAGAACAGGAGCCTCTGAAAATCCTCGAACGCCGGCCCGCGCAGCGGGGCCCAGGTCACGGACAGGCCGGTCCAGGCGGCCAGCCCGGCAAGCCCCCCGAGGGCGAGCAGGCCACCTCGCGAGCGGGGCAGCGGGCTTGCCACCGCGACCACCGCGAGGATCACCACCGACCAGGCCACGATGGCGCCGATCAGCCGTGCCTTCTCGAAGTAGCCGCCCTCGAAGAACGCGATCACGGTCGGCCCGGCGAGCAACGCCGCGACGCCGGCCCCTTGCACCTGGCGAGTCACCGACGGGACACTAATGGGGCCGGCAATGGTTAAGCTGAGGCCCGATGGAGGGACCTCGGACTCGCCCCCCCAGGGTGGCGCTGGTACACGACTTTCTGCTTGACGTGCGCGGAGCCGAGCGCGTCTTCTTGGTGATGTGCGACATCTGGCCCGAGGCCGACGTGTTCACCGCCATCTACGACGAGGAGGGCACCGAGGGCCGCTTCGCGCACCGCAATGTGCAGGCCTCGTTCCTCCAGCGGCTGCGACCGAAGTCGAGCAACTTCCGCGCGCTCTTGCCGCTCTACCCGGCGGCGATCGAGTCGCTCGAGCTGTCGAGCTACGACATCGTTGTGTCGAGCTCGAGCGCGTGGGCGCACGCGGTGATCGTCGACGAGCCGACGGTGCACATCTCCTACTGCCACAACCCGTTCCGCTACGCGTGGAACGACCGCGACCAGACGCTTCAGGCATGCCGCACCCCGGTGTCGCGCGCCGCTCTTCGCGCGGTGTTCCGCCGCTGGCGCCAGTGGGACTGGATCGCCGCCCAGCGCGTCACCAGCTACCTGACCAACTCGAAGACCACGCAGGCGCGCATCCGCTCGTACTTCGGACGCGATTCGAAGGTCGTGTACCCGCCCGTGGAGACGAGCCGCTTCGGGCCCGCGGAGGTGGGCGACCACTACCTGATCCTCTCCGAGCTCATGCGGCACAAGCACCTCGAGATGGCCATCCGCGCGTTCAACAAGCTGCGTCGCCCGCTCGTGGTTGTGGGCGACGGGCCCGACTACCGGCGCCTGCGCCGCATCGCTGGCCCCTCGGTGAGCTTCACGGGCCGCGTCAGCGATGCCGACGCCGCGCGACTCCTCGCCACCAGCCGCGCGCTGGTGATGACCGGCGTGGAGGAGTTCGGGATCGTGTCGGTGGAGGCGCAGGCCGCCGGGCGGCCGGTGATCTCGGTTCGCGGCGGCGGCGCGCTCGAGACCGTCGAGGAGGGGGTCACGGGCACCTTCTGGGAGGGCGGCGCCGACGAGCTGGCGGCCGCGGTGGCCGGCTTCGACGACCGCGCCGTGGACCCCGCCGAGTGCGTGGCCAACGCCAAGCGCTTCGACGAGGCCGTGTTCCGCGAGACGCTGCCCCAGGAGGTCCGGCGGGCGCTCGACGGAGCGAAGACCGAGCCGCGCGAGCCGATCCCGCACGTCACGCGGCGTCCGCGCCGCGGGCTGGCGCGGACGTTCTAGCTCGTTTAGCGCGGAACCATCACGTCGTAGAAGCCGTAGCGCTCGAGCAACCGGTAGTGCTGGGCGAGCCAGCGGTCGAGGATGTGCGAACCGCTCGAGCGGCCGCGGCTGTTGGGCTCCGGCCGGCTCGACAGCGGATCGGTCCAGCGCACCACCGCGCGCGGCCTCACGCGAGCGAGCACGGACACGATGCGCCGCTGGGAGCCGGGCCTCGATTCCGTGCTCAGGTCGACGTCCACCGGGTCGCCCCGCTCGGTGAGCACGTAGAGCGTGACGTTGTTGAGCGTGACGAGGTCCGAGCGGCGCGGGGCGACGTAGAGATAGCCGCCGGGCGGCACGAGCCGCCTGACGAGCGGCACCACGCGCTCGAGTGCTTGAGCGTTTGCAGGCGTGTCCTTGACGCCGTCGGCCACCGCCACGTGGACGGTCACGAGATGCGGTGGGCGCACCAGCGCTGACAGGCGGTTGGAGACTCCGTAGAGCGTCAATAGGAGCAGTACGACGAGCGGCAGCGCCGCGATCCGGCGGTCGATGTTGGCGGCGGCTGCCGCGGCAGCGGCCAGCAGCACCACCACCGCGGCCAGCAGAGGAGCCGTGTGGAGGTCGTCGGTTCGCGACAGCATGTACAGCAGGCCGCACGCGCCGAGCACGAGCAGTGCGCCCCAGCGGCGCGGAAGCTCCCAGCGCCCGAGGAGCGACAGCGCCGCCGAGAGCGCGAGCCCGATCACGAGCAGGAGCGGGACGTAGAACACCAGCGCGTCGTGCGCCCGCCCGGGCGGCCAGAGCGGGAAGCCGCCACGGAAGTGCAGCGGGAAGGGGAGCCGCCACGCGCTGCCCTGCTGGGTTGAGTGGACGACTATCGCCTCGTACAGGTCGTGCGGGCCGACCGCGATGGCGAGCGGCGCGTAGATCGCGGCGGTGATCGCCACGGTCGCTCCCAGGTAGAGCGCTAAGCGCCGTCCGCGCGGACCGGGCCGCAGCGCGAGCGCCGTGAGGCACGCCAGAGCCGCGTAGCCGCCGAAGTCGGGCCGCCAGGCGGCGCACGCTGCCGTGAGGACCGCCGCGCCGACGAGCCGCCAGGTGCCGGGTTCCTCTTCACCGGTCACCACCACGAGCGCCCACAGGCCAAACGCGAACGCCTCCGCCGCGGGGTTGGCGCTGGTGGGCTGCGCGAACGCGCATGCGGCCGCCAGCCACGCGAGGAGCGCAAGCTTGGTGCCGGCCAGGCGGCGCGCGAGCACGAACACGGCGAGCGCCGACGCCGCGTCGCTGATCACCCGCAGGATCCGCCAGTCGAGCAGCGAGACGCCGAACAGCTTGAACAGCCCGGCCATCAGGTACGGGTCGCCCGGGCCGTACGCCCAGAGGAAGTCGCGGTGCGGCACCTGACCCTGCATCACGCGCCGCGCGGCCTCGAGCGCGACGCCCTCGTCGAACGGGTCGATCCGTCGCAGGATCGTGAATGCGGAGATCGCCACTCCCGCCGCGAACAGCACCAGGGCGAGTCGCCAGCCGTACGCCAGCGCTGCGGCTCTGGGACGGCGGCGGAGCTGGCCGGAGGTGGGCGAACTGGCCTGCGCCTCGGCTGACACCGTGAGAATATGCCACGCTCTGACACGACTCGCGCCCTCAGCCAGCACGGAGAAAGGCAGCGGGGCGAGTCCCGGTCGCGCCAGGCGCGATTTCCGCATCCCGCTTGGTCTCGCCGTGGCGGCGTTCGTCTTGGCGTTCATCCAGCGCCCGGGTCTCGCCACCTCCGACACGAAGATCGACCTGCACGTCGATCCCGTTCGCTTCCTCGCGGACGTGGCGTCGGCGTGGACGCAGTCGGGCGTGCTCGGCCAGGTGCAGGCGGGCCAGTACAGCGGCTACCTGTGGCCGATGGGCCCGTTCTTCGCGCTCGGGCACGAGCTGGGCTTGGGCGCCTGGGTGGTGCAGAGGATCTGGCTCGGCGCCGTGCTGGCGCTGGCGGCGCTCGGCGTGGTGCGGCTGCTCGATGCGCTGCTCGACCGCCCGCGGGGCATCCCGCACGTGGCGGCCGGCGCTCTCTATCTCGTCAACCCGTTCGTGGTGGTCTACGCCAACCGCACGACGATCACGCTGCTCGGCTACGCCGCGCTGCCGTGGCTCCTCCTCGCGGTGCACCGCGGGCTGCGCGACCCCAGGCGCTGGTGGTGGCCCGCGGCGTTCGCGCTGCTCGTCACGAGCACCGGCGGCGGCGTGAACGCCGCGGTCACCTTCTGGATCCTGGTCGGGCCGCTCCTCCTGTTCCTGTACGAGCCGCTGTTCGAAGGCGTGCCCTGGAGCGCCGCGCGCGCGTTCGCGTTACGGGTGGTGCCGCTGACCCTGCTCGTGTCGCTCTGGTGGGTCGTGCCGCTCGAGCTCCAGACCCGTTACGGCATCGATTTCCTTCAGCTCACCGAGCAGCCAGGCTCGATCTGGCAGACCACGAGTCTCCCGGAGAGCCTGCGGCTGATGGGTTACTGGGTGACGTACGCGGGCGTGGGCTACGGCGACCGGCTCGTGCCGTACTTCGGCGACGCTCCCACGCTGCTCTTCAACCAGGCGGTGGTGGTGTGCGGCCTCCTCGTGCCAGGGCTCGCACTTGCGGGCGTGCCGTGGACGCGAACCCGCCGCTACGTGCCCTTCGTGCTCCTGATGCTGCTCGTGGGCCTGATCGTGATGGTGGTGGGCTTCCCGGAGGGAACTCCCTTCCGGCGCGGGCTCAACTTCACCTACAACCACGTGTCGAGCATCCGCTTCCTGCGCACCACGTACAAGGCGGGCCCGCTCGTGGCGCTGTCGCTGGCGCTGCTCGGCGGGCTGGCGCTCACCGAGCTGCTCGGCAGGGTCCCCCGGATACGCGCCCGTGCGCTCCTCGCGGCGGGCGCGCTCGCGCTCGTTGCGGTCTCCTCGTGGCCGCTCGTGACCGGCCGAGCGCAGGACAAGCATGTGTCGTGGAAGCGCATCCCGGCGGCGTGGACCGCGGCGGCGCACGGGCTGGATCGCGAACTGCCGGCCAACAGCCGCGCGGCGGTGCTGCCCGGGCAGTCGTTCTCGTTCTATCGCTGGGGCGGCACGGTGGACCCGATCCTGCCCGCGCTCACGCGGCGCTCGGTGTCGGTGAGGAACGTGCCGCCGTACGCGGACGCGCACGCCACGGACCTGTTCTGGACGGTCGACAACCTCGTGCAGCAGCAGCGGCTGTTCCCGGGCGAGCTCCGCCCGCTGCTCGCGCTGATGGGGGTGCGCGCGGTGGTCACCGGCACGGACTCCGATCCGATCCGCAGCGGCGCGGCCGATCCGGCTGCGGCAGCTCGCACGCTTGCCGGTCAGGGGCTGGGCCGGCCGTCGCGCTCCTACGGGCCGCTCACACGCTTCCCCGCGGCCGCGGGCGACGTTGGCGCGCCCGTCACGCTCCCGCAGGTGCGTCGCTACGACCTGCCGGCGGGGCGCGGCATCGTGCGAGTCGAGCCGGCGGGTCCGGCCACCGTCGTGGACGGATCGGCGGAAGGGCTGGGCGACATGGCGGCGTTCGGCGCGCTCCCGGCCAGTGGTGCGATCCAGTACGCCGGCGATCTCTCGCCGCAGGCCATTCGCCAGGCCGCCGGCGCGGGCGGACAGGTGGTGGTCACGGACTCCAACCGCCGCCGCGTGCTCGTGGCCTCGCGCACCCGCCAGAACACCGGCGCCACGCTGGCGGCGGGCGAGGGACTCTCGCATGACGCCGCGTTCATCGACCCCTTCTCGGCTCGCGGCACGAACGCGCAGACCGTGGCGGTGCTGCGCGGCGCGGCCTACGTTCGGGCGCCGTTCTCGCCGGGCGTCGCGCAGTTCCCGGAGCACCGCCCGTTCGCGGCCTTCGACGGCGATCCGCGCACGTACTGGGCCTCCGACGCAACCCTCGACAAGCAGCAGGACTGGATCGAGATCGGCTTCGAACGGCCGCGGGACGTCGACCACATCGACGTGCTGCCCCAGCCTGACCCGCGCGCCCAGGTCACCGAGCTGGCGGTCGCAGGCCGCGTCTTCAAGGTGCACCCGGGCTGGAACCGGTTGCCGCTGAGCCTCCGGAACGTTTCGCGCGTCCGCGTCCGGATTGCCGACTTCCGGGCGGAGTCCGAGCCCACGGCCGCGTCCGGCGCCATCGCCGAGATCCGGATCCCGGGTTTGCACGTGCGCGAGCTGCTGAGGCCGCCGCTGCTCGCCGGCCAGGCGCTGACGGGCGCAAACCTGCAGCGCACGCGGCTCACCTATCTGCTCGCGCGCACCACCGGCGACGACCCGTTCCGGCGCAGCGCCGTCGAGCCGCCGCCGCGGACCGGGATCTCCCGTGAGGACGCCGAGGCGTCGCTGGTGCGGACGGCCGGGGACGCCGAGACGGGCATCGACCGGCTGTTGTCGCCGCCGGCCGCCCGCAGCTACGGCCTCGATGCCTGGGTTTCCGTTGCGCCGAGCGCTGCGGACCCGGCGATCGATCGCCTCGCGGGGTGGCGCGGACCCGCGCACTTCAGCTCCTCATCGCGCTTCCAGGGCGTCCCGGGGTGGCGGGCGTCGAGCGCGTTCGACGGGAGTCCGAGCACGGCGTGGGTGGGAAGCCTGGCGGCCGGCAGCCCCGCGTGGATCTCGTGGAGCACGCCCGCCGCGCGCACGCTCACGCGCCTTCGTCTGGTCCCGCCGAGCATCGTGCGCGTGAGCGCGCCCACGCGCGTGAGGCTGCGCTGGCCGGGCGGGGCGACGCCCGTGCTCCGGCTTGGCAGGGACGGCACCGTGAGCCTCCCGAGGCCCGTGAGCGCCCGCACGTTCCGGCTGGACGTGGTGAGCGCCACAGCGCGTCCCGGGCCGGTGCCCGGCGCGGTGGGCATCGCGTCGATCTCCGGACCGGGGGTGCCACACGCGGCGATCCCGCGCACGGGCGCGGTGCGCGGCTCGTGCAGCGACCTGCGCGGCACGGCAGGCACGAGCCAGATCGCCCTGCGCCTCACAGGCGGTGTTTCGCAGCTCGACGCGGGCAGCCCGCTGCGCGCGGCCGGCTGCGGTCCGCTCAACCTGCCGGCCGGCAGCTCAGAGCTGCGGATACCGGGAGGCGTGTTGCGCCCGGACCTGGTTCGGCTCGACTCGCGTGCGCCGGCCGGTCCCACCACACAGGTCGGCGGCGGCACCGTGATCGACGCGGGCCGCACGGGACGCGACAGCCACAAGGACGTCCGGCTCTCGCTCCACGGGCCGGCCTGGCTCGTGCTCGGCGAGGGCTACAACAAGGGCTGGCGCGCCACCTGCGACGGGCACGGCCTCGGAGCGCCTCGAGTGATCGACGGCTACTCCAACGGCTGGCTCGTGGGCGGCACCTGCAGGAGCGCGAGCTTCGTCTTCGCTCCCAACAACACGCTGCGCATCGCCGAGATCGTGTCGCTGGTGGCGGCGCTGGCGCTTCTCCTCCTGCTGATCGCCAGACGGCCGCGCGCGGCCCCGGCGGTCGACCCGCCGCGCGATAACCACTTCGCGGGTGCAGATGCGCCGGCTCCCTGGCCGCTCAGCCACGCGCTGGCCGCGGGCGCGCTGGCGCTGCTGGTGGGCGGTTTCCTGTTCGCCTTGCGCGCCGGTGTGCTGATCGGCCCGGCGGTTGCGCTCATTCTCTGGCGTGGCGTCGGCGCCCGGCGCATGCTGTTGGCCGCCGGCGGCCTGCTGGTGGTCGTGGTGCCGGCGATCTACCTGCTGTTCCCCGCGCACAGCCGGTACGGCTTCGACAACGAGTACGCGACCGAGCACCTCGGCGCCCACTGGGTGGCCGTGGCGGCGGCGGTGCTGCTGATCGTGGCGCTCTGGCGAATGCTCAGCCAGATGCGGCGGGGCGCTTCCGCACGCGGATCACGCAGTTCCACGTGAGCACCTCGCGCACGAGCGGAACGCGCGTGATGAACGCGAGGCGCGGCCAGTAGCGCGGCTCGACACGCTCGATCTCCAGGCCCGGACGCGAGCGCACGAGCCTGAGCGTCGGTCCCACGTGAACCGCCCACAGCCCCGCGCCGTAGGGGTTCTTCCGCGGCGGTCCGTGCCGGCGCACGTACAGGCGCGGGCCGAGACCGGGTCCGAGGTAGTGGTAGGGACTCATGTCATGGCCGCCCCAGGGCGAGTACCAGTTGGTCCAGGAGATGTAGCCCCAGCCGCCCGGCTTGAGGATGCGCTCGATCTCGGCGATCACAGCCGGTGTGTTGGGCGTGTGCTCGAGCAGGTTCGAGCAGAACGCAGCGTCCACGCTTGCGTCCTCGAGCGGCAGGTTGCCGGCGTCGGCGATGAGCGCACCCTCGGGTGGGCTGCCGGCCAGGTCGAGCTCGGCCGGATCGTTGTCCACCGGGATCACGTGCGCACCCGCTGCGCGGAACGCGTCCGTGTAGAAGCCGGGACCGCAGCCGAGATCCACGATCGTCTTGCCCTCGACGGCGCCGTAGCGGCGCTCCAGGTCCTCCACCGCCTCCGCGGCGAGCAGCCGGTAGAAGGGGGCGGGATCGGTCTTCTCGGCGCGCCACAGGCGCCACAGGGTGCGGACGCGGGCGATGCCCTGCGGCCGCTCAGTAACCGCCGCCACGCCCGGTCTCGCCGGCCGGCTCCGGCACCGAGAGCCGCGGCAGCGGCACCTTGCTGCGGTAACCCACCGCCACCACGGCCGCAGCGATCGCGAACTGCACGGCCATCACCACGAGCGCGAAGTTGACGAGGTGCACCGAGATGCCGAGCAGCACGACCACCTCGACCACCGAGCCCGCGGCGAGGATCCACACGAAGCTCGAGCGGTGGAGCGCGAGCAGGTATTGCACCGACAGGTACGCGCACGCGAGCAGCGTCATCGCCAGCCCGAGGATCGGCAGCGCCCGGCCGGCCTGGTGCAGGTTGTCGTAGCCGAACACGGCCTTCAGAAGCGGCGTGCCGACAGCCGCGTAGAACAGCACCATCGGCACGCCCACGAGCGCGATCAGCCCGATCGTGCGCCACAGGATCGGCCGTGCGTCACGCCCGAGCTTGGTACGTCGTGACGCCTCGGGCAAGAGGTAGAAGCCGAGCCCGACCGCCACCCAGATGATCATCTTCGCCGCCACCGACGCCGCGGCGTAGGAACCCGCCAGATCGCCGCCCACCCGGTGCTTGACCACGATCAGGTCGACGTTCTGCAGGAACGCGATCAGCGCCAGGGCCAGCACCGGCGCTCCGGCCCGCATCAGGAGCTCGCGAAGCCCCGGCTCCGGTCCGGCGGCACGGCCGATCGCCGCGCGGGAGATCTCCCTGTGCAGCGGCAGGGCAACGAACACCGCCATGCTCGCCAGCGACAGGGCCGTGCCGAGGAACGCGCCCGTCACGCCCATCCCGACGGCGTACAGCACGAGCCCCCAGAGCAGTCGCGTGGTGGCCTCGCCCGCCACGCTTCCGCCGACCAGCTTGTAGCGCTGGAAGCCTTGCAGCGCACCTCGCTCGACGGACAGGATCAGCCATAGGACTGCGGTTGGCAGCGCCGCCGCGGCCGCCCACGGATCCTTGGGCACGCCGATGATCGCGGCGATGGTGTGGCGCAGCGGAATCGAGATCACGAGCGCGGCCACGAGCCACACGAGCAGACGCGCGACCCAGGTGCGAACGCCGGCGCCCGGCGCGCGCTCGCCCTCGGCCATCTCGGCGCTCACCTCGCGAGCCACCGTGGCCTGGAGCGCGTTGCCCGGCACCTGGAGGATCACGAACGCCGCGATCAGCGCGGCCAGCGAGCCGTAGCCGGACGAGTGCAGTAGCCGTCCGAAGACGACTGTGAAGACCAGGGCGATCATGTTGCTGCCCATCACGGCCGCGCCGAGCCCCGCAGCACGCCCGGTGTCCGAGCCCGCCAGGTCGCGCGCCAGCTTGCGCATCCCGGAGCCGCCCTCCGGCGCAGCCCCGCGCTCGCGATCCAAAGCGTCCAGCGTCCGCTGTGCGGTGCTCTCCCAGGTGAACTGGCGCACCCGCTCGTACGCCGCGTTGCCGAGCCGCTCGCGCAGCTCCGGGTCGCGGATCACGCGGCGCGTCTGCTCAGCAAGCTCCTCGGGGTCGTGGGCGAGCAGACCCGTCACGCCGTCGTCGATCGACTCGGGCAGGCCGCCCACGGCCATCGCCACGCTCGGCGTCCTGCACGCCGCCGCCTCCATCACCGTCAGGCACCAGCCCTCGGCGGAGGAGGCCGTGAGGTTCACCCACGCGCTCTGAAGGAGTCGCAGCTTGGTCTCCTCGTCCACGTGACCGTGCATGCGCACCCGCTCGCTCAGCCCGCGCGCGGCGATCTCCCGCTCGAGCTCCCCGCGGTGATCTCCCTCGCCGGCCAGCTCGAGCACAGCCTCGGGCACGGCCTCGAGCGCGTCGAGCACGTACTCGATCCGCTTGTAGCGCTTGAGCCGGCCGAGGTACAGGAGCGTGGGCTCGGGGGCCCGCACGCCGGGCTCGAACGCCTCAAGTTCGACGCCCATGTGGTTGACCTCGATCTGGTCGCGGCGAATGCCGACTTTCCCCATGTCGCGCGCGCTCGCCTCGGAAATCGTCATGAAACGCGAGCTGCCGTACAGCCACCGTAGCGGGGCTGTCTCCAGCATGAATGCAGCAACGCGCCCCTTCGGGCCCATTTCCTCGACGTAATGGTCCCGATGCACATGGTGGATGAGCGTTACCCGGGGCGTGCGCATCCACAGCGGCGTCAGGAACGTGATGCCGTTGACGACCTCGAACGCCACGTCGGCGTCGGGCACGAGTCCGCGCCGCTGGCGCCATATCGCGCGCGGGAAGACGGTGGAGCGCCCGCCCACGCGGTGGATCTCGAGCCGCTCGGACACACGCTCGAACGCGGGCGCGCCCTCGTAGCCGCAGGCGATCACGGACACGCGGTGGCCCCACGCCACCCAGCGCGATACCTGACCGAAAAGGTGCGTGCCGGTGCCACCCCCTTGGGGATGGGTCCAGTCACGATCTGTGAGAACGAGGATGTGCAAAGTCCTGCGGCAGGGCGAGGGCGCGCGGCTAAACAGGGTATATGGGCCTGAGCGAGGCCGCCAGCGCCCTCGTTATCCTCAATCTCGATGCAGGAGCACGCTCTCGCCGAGCGCCTGATCACCTACGACACCTGCACACTCGAGGGGATCCAGAGCGCGGCCGGCTTCGTCAAAGGCTGGCTGGAGTCAAGGGATGTCGCCGTTTCGGTCGGCAGCCATAACGGGCTGCCCGTGATCGCTGCCACAGTTGGCGCGCACGCGGGGGCCGACGCCCCCACCGTCGTCTTCCACGGCCACCTCGACGTCGTGCCGGGGCGTCCCGAGCAGTTCGTGCCCCGCACCGACGGCGACCGCCTCTTCGGCCGCGGCGCCTACGACATGAAGGGCGGCCTGGCCTCGCTGATGGTGGCCACACGCGACCTGTCGGAGCAGCGCGACGTGCGCGTGCATCTCGTGGTGGTGGCCGACGAGGAGTCGGACGAGATCACGCAGAGGGGTTCCGACTACCTGGTCGAACAGGGGTACACGGGCGACTTCGCGATCACAGGTGAGCCCACGGACCTTCACATCGGCGTGCAGGCAAAGGGCGTGCTCGCCATGCGCATCGAGGTCAGCGGCAAGTCGGCCCACGGCTCGACGCCGTGGCTTGGCGACAACGCGGTCCTCAAGGCGATCGACGTGTTCAGGCAGATCGAGTCGATGCCCTTCTCGCGCGAGTCGTCGGAGTTCTTCGATCGCCCCTCGATCAGCCTCGGCCGGATCATCGGCGGCGACGTGATCAACAAGGTGCCCGACCTCTGCGCCATGGACGTGGACGTGCGCTACCTGCCCGGCCAGGATCCCGAGCGCATCCTCGACGAGGTGCGTGCGATCCCCGGCGTGCAGGTGTCGAAGGTCTTCATCCGCGACCCGGCGATCGTCGAGCGCAGCAACCCCTACGTGCAGCTGCTCGCCTCGGCGGTGGCGGAGGGAACGCCCGCGGATCGCATCTCGGTGGGCCGCGACGGCGCCTCGGACGCCATCAGCTTCATCGAGGCCGGCGTGCCGGCGGTGGAGTTCGGCCCGGAGGGCGCGGGCCACCACGGGCCGGAGGAGTGGGTCTCGATTCCTTCGCTTGCCCGCTACCGCGCGGCTCTGGTGGAGTTCGTACATCTGATCGCACAGCAGAACGTCCCGGCCAAGCACCTGCGCATTGCCTGACCTACCACCAAGAGGCGGCGGACTTTGGAAGCGCATCCTTCTGGGTGCGTTCCTGATCGTGCTCGCGGCGGCGGGCGCGACGTCGGTTGCCGCCTTCCACGAGGTGAAGCAGGTGGTGAACGCGTTCAACGAGTCGCCGGCGCTTCAGCTCGGCCAGACCGACCTGTCGACGGCGGCGCCCGGCAAGCCGCAGACGATCATGCTGATCGGCTCCGACGTGCGGGAGAAGGGCGCGTCCGGCTACGGCGGCGGGCAGCGCTCGGACACGATCATCCTGATCAGGCTCGACCCCTCGAAGAAGGCAACGGCGCTGCTCTCGATCCCGCGCGACCTCAAGGTGAGCATCCCCGGGCACGGCGTCGGCAAGATCAACGAGGCGTACGAGGACGGCGGCGCGAAGCTCACGCTCGAGACCGTCAAGGAGATCACCGGTCTCCGGATCAACCACGTGATCAGCGTGAACTTCCTCGGGTTCGTCGACGCGGTCAACCAGCTCGGCTGCGTCTACATGGACATCGACCACCGCTACTACAACCCGGGCGGCTCCTACGCGGCCATCGACCTGCAGCCCGGGTACCAGCGGCTGTGCGGCCGCGACGCCCTCTCGTTCGTTCGCTACCGCCATACCGACACCGACATCGTGCGCGCCTCCCGCCAGCAGCAGTTCCTCGCGCAGATGAAGCAGCAGGTGTCGCTCGGCACGCTGTTCGGCGAGCGCGACAAGCTGCTCAAGATCTTCGGCAAGTACACGCGCTCGGACATCCACTCGACCTCGGCGGTGCTCAGGCTGCTCAAGCTTGCGATCTCGTCGGCCGGTAATCCGATTCAGCAGATCCCGTTCGACGGCAGCCTCGGCCCGAGCTACGTGTTCGCGAGCGACACGCAGATGCACAAGATGGCGCGCCAGTTCATCGGCGTGGAGAGCATCAAGACGGCCGCCAAGAAGGCCGCAAGCAAGCGCAGCCACCGGAGCAAGCGCAAGCACGGAGTGAACCCGGCCAACTTCGGGCTGATCGACTCGTCCTCGATCGGCCGCCAGGTCGCGCTCCAGACCGTGTCGGCGGGCGCGCGGCTGCCGGTCTTCTACCCGCGCCTGATCGAGAGCGGCGACGTGATCCTCTCGCCGCCGCGCGCGTACGACTTCATCACCAAGGACCACAAGCACCGCCCGGCGTACCGGATCGTGGTCAAGGCGCCGGGACTCGGCCAGTACTGGGGCATCCAGGGCCTGGCCGACTTCAACCCGCCCAACCTCAAGGCCCAGCACGAGACGCGCCACTACAACGGCCGCGGCTACTACATCTATTTCGAGGGCAAGGTCACCCGGACCGTGGCCTGGAAGGTCCACAAGACCTGGTACTGGGTGCAGAACTCGCTGTCGGGCGCGCTCAGCGAGAATCAGATGATCACCATCGCCCGCACGGCACGCTCTTTGTAGGCTCCCGCCTTCGCTATGCCTGATCTAGAGCCGATTGGCGTCATCGGTGTTGGCTGGGTGGGCCTGGTCACGGCCGCCTGCCTCGCTGAGCTGGGACACGAGGTGCACTGCCGGGACATCGTCCAGGCGAAGGTCGATGCCCTCGAGCGGGGCGAGCTGCCGATCTGGGAGCCCGATTTGCCCGAGCTTGTGGAGCGCAACCGGGAGCGGCTGCACTTCACCACCGACATGGGCGAGGTGCTCGACGCGGCCGAGCTGCTCTTCTGCTGCGTGGACACGCCGCCCACGTACTCAGGCGATGCGGACCTCTCGCGCGTGGAGCGCGTGCTCGAGGAGATCGGCAGCTCGGAGGCGCACGCGCTCGTCATGAAGAGCACGGTGCCGGTGGGCACGGGACGCTCGATCCGGCGGCGCTCCCCGAATCTCGGCTACGTGTCCAACCCGGAGTTCCTGAAGGAGGGCTCGGCGGTCCAGGACTTCATGCACCCCGACCGCGTGGTCGTCGGCGCCGACCAGGACTCGGCCGCGTTCGCCGACCGCGTGGCCGCGCTGTACGAGCCGCTCGAGGGGCCGGTGGTGCGCACGGACGTCGC
>Ga0070683_100001557_pt1 | contig 17731 bp, 11 predicted proteins | sample KBSC713LmetaG_FD_64662 | JGI IMG/M metagenome (GOLD analysis project Ga0070683, IMG submission 64662) | Corn rhizosphere microbial communities from Kellogg Biological Station, Michigan, USA - KBS C7.1-3L metaG | ecosystem: Host-associated > Plants > Roots > Rhizosphere ... | reverse complement strand
ACAGCCGCTGATGTACGCGCTTGGCATGGGAGGCCCGGACCGGCCGCTCCCACGCATGCTCAAGGGAATCGGCTGGTCGCTGACGGCGGTTCCATTCTTCTTTCGCGTCGTTCACCCTGCGCGGTTTCTTCGGAACATCCAGCCGCTCCGGCGCACGGCGGCTCGGCGTCTGGCCGCTGACGTCGCTGCCTACTCGGGCGTGGGCTTCGCGGCGATCCGACTTCTCCAACGACGCCGGCGACCCGGGCGCGCCTCGTACGAGACCGTCAGCGAGTTTTCGTCGTGGGCCGATGCGCTCTGGTCTCGAGCTCACGGTGAGTACGCGATGGTGGGCTCTCGCGACGCGGAAACTCTCAACATCCTCTATCCGTCGGGGAGCGACCGGTTCATACGAGTCCGCGTCGGTGACGTTGGGTGGGCTGTGCTGCTCGATACCCAGATGCGCGACCACAAGTACTTCGGCGACCTGCGGGTCGGTACGATCGTCGATTGCTTCGCGAGTCCGCGCGACGCCCACCGCGTCGTGAGTTCGGCGACCGCGGTGCTCGAGCAGCGTGGTGTCGACTTGATTGTGTCGAATCAATCCCACGCCGAATGGGGCGCGGCATTCGCCGCCGGCGGCTATCGCGTCGGGCCGAGCAACTTTCTGTTCGCCGCGTCGAAGAAGCTGGGAGCGTTGCTCGGATCGGTGAACGAGAGCCTCAGTCGGATCCACCTGACGCGCGGCGACGGCGACGGGCCAATCCACCTGTGAAGCTCGTACCCGGCGGTCGCGCGATCGCGATCATGTACCACGACGTCGTGACCGGCGAGCCCGCATCGAGTGGCTTTGCCGGCCCCGGCGCGGACATCTACAAGCTCGAGCGCGACGAATTCGGCGCGCACCTCGACGGCCTTCGAGTCGCGCCGTCGACAGTCGACGGGGGAGGTTTAGCGACGCGGGCGAAGCCGGAGAGTGCATGGCCGGTGTTCCTCACGTTCGACGACGGTGGTGTGAGCGCGCACACGCACGTGGCGCCACTGCTCGAGGCCCGCGGGTGGCGCGGAATCTTCTTCATCACCACGGACCGCATCGGTACGCGCGGCTTTCTCGACGCGGAGCAGATCCGCGACCTGGCTCGCCGCGGACATGTGATCGGGAGCCATTCCTGCTCGCACCCGCGGCGCATCTCCGACTGCAGCGGCGACGAGCTCCGTCATGAGTGGGCGGATAGCGTCGCGATCTTATCGGAGATCCTGCGTGCGCCAGTCGAGACCGCGTCTGTACCCGGCGGGTTCTACTCGGCGGCCGTTGGCGCGGCCGCATCGCGCGCGGGGATTCGCGTCCTGTTCACTTCCGAGCCGACGATGCGCATCGCTTCCATTGAGGACTGCATCCTGATCGGACGCTACGGCGTATGGCGCGGAATGCCAACAGCAATAACCGGCCGGATCGCGGCGGGCGAGCGAGCACCCCGCTGGCGCCAGTCCGCATGGTGGACGATCAAGAAAGCAGCGAAGTCCATCCCGGGCGATCCATACGCGAAGGTGCGCGGACTGTTGCTGGCGCGCCGCGCGTAGCGATCAATGCCGCTCGAGGATCTCCTCGAAGCGCCGCGCAACCTTTCCCCACGAAAAGCGGTCGTTGACCATTTGCCACGCGTTGTCGGCGACTCTGGCGCGCTCGTCGGGCGCGTCGAGCAATTCCAGACATGCCGCCGCGAACTCCTCGGGCGTGTCAGCAAGTCGTCCAGTTTCGGGGGCTTGTAGTTCAAGCCCCTCCGCGCCAACACGCGTCGAAACGACTGGAACGCGCGACGCCATCGACTCGTAGATCTTGAGTCGCGTTCCGCCGCCGATGCGAAGCGGCACGATCGAAACCGCGGAGCCCCACAGGTACGGCCGGACGTCCGGAACGGTGCCGGTGACGAAGATGCGCGGATCCTGCGCCGCCATCGCCTGAATCGCGGGCGGTGGCGACCGTCCGATCACGGCGAACGAGCAATCGGGCTTCCGCCGGCGGATCAGCGGGAGCACCTCGTGGACGAACCAGGTGACGCCGTCGATGTTGGCGAGCCAATCCATGGAACCGACGAAGGCGAGATCGGCATACGGCTTCACTTCGGCGGTGGAAGGTGGCGCGTGGTGCTCGATGTTCACACCGGTCGGAATCTCGGAGATGTTCGTGACGCCGAAATAATCGCGCATGTTCTGCGCGTCGATCGACGAGACGGCAATGGTGTGACGGACGGTGCGGCAGACGCGCCGCTCGAAGCGCTCCATCTTCCCCGCCTGCACCGCGAAATAGGCGCGACGAATCGGATCCTTGGCATGCTCGACGTGCCGGCGCCAGATCACCGTCTCCACATTGTGTTGGAAGAGGAACGCCTCATCGAGGCGTGGAAAGTACGTGGCCGGAGTCAGGTGGTCGCAGACGAGGCGGTCGAAGCCCTCGCGACGGACGAGCTGGTCGAGCAATCGTCCGAGGCGTGGGCTCTCGAAGCGCTTCATGCTCAGCGGAATCGGCGACACGACGCCGCGCGCCACTTGCAGGGCGAACGCGAACGACCCGCGCTCGGGAATGACCTCGCGTACGGAATACGAGCGCGTGCTGTACTCGTGCGCGCGCGCCGGCCCTTCGGGAAACTGCGGCTGCTCGATGGCCGCGTAATGAATTTCGTGACGCGCGTGCAGGTGTCGCAACATCTCGAGCGTGCGAATCGACCCACCCTTGTTGGTGGGGTGCATGAAGTTCGAATTGACCCAAAGAATCTTCACGCCGGGATGGCCGTGCTTACCAGCAAATCCCGCGATATCCGTCGCCGTTGCTCGTACGATCCCCGAACGCGCGCACGAGATCGATCACGACTTGCCCCTGGCGGAGCTTTGGCTCGATCAACCGGAATTCGCCGGATCCGTTGCCGATGACGATGACCTCGGAGGCGTCGATGACCTCGTCGACGCTGCCGCGCATGAGTGACCAGATATGTGGAATCTCGTGCTCGATGTACTCACGGTTGCTGCCGATCAGCCGCGCCTCCGACACATCGCGGTCGTAAATCGCCAGGTTCGCGCCCTTCCCGATCAGCATCTCGACGACGCTGACCATCGGCGATTCGCGCAAGTCGTCGGTCCCCGCTTTGAAGGCCAGGCCGAGGACGCCGACGTTCCGGCTTCCCGCAGCGCGCACCATCTCGTAGGCCCGCTCGATCTGACGCTGGTTGCTGTCGAGCGTCGCACTGAGTATCGGCGTCGCCACGTCGTTGACGCGCGCGTGATGAGTGATGGCGCGAAGATCTTTGGGCAGACACGATCCACCGAACGCGAATCCCGGCCGCAAGTACGCGGGCGACAGATTCAGCTTCGTGTCGAGGCAGAAGATCCGCATGACCTCGTGGCTGTCCACGCCGAAGACCTTGCAGATGTTCCCAACCTCGTTGGCGAATCCGACCTTGAGGCCGTGGAAGCAATTGCAGGTGTATTTGATCATTTCGGCGACGCCGGTCGACGTCACGTGCACCGGCGCTTCGAGGCCTGCGTACAACCCCGCGACCGCATCGGCCGTGCTGCGATCGTCGGTGCCGATCAGCGTGAACGGGGGCTCGTAGAAATCGCGGATCGACGTTCCTTCGCGCAGGAACTCGGGGTTCATGCACACTCCAAAGTCACGGCCGGCCTGTTTGCCGGACGCCGACTCGAGCGCCGGAATCACGACACGCTGCACGCTTCCCGGCAGCACCGTGCTCCGAATGACGACAGTGTGCCGCGCCGCCTTGTTCTTGATTGCCGCGCCGATCTCCTGGCACACCCGCTCGACGTAGCGCAGATCGATGCTCCCGTTCGACCGGCTGGGAGTGCCGACGCAGACCAGCGAGAGGTCCGATTGCTCGACGGCCGCCGCGGCGTCGGTCGTCGCGCTCAGCCGGCCGGAAGCCACCATCTCGGCAACCAGTTCGCCGATGCCACTCTCGACGATGGTCGCGCGCCCGCTGTTGATCATGTCGACCTTCGTCCGGCTGACATCGACGCCGATCACGCGGTGACCTTCCTTCGCGAAACAGGCCGACGAGACGCAGCCGACATAGCCGAGGCCGAAGACGCTCAGCGCAGTGCTCATGTTCGAGACTTGGTAAGAGGTAGTGAGGACATTGGTTCGAGCTGGCCGTCGCGACCGGCCGGCCGGCGACCGCCGAGCAGTCCGATTGCCGACGCGACGTCGGCGGATGATTCACCGTCGATGAACAAGCGCTGCCAGATCTCCGTGTTGACGAGGGCCCACAGCCGCTCGGCGTGGGCTCCTTCGCCGCGCGCGTGCTCGTCGACTAATCGCCGGACGTACTCCACGTTGAACAGCCCGCGGCGCGCGGCACGGCCCCCCAACACGAATTCATCCAGCACGCGCCGGTACTCGCCCGCGAACCAACGGCCGATCGGGACCGGGAAACCCATCTTGCGACGGGTGAGAATGGCCTCGGGCAACACACCTTGCATTGCCCGACGTAAGACATACTTGGTCGTCAGCCCACGAAGCTTCATCGCCTGCGGCAGGCGCGCCGCGTATTCCATGAGGGGATGATCCAGGAAGGGCACGCGGCTTTCGATCGACGCCGCCATGCTCATCTGGTCCTGCTTCATCAGCAGCTCGTGCAGGTAGGTTTTCGTATCGGCGTAGAGCAGGTGGTCGAGAATCGTCCGGGCATCGCTCCGCGCCACGTAGTCGCGGATGGTCGCGTATGGGTCGACGCCGGTCACTCTATTCGCCATCGCCGGCGACAGCAGCTGTTGCTGTCGGTCCCGGCCAAACACGGCAAAATTGTCGAAGTAAAGCGACGGTAGATCGGCCGGGAGATACAGGAACGTCTTCGCCAACCGGCGGCGCGCCGCGCTTCGCGCGGGCAGCGCGTCGATGAGCGCCCGGGTCGCGAAGCGGAGACGGGCGCCGCCCGCCCGCTCCCACTGCCGCCCCGCCGCCAGGTTGTAGAGCGTCGTGCGATAGCGCCCGTAGCCGGCGAGCGTCTCGTCGCTTCCCTCGCCGGTGAGCACGACCTTCACATGCTCGACCGCGAGTCGCGACACGAAGAACAGTGGAATGCTCGATGGATGGGCGATCGGTTCGTCTTCGTGCCACACGAGATTCGGGAGCTCGGCGAAGAATTCATGCGGCTCGACGACGACCTCGTGATGGTCGGTACGAAAGCGCGAGGCGACCATCCGCGCATACGATAGCTCGTTGGCCTCTCGCTCGGCGAACGCGACAGAGAACGTCTTGACGCCGCCTCCAGTCAATTCCGTCATCAGCGCGGCGATGGCCGCCGAATCGATTCCGCCCGAGAGGAAACAGCCGAGCGGGACGTCGGCCATGAGACGCATACGCACGGCCTCGCGAAGCCGGTCGCGGTACTCGGCCACCATGGCGGCTTCGTCACCGATCGGCGAGTCGCCGGCCGCGAAGCTCAAATCCCAGTAGCGATCGATGCGAACGTGACCGTCGCGCCACAGAAGCGTGTGACCCGGGAGCAACCGCTTAATGCCGACGAACAGTGTCTCTTCGCCGGATGTGGCGTGGTTGGCGAGATAATCGGGCAGCGCCGGAACATTGAGCTCGGCGGTGACCGCACCGGTCGACAGAATCGCCTTGATCTCCGAGCCGAAGTAGAGCGATCCATCAGCGGTGATGGAGTAGTACAACGGCTTCACCCCCAACCGGTCGCGGGCGAGGAAGAGCTCGCGGCGCGAACGGTTCCAGATCGCGAAGGCGAACATGCCGCGGAGCGCCCGCGGCGCATCGACGCCGTCCCGTTCGAAGACACGCAACACGGTTTCCGTGTCGCAGTGAGTGCGATAGCGAACACCCGCTGTCTGGAGCTCCGCGCTCAGCACAGGGTGGTTGTAGACCTCTCCATTGTAGACGAGCGTCAGATTGCCATCGTCGTTGGGCATGGGTTGCTGTCCATGCGCCACGTCGACGATGCTCAACCGACGGTGGCCAAGCGCGATTCCATCCTCGACGAAAAGGCCCGCGGCGTCGGGACCGCGATGCGTCAGCAGGTCCCGCATCCGCGTGATCGTATCGATGCCGATGGACCGCTGCGATCGCGACGAGTGGGCGATGCCGCAAATTCCGCACATGGGCTAGTCGGCCTCGTGACTTGGCGCCACGCCGGAAAGCGCGTCGCGCTGTGTCGACAGACGTGGACCGCGAGCCACAGTCGCCGCTGCGCCGTCGACGACGACTTCCTCGGCCTCGCCGCTTCCTCTCGTCGCGATCCAGAGCCAATCAGGTGCGCGCGGCCGCGCGTCGTCGAGGTGGTGCGTGTCCCGGAAAACGTCGGCGACGACCTCGTAGGTCCGCTGGTCCAGACGACCCACACGCATCGATCCCGCGTGCGACGGCAGGATGAAGGTCACGATTTCGCCGGCTCCGTTCAACGAGTAGTCGAAGCGGCAGGTCGTCGCGGCGAGCTTTCGCCCGTATTCGGGCGCGACCCAGTCCTCAATGAGCGCGACCGTGCCGTTGTCGGCAAAGATCGCGACATCCACCGCGCATCGTGGCGCATCGGCGGCGACGAGCCGCACCAAGTTCTGATCGGCTATCGATGCCCGAATGTCCGGCGCGCAATGAAAACTCGCGCCCACATGATGACGGCCCTGGCCGAGAAATCTGTCGCGAATCACCCAATACCGGCCTCTCGCGTAAAGCACGCTTCGCTCGTGCCGAACCGGAGCACTCAGCCGCATGAAGCCGTCGTGCGATGCCCTGACGAAATCGAGACGTCGCTCAGTCGCCCAGCGATGAAGCGTCGTACTCGCCGAGTGAGACCATTGGAACGGACCAGGGCCAGGCTCCGATGACGAGAGCCCGTCGATGGTCGCGGTATTGTGAGCCGCCGTCGACCGAAATTGATCGCGCTCGCCGTTGGTCGAGCTGTAGAGGTAGGTTCCCGGGTCGACCATCATCGGTCGGCCCGCGAGGACGAGCACGAAGCTGAGCGCATCGGCGTGGGCGTGTCCGCCGCTCAAATACCCGTGAGGCCCGGCATCAAAGAGCAGGTAGTTGCTATCGCGCGTCCAGTCGTCGCGCATCACGCAAAAGCCCGCGTCGCTGAAGCATCGGGACGTCTCCCGCGGCGCGGCTGGGACGATCGAATCGAATGTCTCGAGCGCGGAAGGACCGAGGAGCCAGAGTGTCTGTTCCGCCGCTTCGCCGGCAAGGCTCGCGTAGTCGCCACGTCGGAATGTCACCGCGCCCGTCGACAGCGCCGGCCTGAAATCGTTCAACGGACCATCGTCGAGCGGCAAGAGCTGGCCGCCGTCATCGTCGCCGACGAGCGGGAACAACCCGTCGGGCATCGTGAGGAACATGGCATGATCGAGCGCCGCCTGTAGAGGTCCGGCAAAACCGGCGGCATCCGCGCGACCCGCGCCGCGGTTCAACGCCATGGCATGGAGGTAGATCTCGATCGTGTACCGCTGATAGTGCGGCGACTGTTCGACGTATGACCCGTCGCGCCGAACCTGCCGTCCCAACTGCTGCTCGAGAATTCGCCATCCGGTGCTGCGCCACCGCGCGGATTGTTCGAGTTGCGGCAGACACAAACCGAGAGCCAACAGCCCCAGTGCCTCGCCGGTCAGATGGGTGTTGGGGCTGAAGTACGTCGACAAATGACGCGCCACGTGTCGCGCCTTGCGATCCAGATATGCCAGAACGCGCACGTAGGTCGCCGGTGTCAGCGACGCGGAGTCCCGGAGGAAGTGGAGCGCCCAGAGCCACGACAGCGATCGATATGCCAACTCGAGGCTGCTCGCCCAGTTCACGCCGATCTTTGGCGGGTTAGCGTCCATCCAGGACTCGAGGTGGCGAACGATTTCCGCCGCGTATCGCTCGTCTCCGGTCAGCCAATACGCTCGCCCCAGCGTGATGAAGTACTGATGCCGGTTGAGCTCCCAGATCAACTTGTGATCGCCGACCAGTCCGGGGTCGAGGTAGTCGATTCTGCTCCAGTGTACCGCCGGTGCGCGCTTGGCGGCGAGCGGCTCCAGATGCCAGTCGATGGGTTGGTAGCGAAGTCCTTTGTACCCGAGCAGATCGAACCGCCCGCCACATATCGCGTCCGCGCCGGCTACAATCCGCTCTGCTTTGTTCGGCCACCGTCGACGGAGCTCGCGGATGGTGGCCTCACGATCGTCGAAGCCGGCGACGAAGGAATTCGACGCGCGACGAAATTCGTCGAGCAAGCTCGCCGAGTCGCCGATGGGAACACGCGCTCGCGTGGCGACCGACAGACGCTTCCAGAGGCGGCGATCGTCCGGCACGCCGACGTCTGCGGACAACCCGCTTCGCTCGAGCCACGTGCTCGTGAGCTGCAGTCCGCGGACGCGAAGCTCGTCGGGAGTGCGGCCACGCAGCTTCTTCATCAGTCGCCCGGGACGCGCGCCGCCCTTCACTCTGCCCTCCGGCCCGACGAAGGCGGTTCGCCGATCGGAGCCAACCCGTACGCGGAACGCCATTGATCGTGGACGGCCGCCCACGTGTAGTTCGACAGCACATCGGCACGGGCGCGATCGGCTAGGCGGGCCGCAAGCTCGGGCTCGGCGAGCAGACGCAATGCGGCGGTGGCGAGGCCCTGCGCGTCATCGCAGTCGGTCAAGAGGCCGTTGCTCTCGTCCCGCACGATATACGGGATTCCGCCGGCGCGACTCGTCACGACCGGCAGCCCGGCCGCGAACGCTTCGACGACCGAGTTCGGCATGTTGTCGACGTTCGGCGCGTTGAGATAGACGTCGGCCTCGTCGTACAATGCCGACATCCGTTGCGGAGGTACCTGTCCGAGAAAGGTGGTGTTGGCGAGTCCGAGCTCTTTCGCGAGCGCGTGCAGTCGGTCCCGCTGCGGACCATCCCCCGCCACGATGAGGCGAGCTTCGGGGACGCGCGACTGAATCAAAGCGAACGCGCGCAGCACACACGCGACATTGTAGTGCGGCGCGAAGTTGCGGTTCGCGAGAAAGACCGGCCGCGGCCGCGCCCGCCGTCGATACGGGATTCGCTCGACTTCGACGAAGTTGAAGATCGGCGTCGCCGTTAGTCCGAACTTCGAAAAAACGTCGACGAGGTAGCCGGACGGCACGACGATCAGGTCCACCGACCGCAGAACAGGAAGGCTGGTGCGCGGCCAGCGCGACAGATGATCGAGCGCTTCGCCACTTCTGTAGTTGAGGACGACGCGCTTGCCATACATCCGCGCCACGAGCACAGCCGGCGTCGGCGCCAGGATAAAGGACCAGTACGACGCCGAAAAAACGTGCACGACGTCCTGATCGCGAAGCCGACGTAGCAGCATCGATTGATAGGCTATCGACGTCACGATCGTCCGCACGTACTTCACCCGCTGAAGAAAGCGCAGCGGCGCCGGTAGGCGGGGATTGTGCGGCACGAACGAGATCTCGAGGCTCGGATCCGTCTTCAGACGATCCATCAGTCGCTGGGCGACGACGGCCTGGCCGCCGAGAATGTCGAGTGACGGCGCGACGACGCACACCCGCACGCGCCTCGTGGCGGCGGGGGTGTTTTCCGAGGCCTTCGCCCGCTCGACCGACTCGAGCTCCGGTGTCGCCGGTGCGACCGAACCACCAGTCGTCATGCTCTGCGCTTCAGCATGATGATCTCACCGCCCAACTGCGTCAGCGCGACCGATCGCAACAACGGATTTCGCTGAATGGCCTCGAGCGGCCAGCCGCCGAGCAGCCAGCGCTTAAGCGGGTTGCGCGATGACCGCGCGTCGGATCGTGTGCGTAAATCGAGCGGTGAGTAGAACTGCGCGAAACCGGCGAGCCGGCCGACGGCGCACAGGTCGGCGTAGCTGAACCAGTGGACAGCCGGGCGCTCGGTGAAGTTGGCGAGGCGCGGTTCATAGTGAAGGTGCCGGAAGATGTAGCTCTCCTTCAACAGCGGCGGATACCAGTTGTAGAACCGGACCTTGTACTCGGCGTTGTTTCCGACGAGTGAGATCCGATGCCGATTCGTCGTCGTGAGGTACGTGATCCCGCCCGGCTTCAGCACCCGGAAAATCTCGGTCAGGCTGACCAATGGCGATTCGACGTGTTCGAGCACGTTGTCGAAGATCACAACGTCCTGCGATTCGCTCGGCAACGGAATCGACTCGGCCGCTCCCTGAACGACGGCGCTCGGGTCCTCGAGGTATTCGCCGGCGGCCTTCACGAAGAGAGGCACCGGCTCGACACCGGTCACCGTGTACCCCATTCGCCGAAGGATGCGAATCGGTTGCGGCACCGGACCGCACCCGATCACGCACATCGTCTGCGGTCCATCAAGTGCGACGAGCCGCCCCAGCAGCCGCAGCAACCACTCGACACGCGGCGTGTCGTCAGGTTTTGCCTGCTGGCTCGTGACGAATTGCTCGAACGCGAGGCGCTCGAGATCTGGATACCCCTCAGCGAGCTTCCGCCCGGCGTAGAGACTGCCTAAGGGCAAGCGCGTCATGACCAAGCCCCGCTGGCACGGACGCGAGCGGGCTCGCGTCCGGCGTCGGTCTCCAAAAGCGCGTCGCCACCGGGGGGCCGAAACGACCGCTCGAATCGCAGCCACTCCTCCAACACCCAGAAGTACCAGAGTCGCCGGGACGCCGAGCCGCGAGTCGCGGCCAATCCGAGCTCGCGGCGCAACGGCTCTTCACGAATCCACTGCTCGGCAACGAGGAGCGAATCGTCGACCGCCGAGGCAACCTTGGCGTGCCAGCGCTTTGCCATCCATCCCTCGACGGGAATGTTGAAGCCCCGCTTGGAGCCGGTCGCGACGCGGGAGCCGATGCGGCGCTTGGCGATCTCGCGCAGCACGGCCTTCAGGCTGCCGCCACGCAAGCGGACCTCGAAGGGAAGCGACGCGGCATACTCCCAGAGTACGTGATCCAAGAACGGTGCGCGCGCCTCGAGGGCGTAGTGCATGGTTGAGCCGTCGACCTTGACCAGATACTCGGAGACGAACTGAGTGTCGCGGTCGTAAGCGAGATAGTCGGCGAGCGCGTTCCGAGCCGACTGCATCGACCAACTCGCCGGCCGCTTGTCGAACGTCGCTCCCTCGAGACGTGCGCCAAGTAAGCCGTGTCGGGCGAAGTCCTGCAGTCCGGGATTGGCGTTGATGAAGCCGCCCAAGCCCCCAGTGACATAGTCCAGCAGGTGCGTCAACCGCTTCGCCGCGCCACGCTGCGGAACGACGCGCCGAACACCGCGCCACATGCCGGTTACGCTCGCGGGCAAGCGGCGCGCGACCGCCTGGGTGCGAAGCAACAGCAGGTGCCTCGGATACCCCAGGAAAACATCATCGCCGCCATCGCCCGTCAAAACGACTTTCGCTGGCGTCTCGGCGATCGCGCGAGACAGCCGAAGCATTCCCAGCGCGGACGACACCGCGAACGGTTCGGCAAACGCCGCCACCAATTGCGGGACACCCACGTCGTCGGCGTCGGACAGCGACAGCACCTGATGACGAATGCCGAGCGCGCGCGCCGTCGCCAGCGCATCGTCGGTCTCGTCGACGTCGTAGCCCGGTGTTCCCGCGGTAAACGCGGTGACGTCGCCGCCGAGCTGCGCGATCGCCCAGCACACGAGGCTCGAGTCAACCCCGCCGCTCAGCAGCGCGGCGACCGGAACGTCGGCGTGGAGTCGAAGCTCGACGGCGCGCAGCAACAGCCGCTCCGTCTCGGCAATCGCGTCCTCGAAGCTGACCCGAGGCGCGGTGGCCTGGTCGGGCGGGGACCAGTAGCGCCGAACCGAAAAGCCGTTCGCTGACCACTCGGCGATCGACGCCGGCGGGAGTTTCTCGATTCCCGAGTAGATCGACCGGCCTTCGGTCACGAAGCCGAGTTGCAGGAATTCGGCGACCGCCGCCGGGTCGAGATCGGCGGCGAACCCAGCCTGCTGCAGCGCCCGCGACGTCGACGCGAAAACGATCCGATCGTGCGAGCGCGAGAAGAGCAAAGGCTTCACCCCGAGCCGATCGCGAACGAGCAGCAACTTCCGCTCAGGATCGTCCCAGATCGCGAAGGCGAACATCCCGCGAAGGCGCGATACGAGTCCGTCGATTCCCCACGCGCGGTAACCGTGGAGCAGTACTTCAGTATCCGTTTCGCTGACGAACGACCAACCGGATTCCGTCAGCTCCCGGCGCAAATCGTGGAAGTTGTAGATCGCGCCGTTGAAGACGATTCCGATGGTTCGATCGGGGGACAACATCGGCTGGTGTCCCGCCGCACTGAGATCGAAGATCGCGAGTCGCCGGTGGCCGAGCACGGCATTGCCCCACTCGCTCAGTCCCTCGCTGTCGGGGCCGCGCCGCGAGAGGGCGTCGAGCATCGGCGCGACGAGTCGCGAACTGGTCTGGCGCCCGGCGACACCGGCAATGCCGCACATCAGCGAGCTCCTCCCCGGTCGGCCGGCGCGGCGCTTTCCACCGCAGAGCAGACGGCGCCGACGACCCCGTCACGGACCACCCCGGCCATGACGCTTGCACCAAGGTCGGTGAAGTGCACGAAGTCCGCAAATGCCGAAAGTGGCTGGCCGGCGAGCGTCCGCGCGGCGTCCACCGTCACGACGCCCGAGTCCGCGCCCGCGGCGATTGTCAGCGCGCGCGCCACCGAGTCGACGGCGATGATCGTTCGTCCTGTCGCACGAGGATAGAACTTCTCCCACGCGATCAGCATCGGCGCGTCGGCGGACGGTCGGCCGACGAACTCGTTGGCATGGGTCACGAGCACTGGTGTCGCACCGACTCGGCGTATCGTTCCGATCAATCGGCGAAGATCGGCGTCGTACTGGGCAAGGCGGTCACTTGGCACGCTCTCGAAGCGCCAGCCGGGAGGGTGCGCGGCAACCATGGCGCGAGTTTGCCGGGCTCGAAGCGGCGTTTTGATGACCTCGGGCAGGGCTTGCTTCAGCTGCTCGCGCATTCTCGAAAGCGCGCGAGGATACAGCGCGCGCCGGAGCGGCATCGCCTGCTCGGCTTGCCCGCTGCTATCCGGCCGCGCCGCGGCAGGCGCTTGTTCGTCGAGGTAGCTGGCCGGACTCGGGTAGATCACGACGATCTTCGCTCCGAGCGGCGCGAGACGATTGCGAACGTCCTGTTCGATGGTCGGGAGTCCCATCCCCGCGAACGCCGCGTTCAGCACCTCGAACCGCCTGATCTCCGGACGCGAGCACGAGACGCGGGAGACCTGCGCATTCAGAGAATCCTCGAGCTGTCGCGGGTATTCCCTGTTGGGTGACTCGCGCAGACCGAACGTCTCGGAGGCGCCCACGGTGATCACGCGAACCGTCCCGGGCGCGGGCGTTTTCGTCGTCGGCGGCCCGCGCATCCCGAGATCGTTCATCACCCACTTCTCGAACCGGGCGTTGGGTCGGCCGTGCATGCCCATCGCGTCGCGCACAACGAGGTCGTCCAGTGATCGGTATCGCGATAGGATGGGCATGCGATACATGACCCAGTCCTCGACGCGGCACGCGAATTCGACGCTGAACACGAACACGAGGACGATGAGCAGCCAGCCGGCCAAGCCGGTCCCCGCCGAGCGCGCGCGTTCGTCGCGTCGTACGTCGGGCGCGTCGGGCTGCGACAGCTTGGTATTGAGCGGCGCGGACGTCGTTGCCATGTGACGACGCCCTTAGAACTGGAAGTAAAGGAAGGGCGAGGACCGCAGTCCGATCACGATCGCGAGCGCCGTTGCAAAGCCGGACGCGAGCACGAGTCTCCCCGGCAGGCGATACTCGTGGCGCATCTCGAACGCGTTTGGCCCGACCATCGCCCACGAGCCCGCGGCAATCAGCGCCATCGCCGCGAGGGCCGGCTGCGCGACGAGCACTCCCGATGTCGGGACGAACATCGTTCGAAGGACGCCGAGCGCCATGGCGAACGTGGACGATCGGAAGAAGACCCAGCCGACGACGGCGAGGAGGAACATGCCGGCCTGTCGCGCGGCGTGCGGAAGTGCATCCCATGCCTTGCCGTATGCCCGGTAGAGCGACAGCAGCAAGCCGTGGTAGCCGCCCCAGAAGACGAACGTCCAGGACGCCCCATGCCACAGACCGCCCAGTAGCATGGTGATCATCAAGTTCCGGTAGGTCCGCCACGTTCCGTCGCGGTTTCCGCCGAGTGGGATGTACAGGTAGTCGCGGAGGACGCTCGACAGCGAGATGTGCCAACGGCGCCAGAAATCCGACGGATCCGTCGCCTTGTACGGCGAATTGAAGTTCTGTGGGATTCGCAGCCCGAACAGGTAGCCGAGACCGACCGCCATCGTGCTGTATCCGGAAAAATCGAAGTACAACTGGAAGCTGTAGCCGAGCATCGCCATCCACGCGCCGAGCGTCGATAGCGACGCATAGCTCGCGAGCGCCGGGTCGACGAACGCGGCGAGCGTGTCGGCGACGAGCACTTTCTCCACCAGACCGATGACGAAGAACGAGACGCCGCGTTGAATCCAACGCCGGCGATCGTGCGCGGCAATCGCTTCGAGATCCTCCTCGATCTGCCGGAAGCGAACGATCGGTCCGGCGACCAACTGCGAGAACAAGGAGACGTAGGTCGAGAACTCGAAGAAATTGCGCGTAGGGCGAATGACGCCGCGGTACGAGTCGACGATGTATGTGATCGTGTGGAACGTGTAGAACGAGATACCGACGGGCAGGATGATGTCGAGGTGCGGAACGCTGACGTCCGCGCCGAAGACGTGCGCGACACCGCGCGCGGTCTGCAACCCGAAATTGGCGTACTTGAAGAAGGCCAACAGCGAGAGATCGACGACAATCGGCACGACGAGGCAGAGCTTGCGACGTCGAGGGTCGGTCCATCGCAGAAAGCCGAGACCGGCCGAGTAGCTCACGAGCGTCGAAAACGCCATGAGCAGACAGAATCGGGGATTCCAGTAGCCGTAGAAGACGTAACCGGTCGCCGTCAGCCACACGTAGCGCGCGCGACTCGTGCGCAGCAGCCAGAAGACCGTGTAGGTGACCGGTAGGAACGCGAAGATGAAAACGAAGCTATTAAACAGCATTGATAGCGGTCGCGGCGTCCGTGCGGCGCGCGATCACGAATCGCTCGGAATCGCTTGCGCCACTCGCGCGTATCGGTGTCGTGCGGTCATGCGCCCGGCTGAACACGTCGCGGCGCCGGCCGCGCTACTCGGTTGGAACGCCAACCCGGAGCATTGCCTCGAGACGGTGCCAACGGCGCGCCGGCACCGGCCGGTCTGGCTACACCGCGGAGGCTCAGCGCCAACCCCGTTGGTACGCCGAGCGCGAAGAGCATCATCGCGTCGTAGGCCATGGACAGGAACATTGCGGACGCAAGCGTCGCGACGAGTGCACCGAATGCCGCCGTCACGAGGCTCCGCCCCAGCTCGTCGCTCGGCGAGAGGTTATTACCGCTAAGGCGGCGCCGCGCGTGAAGGGCCAAACGCAGTCCGGCGCTGACCATCAGGACGAAGACCACGAGCCCGCCGACGCCCAATTCCGCGCCGACTTGAATGAAGGCGTTGTGCGCGTTGACCCACGAGTGCGCGAGCGTTCCACCCGCGATTTCGTAGCTACGAACGCCGACGCCGAGCACCGGGTGCGCGATCATGAACCCGATGCCGCGTTTCCAAACCTCGATGCGGCCATCGCGCGACGTCATGTTGTAATCGCCGCCGGGCTGCATGAACTCCGCCCACCGCGTGGCGAGACCGGAATGCGGGAGGAACGGCGCGATTGCAACCGCAAGCACCAGCAGGCCGATGTACTTCGGCCGGTGCTGCTTCGGGGCGAACACGACGGTCGTGACGCCAAGCACCGCGAGGGCGAGCACGCCGCCGCGCGACGCGGTTGCGAGGGTCGCCGCGATCAACAGCGGAATCAGCCCGATCCCGGCCCAGCGGGTCCAGCCGCGGCTCACGGCGAGCATTGCGGCGTAAGGCAGGGCGAGGACGAAGAGTGCGGCCGACATGTTGGCGTCGTATGTCGCCGCGCGATAAGTGCCGATGAAGGCGCGGCCGCCGCCGTCGACGTTGTTCGTCGCCATCATGACGAGCGCGGCGAAACCCGCGCTCAACGTGACCGTCACAACACACAGGTATGCCGTGCGTCTGTTCACGAATCCGGCACAGACGCAAACGAACATCAGCATCACCTGCGGCCACCAATCCTGAAAGAACGTGAAGCTCTGTTTGGGCCACGCGGAACCGGGAACGGAAACGAGCGCGATCCCGGTCAGGATGGCGACATACTTGGCGACCGGCGTCCTGAAGACGCGCTGTATATCGCTTCCCCGGATGCGCGAGAACGCGGCCATGAGGAGCAGCGCCGCGGACACCTTGCCCAGGTACAAATGCGTGAGGTAGGGGACGACCTCGTGGATACGGCTGATCGTGACGGCGAGATATGCCGCCAGAACGACGCCGAAGAATCCGGGCTTTGCGTCGCTGACCGCCTGACTGGACGCCAAGCCCAACGCCCGAACCCGCCCGACGGGGGCTCCGGCTTTCAGCGGCGGCGCGCCGCGACGCCCTACTACACCAGGAACTCCTTGAGGCAACGTCACTTAAGAGACCGCGCCCTTCGTCGATGGTCGAGGATCAAGTCAATATCGGCAGACGCGCGCGGAGGGACAACCGTCACCCAATCGCATACGCGTTCGCGCGCTTCGAACTGCACCCGTCGTGCGCGGCACGCCTGTCAGCGAGCAAGTGGTATAAGTGCTTGTATTGCAGTCATTTACCGGATGGGCCGTGCGTGCTGCTTCCTGGCATCTCCGGCCAGTGTGTTGCGGCGACGCCACGCCCCTCTCGTCCGAATGGCTCAAAGATGGTCACACAAGTGGAATGCCGTATTCCCGGCGCAATTGCTCCACGGCGGGCTGCATACGCAGTTCATCCCCTGTATGCGCATACCTCGGAATCGATTTCCACTGCAGCGGCGCAATGTCACTCGTCCACGGCAGCCCCGCGCCAAGACAGTACGAGCGCAGCTGCTCGTTGAGACGCCGCGACGATTCGTAGCACGTGATGTGGTCGAGCGCCCAGCGTCGAGGCGCCAATCCCGCGGGACGCTCGAGCAGCCGCGACAGGTCGCCGGCGATATGGCGACGCGTCGTTATCACGCCGGTCGCACCGTTGATGTATGCCTTCGATCCGACGTGCGCATCTCGCATCATGGCCACCGGCGTGTCGGCGAACAGGCACTCGGCGACGGCGACGCACGAGCCTTCGCGCCGGCTGAAGATCGCCGCGACCTTCGCGTTGCACTGATGCGCATACACTTCGTCGATTCCAACGTCGGTGAGCAACTCGACGTCTTGCTTGACCCCGAACGCGCGCAGTTCCTCGCGGATCGACTGCTCCGTGCGTCCTTCGCCATTTCGCCCAATCAGAACCACGCGGAGGCGTCGATCCATCTGGCGAAGCGCCTCGAAGAGCAGCCAGTGTCGCTTGAACCGCAACCAGTTCGCGACCATCAGGATGTCGATCGTTCGATCGGCGACGGGCTTCGGAGAAAACTGCTCCGGCATGATCCAGTCCGACGCGAGGAGCGGGACGGCGCGAACGTACGGCTCGAACAATCGATAATGCTCGATGTCCGCGGTGTTCGAGATTCCGATGAACACCGGATCGGGTGAGAGACCAGCCAGGCTGCCAAAGGCGGCGTAGTCGGGCGGAGACCACGACGACGCGCCGACCAGAAAGTAGTCCTTGAAGAAGCGCTTCGCGTCGTA
>Ga0070683_100001555_pt1 | contig 17758 bp, 15 predicted proteins | sample KBSC713LmetaG_FD_64662 | JGI IMG/M metagenome (GOLD analysis project Ga0070683, IMG submission 64662) | Corn rhizosphere microbial communities from Kellogg Biological Station, Michigan, USA - KBS C7.1-3L metaG | ecosystem: Host-associated > Plants > Roots > Rhizosphere ... | reverse complement strand
GTGTTTCCGCCGCTCGTCGAGTACGCCGGTGAGCGTGGCGTGCCGCTGATGATCGAGAACTGCACCATGGAGGGCTGGCATCCGGACGGATACCCCGGAAACCTCGCGTATTCGCCCGAGCTCTGGGAATGGATGTTCGCGCTCGGCCTGCATCTGAACTTCGACCCTTCGCACCTCGTCGGGCTGGGGATCGATCCGATCGAGGCGCTGCGGCCGTACGTCGACCGGGTCGTTCATGCTCACGCCAAGGACGCCGAGACGTTCCCCAGCGCACGCGACCGCTACGGGTTCTTCGGGCGGATCACCGAACGCGACCGGACGCCGTGGGAGACCGGGTGGTGGCGCTATCGGATCCCCGGCCTGGGCCAGATCGACTTCGGCCGCTACGTCGACACGCTCTACGAGGGCGGTTTCGACGGCGTGCTCTCGGTCGAGCATGAGGATCCCGTATGGGGCGGCACGCCCGAGCTGATCGAGGCCGGCCTGCGGATTGCGCACAACAACCTGCGAGGCCTGGTCGTCCGGTGAGCCCGGTTGGGACGAGCCGGCCCGACAGCTGAACGCGTCAGCTGCCCCCGTTCGGTCCCGGATCCCGCAGCCGGGCCTGCAAGTGGACGGCGACCAGGCCGGCCGCGATGAAGGGCAGCACATTGAGCGCGTGGAACACGAGGGCGCTGGAGAGCGCATCGGTCTGGGGCACGTCGTACGCTCGCAGGGCAACGACCCCGGCGGCTTCGAACACGCCCAGCCCGGCGGGCGCTGATGGGATCACGGCTGAGAGGCCGGTTGCGATGACCAGCAGGAGGCCGGCGACCGGGGACAGGTCGAGATTGAACTCCTCCAGCACACACCATGCGCTGAGGGCGAGCACGACCCAGGAGGCGAACGTCCAGCCGAGCGCCAGGGCCGCCTGCCGCCAGGCCCGAAGCGCACCCAGCCCCCCGATGATGCCGCCCGCGATCTGCTTGGCGCGCTGCGGCGACAACCCGGGGATCAGTCGCAGGGGACCGAGAGCCCACCGCACCGGTCGTTCACCCCACACGGCCAGCGACACGACGGCGGCGATCAATCCCGCCGAGACCACCGCGGCGAGGGCGCCCGCGATCCGCAGTGATGCCACGCGTGGCAGCACCGGCTGGGCGATGAACAGCAGCACCAGCAGCGAGAGGACGTCGAAGACCCGTTCCACCACGACAGTCGAGGTGGCCTCGGCCCGGGACGTCCCTGCCCGGCGGTGCAGCGCGACGATCCGGGCCACCTCGCCCAGCCGTGCGGGCAGAATGATGTTGAAGAGGTAGCCGATCAACGTCGCCTCGGTGACGGCGCCGAGCGGCGGTCGCGACGCGGGTGTGAACAGCACGCGCCAACGCTGTGCCCGCATCAGTGTCCCGGCGGCGGTCAGCGCGAGGGCCGGCACCAGCCACCAGATGTCGCTCGCGCGGATCGTGTTTCCGACGTCGCGCAGGTGCACACCGCGCACCGCCAGCGCTGCGAACACGACCGTCAGCGCGATGCCGGCCCAGATCGACAGCCGGCGCAGCGACCGGGGCGCCGGCAGCGTCCCGCGCAGCGGCTCAGTCACGCGGGATCGGATCGGTGGCCGGCACGCCGGCCTCGGCTTCGGCCGCCGATCGCACCGGCCGCGAGCCGGTCAGGCGACCGATCACCGACCAGCAACAGGCGCGTGCGAGCATCGCCACCGTCGGAAGGGTGGTGATCAGCCGCCCCCCGGTCATCTTCGAATCGCCGCGCCGCCGCTCGCGCATGGTCACGGGGACCTCGTTCACCCGCAGGCCGGCACGATCCACTCTGATCAGCGCCTCCGCTTCGGGCAGGTTGCCGACGTACGGGCGCGCCAGCAGCTGCATCGCCGGGGCGTTGGCCACGCACATCCCGCTCAACGGGTCGTAGATCCACCGCCCCAGGGCGCCACGCATGAGCGTGCGGACGCCGCTCGTGGCGGCCATCCGCCAGAGCGGCATGCGGTACGGGGGCCGGTGATGCGAGGCGACGAAGCGCGAACCCACGGCCAGGTCGCAGGCTCCGGCCGCGACGCCGCCGGCGACCCGGCGCAGCTCGGCAGCGGGATGCTGGCCGTCGGCGTCGACGCGGCCGCACAGCGTGTAGCCATGCGCCAGCGCATGGCTGAAGCCGGATGAGATCGCCGCTCCCAGGCCCAGATGGCGATGCAGGCGGAGCACCTCGACCCCGGCCGCCTCGGCCACCTGGGCGGTGTGATCGTCCGAGCCGTCGTCGATCACCAGCACGTCGGCTTCGGGAAGCTCGGCCGCCAGTTCGGCCAGCACCGCGGCGATGCCGTGCTCCTCGTTCCAGGCGGGAACCAGCACCAGCAGCCGCTGCAGAGCGTCGTTCCCTACTGGGATCATGCCCGGAGGCTATCGCCTGGCCGTGGCAGGCGCGTCCAGGCGTGAACGGCGGCGGGCCGGCGCAAACACGATGAACGCCGCGCCGAGCAGCAGCGTGCTGACGCTGACGATGGTTCCGGCGACCAGCCCGGGGGTGCGGTAGCGCCATACGACGGTGTGCGTACCGCCCTCCACCACCACACCGCGCAGCGCGGCGTTGACGCGCACCGCCCGCCTGTCGTGGCCGTCGACGGTGACCGTCCATCCGGGCGACCACTGGTCGGCGAGCACGACCAGCCCGCGGGCCCGCATGTCAGCCCGCATCGTCACCCGTTCGGCGGTGTCGCCGGTCACGTGTGCGGTGCCGTTGCCGGCGACCACCGGCCGGTCGGTGACGGCATCCCGGCCCGGGGTGAAACCCGGGGAACGGAGCATCGCCAGCGCCTCCTCCTCTGAGCCGCTCGATTGGACGGCGACTGGCACGGACGCCCGCGGCACCGCCTGGCGATTCTCGAAGATCGCCGCGTCGTCTCCCCGGTAAACGCGCGTGAACCCGGGCAGGCCGGAAAGCGGGCGGGTACCGCCTGCCAGCACATAGCGCACGGACAGCAGGCTGAGCGCTCGCGCACCCAGGTCGGTGACGTGGTTGAGCTGGGTGGACGCGCGCAGCCGCGCGTCGGGCCGCTCGAGGTGCAGCAGCCGAAAGTAGGCGGTCGACGGCTGCGGCGGGTCGAGCCCACGCGCATCCCGAAGGCCGTAGACGGTGCCGGTATCCGCGGGCATCGCCGGCGCAACCGCGATCATGCGCCAGCCGCCGACGTGCTGCTGCAGGAACCGGAGAGCATCGGTGGTCGGGAACACCGCCCGTTCAGGCACCATCGGCTGGTAGCCGCGGAACACATGTGCCGCGTCGGCCACCACCAGCAGCGACAGGGCGGCGGCCATCGCTGTTACCGGCAGCCAGCGCCGGAAAATCACCAGGATTGCGAAGCCGATCGCGAACAGCGCCCACCAGGTCACAGAGATGAGGGCGAGCGCAGCTGCGCCGTCGATCGTGTCGCCAGTCCTGAAGTGCCTCCCGACCGCCTTGAGGGTGGCGGTCCCCGGGTCCAGCGCCACCACCGCAACGGCAGCCGCGGTCAGGCCGGCGACCGCCACAACGATCGTGCGCCGCTCCGGCCTCCGCATGCCCAGCACCTGTTCGAGGCCAATGGCGGCCAGGATCGCCCCACCCATGTCCGCCAGCATGATCAGCAGCTTGTTGATGCTGTGGTCGAACAGCGGTGTGTGGGTGATCAGCCAGTGAAACGGTTGAACGCCGAAGGCGATGGCGAGGCCGACGAACGCAAGCAGTGCAAACGGCAGCTTCCGGCGCCAGTCGTCGCGGCGAAGCAGTGCCACCGTAGCCAGCATCAGCGGTATCGCGCCGACATAGGCGTCGCGCATTGCGAAGGTGCCCGGGCCGTCAACGGCGGCGCCGCTGGGCCGGCCCCACCAGTCGGGGAAGAACAGCGTCCGAAGTCCCGACAACGGCACCGACCCACCGCCGCCGGCCCGGATGTCGACCCCGGCGGTGCCCGGGATTGCGAGGGCCACGGGCAGCAGCACGAAGGCCACCAGCATCGCGCCCAGCACGATCCCCAGGATGACAAGGCCCAGCCTCGCGACCCGTCCTGTCCAGCCAGGCTGGTTCACGGTCAGCACGCGGGCCGCCGCGTAGATCCCGATACCGAGACAGACGTGCGCCTGGCCGGCCGGGTAGCCGCTCAGGTTCATCCCCGCCACGACGACGGCCAGGCCGGCGACGTCCCACCGTCCGCCGCCGCGGGCCACTCGCTCGGCGAACACGAGTCCCCAGGGCAGCATCGCGACCACGCCGGAGATCGGGTGGTACAGCCAGATCAGCAGGAACGGCGAGAAGCCGAAGGCGAATCCGGCCAGCAGGCAGGGCCAGAATCCCAGCTTCAGCTGGCGGGCAAGCACGAACGCGCCCATCGCCGCCACCCACAACCGCATCGCGGCGGACACGGCCAGGCCGTAGTTCAGCGGCAGTACCCACACTGGCAGGCTGAACACGCTGAACAGCTGGGATTGCCCGTTGGCCAGAAACGGCGTTCCCGACAGTGCGAACGGATTCCACTGTGGCAGATGGCCGGCGTGGAGCTGATCTCGTGCGTACGACAACCACGGGTAAAACGACCGTGTCTGATCCGACAGCAGCGGGTTCAGATAGTCATGCAGGCCCTCCGGTCGTGAGGAGTGCCAGGGCGGCCACAGGTAGAGATCCGCCGCGGCGACGAGCACTCGCTGGCCGCTGAGCGCCGGCCACAGCAGCGCGACCGTCACCACGGCGTAGGCGGCCGCCGCGACCGCGGCAGAAGGGACGCGGGGGACAGACAAGCCGGCGAGAAACGTTCGCCCGCGTCGCATGGCTGCTGACGATACCCGACAATGCCGCCCGCCCATGGGCTCGGGTCGAGGTGCCGACATCGCCAGCATGCGACGTGCGCTCGCTGCCACGCTGATCCTGTGCCCGTGCTCGTGCGGCCACGGACCCACTTGAGGTGCGGCTGTGGTCGGAGTTCGAGGCAACGTGTGCGCGGACGGGCGGCTGTCGCACGCCAGCTTCGTCCCGTCTGACGCTCCGCGATCGCGGCCGCCGTCCGTTGGCGCCGGCTTGACGAAGACCGGCAGCGACCAAACCGCTCGCCGTCCGCGCCGGTACTCGACCCACAGACGGAAAGGATCACCACATGAGCGACCACGGCAATGGAACCACCCGGCGCAGCTTCCTGAGCGCGGCGACGGTCGGCGTCGGCGCGGCGATCGGAGGGGCGATAGCCGTCCCCGCGGCCGGGTACGCACTTGCATCAACCGGCCAGGAGACGACGTTCGCCCCTGTCGACCTGGGACCGATCGAGCGATTCACATCCGAGTCGGGTTTCGCCCCCACCGCGGCGGACTACGTCGAGGACCCGGAGCAGCCGCTGGTCTCGAGCGGGCTCGCCTATGTCCACTACACCGGGCACGCGAACCACGACTGGCTGGCGCCGGACGCGATGTTCGTGGTGTTCTCGAATCGCTGCACGCACGTCGGCTGCCCGGCGCAGGCGACCGGAGTCGGCTTCTCATGCCCGTGCCACGCGAGCCAGTTCGACCAGCAGGGCGCCCGCATCGCCGGCCCGGCCGTGCGCCCGCTCGACCGGTTTCAGTGGCAGATCCGGGCCGGCGGGCACCTGTGGCTGACGCACCGGTGGAGCGTCCTCGTCGAGGACGGCCAGGTCCGCTACTACCCGGTCAAGTCACCGGGCCAGCCGCTTTCCGGGCAGATTCCCTCGGCGACCGCCGACATCCTCTACCCAGCGGTGACGTACTCCCAGGGAACGGCTCCCGCTGAGCCCGGCGGCTGAATCGTCAATCCGCGACAGCCCGATCAGCCCGGAGCCGCCGGGCACGGTGGCGTTCGATCGCCGCCGCGCTGGGACGGTGCACGTCCCAGGCAAGCCCGGCCCGTTCCAAGGCCCGGATCACCAACCCGGTGGCGTCCGGCCTGCTGCCCATCCCGTGGTACGCCATCGAGGGGAACGCGTGATGGTTGTTGTGCCAGCCCTCGCCGAATGCGAGCACCGCGATCAGCCGGTTGTTCCGGCTTTCGTCACCGGTCTGGAACGGCTGCGATCCGAACGCATGGCAGATCGAGTTGACGGCGAACATCGTGTGGTTGTGCACCGCGATGCGGACGATGCCGCCCCACAGCAGGCCGCGCCAGCCGTCCACCAGTGCGGGCACGATCAGCCCCAGCGCCAGCCACACCACCGCCGTTCGCTCGATCAGCATCACCGTCGGATCGCGCATCAGCGCGCGGCAGTAGCGGTCGCGCTTGGCCGGGGTGACCGAGAACAGCCAGCCGACATGGGCGTGCAGCAGGCCGTCGATGGGGCTGTGCGGATCGCCGTCGTGGTCGGAGTGGGCATGGTGCTCGAGGTGGCGGGCGGCCCAGTCGATCGGGCGGCTGGGCACGGCCATCGCGCCCGCCGCCAGCGCCGCCGCCTTGATCCAGGGCTTTGTCTTGAAGCTGCGGTGCGTGAGCAACCGGTGGTAGCCCAGCGAGGTCCCCAGCCCGGTGATCACCGCCAGCGTGACGAACATGACCAGGTCGACCGGCACCAGCGAGCGCTGCCACAACGCCCACATCGACCAGGCCAGACCGGCCAGCGGGCCGACCACGAACACGGCCAGACCGGCACGAACGACCCACGGCGGCAGGTGGCGCTCGAACGTCTTCACGAACGCCAGCGCCCCCAGCAGGCCCACGACCGACAGCGCCGCGATCATGCCGGCAACCGCTCCAGGCGCATCGCGGCGAGCGCCAGTGCCAGCGTGACCGGCCCGACGATGAGGTGAAACACGTTTTCGCCCACATCGAGCCGCAGGCCGAACGGATGGTGGACGGCGATGCCCAGCATGGCCAGCGCGGTGTAGAAGAGCCCGAAGGCGAGCGCCAGCCTGGCGTAGAACCGCTCGCCCCGGGGCTGGGCGACCAGCAGGATCATGACGCTGCCCCAGACGACGTGGATGAACGCGTGCAGGGGGTCGGCGTTCGCGAACCGGTAGAGCGACCGGTCGCCGCCGCGACCGCTCCAGTCGAGCGCCCAGGACGCCAGCCCCTGACCGAGCAATGCTGCGCCCAGCAGCGCCAGGTAGGGCCGCAGCGTCGGCGGCCTCATCTCAGCCGCACCCCGGCCGAAGCGCGGCTGCGCTGGCAACCACCAGCCCGGCCACGCCCACGGCCAGCCCCGCCGCCCAGACCCACGTCGCGGGCCCGCCGTCGAAGCGGGCATGGTGGATCAGGGAGACGGCGGCCGCGGCCGCGACCAGCACGAGCGAGCTGAGCGCGAACGGCCGCACGGCCAGGGGTCGCGCCTCGTGCGCGGCCAGCGCAGCGCCCAGGGCGAAGGCGAGGAAGATGGCAGCGTAGGTTCGGGCCAGAACGGCGGTCAGCGCCCACGGCCACAGCTTCACCGCCTCGCCGGGCGCCACCGCGAGCACGGCCCCGAGCGCCCCAAACACGACCGCCTGCGTCCCGTACACCCACGTCATCGGATGCCTGCCGGGCATCGCGGCGTGCCACAGCCGCAGCCGGGCCAGGATGGCGACGCCGGCAAGAGGTTCCAGGACGTACGAGGTCACCCACGGATACGGCACGCCGTCCGCGGTGTAGGTCGACCAGTACCACACGGTCGCCGCCAGCAGCAGTGCGGTCACAGCGGTGAAGCCGATCACGTAGATGCGGGTGTCGATCGTCCGCCGGGCGAGGGCCGATGCCGTCAGGCCGGTTGCCCCGGCCAGGTAAAACGACGCCACGAAGCGGGTGTTGAGAGGGGTGGTGGCGAGGGGGAAGCCGACCACGTGGGCCGGGCGGAACAGTCCGGTGAGCCCGATCGCCAAGCCCTGCAGGGCGCCCACCACGAGATAGGCTCGCAGCCACCATGGCGGCGACAGCTGTAGTGTCGTTTGGGACATGCTGGGAGGCTGGCGACGATACCGCACCTGAGCGCGTTTCATCGTTTTCCACCGGGGCCGGGCGCAACGGGATCCCTGCGCGTCGTGGCCGGCCTACATCACGACCCGACCGGGACGCTGGCCGATCTCCAGGAGCGGTACGGCGACCTCGTCCACTTTCGGATCGGTCCCCAGCACGTCTACCTGGTGGCTCGTGGCGACCTCATGCGCGACGTGCTGGTGACCCATCAGAAGTCGTTCAAGAAGGGGCCCGGATTCGAGCGCGCGCGCATCGTGCTGGGCGATGGGCTGCTGACCAGCGAGGGAGAGTTCCACCTTCGGCAGCGGCGGATGCTGCAGCCCGCCTTTCACCGCCGGCGGGTCGCCGCCTACGGGGAGATCATGGTCGACGAGGCCGGCCGGGTGGGGGCGGGGTGGCAGCACGGCCAGGTGCGCGACGTCTCGGCGGACATGACCCAGCTTGCGCTGCGCGTCGTCACCCGGGCGCTGTTCGGCACTGAGCTGGACGATCGGGCGCGGAAGATCGGGCAGGCGGTGGCCGAGGTGGGGGAGTTCTTCGACTACCTCACGATCGCCCTCCTGCCGGTGCTGCTCCGCACGCCGCTGCCGAGCGTGCGGCGGTTCCGCCGCGGCATCGCCGAGCTGAAGCAGGCGGCGGAGGAGGTGGTGGCGGCACGCCGGCTCGACCCCACCGCGGACGGCGCCGATCTGCTCTCCATCCTGCTGGAGGCACGTGACAGCGAGGGTGACGGTACCGGCATGAGCGACGAGCAGGTGCGCGACGAGGCCGTCACCCTGATCACGGCCGGCCACGAGACCACCGCCAATGGGCTCAACTGGGCGTGGTACATGCTGGCGCTGCACCCCGAGGTCGAGGGGCGGTTCCACGGTGAGCTGGCGGCGGTGCTGGACGGCCGTCCCCCCTCGCCTGCCGACGCCGCGTCTCTCCACTACACGGAGGCGGTGCTGCTCGAGGCGATGCGGCTGTACCCGCCGGCGTGGGGGATCGAGCGCCGTGCGCTGTGCGACCAGTCGATCGGCGGGTACACGATCCCCGGCGGGGCGGCCGTCCTGATGCCGACATTTCTGATCAACCGCGACCCCCGCCTGTATCCCGATCCGCTGCGTTTCGACCCTGACCGGTTCGCCCCCGGGGCCCCGGGCCGCCCGGACTGGGCCTATCCGCTGTTCGGCGGGGGCACGCGCAAGTGCATCGGCGTCGCCTTCGCGATGCTCGAAGCGGTGCTGGTGCTGGCGGAGCTCGGCCGTCGCTGGCGGCTGCGGCTCGACCCGGAGCGGCCGGTCGTGCCCCAGGCGCGGGTGTCGCTGCGGCCCCGCGACGGCCTGTGGATGTGGCCGGAGCCGCGGTGAGCGCGGCCGACGCAGAGTCCGGCCCCGGACTGCGCGGGGCTGTTGCCGTCTGGCTGATGTGGGGGGTGGTGGCCGCGATGGTGTTCGTCACCTACTTCCGGCTGCCGGCTCGGGACTTCTACAACGTCACCGGCTCGGGAGTGACCGGCGGTTCGGCGCGGGTGCTGATCCTGGTCGGCTGGCCGATCTCGCTGGCGGCGGTGGCGCTGATCTGGCTGGCCACCGACCGGCTGCTCGGGCGACCAATCGAGCGCCGCCACCGGCGGACGCTGGTCGGCACGGCGCTGGCGGCGACGGTGTTCTGCGCCACGATCGCCTGGCCCGGCGTGATCACGCAGTCCGACCTCGACGCCAAGCCCTCGAATGCCCTGGCGGCGGTCGGCGTCACCGTGGCCGTGGCGCTGACCGTGGTCGCCGTGCGCCGCCGCGGCCTCGGGCCGCACGCTATCCGCGGCCGCGGCGACCGGCTGGCGCTGGGGCTGGCCGCCGCCCTTGCACTGGCCGCTCTGCCCTGGATCTTCGCAAACGCGGGCATCTACGTCGGCGACGTCCCCGGGCTGGGCAGCGTGTTCATGTCGAAGAAGATCCTGCCGGAACCCGGGCATCCGCATCTGCACGCCGTTCACCTGGGCAACCACGAGGGGCTCGACGGCTGGCTGCTGGCGTTCACGGCACTGGTGCTCCGACCGACCATCGGACAGATGTGGCCGACCAGGCTTCGCCCGGTGCTCGGCGGCTACCTCGCGCTGATGTTCTGCTATGGCGTGATGGTTGCCGCCAACGACGGGTGGAACGAACAGATCGTCAAGCGCGGCTGGACATCGCACGGCCTGCCGAATGTGATCACGCCGGGGCTCTCCTTCGGGTGGGCCGTGCTGTTGGTGGCGTCCGCGGTCGTGTACCGGATCGGGTATCGGGTGCCCTCCGCCGATTGGGGGTGACCGGAACCACCCCGGCCGACCAGTCGGTGGACGCTGGACCAGGTGGGAAGATGCGACTGTGGATGACACGCGACGAACCCACCGACCGGAGTTGCCAGAGCTGGGCTTCGAGCCACGGGCGGTGGTGCTGGTGGAGGGGATCAGCGACCGCTGCGCGCTGGAGGCGGTGGCCCGCCGCCACGGCCGAAACCTCGGGCAGGAGGGGGTCGCCATCGTGCCGATCGGCGGTGCGCAGGCGATCGACCGCCATCTCGAGTGGTTCGGGCCACGAGGGCTCGACCTGCAAATGGCGGGCATCTGCGATGTCGGCGAGGAGAGCGAGTACCGGCGGGGACTCGAGCGGGCCGGGCTGGGCTCGGGACTCACTCGGCGGGAGATGGAGGAGTTGGGGTTCTACGTCTGCGTGGCCGATCTGGAGGACGAGCTGATCCGGGCGCTGGGTGCCGCCGCGGTGGAGCGGGTGGTCGGCGCCCAGGGAGACCTGGGCGCGCTCCGCACCCTGCAGAAGCAGGCCGCGTGGCGGGGACGGCCCGTCGACCAGCAGCTTCGACGCTTCATGGGCAGTGGCGGCCGGCGCAAGACCCGGTACGCCAGCCTGCTCGTCGACGCGCTCGAGCTCGATCGGATTCCACGGCCGCTCGACCTGGTGCTGGCCGGGATCTGAGCACGCGGTCGCCGAGTGTCCTATTGACCACGGGTGCGATAACCGGTAACGTCGCGCCCAGGATGAGGTGGGGATCTCTGGCGGCGCTGCTGATTGCCGCTGTCGCGTTCGCGGGCGCCGCGCGGGTTGAGCGCTCGGGGGCGGCGGCTGATCCCGTGATCGCGGTTGCCGGCGACATCGCCTGCGACCCTGCCAAGACCGGCACCTCGTCGTGCCAGCAGAAGGCAACCTCCGACCTGATCTATAACCAGGGCTACGCGGCGGCGCTGCCGTTGGGCGACAACCAGTACTACTGCGGCAAGCTGACGGCATTCCAACAGGCCTACGGTCCGACCTGGGGTCGCTTCAAGGACATCACCCACCCGGTGGTCGGCAACCACGAATACTCCGACTCGGGACACTGCCCCGAGGGCACGAACAACGCCGAGGGCTACTACACGTACTTTGGCAGCGCGGCGTCGCCACTGCAGAACGGCTGCACCTCGGCCTGCTTCGGCTACTACTCGTACGACATCGGCAGCTGGCACCTGATCGCTCTCAACACGCAGTGCACCTCGGCGGGCGGTTGCTCGGCTTCCAGCCCGCAGGGCAAGTGGCTGGCGGCCGATCTGGCCGCCCATACCCACCAGTGTCTGCTGGCCTACTGGCACATACCCCGGTTCAGCTCCGGCGGCCGGGCAAACGCCAACTCGGCGTCGTTCTGGACGGCCCTCTACAACGCTCACGCCGACGTCATCCTGAACGGTCACGACCACATCTACGAGCGGTTCGCCCCGCAATCGCCGACCGGAGCCGCCGATCCCAACGGCATCCGCCAGTTCACGGTCGGCACCGGCGGGGCCGACCACACCACCATCACCACCATCGCCCCCAACAGCGTGGTGCGCGACGCGACCACCTTCGGGATCCTCAAGATGTCGCTCCACGATGGCGGCTACGACTGGCAGTTCGTTCCCCAGGCTGGCAAGACGTTCACCGATAGCGGATCGGCGACCTGTCACAACGCGGCCGGGAGTGGCGACGGCCAGCCGCCGTCGGTGCCGTCGAGCGTTTTGGCGACAGCTTCGGGCACGTCGGTCAACGTCACATGGGACGCTTCGACCGACAACGTCGGGGTCGACCACTACGTGGTTCGTCGTGACGGTACCGACGTGGGCCACCCAACCGGCACCTCGTTCCTCGACCAGGGGCTCCAGCCGTCGACCGCCTACCACTACACCGTGGCCGCCTGCGACGCAGCGGGCAACTGCTCGGCAGAGTCGGCGATCGCGTCGGCCACGACGCCGCCCGCAGGCGGCGGATCGGCGACGGTGACCGTCACCCCGGTTGCCGACGCCAAGGTCGACTCGTCCGCGGCGACCACCAACTACGGCACTCAGTCGACGCTGCGGGTCGACGGCTCTCCGGACGTCCGCAGCTACCTCCGCTTCACCGTCACCGGCCTGGGCGGGCCGGTGGCCTCGGCGACGCTCAGGGTCTGGGCGAACAGCGCGCAGTCGGTCGGCTTCGGCGTGTTTGGCGTCGGCGACAACTTCTGGGCCGAGACCGGCATCACCTATGCCAACCAGCCGACGGCCTCGATCTCATCCTCCGCTGCGGGCATCACAGGCCCGGTGGCGGCCGGCACCTGGACCAGCGCGAATGTCACACCGCTCGTGTCGGGCAATGGCACGTACAGCTTCGTGCTCGAGACCACGAGCGTGACCGCGCTCGCGCTGGCAAGCCGGGAGGATCCGGCTCACATGCCGCAGCTTGTCATCCAGACTCAGTGAACCCCGACGGACCGCCGAGGTTGGCGAAAGCGTGGTTTGCTCCAGCTTACTCGTGCAAAGCGTTACATTGACGGGGCAAGTCAAACGGAGTAGCTTCATGCCAGGATGAAGTGGGCAATCCTCGGGGGATTGATTGTCGCTGCACTCGCGTTCGCCGGAGCCGCGCACGTCGAGCGCTCGGGGGCGGCCGCGGACCCGATCATCGCCGTTGCTGGTGACATCGCCTGTGACCCCGCCAAGACCAGCGCCAGCGCGTGCCGGCAGAAGGCGACCTCTGACCTGATCTACAACCAGGGCTACGCGGCGGTGCTCCCGCTGGGCGACAACCAGTACTACTGCGGCAAGCTGACGGCGTTCGAGCAGTCGTACGGCCCGACCTGGGGCCGCTTCAAGAGCATCACCCACCCGGCCGTGGGAAACCACGAGTATTCGGACTCGGGACACTGCCCGGAGGGAACAAACCACGCCCAGGGCTACTACACGTACTTCGGGCAGGCCGCCTCGCCGCTGCAGAGCGACTGCACCTCCGCGTGCCTCGGCTACTACTCGTTCGATGTCGGCGGCTGGCATCTGATCGCGCTCAACACGCAGTGCATGGAGGTGGACGGTTGCTCGGCCTCCAGCCCGCAGGGCAGGTGGCTGGCGGCCGACCTCGCGGCCCACCGCAACCAGTGTCTGCTTGCCTACTGGCACATCCCCCGGTTCAGCTCGGGGGGCCGGGCGAGCTCGAACTCCGCATCGTTCTGGACGGCGCTCTACAACGCCCACGCCGACATCGTGCTGAACGGTCATGACCACATCTACGAGCGGTTCGCCCTCCAGTCTCCGAGCGGCGCCGCCGACCCGAAGGGGATCCGCCAGTTCACCGTGGGCACCGGCGGGTCCGACCACACCACGATCACCACCGTCGCCCGCAACAGCCAGGTGCGGAACGCCAGCACTTTCGGCATCCTCAAGCTCGCACTGCACGACGGCAGCTACACCTGGCAGTTCGTGCCCCAGGCAGGTCAGACCTTCACCGATAGCGGGACCGGCCAGTGCCACAACGTGAGCGGGGACGGCCAGCCGCCGTCGGTACCGACGGACCTCCGGGCCGCCGCCTCGGGCAGGGCTGTGCAGCTGAACTGGACGGCCTCCACCGACAATGTCGCTGTCGACCACTACGTCGTGCGGCGCGGCGGTACCGACGTGGGCCACCCAACCGGCACCTCGTTCCTCGATCAGGGGCTCCTGCCCTCGACGACCTACAGCTACACGGTGTCGGCGTGTGATGTGGCCGGCAACTGCTCGGCGCCGTCGGCGGCGGCCTCGGCGACCACTCCTGCGGGCACCTTCAGTCTCTCGCCGGTGGCCGACGCCACTGTGGACTCGTCGGCGGCGAGCGCCAACTACGGCACCAGGTCGACGCTGCGCGTGGACGGGGCGCCGAAGGTTCGCAGCTATCTGCGCTTCACCGTCAGCGGCCTGGGCGGGTCGGTGGCCTCGGCGACGCTGAGAATCTGGGCCGGCAGCTCGCAGTCGACCGGCTTCGGGGTGTTCCGCGTCGGCGACAACTCCTGGTCGGAGACGGGGATCACCTATGCCAACCAGCCGGCGGCGTCGATCGCGCCGTCTGCCACCGGCGCCAGCGGGCCTGTGGCAGCCGGCAGCTGGACGAGCGTGAAGGTCACGTCCGTCGTCAAGGGCAACGGCACGTATAGTTTCGTGCTCAAGACCACCAGCGTGACCGCGCTCGCGCTGGCGAGCCGGGAGGATTCGGCTCACATGCCCCAGCTCGTCATCAAGACCCAGTGAACGACGCGAAACGACACGGTCGGTGGCCCCCGGCGCCGGTGGAGGAGTGTCGGCGATGGTGACCGCCGACGAGATCGCCGGCGTCTCGATCTTCGACACGCTTGGTCTTGTCGAGCGTGAGCGGCTGTCGCAGCTTGCTGCAGACATCCGTCTGGTACCGGGTGAGTACGCTGTTCATGCGGGCGACGAGCGGGCGCTGCTGGCCGTGCTCGAGGGCTGTCTGGAGACGATCGCCTCGTCGGACGGGATCGAGCGCGTGGTCGGCGGGAGGCGGGCCGGCGATCTGATCGGGGAGGTGCCGATCGCGCTGGGGACGACCTTCCCGTTCGGATTTCGAGCCTCCGAGCAGACCCGTGTGATGCGAATCGAAGCGCGCGACTATCACGCGATCGCGGCGACGTCGCCCGAGGTGGGAGTCAAACTGGGAGTGCTGGCGCGGGAGCGGATCGGCGGACTTCAGGGCATCACCGCCGACCCGCCTCCGCCGCGCGCGATCGTGGTCGGCCACCGCTGGGATCCGTTGTGTGCGCAGCTGCGCCGGTTTCTCGACCGAAACCAGGTCACGTTCCGGTGGATCAAGCCCGACATGCCGGATGCGGCCGAGGAGTGGGGTGGAGCGCTTCCCGCGGACGAGGACTGCCCCGTGGTGCGGGTGGTCGACGGCAAGACCGTGGTGCGGCCGCGGCTCAGCCGGGTGGCCGAGCTGCTGGGGCTGGCTACGCAGGCCGCGGCCGCGGAGTACGACACGGTGATCGTCGGCGCCGGGCCGGCGGGGCTTGCCGCCGCGGTGTATGGGGCGTCGGAGGGGTTGCGGACGATCGTGGTCGAGCGGGAGGCGCCCGGCGGGCAGGCCGGCACGTCGTCCCGGATCGAGAACTACCTCGGCTTCCCGTCCGGCGTGTCGGGCGACGAGCTGGCCAGCCGTGCGCTGCAGCAGGCGCGCAGGCTGGGCGCCGAGATCCTGGTCACCAGGTCGATCACGCGGATCGACGCCGCCACCCGTCAGGTGCACCTCGACGGCGGCGACGTGCTGCAGCCGCAGACGATCATCCTGGCCTGCGGCGTGGCCTGGCGGCACCTGCACATCGACGGGTTCGACGACCTGGTTGGCAAGGGGATCTCCTACGGCGCGGCCCGCAGCGAGGCGTCGAACGTCCACGGCCTCGACGTCCACATCGTCGGCGCCGGCAACTCCGCTGGCCAGGCGGCGCTGTTCTTCTCCACCCACGCGCAGAGCGTGACCATCCTCTGCCGTGGCGGCCGGCTGGAGAAGAGCATGTCGCGCTACCTGATCGACCAGCTGGGCACCCGGTCGAACATCCGCGTCCTGTTCGCGACCGAAGTGGCCGCCGTGCACGGCGACGCGTCGCTGGAGGCGATCGACGTCAAGGACATCGCCACCGGCGAGACGACCCGGCTGCCGTCGGCGGGACTGTTCATCTTCATCGGGGCGGATGCCGAGACGGCATGGCTACCGCCCGAGATCGCACTCGACCCCAACGGCTACGTGATCACCGGCTCCGAACTGCGGGCCGCCGGCCGGTGGGAGCTCGAGCGCGATCCCTACCTGCTGGAGACGGCTGTCCCCGGCATCTTCGCCTGTGGCGACGTGCGGCTGAGCCCGGTCAAGCGGGTCGCCGCCGCCGTCGGCGAGGGCAGCATGGCGATCGCGTTCGTCCACCAGTACCTGAAGGAGGCCGCGCACGAGAACCTCGCCCCGTCGCGGTGACTTCCGAGAGCCATCGGCGGGCCCGCCCGCGCCGCCAGGCCTACCGACCCTCGTAGCGTGCCTGCTCCTCCTCGGTCCGCTCGGCGGTCGGCAGCACCTCGAGCCGGCCGTCGGAGATCGGCTCGCCGCTCTCCACCGAGAGCCCGAACCGTCCCTCACGAAGCCGCTCCTCCGCTCGTTCCAGCGCCGCCAGCCGCGTCCTCAGCTCGTCCAGCCGGCCCTGGTCGAGCTCGTTCTGGTAGAGGTCGGAGGCCGAATCGGCGAGGTCGGTCGTGGACAGGTCGTCACCCTGCTCGAGGCCGAGGAAGCCCACCTCGCCGACGATCCGCTTACGCTCCGCGGCCAGCAGCTCGCGCGCCCGGGCGTCATCCATGAGTGGTCCGCCTGCCGGTGGTCGGTCTCATGGCGGGAACCGTATCAGCACCGTTACCCACCGGTCTGCTCGCCGACCAGCAGGAACTCTACCAGCTCACGAAGCTCCGGATCGCCGGCGGCATCGTCGAGGGCGGCGCGACCGCGCGCATCGACCAGGTCGGCGGCGTGCCGCAGCTCCTCCAGCCGATCGGCGTACGCCGCCGCGTCGAGCACCTCGTCGCCGTGCCCCTCGACGGCGGCGGCCACAGGGAACCGCTGCAGCGCGTCCAGCAGCGCCCGGACGCCCGCCACCGTGAGCAGCGGCTCGGGCGCATGCAGCTGCTGGTACAGGCAGTCGCCGAGGAACAGGACATCGTCCCCGGGGGCGTGCACGACGCAGGAGTCCGCCGAGTGGTCGCCGCCGACATGCACGATCACCGCGGCGGCGCCGCCCAGGTCGACGCGGCGCTCCGCGTCGAAGATCCGGTCGGGCACGACGATCCGCAGGCTCGAACGGTCGGGCAGCTCGAGCCTGATCATCTCGGCGCAGAATGCGATCTCCCGGCCGTCGCGAACGCGCGCGTCGAGCGCATCGTCCGACCAGTCGTATCCGGCCTGCACGGCCAACTCCGCGGCGGTGTCGCGGTGGGCGAGCACCGAGGCGTCGGCGGCGGCCGACCCGAAGCTGTGATCCCAGTGCCAGTGCGTGAGGGCGATCGCCGTCACCGGCGGGCGCCCCCGGGATGCCAGCTCGGCCAGGAAGGCGCTCAGATGTGCCACCGAGGCCCCGCCCTCGACGAGCAGCGTCGCGTCCGCGCCGTGCACCGCGCCCAGCGCCGGGCGGTCGGTGCGATCATCGGGCGTGAACCAGTCCACGTGCTCGCTGATCTGCTGGAAGCGGGATTCGGCCACGGCACGGCCATCGTCCCACACCCTTTCCGGAAAGTGTCCCGATCAGTCGGTCGAAGCTGCGCCCGACGGTGCTGTAATGCCCAGACATGCCGACGCCCAGGCGTCACACAGGCTCTCCGAGCATACGGCTCGTGGGGTGGTGCGACGCATCGCCCCACGAGCATCCGACGTATTGATACGTAACATGGGACCGCTCCCGCTCGCCTTGTCACGTATGAAACTGCGCGCCCCGGGTATTCGGCCTGGGACCCGTGATTGAAGGAGGCGCGTATGGCGGTCAAGAACGAGAAGCAGTACGAGGCGCTCAAGGACAAGGGCATGTCGAAGGAGCG
>Ga0070683_100001553_pt1 | contig 17768 bp, 19 predicted proteins | sample KBSC713LmetaG_FD_64662 | JGI IMG/M metagenome (GOLD analysis project Ga0070683, IMG submission 64662) | Corn rhizosphere microbial communities from Kellogg Biological Station, Michigan, USA - KBS C7.1-3L metaG | ecosystem: Host-associated > Plants > Roots > Rhizosphere ... | reverse complement strand
CTCCAAGCGCTCGGCGACGCCGTCCGCGAAAAACTCGGCAGCGGCGTCGGCGTTCTTGCGGCGAGCTTCGAGGACGGAAAGAACACGTTGCTCGTCGTCGTGACGGACGATCTTCGCGCGAGCGGCGTCAGCGCCGGCGATTTGATCAAAGAAATGGCGGCGATCGCTGGTGGACGCGGTGGTGGCAAGCCGCACATGGCTCAGGCGGGAATTCCAGACGCGTCGCGACTCGGTGACGCGCTCGCTCGCGCGCCCGAAATCGTTCAAGGCGCGTTGAGCAATCGCTCATGACCGTTCGCGCATGGCTGCGCGAGCGAACGCCGCGTCCACCGGAGCGGCTCAGTGAACGGATCGACGCCGCCTTGGGCGACCGGGGCGACGCGGATCGTATTCACGCCGAGGTTGCGTGTCTCGACGCGGCTGATTTGCTCCTGCGCGAAATCCTGATTCGTGAGTCGACAGGGCGAGATTCCGCCCTCGATCTGCTGACCGTCGACGCGCTGGTCACATATGCGTTCGAAGCTGCGAGCGAGCGGCCGGATTCTCTCGAGGCCCACGCCGAGCGTGCAATCGTCCAACTCTCAGCCGCGGTGAGTGAATGAGCGATACGGCTCCGCGTGCTCGCTTCACGAGCGGATTGCTCGAGCTGGCACGAATTGCGACGGAAGTCAGCCAAGCGCTCGCGCCCGATCTCGACGAAGCGCTCGACATGGTTCGCCAGACGGTGCGCGACGGTCGGACGTTGTTTTTCTGTGGGAACGGCGGTAGCGCGGCCGACGCGCAGCATATGGCGACCGAGTACGTCGTTCGATACATGCGGAATCGCCGAGCATATCCGGCCGTCGCGTTGACGACGGATACCTCGTTGTTGACGGCAGCAGGCAACGATTTCGGCTTCGACTACATCTTCTCGCGCCAGGTCGAAGCGCTCGGCAAAGCAGGGGATCTGCTCATCATCCATTCGACGAGCGGCAATTCGCCAAACGTGCTGCTCGCGGCTGAAGCGGCGCGAAAGCAGGGAATGAGAGTTCTCGCATTCAGCGCGCGCGATGGCGGCAAGCTCCGCGCGCTCGCGGATCATTCGATCGTGATTCCAACCGACAGAACCGATCGCGCGCAAGAGCTTCACCTCTGCATCGAGCACCTCATTTGCGAGATCGTGGAACGGGACCTATGAAGGGACTGAAAGGAAAGCGCGCGCTCATCACCGGCGGTTCGCGCGGAATCGGTGCGGCGGCGGCAACGCTGTTCGCGGAGAATGGCGTTGACGTCGCGATCGGCTATCGCAGCCGCCGCGCTGACGCAGATGCACTCGCGACGTCGCTGAGCGGACAGTACGGCGTGAAGACGTTCGCGCACGCATCGGACATCTCGACGGTGGAGGGCGCCACAGATCTGGTCGAACGGTCGGCCGACGCACTCGGCGGCATCGACTTCTTCGTTGGCAACGCGGGGATCTGGCCGGCGGACGATATCGCGTTCGCCGAGATGAGCGATGCGCATTGGCGGCGCACGATGGCGGAGAATGTCGATTCGGTGTTCTACACGACGCGCGCCGTGATTCGTCGGATCGCGGACAATGGTCGCATCGTGCTGGTGTCGAGCACCGCTGGGCAGCGCGGCGAAGCGTATCATGCCGACTATGCAACGTCGAAAGGCGCGATGATCTCGCTCGTGAAGTCGCTCGCACCTGAGCTCGGACGTCGCGGAATCACCGTGAACAGCGTCGCGCCAGGCTGGGTCGACACCGAGATGTGCGAGCAGCCATTCGGTAACGGCGGTCGTGAGCGCATCGCGGCCGCGATTCCGATCGGACGGATCGCCGCGCCGCGCGACATCGCCGGCCCGATCGTGTTTTTGTGCTCGGAGCTCGCGCGGCACATCACCGGCGAGATCATGAACGTCAACGGCGGCAGTGTGCTCTGCGGATGATCGTTCTCATCTTCACAGGTGGAACGATCTCGATGCGCCACGATCCCGTCTCGGGCGGCGCTGTGCCGACTCTGCGCGGGAAAGAAATCATCGCGCTCACACCGGGCCTCGATCAAATCGCGGATTTAGAAGTTGATGATTGGGGCGCGTTCCCCGGTCCGCATATGAATCTCGAGCGGATGTGGGCATTGCGTGAACGAATCGTTCAGCATCTCGCACGTCCTGAGGTCGACGGCATCGTCGTCACGCATGGCACCGATTCGCTCGAAGAAACAGCGTATCTCGTCGCGAGATCAGTGCATAGCGAAAAGCCTGTCGTTTTCACCGGTGCAATGCGTACCTCGAGCGATCTCGGATGGGACGGACCTGCGAATCTCAGCGCATCAGTGCGCGTCGCAGCAAGCGAAGATGCACGCGGCGTCGGTGTTGTGGTCGTGCTCGCGGACCACATCTTCGCCGGACTCGATGTCACCAAGGTCCACACTCACAAGCTCGAGTCCTTCGACAGCCCCGGTTTGGGACCGCTCGGCGTGGTTGATGACAACGTCGTCATTTTTCGCCGGACGCTGCCGGCCCAGTCGGCAGTTATCGCGGCACCGACCCTCGCCGAGCCGGTCGACATTGTCTTCGCGTATTCGGGCGCCGACTCGAATTTGCTCGACGCGTCACGGGCGCGCGCGCGCGGAGTGGTGATCGCGGCGATGGGGAGGGGGAACGTTCCGCCAGCCATGGTCGATGGCATCGACCGATTTGTAGCCGAGGACAAGCCGGTTGTGATTACCTCACGCGCGCTTCGTGGGCGCGTGGGGCACACATACGGCTACCCGGGCGGCGGTCGTCGGCTGTCGGAACGAGGAGCGATCTTCGCTGGAGCGCGTCGACCGCAGCAAGCGCGGATCGATGTGATGCTCGCGCTTGGGGCGGGGATGAGCGTGTCGGAAATACGGGCGCTATTCGAGCGCGAGTGAGAGAGCCAGCAGGCCCTACGCGATTGGCTCCCATCGCTCGAAGCACTGCCAATCGTACTCGCGCGCGGCGCGGATCTGGTCAGGGAACCCAAAACAGTCGGTCCAACCGAGTTGCTCGGCGCGCCAGCGGCAATCCCAAACGAACTCGAAGGTTCGCGTCTCGGTCGCAGTGTGGACGTTCACCGTTCCGACGAAGTCGGAGCATCCGGAGCGACCGTGGAGCGAAATGCGCTCGATCGCAAGATGAGGCTCGGATGCCAGCATGTGTGTCAGGAGGCGCTTGACCTTGATCGACGGGGCATATCCGTCAACTCGGATCTGGTCTCCTCCGGTACCGCTGCGATAACTCCTAACAGCCATTTTGAACGGTTCGGCCGCTCGCGACTCCGCGAGGATTTGCTCAATGTCGGTCAAAACGATGCCTCCGTCTCGAGGGGGAACTGCCCGACTTGCCGTGGTTCAAAATATCGTCAATCATCGACCTAAGTTGAAGTCCCTGTGATCTTTGCCTGCGCGGAAGATTGCGCTAGTCTCAAGTCCGACCTGTCCGCCTCGCTATCCGTGAATCGACTGCAGCCCCCAGCCACCGTTCTCGCCATCGCGAGCCAGCTCGAGCGAGCCGGCTACGAGACGTGGTGCGTCGGTGGAGCGATTCGGGACGCGCTGCTCGGGCACCCGCACTTGGACTGGGATCTGGCGACGTCCGCAACTCCTGAGCAAATGCGCGTGGTCTTCGGTCCGCGACGAACGATCCCGGTGGGGGTCGAGTTCGGAACCGTCGGCGTGCTCGACCGCGACGGGAAAATGCATGAGGTGACGACGTTCCGGCGCGACGTGAAGACGGATGGGCGACATGCTGTCGTCGAGTTCGGAGCGTCCCTCGAAGACGATCTCGCGCGTCGCGATTTCACCATCAACGCCATCGCGTTCTCCCCGGAGACTGGGGAGCTGCGCGACCCGTTCGGTGGTCAAGACGACATCGAGCGAAGACTGGTTCGCGCCGTCGGTGATCCGGAGGCACGCATGCGTGAGGATCGCCTTCGTGCGCTTAGGGCGATTCGCTTTGCCGCGCGCTTCGACTTTGCGATCGATGACGCAACGCGGCGCGCGATCGATTCGAGCGCGCCGCTCTTGGGGCGGCTTTCGCGGGAGCGCGTAAAACAAGAGCTCGACAAGACGATGGAGCAGGTCAGACAGCCCAGTGTCGCGCTCGAGATTTGGCGATCGAGCGGTGCGTTTGCGTCGCTGATTCCGCAACTCGCTTCGGTCGATCCGAAGGCACTTGGAGTGCCCAACTGCCTTGCGATGCCGGGAGACGTATCGCGACCAGCGCGCCGTTCGCTGCGCTTTGCCGGGCTGCTTGCGTCCCTGACGACCAAGGAGGTGACCGCCGTCATGTCGTCGCTCAAGGCGTCGCGTGTCGAGATACAGCTCGTTGAGGGGCTCGTCGACAAATGGCGCAGGTACGGCGGCGAAATGAGTCGAGCGCTTACAGCCCGAGTTCCCTCAGACGGCGAGGTCCGGCGATGGGTCGCCCGGATCGGTCGTGTCGACATTGGTTCCTTCATGCGCCTTGCCGACGCCTTGTGGATGGTCGCGCGAGAGAATCAGCAACAGGCCCCAGGCGCCGCCGAGGTTCGCGGGCTGTATCGGCGAATGCGGACGGTGGCGATGCGCGATCCAATCGACATTGGTTCGCTCGCCGTCGACGGCGACGATTTACGGCGGGCCGGAATCCCGGCGGGCCGAAGTCTCGGTATGATTCTCCGGACGCTGCTCGACATCGTCATCGACGATCCGACGAAAAACACCGCGGAGTTTCTGCTGACGGAAGCACAACGTCAGCACGAGCAGCGCGGCGATAGCCAGGAGACGTAGCTCGCATGTTCTTTCGAGGCCGACAACCTGAAGCGTCGATCTGGCGGCGATTTCGCGTCAGCGCGGACGGATTCACGTTCGCGCAGCAAGACGATCACTTCACGGCGCACGTCGTCGCCAACGCCGAGCGCGTCGTGGACTTGTTCTACAATCTCAGCGAGCAGCTTCCGCCCGCGGTCGACGTCGTCGTCGATGACCTGCGAAGCGGCCGCTCGTGGAAGGCGGAGGCGGTCGCACTTCCGGATGTTCGCGAGGCGCTCGCCCGACTGAAGGTTCTGCTGGCGCGATTCGGCGGCGTGGAGTTCTCTGTCTATACGCCCGACGATCAGCTCACACTCAATCCGTATCTGGAGCTTTTCATCTACGCCCGCACGGATCGCTGGTTGTATTTGCTCGAGGGCAAGGGACTGGAAGAGCAATCGCGAGTTCACACGAAGAGTTGGAAAACGCCGCGGCAGCAGTTCCCAGCAGCACCTGATCTGGTGAACGCGGTCGCCGCTGCAGCCGAGCGACTGGGACTGCAGCTGGCGTGACCATCTCGGCGTTGGCGTTCGGCCTCGCCGCCGCGAGCGCCAACGTCCTCGGCGCGATCGCGGTTGCGTCGCGCGCGAACTGGAGCGTCCGCGCGCTCGACGCAATTCTTTCGTTCGCCGCCGGTTTTCTAATCGCTGTCTCGGTGATCGACCTCTTTCCGCAGTCGATCATTGTCGCGGGGCCGATCGCGCCGGCGATCGTTCTCGGTGCGTATGTGCTGGTGCATCTCACGCAGCACACGATCGGCCGACATTTCCATTTCGGCGAAGAGACGCACTCAGTGTCCGAACTGGTGAGCGTTTCTGCGCTGATTGGTTTGTTGATGCACACGTTCGTCGACGGCGTGGCCGTTGCAAGCGGATTACGTGTGAGCAACGGACTCGGTGCGCTCGTGTTCGTCGCGGTATTCCTCCACAAATTTCCTGAGGGATTGGCGATCTCGAGTTTGTTTCTCGCTGCCGGCGCTGGTCGCGGACGCGCGATACTCGCGGCGGCGGCATTGGGAGCGACGACGATCATCGGCGTGATCCTCACCGATCAATTCGCATTTCTTCAGACGTACGGGCTGGCAATTTCAGCGGGCGTGACGTTGTACGTCGGCGCGTCGAATCTCGTACCCGAATTTCAGGATCGTGAAGGACTTCGCATTCCCTTGAGCTTTGTCGCCGGCTGTCTCGTGTACATCGCGGCGCGAAGTCTCGCGTCGGTGTAGCCGAGAAGGATGATGGCAGACAAGAAGAGAAATCGGGAAGAGCCGGATGAAGTGAGAGGAACCGCGTCGCTCTTCGAGCACACGCTTCCACAGCCGCTTGCCGCGCGCATGCGTCCGCGATCGCTCGACGAGGTTGTCGGGCAGCGTCACCTGCTCGCGCCGGGGAAACCGCTGCGAGAATCAATCGAGAACGGGGCGGTCGGCTCGATGGTGTTCTGGGGTCCGCCGGGAACGGGCAAGACGACGATCGCTCGCGTCATCGCGCAGTACACCGATCGCGAGTTCGTCTCGTTCTCCGCGGTCACCGAGGGCGTGCCGCGCGTTCGCGAGATCGTCGCGGAGGCAGAGAGTCGCCGCCGGATGGGCCGAGGGACGATTTTATTTGCCGATGAGATTCATCGGTTCAACAGGGCGCAGCAGGACGCGTTTCTCCCGCATGTCGAGGCGGGCACCATCACGTTGATCGGTGCGACAACGGAGAATCCGTCGTTCGAGATCAATGGCGCGTTGCTTTCGCGTGTTCGCGTTTTCGTTCTGCAGTCGCTCGAGCCGGACGATCTGCGCTCCCTGGCTCTGCGCGCGATTGGGGATGTAGACCGCGGGCTCGCCTCATGGAACCTGACCGTCGAGCCGGACGCACTCGACCTATTGTCGACGGAAGCAGACGGCGACGCGCGTCGGACGCTCACGGTTCTCGAAGCTGCCGCGGAACATGTTGGGAAGGGCGGCACGATCGACGTGGCGGTGATGCGCGACGCGATGCAATTGCGGTTCGCGAAGTACGACAAGGGCGGCGAAGAGACCTACAACATGTTGAGCGCGTTCCACAAAAGTCTTCGCGGAAGCGATCCGCAGGGCGCGCTCTATTGGATGGCTCGAATGATCGAAGGAGGCGGCGACCCGATGATCATGTTTCGCCGAGCGATCGCGATGGCCGCGGAGGATATTGGACTCGCGGATCCGGAGGCGCTCAAGCTCGCGGTCGCAGCCCGCGATGCGTACCACATGCTTGGGCCGCCCGAAGGCTATCTGCCGCTTGCACAGATGATCGTCTACCTCGCGACGGCGCCGAAGTCGAACAGCGCGAAGGTCGCGCTCAGCGCCGCGCTCGAAGCGGCGCGGGAGCATCCGGCGGAAGGCGTACCGCTTCACATTCGGAACGCCCCGACGAAAATGATGAAGGAACTGGGCTATGGGACGGGGTATCAGTACGCGCACGATTCGCCCGAGGCATACATCCCGCAGGAGTATCTGCCCGACCGATTGCAGGGGACGCGATTCTACGTGCCGGGTCCGTTCGGTTTCGAGAAGGAAATCGCAAAGCGATTGGCTTGGTGGGAAGAACTTCGCAGGCGAACGAGTGACGCGAGCGGGGGGGAGAAGGGGTCAGAGTAATTGAGAAATCGACTCAGGGAGGGTGTGATGCGGAAACTCGCAGTTGTGGTGGCGGCCTCGGCGGCAATGGGACTTGGCGGCTGCGCGATGCTCGGCAGACAAGCATTTCGGGAGCCTGTCGTCAATCTTCGCAACGTGGAACTGGCGGGCGTCGGCGTGACCGGCGGCAGCCTCAACGTAAAACTCAGCGTTTACAACCCGAACGGATATCGGCTCGATGCAACGCGGCTGACCTATCGCGTGGCGTTGGCTGGCGACAGTATCACCCTGGCGACCGGTACACTCGACAACAAATTCACGGTCCAGAACAACGACTCGACGATCGTCAACATTCCGGTGAACTTCACGTACGCGGGCCTCGGCGCGGCGGGACGAAGCCTGTTGAACACGGGCGTCGTGAACTACCACGTTCTTGGCGACGTGACTGTCGGCTCGCCGGTGGGCAATTTCACCGTGCCGTATTCGTCGCAGGGCCGGTTCACCACAACCGGCAAATAACACGCAACTCAAGAGGATTTTCAAATAAGCCGCGAAACGATCGTTCTCACGCCGCCAGTCGAACGCGCGCTCCTCGTAGGAGCGCCGCTCAAACGTCCAGGCGCGCGGCGCGCCACGGATGATCATCTCCGCGAATTGGCCGACCTCGCGGACACCGCGGGAGCGAAGGTCGTCGGTGAGATGACGCAGCAGATCGACCGCCCGCACCCAGGTACCTACCTCGGTAAAGGAAAGCTCGACGAGCTACGCGATCGCGTCCAAGAAAAGGACGTGTCACTCGTTCTGTTCGACGAAGAGCTTTCGCCGACGCAAGGCAAGAACATCGAGGACGCGATCGGCAAACGCGTGATGGATCGTGCCGAGTTGATTCTCGATATCTTCGCGACGCGGGCGAGAAGCGCCGAGGCGAAGATGCAAGTCGAGCTCGCGCAGCTCGAGTACATGCTGCCACGCCTCACCCGCATGTGGACCCACCTCGAGAAATTCCGAGGCGGCATCGGCATGCGCGGTCCCGGTGAAACGCAGCTCGAAACCGACCGGCGTCTCATCAACCATCGCATCAAGATTCTGCGCGAGCGACTGGCCGATGTTCAGCGCGGCCGAGCGATTCAGCGGCAGTCGCGCCAGTCGCAGTTCAAGGCGTCCCTGGTCGGCTACACAAACGCGGGAAAGTCATCGATCCTGCGAGCGCTCACGGGTGCCGACGTTTTCGTCGAAGACCGATTGTTCGCGACGCTCGATCCGTTGACGCGCGACGTCGACCTCGGCGATCACGCGCACGTGTTGGTCACCGACACCGTCGGGTTCATTCGCAAGCTTCCTCACCATCTCGTCGCATCGTTTCGCGCGACGCTCGAAGAGACGCGCGACGCCGATCTGCTGCTGCACGTCATCGACGCGAGTTCGCCGACGTGGGAAGAGCAGCGGACCGTTGTCTCTCAGGTCCTCGACGAGCTCGAGGTCAGTGACAAACCGACGCTGCTCGTTTTCAACAAGATCGATCTGATCGATCACGATTCACTGCTCGCACTTCAGGAGCGAATCGGAGCGCTCGCGCCGTCGTCGATTTTCGTCTCGACGATGACGGAGGGCGGCCTCGAGCCGCTCAAGCGGGCGTTGGCGGCGGCCATTCGCGTTCGGAAGCCTGTTACGAGAATCCTCATGTCGCCGGCAAACGGAAAAATGCTCGCGGAGATTCACCGGTCGGGCGAGGTGCTCGAGCAGCGGATGGAGGGCGATCAGCTGCTCATCGAGGCGCGGGTCGACGACGCCCTGGCGGGGCGGCTGCGGCATGCGGGGGCGGTGGTGACGACCTAAAAGCAAAAGGCGGCGTACCCCTCGGCGCGCCGCCTTTCTCTTGAATGGTCACGCACGGACTCGAACCGTGGACCTCTGCTGTGTGAAAGCAGCGCTCTAACCAGCTGAGCTACGCGACCGCGAGATCGTAAACCTAGATACCGTTCGAATCTCTCGGTAGGGACTTGTTGCAGTGGTCCCGGTGGGACTTGAACCCACGACCCTTCGATTATGAGTCGAGTGCTCTAACCAACTGAGCTACGGGACCGACGGGTGGTAGTTAGACCAGTTTTACCTCGTTCGCAAGCAACTGCGCCGCCGCGGAGCGCGACTACGACGCCATGAACCCGTCGTATGCGTCGACTACCTCGTCGGGAGCGACCGTCGCCGCGCCGGGCTTTCCGACCTCGATGCCGGCGGCGAAGTTCGCGATGATCGCAGCCTCGGTCGGCGTTCCGCCCGCGGCGAGAACGACTGCCAGATACGCGGTGACCGTATCGCCGGCGCCGACGACGTCGTACACCTGACGGGCCATCGTCGGAACGCGCTTGAACGCGCCGTTCGCGGAAACCAGCATCATCCCACGGTCCCCGAGCGTGAGAAGCAGATTCTCGGCCTGGAGTCGGCCGACGATCGCAACGAGAGCATCGTGTTGGTCGAGATCGACGTCCGCTTCCATCGCCGATTCGAGCTCTCGGCGATTCGGCTTGAAGATCGTCGCGCCGCGATAGTGGAAGAAATTTCGATACTTTGGATCGACGACAATCGGAATTCCTTTCGCCTGCGCGGCGGACATCGCGGCTTCGATGACCGCGGGGACAAGGACGCCCTTGTTGTAGTCCTCGAGGACGAGCGCGTCGGCCTTGGACACCGCGCTGCGAAGCACGGCGAGCACTCGCTCGACGTCACGGCCCTCGAGGTCTGCGTCCTCCTCTTCGTCGACGCGAACGACTTGCTGTGAACGCGCGACGACTCGCGTCTTTGTCGTCGTTGGGCGCGGCACGGTAACGAGCGAATCGAGACTCGCTTGCAGCTCGCCAAGCATCGTGCAGATCTGGCGGCCGCCGGCGTCGTCGCCGATGGTGGCGATGAGATCGCAGTGTGCTCCGACGGCGCAGACATTCTGCGCAACGTTGCCCGCGCCGCCGAGCGCGTAGCGCCGATCGTGAACGCGAACGACTGGAACGGGGGCCTCGGGGGAGATGCGCTCTACTTCCCCGCGAAGGTAGACATCGAGCATTGCGTCGCCGACGACGGCAATGCGCCGCGTCGATGCGGCGTCGAGCAAGGCGAGCAGGCGATCACGGACGAGTGAGCGGGGCATGGGCGGGCAAGCTAGCGGACGCCACAATCACGGGTCAACAGAACGGCTGTCTCCGGCACAGGCCTTGCCCTTTCCGGCCTCGGCCGCCCTCGAACGACACCTGACCGCAATCGCTTGTCCGCACTCCTCGTACGCATCAATGACGCGGCAAAATCGAGAGTCCTGACGCTCCAGGAGTATTTCGTTCTCGCTGGAAAGTCGCTTCGATTCATTTTTGCCCGTCCATTTTACGCCCAAGACGTCGTCCAGCAGATGGACGAGATCGGCGTCAAGTCACTCGGCATCGTCCTGCTGACGGGCTTGTTCACCGGAATGGTGCTCGCGCTTCAATCGTCGGTCCAGCTCAAGACGTTTGGCGCGACGATGTACATCGGCAACCTCGTGTCGGCGTCGATGATTCGCGAGCTCGGACCTGTGCTCGCCGGCCTGATGGTCGCGGGTCGAGTCGGATCCGGGATCGCCGCACAGCTTGGATCGATGCGCGTCACCGAACAAATCGACGCGCTCAATACACTCGGCACCGATCCGATCAAGAAACTCGTAACGCCGCGTGTGCTCGCGGCGCTGATCATGTTGCCGGTGCTGACGGTCATCAACGATTTCGTCGGCATCATCGGCGGCAACATCATCGCGGCCTTCGTGATCGGTTTGCCGACGTCTCAATACTGGCGCACGGTGTGGGATCAGATCGCGGCCGACGGGTTCACAATGCGCTACATCCCGAACGATTTCGTTCAGGGATTGTCGAAGCCGCTCGTGTTCGGCGGATTGATTTCGATTACGGCGTGCTACTTCGGGCTCGGCACCACGGGGGGAACCGAAGGCGTCGGCGTCTCGACGACGAGAACTGTCGTGACGTCGAGCATTCTGATTCTGATCGTCGACTACTTCATCACGCAGCTCCTGCTCTCGGTCCTGTCGTATGGCGCCTGACCGAGATACGAAGACCCTCGAGGAACGACGCCAGGGCGACCGCCGAGCTGACGCGGGACAGTCGTCGGATGATCGTTCGACCGCGGTTCGCGAGGCGATTCGATCGGAGCTGGAGTCGGAGATCGCGCTCGGGCGGTCGCGACGATTACGCGGGCCCGACTCACCGCCGGTTGTCGAGGTCGATCACGTTTCGCTCGCGTTCGACAATCCCATTCTCGAAGACGTCTCGTTCGCGGCGCGCGAAGGCGAGACGATCGCGCTCGTCGGCGAGTCCGGAACGGGGAAATCGACTGCCCTCAAGCTGATTCTTCGCCTCCTCATTCCCGACAAGGGACGAGTGCTCATCGACGGCGAGGACATCACGCACTTGAGCTTCGAGGAAGCGCTCGAGGTTCGGCAGAAAATGGGAATGGTCTTTCAGGGGGCCGCGCTGTTCGACTCGATGAGCGTCTTCGAAAACGTCGCATATCCGCTTCGCGAACACACCGATCTCGACGAAGACCAGATCCGGAAGCGCGTCGAAGAAAAGCTGCAGTTCGTCGACCTCGATCCATCGCGCGTCATGGACCAGCTGCCGTCCGAGCTTTCAGGCGGCATGCGCAAACGCGTCGGCATTGCGCGCGGCATGGCGAACGACGCGGAGATCATGCTCTACGACGAACCAACGTCAGGTCTCGACCCGCTGACGACCAGCACAATCACGCGGCTGATCATGAAGCTTCAGCGCGAGCTCAAGGTGACGAGTCTCGTCGTGTCGCACGACATCCGGTCGGTGTTCCGGATGGCGAGCAAGGTCGCGCTCTTGTACGACCGCAAGATCACCTTCTTCGGTACTCCTGAAGAGATGATGGCGAGCGAGGACAAGTACATCCAAGACTTTCTGGGCGCGTAATCATGAAACGCTCATCGTTCATCACGTGGGATCAGCTGAAGGTCGGGGCGGTCATCGCCGCCTCGCTCGTCGTCCTGACGGTTGCGGTCTACAAGCTCGGCCAAGCGGCGAATCTATTCTCGAAGCGCTACGAGCTCGTTGCTTATCTCCCGAACGCGAACGGCCTTCGCGCCGGCGGAATCGTGTACGTCGCGGGCCAGTTCGCGGGTACGATCAAGTCGATCGAGTTTCTCCCGGTCGACAACGACACGACACGCAATCTTCGGGTGCGAATGGCGGTCGACGAAGGATTGCAGAGCCAAGTGCGCGGCGACTCGAAGGCGAAGATCAGAACCCTCGGCCTCCTCGGCGACAAAGTCGTTGACATCTCGATTGGGACGCCGAGGTATGGGGCGTTGAAGTCGGGAGACACGATCTCCGTGGCGCCGTCGCTCGACTACGAGGCTGTACTCGCCCAAGCCGCCGGCGCGGTCGCCGACATGGTCGACCTCACACGCGATCTGCGGACGCTGACGAACGGAATCGTCGAAGGGAAGGGCACCATCGGCCAACTCGTGACCAATCGCGCCTTGTACGACCAGTTCGTCGGGACCATGGGCAGAGCGAATTCGATGCTCGCCAAATTCGAGAATCCGAATGGGAGTTTCTCGAAGATGCTGAACGATCCGGCGCTTTACGACCGATTCGTCTCGGTCGTGACGTCCGCGGACTCACTGGTCATCGCGCTCAACGACAAGAATGGAACGATCGGCAAATTGATGCGCGACGACACGCTGTACACGCACATCGTCAGCATGGCGATGGCCGGCGATTCACTGATGAAATCCCTGTCGAACGGCCAGGGCCTCGCCGGTCGTTTGCTGAATGACCCGACGCTCTACGACAAGCTGAACAAGCTCACGACTGACCTCAACGCGATTCTCGAGGATGTGAGGAAAGACCCGCGGAAATACACGAAGGGCGTGATCTGCGTGTTCCGCTGCAAGTGAGCTGACGCCTGGCCTCTTCCGTTCCCCGGCGCGATTAGGTTTCCAGACGGCACCCGTGCGCGATGCAGACTGCGCGGTGCCGAGGAGCTTTGATGAACGCCGCGGTATGAAATCGATCGATTTGGATGTCGTCGCGACGCGAGGAAGCGACGTCGAGTCGTGCCACCGTGTCCACGCGGCGATCGTCGGGGCGGACGATACCCTTGTCGCCAGCTCGCGCGACACCACCATCGTGAGCTCCTGGCGCTCCTGCGCAAAGCCGTTCCAAGTCATGGGGCTCGTCGAATCGGGCGGATTCGATTCGCTGCATTGGGGCGACGATCAACTCGCCCTCGCCTGCGCCTCACATGGCGGTGAGCCCGAGCACGTGGCGATCGCGCAAGCGATGCTCGAGGACATCGGGCTCGAGGAAGGCGATCTCGCGTGCGGCCCGCATGACCCGCTGTCGTCGCGCGGACTGAAGCTGCTTCGCGAGTCTGGGGCGCGTCTCACGCGACTTCACAACAACTGCTCTGGGAAGCACGCCGCGATGCTTGCCCGCGCGCAAACAGCCGGTTGGCACACCTTCGGCTACGAGCGCCGCGATCATCCAGTACAGGTTTGCTCGCTGAAAGCAGTGGCCGAGTGGTCCGGGCTTCCGCAGGACGACGTCGGGCAGGCGATCGATGGATGCGGCGTCGTCGCATTCTCGCTCCCACTGGAGAGTATGGCTCGCGCCTGGGCGCGGCTGGCGAGGTCGGTCAGGGATGGACATCAGGTTGCCTCGCGCATCGTTCACGCGATGGGCACGCGGCCGTTCCTCGTCGGCGGGACGGATCGATTCGACTCCGTCTTGATCGAGGAGACCGACGGCCGAGTTGTCGCGAAAATCGGCGCTGAGGGTGTGCACTCGGTTGCGGTGCCCGAGCTCGGAATCGGATTCGCGGTAAAGGTCGAAGACGGGAACCAGCGCGCACAATTCCCCGCGGTGATTCGAGTTCTCCAAACGCTCGACGTGCTCCCCCCAGTCCTGCCGCAGCGACTCGAAGAGTACTCGCGGCGTCCCGTACGAAACACGCGCGGCGAAGTCGTCGGCGAAATCCGCCTCGCGAGCTGAGTCATCGCACGATTTTGGTTCGACTCGACGATTTTCGATGACGGCATCCGTGGAAGAACCGCGCACCTTGCTTGCGCTCGACGACGCAACGCGCGAGCTGGTGCGATTGGCAGCCGTCGTGGCAGTGGGAAGCGAGCAGGCAATTCGAGACCAGATGGCCTTCGCGCACGGTGGCGTTCCCGCCGCGTGGGTCGAAGAGCTGGTGTTACAATCGTATCTGTTCGCGGGCTTCCCGCGCGCGCTCAATGCGATGCGGGAATGGCGTCGATTCGAGCCGGACGTTTCGAATCAGAGTGACTCGCCCGATGTCGAGGCGCGTCGAGGAGACGGCGTCGCGACCTGTTCGGCGGTGTACGGCTCGATGTATGACCGACTACGACACAATATTCAAGCGCTTCACCCATTGCTCGACGACTGGATGATCACTGAAGGCTACGGCAAAGTCCTTTCTCGCCCGGCGCTCGATCTCGGGCGGCGCGAGCTATGCGTCGTCGCTGCCTGCGCGGCAAGCGATCAGCCGCGTCAGCTTCATTCGCACCTGCACGGTGCGTTGAACGTCGGCGTAGCGCCGTCCGTGATCGACGCGGCGTTGGATGCGTTGGGCGATCTCCTGGGCGCCGAACGTGCCCGCAGCGTTGGGCTACTGTGGGCTCGCGTCAAAGGAAAGTGATCGATGTTCATTGACCGCGTAGTTGTGAACGTGAAAGCAGGCGATGGAGGATCGGGGATCACCTCGTTCCGCCGCGAGAAGTTCGTTCCGATGGGCGGACCGGACGGCGGTGAAGGAGGCAAGGGCGGCGATATCGTCATCCTCGGCGACAGCAATCTCTCGACGCTGCTCGACTATACCTATCGCGATTCGTGGACGGCGCCGACGGGCGATCACGGCTCCGGATCGAACAAGAGCGGACGCTCCGGCGATGACGTCGTCATGCCCGTTCCCGTCGGAACGGTCATCAGAGATCTGGAAACATCCGAGCTGCTCGGCGAAGTACTCGAGCACGGCGACCGAATCGTCGTTGCCAAGGGCGGACGTGGCGGAAAGGGCAATTCGTATTTCGCGACCGCAACGCACCAGTCGCCGCGCGAATATCAGCCCGGTGAGGATGGTCAAGCCCGAACGCTCGAGCTCGAGCTCAAGCTCATCGCCGATGTCGGCCTCGTCGGCCAACCGAACGCCGGCAAGTCGACGCTGCTCTCCGTGATCTCGGCAGCGCATCCAAAGATCGGCGACTACCCGTTCACGACGCTCGCCCCCAACCTCGGCGTCGTCCAACTGTCGGACGACCGCACATTCGTCGTCGCGGATCTGCCGGGCATCATCGAGGGCGCGCACGAGGGTCGCGGTCTCGGACTGCAGTTTCTTCGGCACATCGAGCGAACACGCGTGCTCGCGTTCCTCATTCCGATCGACGCAATCGACTGGCAGACTGAATACGACGGGCTACGACGCGAGGTCGAAGCGTACTCCGAAGAACTCGGCCAAAAGCCCCACTGCGTCGTCTTCACGAAGATGGACCTGCTCGGCGAAATGGAAGCGCCGCCGATCGAAGCTCCCGACGCATTTGCGGTGCTGACGATCAGTGCCGCTGCTCGCCAAGGGCTCGACGGCCTCCTGGGCGCCTGGTGGTCGCAGCTGCTCGGTTTGAAGAAGGCGAGTGTCAAACGAGACGAGTCAGTCCCTCTCCCCTGACGAACGACGCGCGATACTCGCGCTCTCGCTCGTCGAGGACCTCGGTCCAGTCACTCACAAACAAAAGATCGAACGATTTGGGTCCGCGTCGCGGGCATTGGATTGCGACTGTTCCGACGACGTGCGCAATGGTGTCTATCGTCGTGCCGACCAGCACATCGCACGCGGCGCTGAACAAGGGCTCACGCTCCTAACGCGCTTTGATTCGCTGTACCCCGAACAGTTGCACCACCTCCACGACCCGCCGCCGGTTCTCTGGTCTTTAGGGAACTGGAATGTGCTTCGTGATCCGCTCGTCTCGGTCGTCGGCACGCGCCGTGCTACCTCCTACGGTCGGCGAGTCACTGAGGAGATCGTCGGCGCTCTCGCTCGCGCCGGCGCAACCATCGTGAGCGGCATGGCGCTCGGGATCGACGCGATCGCGCACACCGCGGCACTCGAAGCCAACGCGAATACGATCGCAGTGCTCGGAACCGGCGCGGATGTCGCGTATCCTCGCGCCCACACCGCACTGCATCGAACCATTCGAGATCGTGGTCTGATTCTCTCCGAATCACCTCCAAGCTCCCACGCGGGCCCCGGATCATTTCCTCGGCGCAATCGAATCATTGCAGCGCTGTCGAGACTCACGATTGTCATCGAAGCGCCCGAGAAAAGCGGTGCGCTCATCACGTCCGACGCCGCGAACGAGATCGGGCGTGATGTCGGCGCGATTCCAGGTCCGATCGACTCGCCGCAAAGCGTCGGCACGAACAGACTGCTGCAAAACGGAGCGCATGTCATCGCGTCGGCAGACGACGCGCTTCGACTCGTCGGATTCGAACCGCTCGGGGCAAAACACCGAACGTTCAAGAGCGAAGCGGAGCAAAAGATCTGGAGCGCGCTGGAGAGCGTCGCGGGATCCCTGGACGACCTCTGCGCGCGGGTGTCTCTGCCCGTCGCGCAGTGTATGACGACCGTTACGGACCTCGAGCTGCGCGGTCTGATCGAATGCGAGATGACAGGCGCGATCCGACGCCGCTCGTGATCGACACGTATCTTTCGGCGTGCAGCCACGCCACGTCTATGTCCACGTTCCGTTCTGTGCGCGACGCTGCGCGTACTGCGATTTCTCGATCGCGGTACGAAAAGCTGTTCCGGTCGAGGAGTACGTCACCGCGCTCAGTGCCGAGCTTTCGATCCGGTTCGGGGACGACCGGCCGTGGACAGTCGACACCCTTTATTTCGGCGGCGGAACTCCGTCTCGCTTGGGCGCAGAAGGTGTCGAACGAGCGGTCGGCGTCCTCCGCGACTACGTCGAGCTCGCGGATGATGCGGAGGTGACGCTCGAAGCCAATCCTGAAGACGTCACGCCGGATGCTGTCGCGGCATGGCGCGGCGTCGGCGTGAATCGGCTATCGATCGGCGCGCAGTCTTTTGACGACAACGTTCTCGAGTGGATGCATCGCACTCACGACGCCGCAGCGATCGGCCGAGCGTTCGATGCGGCGCGGTCCCGCGGGATCGAGAATATTTCGCTGGATCTCATTTTCGCGCTGCCGGAGAGCGTCGAGCGATCGTGGGAACGCGACGTCACTCGCGCGATCGAGCTCCAGCCATCGCACGTATCGCTCTACGGCCTCACCGTC
>Ga0070683_100001550_pt1 | contig 17786 bp, 13 predicted proteins | sample KBSC713LmetaG_FD_64662 | JGI IMG/M metagenome (GOLD analysis project Ga0070683, IMG submission 64662) | Corn rhizosphere microbial communities from Kellogg Biological Station, Michigan, USA - KBS C7.1-3L metaG | ecosystem: Host-associated > Plants > Roots > Rhizosphere ... | reverse complement strand
AGGCTCGAGACGTCCTTGTGGTGCTTGCCGCGGGAAGCCATCTTCTGATCCTTCTCGAATTTGGCCTTTTCCTTGGCGTTCATCTGGCCAACCACAACAGCCTTGGCATCGGACTGACGCTGCAGGTCGAGAGCCACTTCGTCGAGGCACGCCTTGGCTTCGTTGTCGACGCGGCCCGGACGAGCCTTGTCTTTGGAGAACGTGATGGAGCACAGGGCCTGCGCGTGCGGCTGCGGCGGCGGCGCCGGAGCTTCAATGGTCACCGTCGTATTCGCAGATGCGTTGTGGGCCTTGTCGTCAGACACGTTGCAGGTGATGGTGACCGGTCCCGTGGGCGCACCCGTCGATGCAAAGGTGGCGCTGTTGCCGCTGCCGTTCACCGAACCGGCGCTGGCCGAGTAGGTGTAGGTGAGGGGGCGGTTCTGCGGGCTCATTCCGGTGGCTGTGATGGTGGCGCTGTCGCCCGGCTTGATGGTGGTCGGATTAACCGAGCAGCTCACGGTCGGCGGTTCGAATTCCTTCACCGTGAAGCTCGCGGTGGTGGCCTGCGCAAGCTGCCAGGGCTTGAGGCCCTCATGGCCAGTCTTGCCTTCCTTGGCGTTGCAGGTAACGGTGTGCTGGCCAGGCTGCAGTTCAGCCGTGTTCACCGTGGCGGTGGCGCCGTTGCCGCTCACGCCGTCGCCGGTGATGGCAACCACGACGTTGGACTTAGGTTCCTGCGAACCGACGGTCGCGGTCGCGGTGACCGGATCACCCGGGAAGACCGAGGTCGGGTTGACCGCGCAGGCAACCGTCAACTGCGGAGGAGGCAGGATGCTGCCCTTGTGGAACACGATGCCCGCGCTCAGGCGAAGAGCGTTGACGTTGACGCGTCCGCCAGGAATGAATCTGCCGTTCGAATTGAATGCGCCGGGGCCGTGGTTGATATGGAAATACTCGTAGTCGACCTGGGCGATGCGGATGGCGATGTGGTGAGAGAGCTCGAAATCGAAGCCGCCGCCCGCGGTGAGGCCAGGACCCCATTTGTATGGTTCGTGAAAGGGACCCATCCCGCGTTCCGCATCAATCACGCCATGCGCGAATGGCGTGAAGCGGGCCATGGGATCGCGGAATTCAAGGCCGGCACCGGCGGTGAAGAGCGCGTTGTTGTTGCTTGGATAATCGTTCACCGTTTCAGCATGAGAAGCGAGTTCGACCTGGGCACCGACGTACTTGTTGAAGAAATAGGTGCCGCTGGCGATCGCGCCCCGGTTGTCTGCCCTGAACCAATAGGGCACGATGGTCCCATCCGCCTTCACGACCTGAACGGTATCCTGGGGGTTGAGGTAGCTGTAACCGGCGAAGATGTCCCACCGCGATGGCGCATCCGCATAGGTCATCGAAGGTTTGGGGGCCGTCTGTGCCACCAGGGAAACCGACACTGCGGCCAACCCCGCAAGCGCGAGAACCCGGCTCACAGTTTTCAATACACGAGATTGCATGCTGTATCCTCCACAAAGCAAGCTGAAAAACAATTCAAAAACAGTGACCCATGTGCGGCTTAGGCAAGCTCTATGCACATGTGCTGCAGATAGAAATTACGGCAGTTATAAACGTAACATAGCTTGGGCGGCCGACCGCACAATTTCTTCAACAAGATGGCCCAAACTTGCCACCTCCCGGCAGGGTGATTTTACGACCGCGATGCGCTGGCTGCAGGGCTATCGAACCCCGTCCACTGGCGTGCGCGCCGCTGTCGCGGAGCTCGTTCCGATGGCCTAGCCTGCGTTGATGGTTTTGAGAAAACTCCGTGGTTCGCGCTGAATTTTTTCCTGCAGCAATGTGATGGCGTAGATGAGCTGCTCCGGCCGGGGTGGGCAGCCCGGGACATAGATATCCACCGGAATGATCTGGTTCACGCCCTGGACCAGCGCATAATTCTGGAACACGCCTCCGGAGGTCGCGCAGGCACCCATGGAGATGACCCACTTGGGCTCCGGCATCTGATCGTAGAGGCGGCGTATCACGGGGGCCATTTTCTGCGAAACTCGGCCGGCGATCACCATCAGGTCTGATTGGCGTGGCGAGGGGCGGAACACCTCGGCTCCGAATCGGGCAATATCGAACCGCGATGCCCCCATCGACATCATCTCAATGGCGCAGCAGGCCAGCCCGAAGGTCATGGGCCAGACCGAACTCTTGCGTATCCAATTGACGGCGAAATCGAGCGTGGTCAGGAAGACCCCTTCGGGCTGTTCGTACCCGTAGTTCACTTCCCGGACCTTGGCGCGGTTCAACGCGCTGCTTTCCAGGTTTCCAAACAGGTAGCGATCGCGTTCCGCGGTTTCTGCCATGACTCCATGATAACGCGCGGCAACCTGCGACGGAGGGGCTCGTGCCCGAGGTACATGAACAAGGTTTGGATACGGAGGACTTTTAGACTCCGCACGGGCCCTGGACGGCGCGGACGCCGGCCGGCATCAGCCAGTCCAGGGGAAGCCACAACATAATGCGGAAGCGCATCCATCTTAGTTGTCCGCGAGCCGTTGACTTGCCCGGGGCAGCAGCTTCCACCTGGTACCGGGATCGCGAGGCAGCGCGCGACCACTGCTGTGCAAAAGCGGCGGGATCGGCGGTGCCGGGGACCAGGCGCGCATCCAGAATGGTGAGCTGGCCGGTGGACGCGTGTGTCTGCAATTTGAGCAGCCGGGACACGGCCGCGGCAATCGCGTCTGCCGGGGCGGGATCGTGGTGGAGCTGAAAAGCCAAGTCGTAATCCCGCTTTGCCGCGCGGAAGGCAGCAGGGTCGGTCAGGAAACGGAAACTCCGCGGATTCCAGCCGATCGCATCCTGAGCGCGCAGGCCGTAGGTAGTGCCGATTTCCCGCTGGTTTATCGAGTTGTACGGCGGAGTGGCCAGGTAAAGAGCATCAGGAAAACCGGCCGGACGCTCTCTATCTACCACGAGGTCCCAGCCCGTGTAGCCGGCCTGCAGCGGCGGAATCGGCACCAGCCGAATCACCCATCCTTCTCCGATGGGCGCCCTCCATTCCCGCGCCGCCGAGACCTCCTCTTCGAGGGTCAACTGCCGGCACACCTGGGCGGCGCGAAGACCCGGCGCGGAAAGGGCGGCAAGACACACAAGCAGCAGCAAACGGGTAGAGCGGAGGTGCCGGAAGACCCGCGCTGCCGACCGACACGCGCCTGCAAAGGCTGCCTCACCCAGGTTGTGAGTCGTGCGGCGAGAACCATACACAGGCTCCCGTGAGTTTGCCAGAATGCTGCTGGAATTCCTCATGCCGTCCTTATGCGCATCATGCCATTCTTGATTCCACCGGCAACTCTTGACCCGCGCCCGAGGAAGTGGCTGATCGATCTCCTTCGGCGGACTTGCAGCATAGATTCTCAGTGCGCTGCGCCAGGAGGTGCCGATCCGTTGGCCCAGAACACAGGTGGAAGGATCGAAAACAGTCTACCCGGCAGGAGAGATATGCGTCGTTTGGCAATGCGCTTAGTGGTTCCCCTGGTATTGTTCGTCATTTCCACAGTCTCGTTCGCCCAAACGGCTTCGCCCTCGGCTCCGGCCACGCAGGCGCAGATCGCGGCGCTGCAACAAGCCGTCCAGAATGCGCAGACATCCGGCGATAACGGGTGGATGCTGGTTTCCGCGGCCCTGGTTTTGCTGATGACCGGGCCGGGACTGGCGCTTTTTTACGGCGGGCTGGTGCGCCGGAAGAACATTCTCGGGACCATGATGCAGAGCTTCGCCATGATGGGGCTGGTTACCATCCTGTGGGCTATCGTGGGGTATTCGCTGGCGTTCGGGCACGGCAATGCGATCGTCGGCGGGTTCGAACACATTTTCCTGCGGGGTGTCAGCCTCGCTCCGAACGCCGACTACGCGAAGACCATCCCCGAACAGACCTACATGGTTTACCAGTTGATGTTTGCCATTATTACCCCCGCGCTCATCACCGGGGCATTCGCTGAACGCATGAAGTTCAGCGCCATGGCGCTATTCCTTTCTTTGTGGTCGCTGCTGGTCTACTGCCCGATGGCGCACATGGTGTGGGGCATCGGGGGCCTGCTCAACGCCACCGGCAACCACATTCCATCGCTTGATTTTGCTGGCGGCACCGTGGTTCATGTCACCTCTGGAGTGTCGGCGCTCGTCACGGCTCTCTACCTGGGCAAGCGCATGGGGTATCCCCGCACGGCGATGCCGCCGCACTCGATGGTGCTCAGCTTTATCGGCGCTTGCCTCTTGTGGGTGGGTTGGTTCGGATTCAATGCGGGCAGTGCCCTGAATGCCGGGCCGCTGGCCACGAGCGCGTTCATCAACACGCATTTTGCAGCGGCGACGGCCGCGCTCGGCTGGACGATCGCGGAATGGATTCACAATGGCAAACCGACGGCACTGGGCGCTATCTCGGGCGCGGTCGCAGGCCTGGTGGCCATTACTCCAGCGTCTGGATTCGTGCAGCCCATGTCTGCGCTGGCGATTGGTTTGGCTGCCGGGTTCTTCTGCTTCTTCATGGTATTCCAGGTGAAGGCGCGATTCGGGTATGACGACTCGCTCGATGCTTTCGGCGTGCACGGCGCCGGGGGAACTCTGGGCGCGATCCTCACAGGCGTCTTCGCCGTCAGCGCCATCAACGCGGCATATGGAAATGATTCGGCAGGCAATCCGATTGCGACGGGCGCGCTCGATGGGCACTGGATGCAGATTCTCAACCAGCTTGCGGGCGTTGCGGTGGCATGGTGCATATCGGGAATCGGTACGCTGGTGCTGCTCTTCGTGGTCGACAAAATCATCGGCTTGCGGGTGTCGCCCGAGGAGGAGAACGCCGGTCTCGACCTCTCGCAGCACGGTGAGGAGGGCTATGATTTCAATACTTGATCCGTCTTTATGCGAATCTCACTTGCTGCTGTCCGCCGATCGCGTCTGTCCTGTTAGGCTAACTATCCGAGGCACTTTGCAATGGTGAAAATTGAAGCAGTCATCCAGCCGTCGAAGCTGGATGCCGTGAAGGATGCGCTGCTGGAGGCGGGCATCGAGGGAATGACGATCCTGGAGGCGCGCGGTCACGGCCGCCAGAAGGGGCACACCGAGTTCTATCGCGGCCGCGAGTACACGGTCGACCTTCTTCCCAAGGTCAAGATCGAGATGGTGGTGCCCGACGACCTGCGTGAGAAGGCGGTGCAGGCCATCATCGGCGCGGCGCGGACCGGACGCATTGGCGACGGCAAGATCTTCATCAGCCGCGTGGACGACGCTGTCCGCATCCGCAATGACGAACGTGGTGAAACGGCACTATAAAAACGGTGGCCGCGCATCGGAAGCGCGGCCTGCTGTTTCCGTCGCCGACGCTGGCAAAGAAATTCCCTCGGTCCTGAATGGGATGGGACGGGTTCCGGCTGCGCAGGATGAGGGACGCGGCAGGTTACGCCAGCACCTTTAGCCCGTGCTTTTCCACAATATCCAGCAACTTCAGCGCCATGCCGCTGGGGCTTCCTGGCCCCGGACTTCCACTTCTCCATGGTGGATTGGCATTTATTCCGGCATCGGGGCTCACACGGACACTGATCACTGACCAACTGGCAACTTTACGCCGCTTCCATTCTCCTTTCCCGCTAAATCGCTTATTCTGAATGCACATCCGTTCGATTCGGAACCCAGTACCCACAAACCAGATGAATCCAGTCGCCATCGCGGTTGACGATTTACGGGAGCAGTATCACCGGGAGATGGCGCTCGTGCGCCAGACGTTCGAGCGCACTGGCGATGGCACCGCCGCAATCCGCCGCCGCTCCGCCATCGTGGACCGCATTCTCATTGAAATGTGGCGGCGCGCGTTCACGGGAAACCCGGCATATAACGTTTCGCTTTTGGCTTTCGGCGGATATGGGCGCAAAGACCTATTCCCCTGCTCGGATATCGACGTGTTGTTCGCCTTCTCCGACGACAAGACGGAAGAGCAGGCACGCGAGAACGTGCGTGCCATCGTGCAGGGCATGTGGGACGTGGGACTGCACGCCAGTCCCGCTTCGCGCACAGTGAAGGAAGCCGGGAGGTTCGACCCTGACAACCTCGAGTTCACCCTCGCGACGCTTGATCGGCGTTTTCTCGCCGGCCAGTTTCCGCTATACCAGCAATTGCACCAAACCGTTTTTCCCGGAGTTTTGCTGAGCGAGTGGAATGCCATCGCGCAAAAGCTTGGCGAGATTGCCCGCGCGCGCCACGCGAGGTTTGGGAACACCATCTTTCACCTCGAGCCGAATCTGAAGGATTGCCCCGGCGGATTGCGCGATTTCCACCTCGCTGTATGGTTCGCCGTGCTATTCCACCTGAAGGAGACACGCGAATGGCCTCGCCAGCGCGGAGGCGTGTTCCAGAGCGCGCGGGGCGACGCCGAAGCGGCGTTTGACTTTCTTGCCGCAGCGCGATGTTTTCTGCACTTTCGTCACGGCCGGGACGACAACGCTCTGGATTGGCAATCGCAGGATGACGCCGCGGCCAACTCCATTGGCCTGGAGACCGCCGGCACCGCCGACCCGGCGTATTGGATGCGCACCTATTATCGCCACGCGCGCGTCGTTTACCGGCGCGCTGTGCTGATCATGGAGAACCTTCCCGCGCCGGTGAGCTTCTACAAGCAATTCCGCCGACAGCGCACGCCGATTGCCGGCACCGATTTCGTTCTCGACCAGGGCCGCATTGACATGCTTGCCGGTGCGCAGTTTTCCGATGCCACGGCCATTCTGCGGGTCTTTTCTCTGATGGCCACCCACGGCTACACACTTTCGCAGGCCGCTGAAGACCGCATTACCGACGCGCTCCCTGCGCTCGCCATCCATGTGCCCGAGGGGCCCTACTTGTGGAATGCTCTGCGCGAGGTGCTACTGGGGCCGCATGCGGCGCACGCGCTGCGCACCATGCACGCTCTCGGCGTGCTTGAAATGCTGCTTCCCGAATTCCACGGCATCGACGCCCTGGTCATTCGCGACAGTTATCACCGCTACACCGTGGATGAGCACACGTTCCTCACGATCGATAACGTACACCGGCTGCGCACGCCGACGCACGATTATGAACAGCGCCTGGGACAATTGCTGCCGGAAATCGACCGCCTTGACTTGTTTCTGCTTGCACTGCTCCTGCACGACACCGGCAAAGCACGCCGCGACGAGGAACATACCGGTGCAAGCGTCGAGCTGGCGGACAGCTTTATGGCGCGACTCGACTTCGATGCGGAAGAGCGCGAGACGGTTATACGCCTGATTAAGCAGCACCTCGAAATGTCGAATGCGCTCCGGCGCGACATCTTCGATCCGGAGAACATTCGCAGCTTCGCGGAAAAGATCGGCAATCCCACGCTGGTGAAAATGCTCACACTGCTCACCTACGCCGACATCAAGGCGGTGAACCCCGACGCGCTCACGCCCTGGAAAGCGGAAAACCTGTGGCAGCTCTACATGGCCACGGCCAACTACATGGACCGCAGCGTGGACGAAGTTCGCTACCACGCTTCGATTGACCCTACCCTGCTCAACCGGATCCGCGCCATGGTTCCCGCGGCACAGTTCGATGCATTGGGACTTTTCCTCGAAGGACTGCCTCAGCGCTATCTGCAAACGCGGCTTCCCGAGCACATTCGGAACCATTTCCTGCTTGCTGCCAAATTGCACAAGGATCCCGTACAGCTCGATTTGCGCCCAATGCGCCAGCTCTTCGATCTCACGGTGATCGCTCGAGACCGGAGCCGCCTGTTTGCCGACGTTGCCGGCGCGCTCGCCGCCTGGGGCATGAACATCGTCAAGGCCGGCGCTTTCTCGAATGACCAGGGCGTGATCGTCGACAGCTTTCAGTTCTCAGACGTTTTCCGAACGCTCGAGCTCAATCCCAGCGAAAAAGGCCGCTTTCTGAGATCCGTCCATGACGTGGTAGCGCAACGAGTGCCGGTGTCGCAAATGCTGGAATCACGCCGTCGCGCCGGTGTCAGCGCTGGCATGAAAGTTGAAGTGCCAACACGGCTGCAGTTCGATTCGCTCTCCTCTACCCACTCAACGCTTTTGCAGGTGATCGCCCAGGACGGGCCGGGCCTGTTGCGCCAGATCGCGCTGGTGCTGAGCAATCACCGCTGCAATATCGAAGTCGCGCTCATCGACACGGAGGGGGAGACCGCCATCGACGTCTTTTATCTGACGCGCGGCGGGTCAAAGCTCACCGACGACATGCAGCGTGTGCTCGGCACCGATCTAAACGCCGCACTGGAAGATCTGCGCACGCCGACCGGGGCCTAAGCCCCACGCGCCGCCAGCTTAAAGGTCCTGGATCTTCAGCTGAACATCCGCGCCTTTCCACGCCGCATTCAGTTGCTGGGTTACCCACTCCGCTTCGTAGTCGCGCTTTTGCTGCCTCAGGGCCTGGGCGAGTCCGTAAAGCGATCGCGGATTCCGCGGATTCCGGTCAAGGTCGGCGCGAAACACCTCTTCCGCGCCCTTTGCATCACCCGATTGCAGCAGCATTCCGCCCAGCGTTTCACGCACCGGGTAATACCAGTCTGTGGGCTCGTCGTAGAGCAGCTTGTCCTGAGTGGCCACGGCATCGCGCAGCAATTCGATTGCGTGCGGCCGGTCACCTTTGGCCGCTGCAATGCGCGCGCGGCGAGCACGTCGTCGGCCAGGTGGAAGATCTGCCACGAATGATTCTCCACAGGCGGCATGTAAATGTCGTCGCGCGAAGTAGAGGTTTCGATTGCCGCAAGTTGTTTCTCTAGCGGCTCTGCTTCTGCGGCTTTTCCCTTCGCGACCAGCGCCATGCCGCGGCTGTATAGCCACATGGCCTTCAGTGCCGGCGTCTGTGCTGCCGGCTCCTGCATCGCGAGCAAATTGTCCCAGCGCCCACACCGCACATCGACGACCAGCGGAATGGTCAGAAACGTCTCCAGCATGGGCATGTCCTTCACGCCGGGACGCACGTTGTCGGCCAGCCGTCCAGCCGAGTTTTGCGCTTCCGCACAGTGACCCTGCATGCTCGCCGAGAGCGCGCCGAAATGCAGGTTGTGGGAGTAATACATCATCATGTACATGCCTTGCTGGCCGCTGGCCGAAAGGAAATCCTCGTCGGCTTTCGCTGCCGCGGCATTTTGCACACGCGCACCGTCATAATTTCCAGTGCGTTCGTAGATGTGCGCCGGCATATGCACCAGATGCCCAGCTCCGGGAGCCAGCGTCGCAATGCGATCGGCATACGGCAGCGCCCGCTCCGGATGCGGCGATGCCTCGACCGCGTGGATGTACAGGTGCATAGCGCCGATGTGATTGGGATCGCGCCGCAGCACGCCTTCAAGAGTGGCAACAATTTCCTCCGTTCCGGGCGCCGGCGTTCCGTCAGGATTCCAGAGCTTCCACGGGCGCAGATTCATCAGGCTGTCGGCGTAGAGCGTCGCGGCGTCAAGGTCTTCGGGATATTTGCTGTTGAGCTCTCCCATCGCTTTCGAATAGTCGGAATTAAGTTGCTGGTAATCCGGCTGCGCGGCATGCGTGTAACGCCGGCCCAGCGCTGCAATATAGTCCTTCTCGATTTGTGGAGCGCCCCCAGCCAGTGCAGCGGCCTTATCGATCGCGTCAATTGCGATTTTTTCGTGTTCCTGGTCAACAGGGAGGTTATAGTTCGGCCCCACGGCCAGCGCCACTCCCCACCATGCCATGGCCATTTGGGAATCCAGCTCCGTCGCCCGCCGGAACGACCGTGCTGCCTCATCGTGATTGAACGCATACACGAGCCGAAGTCCCTGATCGAAAAACTGCTGCGCCTCGGCATTGTTGGTCGAGACCGGATGGTGCAGGCTGCTCAATCCAGCCATCAACAGGGGCGGCTTGGCATCCTGTGCCGGGCAGGCGCACGCCAGGAACACGGCCATCAGGGGCACACAAATACTTTTCATCGTGACCTCCGCGAACAGGGAAAAACCGGGCCAACAGGATACTACCGCCTTGGCTCCGTGAACAGGAATTTACTCCGGCGGAGCTGCCTCAGCGCGCCCTGACCGCCGGACAACGCGAAAGCGCCCTATCCCTTCCAACCCTACGCACGATGAAATGCCAATGGAGAGAGGTATGCCATGGGATTGATCACGCCCAACGATTTTCCGAATCTGCGAGAGCTCTACACCGCCCAGCTCCGCTATCTGCTATCTACTGAACAACAAATCGTCAAAGGCCTGCCCGCGATGATCAAGCACGCGGACGATGAACAGCTCAAGCAAGCCTTCCAATCGCACCTGCAGGAGACTGAAGTGCATGTCACGCGCATCGAGGGGCTGCTTTCAGAATTGAAAGGCGACAGCAGCGACAAGACTGACCCGATTCTCACCGCAATCGTAGGCTCGGGCGAAAACATCACGAAGGAAACCAGTGCGGGACCGGTTCGTGATGCGGGCCTGATCGCCACCGCGCAGAAGGTCGAACATTACGAAATCGCCTCCTACGGGAGCGCGCGAGACTGGGCCAAGCAACTGGGACTTACCAACCACGTCTCGCTTTTGCAAAAGACACTGGACGAAGAAAAGCATGCGGACCACCTGCTCACGCAGATCTCACAGCGCACAAATTCGTCGGCATCAATGGCCGCGTAAGGATGCGATCCGGTCCGGAGGCGTAGCCTTTCGGACCGGATCGAGTCTTTCCTACAGTTGACCCTTCTCTTCGCTTGCCGTGCTTGTCTGGCGCGAGGGCGCGCCGCCGTCCGTGTCCGCGTTCGACTGCTGGCCAACGCTCTCGGCGGGCCGGTTGCGAGACTCGTCGGGGCGCCCGCTCATGCCGTCGCCAGCTCCGCCGCGGGTTTTGTCTCCGCTTCTGGATTGTGTGGTGCTCGAGCCGCTTGAGCTGTGGCTCTGGGTCGATCCGCTGTTTCTTCCGCGATCTGCTTCGTGGCCTTTTGGTTTGCGCGCCATGTTCCTTCTCCCTCTTACCGCGGCTATGCTTTCGCGCACGGACGGAGGGTAGGATGATTCGCGCGGCAAGCATAGTTGTTCGCGGGAGCGGTCTACTTCCCCAACTGAAACCGGACGAATGCAGCAACTCCCCATGGATGCGCGCAGTAGTCCGCGACCAGTCGCGCGGGCGTGGCATATCCCGTCGCCTGCGCTCCGAGCTCGGCCGCGCCCAGATTCCCTGTCCAAAGAGAATGTGCGTATCCGGCCGTGTAGGCCTGCACACGTCCGATCACCGTCTCAGCCGAAGGGGCCGCCGCTTTCAGCAGATCGGAGGTGCGGTCGGCGTTTTCCATCCGTGTCCAAGCGGATTGCTTCTTCCCCAAATGAAAAGTCGCTTCCAGCAGGTATGCATTCGCATTCTGCGCCTCGCCCACGGTGTGATTGCGCCCCCACACGGCGGTGGCATCGAGTTTTGTGGCGCTGCCGTAGTGGCAATCTACTGACGCGGTTTGCCGCAGCACATCCTCCTGCGGGTGCACTGCTTCCGGGGAGTGCAATCGGCCCAGCGAATACTGAGCGACCCAGTGGCTGTTCGGCACAAGAGACAATCTCGCGGACCATGAGTCCACCGCGCCGACCTGCATGTGCCAGCGATTTTCGTCGGGTTCACGGCCATGGAAACCGGAGCCCTCGAGCCGCGCGCCACGCGTGCCGCCCGCGGTCAGACCGACGGTCACCACATCATAGGAAATGTGGGTTGAGTCTTCCAGGTGATGCCCCAGCGTTGCCAGCGGATCTTCGCTGGCCGAAGCGCGATGCGGAAATGCCGTTGGGCCTAGTGCGGGATCGCCGACCAGCGCCGAGTAAAACGTGAGCAGTGCCTTGTCGCCCAGCCGCTGATCCCACATTCCCGCAATTTCCATGAAAAAGTTATGCGGATGCTGGCCGTCCACGATGGGCCGTCCGTACGCGGTCTCGCCCTGCTGAAACAGCTCTGGATAATAACGTCCCGTGATCGTTGCCGGCTCGAGGCTCAGCATGGTGCGCAGGGTAAGTTGTCCGCGGCCAAAGTCGCGCTGCGCCATTGGCATCAGCCAATTCGCGGAGTAGAACTTGTCATCTCCGCGCGGGCCTGTTTGCTGCTGCTCCACTACAAACGCAACCCCGTGCAGCATCAGCATCCAGTTGTTGCCCGTCATCCGCATGAGCATGGGCGGCGCTGCCGCGCCCGGTTCCAGGTCGGTGCCCGACCCTGCATGGCGCAACACGTTGGCGGTGACAGTGGCGGCCGGGCCGCCCATCTGCATCGGCATGCCCTGCGCAGCGGCCATGGACGAGACCATCGCCAGGCAGGCAATCAGAAGGGATCGCCGCATGCTCATATTTGCTCGGCCGCTGGGCAGTCGCGTGGGGATGTGTGCTCGGGGCACCGGGCACCCGAACACATGAATAACGAACAATGCGGTGTTAACAATTCGCCTCCGAGCCGGCCCCTGCATGGAGATGCGATTGGCGGTCTCACGTTGTTTACTTAAGGTAAGCGTGAACGAGGTCAACCAGATCCTCGGCCAGCTCCGGCGCAATCTGTTCCTTCGATCCGTCGGTCAGATGAAAGCGAATATGCGTCTCCAGCACCTCGCGCATCAGGGCATTCACACCGCCGCGCAGCGCCGCCAACAGCATTAACTGATCGCCGCACTCACCATGATTGTTCAGGGAGCGCTCCACCGCTTCCAGCTGCCCTCGCAATTTGCGCACGCGCAGGATCCGCTTGTCTGTCTGTCGATCGGTCGTCATGGGGCTCCTTCACTGGCCCTGATACCGGTCTTAATACCCAAGAGGGGTCTGGTATAAAACCCAGTGAGAGGTCTCGCTTTTCTCTCTCATGATACCCCGTCACCACCTGAGGGAAGGGTTGAGATGATCCGCTGCGCATCACCCAGATTCCTGCCGGCGCTGCCCGTGCTCGCACTGCTGGCGGGAACGGGAATTTTGAGCGCGCAGCTTGCCTCCGCGCCGCAGCCGAACTCGGTCGCCATCATCGCCGAAAACGCAGCCCTGTTACACCCCCATCCACGGATCCCGGCCCCCACCGCGCCGCCTGATGAGACTCCCGCTGCGAAGCAGCCCAAGCCGATAGTGACCATGTTTCCGCATCCAGATGGACGCCGTTACTGGATTTCTGGCCAGGCAAACATCATCTTTCAGGGACGCCTGCCGTTTCATTCTCCTTACGAGGGGCCAAACAGCTTCCGCAACTCCGCCGAGTACAAGACGTCGATCGTCAGCACGCTCTACAGTGCGGTGCGCCCCACTGGGTCGGTTCGCTACAACACGGACCTGATTCTCGACGTTGAATCGGCCGGGGGCCGCGGATTGAGCGAAGCCCTCGGGCTCGCCGGCTTCACCAATCTCGACGTCGTGCGCAATCCGAGCCTGGGCAGTGCACCCTACCTCGCCCGCTATCAGGTTCACCAGACCCTCGGGCTGACCGGAAAGACCGTTCCTCAGGATGCAAACTTCTTTGCTCTCGCGAGCGAAGTCCCGCAGCGGCGCATCGAGTTCCGCATCGGCAAAATGAGTCTGCCCGATATTTTCGACTTCAATGACATCGGTTCCGACTCGCACTTGCAGTTCATGAACTGGACCGCGGACAACAACGGCGCCTGGGACTACGCGGCCGATACCCGCGGCTACACCGTTGGCGGCATGGCCGAGTACGACGACGTCAACTGGAGCCTACGCTACGGAATATTCGCCATGCCGGTCGTGGCCAATGGCGTTGCTATGGACTGGGCGTTCAGCCGAGCCCACGGCCAGAATGGCGAATTTGAACTGCGGAAGTCCCTGCTTTCCGGGCGCAAGGGCACGACGCGCGTCCTGTTCTTCGCCAACAACGCACACATGGGCTTGTATCGTGAGGCGGTGCGAGAATACGTGGCAGGGCAGGATTCAGTTCCGAACATCCTGGCCCACGAGCATTTCGGCGCGCTCAAGTACGGCTTCGGCTACAACACGCAGCAGGAGATCACGGAAAACTTGCGCGTCTTCGCCCGATTCGGCTGGAACGAAGGCCAACACGAATCCTATGCCTACACCGAGGTTGACCAGACGGTTGAGGCCGGCGGGGACTATTTCATGCGCCGCTTTGGCCGCAGCGAAGACAGGGTCGGCATCGCCGTGGTCTCGAACGGCATCAAGCGCGATCACCAGCGCTACCTCGCGCTGGGCGGACTCGGTTTTCTTCTCGGAGATGGCGGCCTCGATTACGGCCGCGAGAATATTGTCGAAAGCTATTACACGCGGCACGCCTGGCGCGGGCTGTTCTATTCCGTCGACCTGCAGCACATCAACGACCCCGGCTACAACAGCGATCGCGGACCAGCATGGGTGGGGTCGGTTCGCACTCATATCGATTTCTAAGCTCCCTGCGAGCAACCCTGCTCCCCGCTAAACCCATCTCTGCATCGCAGAGCGACGCTGCGCGCAGCGATGCGCAGCCAATGCAGGAAGCCTCGTGACCGAAAAGACGCGCCGTCCATCGCACGATTCCGAAGACCCCGCTTCCCTGGTTGAAATTCGCAACAACGCCCACCCAGCGGCGCATCGCGATTCCATGGTTCGGCTGCGGGGCGGCCGCGAGCACAACCTTAAAAACATCGATGTGGATATCCCGCGCGACAAGCTGGTCGTGTTCACCGGAGTCTCCGGATCGGGCAAGTCGTCTCTCGCGTTCGGCACGCTGTACGCTGAGGCGCAACGCCGCTATCTCGATTCAGTCTCCCCTTATGCGCGCCGGCTCTTCCACCAATTGAGCACGCCGGAGGTGGATTCGATTGAGGGCCTGCCGCCCGCAGTGGCGCTGCAGCAGCAGCGCGGCATCCCCACGACGCGCTCGTCGGTGGGCAGCGTGACCACACTGTCTAATCTGCTGCGCATGCTTTTTTCACGGGCGGGGGATTATCTTCCCGGCCGCCCCATGCTCTATGCGGAGAACTTCTCCGCGAACCGCCCTGAAGGTGCCTGTACGGAATGCCACGGACTGGGCCATATCTACTCGGTGACCGAACAGTCAATGGTGCTAGACCCGTCCCTCACCATCCGCGAGCGCGCCGTGACCGCGTGGCCGACAGCCTGGCAGGGACAAAACCTGCGAGACATCCTCGTGACCCTTGGCTACGACGTAGACAAACCGTGGCGCGAACTGGCGAAGAAGGACCGCGACTGGATCCTCTTCACCGATGAGCAACCCACTGTTCCGGTGTACGCGGGATTCACCCCCGCCGAAACGCGTCGCGCCCTGCGACAGAAGATGGAGCCCAGCTACATGGGCACCTTCTCGAGCGCGCGCCGTTACGTGCTGCAGACCTTCGCCACGAGTCAGAGCGCCATGATGAAGAACCGTGTGGGGCGGTTCATGCTGTCGCAACCGTGCGCTACGTGTGGCGGCAAGCGCCTGCGCGCGGATGCGCTCGACGTGAAGATTGCCGGGCTCGACATCGCCGGGATCGCGGCCCTGCCGCTGCAGCGCGCACACACGCTTTTTCAGTCGCTGCTGGCATCGGCGCCCAGGCACACAGCGGAGAAGCGCGAAGTGCAGCAACGAATCGGAAGCGAAATTATCGCGCGTCTCGAGGTGTTGCAGGACCTGGGACTCGGCTATCTCTCGATGGATCGCAGCACGCCGACACTCTCGCCGGGCGAATTGCAGCGCCTTCGTCTGGCCACGCAAATGCACTCCAACCTGTTCGGAGTGGTGTATGTGCTCGACGAGCCATCCGCCGGTCTGCATCCTCACGACACGCGGGCTCTGCTTCGCGCACTCGAAACGCTCAAGCAGGCCGGCAATTCTCTGTTCGTGGTCGAGCACGAGCTGGATGTGGTGCGCTGCGCCGATTGGCTGGTGGATGTCGGTCCCGCCGCCGGATCGGAAGGCGGCGAGATTCTCTACAGCGGTCCACCTGCGGGCCTGCGCGCGATTCTGCGATCGCACACACGCCGCTACCTGTTCGACGAGGGCAGCGAATTATCGCGCAGCCCTCGCAAGCCGCGCGGCTGGCTGCACCTGAAGGGCATCCACCTGCACAATCTCAACAATCTCGATTCCAGCTTTCCCCTGGGGGTGCTTACTACCGTCACCGGTATCTCAGGATCAGGAAAGTCCACCCTTGTCTCGCGCGTGCTGGTCGATCTGATTGCGGAGGCGCTCGGCCACTCCATCCACGAGCCCGATGACGACTCCGAGGCCAAGAAGCCTGAACGCGCCGGAGGTTCCCTGGCCGGCGGCCTCGGCGGAATTCGCCGCCTCATTCGCGTGGACCAGAAACCCATCGGCCGCACTCCGCGCTCGAACATGGCGACCTACACGGGACTGTTCGATCACATCCGGCACCTGTTTGCCCAGACCAAGACCGCAAAACAGCGCAAGTACAGCGCCGGCCGGTTCTCGTTTAACGTGGCCAGCGGCCGCTGCGAACGCTGCGCGGGTGAGGGCTTTGTCTGCGTCGAGCTGCTCTTTCTTCCCAGCGTGTACTCGCCATGTCCCGAGTGCCACGGCAGCCGCTTCAATGCAAAGACGCTGGAAGTGCAGTATCGCGGCAAGAACATCGCGCAGGTTCTGGGCATGACGGTGAACGAAGCCCTGGCGTTCTTTGCAGAGGAAGCGCCGGTGCAGCGCTCACTGGCAACTCTGCGCGAAGTGGGCCTGGGATATCTTCGGCTGGGCCAGCCCGCGACCGAGCTTTCAGGCGGCGAGGCCCAGCGCATCAAGCTCGCGACCGAGCTACAGCGCGCCGGCCGCGGCGATGCGCTTTATGTCCTGGACGAGCCCACCACCGGCCTTCATCCGCTCGATGTCGAGCGCCTGCTGCACCAGTTGCATGCGCTCGTCGACGCCGGCAACTCCGTGGTTGTGATTGAGCACGACATGGAGATCATCGCCGCCAGCGACTGGATCATCGATATGGGGCCGGGAGCCGGCGAAGAAGGCGGCCGCATTGTGGCCGAAGGCACGCCGCAGCAGATTGCAGCCGCACCCCGCAGCATGACCGCACCGTTCCTCAATCAGCGTCTGCGAAAAGCTGGATGAACCGGATCGCGCCGCGGCACTGCTGATCGGAGCGGCAGGTTTTTTGCGGGGAGGAAGCCGGCCTGCTTACTTCGCGACGGTCTGTTGCCTGGGCTTTGCCTCGCTCGACAAGTCGACGATGACTTCGCCCTGCCTGGCGTAGCGCAGTTTTTCCCGCGCCTCATGCTCGATCTCATCGGGATCCGACTTCAGCTTGTCCACGCGAACACGCAGGCGGGAATTTTCCTGCTGCAGATCGTCGATCTGCTTCTGCAACTGCTTGTCTTCGACGCGCTTCTGCTCCCACGCCGAAAGGCCGTGCCGGCCATTGACGACGTGCCAGCCCAGCAGCAGCGCGAGCGCTACTGCGACCACACTCCCCGCTGTGCGCCAGGCACGCGATGCCCAATTGAGAACACGCTCGGGCATCCGCGGCGCTGGGGGCTGCTTTGGCTCCGGCGGCGGAGCAAACATCTCAGGTTCTTGTGAATGTTCCTGCATGATTTTTGAGAACTGAGACCCAGCCCAATCCCTTACCCCGCTCCTTCTTGCCTGCTTCTACGACATCACGAACTTTTCCGCCGCCAGCTTGAGCGCTTCCATGTCCTTCTCACTTCGCGCCTCGGTATAGGCACGCACCACCGGTTCGGTCCCGCTCAGGCGGTAACAGACCCAGGAGCCGTCATCGAGAATCAGCTTCAGCCCGTCGGTGCGCACAACCTGCTTCACCTTGCGCCCGCTCAGCTCGGTCGGGTCAGCCTTCAACTTCTCAGTGAACCGGGCTTTTACCTCCGGGGTCAA
>Ga0070683_100001547_pt1 | contig 17802 bp, 16 predicted proteins | sample KBSC713LmetaG_FD_64662 | JGI IMG/M metagenome (GOLD analysis project Ga0070683, IMG submission 64662) | Corn rhizosphere microbial communities from Kellogg Biological Station, Michigan, USA - KBS C7.1-3L metaG | ecosystem: Host-associated > Plants > Roots > Rhizosphere ... | reverse complement strand
TCGGGTCTTTGGAAGGGGCCGTACCGGCGCCGTGCACGCGCCGGTCAAGGTCGTCGGCTGAATCCTGCCGCGCTAGATCTTTGTCATTTCCGATCGATACCAGTCGCCGATCTCGCTTGCTGTCATCAACGCAACCCCCTCGTGACCGACGACGTAGTCGAGAAGCGCCTCGAGATAAACTGCCGCCAGAAGCCCGCACGCATGCCGTATTCGTGCCACGACCAGTTCGGCACGTCAGGCAGCAGTGGCTGCCCCATCGGCGGGCTTAGCACGACGCGCGGCATCGCGTTTTCGATCCGCCATTCCTCGACATTGAGAATGACCCAAACCGCGAGTTTTTTACCGCCCGGCAGTTTGAGTTTCGGCCGATCGATCTGGGCTTGATACGGAATGCGATCACTGAGAGCCACAGCTTGCCTTCTTCAAATTGGCCGCGGATCATTCCGCAGCATTGGACCGGCTCGCGGTCCGGGCATTGATGCGCGGCATGACCTTTTCGGCCATCAGGATCATCGACTGGCGCCCGAGGTCACGATCCTTCCAGTCCTTGCCTGCATACAGCAGCGTGCCGAACTCGCCAACCTCACTCTGGAAAGCCAGTATCTGGTCGGCGACGCTTTCCGGCGTGCCGCATATGATCAGCCGCTCGCAGATCGACTCCAGCGTAACCTCATCGTCGGGCTGGTCGCGATGGGTCTTGAACAGCTCGATGCGGCCATTTCTTTTCAACTTGGTAAACAGCGAACGATAGTAATAGACATAGGGTCCGTCCGGATCGGTCGCATAGGCCTTCGCAGTCGCGGCATCCTTGGCGACGAATACGCTCTTGGCGACGCGCCAGTTGGCAGGATCGGCGGCGCGGCCGGCGCGCTCGCAGCCCTCGACATATTTCGGCCAGTGGCTTTTGGCCCAGGCCGGCATCAGGAAGTTGGCTGAGATCGGGTCCCACCCGCGCGCTGCGGCTTCAGTGACACCCTTCGAGAACGGGGCCACCGCCGTGACGACGATCGGCGGATGCGGCCGTTGCAACGGACGCGCAATGATTCCCTGACCGATATCCTTCATCAGGGTCTTTTCCGTGGAGATATTCCAATATTGGCCCATGACATTGTAGGGAGGCTCGCTCTCCCAGATCTTGAGAACCTGGTTGATCGCTTCGAGAAACATCGCGTTGCGATCGGCATCGAGATTCCCGAACAACTCGGCGTCCGACAGCAGGCCACCCGGGCTGATCCCGAAGATCAGCCGCCCTTCGAGCATGTGATCGAGCATCGCGATCGAAGCCGCGACCGTGGCCGGGTGCGTGTTCGGCATGTTGATCGTGCCGGTGCCGAGCTTGATCTGCCTGGTCGCCGCCGCGATCCATGCAAGGAAAGCGACACAGGAAGTGATATTCTCGGCCTGGTCGGTGACGTGCTCGCCGACATAGCCTTCGGTGAACCCAAGCTCATCGGCCAGCAGGAATGCTTCACGGTCCTCCTTGAGCGAGAGGCGCCAGTCCTTCTCCAGAGGGTGGACCGGCATCGTAAAGAAACCCAGCTTCATTGCCTGTGCCTCCCCGGGGCCTCGGCTCGTTTGATGCGAGACGGTGCGTCGTCCAAGCCTGCATGACAAGTCCTAAAGGCGACTGTAACGAAATAATCGTTCGATAAACAAGCTTGACCTCGGATAGCTGCCCCTTTTTAATCCAGAAAACGCAAAATCCGGCGGGGAAGGTGACGTCCGATGAAAGCCGCGGCTTTCGCCTATGTGCGCGCGACCAGCGTCGATGACGCGCTGGGTTTGCTCGCCGCTCATGGCGATCGGGCGAAAGTGCTCTCAGGTGGCCAAAGCCTGATGCCGGCCATGAACCTTCGCCTGATTTCCCCGGAGTTGGTTGTTGATATCGGTGACCTCGGCGAACTGCGCGGGATCGCCGTGACCGGTGACAGGATACGCATCGGTGCGCTGACGCGCCACGTGGATCTGCAGCGTTCCTCCGAAATTGCCAAACATGCGCCGCTCCTGGCGGAGGCGATCGCGCATGTTGCCCATCCCGCGATCCGCAATCGGGGAACGATCGGTGGCAGCCTTGCGCATGCCGATCCCGCTTCCGAGCTTCCGGCCTGCATGCTTGCGCTTGACGCCACTCTCGTGGTCCGAGGTAAAGGCGGCGAGCGGCGAATTCCCGCGATCGATTTCTTCCGGGGAGTTTTTCAGACGGCATTGACTGCCAAGGAACTGCTGGTCGCCGTCGAACTACCGGTTGCAAAGAGCAGCAATGTTCACTTTTTTCGCGAGTTCGCGCGGCGCCATGGCGACTATGCCATCGCCGGACTTGCGTCGCAGGCTGTCATCGCAGGCGGCGTCTTCTCCGATCTGCGTCTTGCATTCTTCGCTGTAGGTGACCGGCCGGTGTTGGCAGTAGTGGCGAACAAGCTGGTGAACAGGATTGTGACGCCCGCGTCGATTTCAGAGGCTTCCGCAGCGCTCGATAAAGAACTGGACCCCCAGGATGATCAGCAGGCCTCGGGCGCCATGCGACGGCATCTCGCCAGGGTGTTGTTGGCGCGTTGCGTAGCGACGCTGCTCGGCCGTTCCGAACTTGCTGGAGCGACGGCATGACCGCACCGATGCCGATTTCGCTTGAAGTCAACGGCGAGCGCGTCGACGCACACGTATTGCCACGGCTCAATTTGGCGGATTTCCTGAGGGAGCACCTGCACCTGACGGGTACGCATGTCGGCTGCGAGCATGGCGTGTGCGGAGCCTGCACGGTGCGCGTGAACGGAGAGATCGTGCGTGCCTGCCTGATGCTTGCGGTGCAGGCGCATGGCGGCTCTGTACAAACCATCGAAGGCCTGTCCGACAGTGGTGAAGTCGCCGATTTGCAGACCGCGTTCCGCGACCGCAATGCGCTCCAATGCGGGTATTGCACGCCGGGCATGCTGATGGCCGCGCAGGACTTGCTGAAGCAGCAAGCCGAACCGAGCCGCGACGATATCCGCGAGCATCTTTCCGGCAATTACTGCCGCTGCACGGGGTATCAGGCGATCATCGATGCGGTGGAGACCACGGCACGCCAGCGCAGGAGTCGTGCGCGATGACTGCGCCCCCGGCGAAGCCAGAGCCGCTTTCTGTGCTCGATCGACCGAACTCCTACATCGGCAAGACGGTGCCGCGGCCCAATCTCGACCGGCTCATGCAGGGGCGCGGCCAGTATGTCAGCGACATCGAGTTGCCCCGGATGGCGCATGTCGTCTTCCTGCGTTCGCCGCGTGCGCATGCGAAGATTATCGGCATTGATGTCGCCGCCGCGAAACGGATGGCCGGTGTGATCGGGGTCGTCACCGGAAAGGAATTGGCTGAAATCATCACGCCCTGGGTCGGCGTGCTGTCGCATCTGAAAGGCCTGAAATCCGCACCACAGCACGCGATCGCGATCGATCGCGTCTGTTGGCAAGGGGAGGCGGTCGCAGCGGTGGTTGCAACCAGCCGCGCGCAGGCCGAGGATGCCGCGGAAGCGGTCACGGTCGAATATGAAGAACTTGGCGCTGTGACCGACATGCGTACGGCGCTGGATCCGCAGACGCCGGTCATTCACGCTTCGCTCGGCGACAATCTCGCTTTCGAGCGCACTCATGACGCCGGCGCCGTCGACCAGGCGTTCTCCGACGCAGACGAGGTCGTGGAGGCCGATTTCATCTTTGGCCGGCACACCGGTGTGACCCTTGAGCCGCGAGCCGTCGTGGCTGACTGGAACGTTGCAGAGGAAAGACTGACGATCTATCAGGGCAGCCAGGCCCCGCACATGGTGCAGAACATCGCTGCGCTGCACCTGGGACTTGAGGAGAGTCAGGTGCGCGTCGTCTGCAAGGACGTCGGCGGCTCCTTCGGCATCAAGGTTCACATCTATGCCGACGAAATGGCGACTTATGCGCTGTCGAAACTCTTGCGCAGGCCGATCAAATTCGTCGCCGACCGGGTCGAAAGCTTCAACACCGACATCCACGCCCGCGACCATCGTTGCAACGGCAAGATCGGCGTCAAGCGCGACGGTACGATCACAGCGTTCGAGATCGACGATCTCACGGGCATCGGGCCTTATTCGATGTATCCACGCACCAGCGCGATCGAGGCAAACCAGGTCGTCAATCTCGTCGGCGGACCGTATACGACAAAAAATTACCGAGCGCGGGCCCGGGTGGTCTTCCAGAACAAGAATGTGATGTGCCAGTACCGCGCCGTCGGCCATCCGATCGCCTGCTCGGTGACGGAGGGCCTGGTCGACCTGGCCGCGATGAAGATCGGAATGGACCCGGGTGAAATTCGCCGTCGCAATCTCATCGCCGATGATGCATATCCCTGCGGTTCACCGGCCGGCTTGCGGTTTGAAAAACTGTCGCATCACGCTTCGCTCGCAAAGCTGATGGAGATGATGGACTATGATCGCTTGCGCACCGAGCAGGCGGAATTGCGCAGGCGAAATATCCATCGCGGCATCGGTATTGCCAGCTTCATCGAAGTCACCAATCCGAGCGCGGCGTTTTATGGCGTCGGTGGCGCGAAAATTTCCTCTCAGGATGGCGTTGCGGTTCGGCTGGACGCCCAAGGTTCGGTGATCTGCCACACCAGCATCACCGAGCAGGGACAGGGCTCGGAATCGCTGACCGCGCAGATCGTCGGCAGCGTGCTCGGCGTCCCCATGACGCGCGTTCGCGTCATCCTCGGCGATACCGACAACACGCCCTATGGCGGCGGCACATGGGCGTCGCGCGGGGCCGGTATTGGTGGTGAAGCGGCGCTGCAGGCCACGAAAATACTGCGCAGGAATATCCTGGAGGTCGCCTCGGCGATTCTGCAGGCCACGCCTGCAGAGCTCGATATCGCCGATGGTGTGGTCGTCAATGCCACCGACGGCGCGGCGCGGATCGAGCTGAAGGAGCTGGCGCGAATTGTCTATTTCCGGCCCGACACGCTGCCGCCTGGCCTCCAGCCGGAACTGATGGCGACCCGGCACTATGTTCCGCGCGAATATCCCTTTGCGTTCACCAATGGCGTCCAGGCTTCGTGGCTGGAGGTCGATACCGATACCGGCTTTATCAAGCTGCTCAAACATTGGGTGGTCGAGGATTGCGGCACCATTATCAACCCACAACTGGTCGACGAGCAGATCAGGGGCGGGGTGGTGCAAGGGCTTGGCGCGGCGCTGTTCGAGAAATGCATCTACGACGAGCGCGGCCAACTGACCAACGCCAACATGGCTGACTATCTGGTTCCGATGTCCGGCGAGATGCCCGATATCGATGTCGGCCACGTGGTGTCGCCGACAATGGAGAGCGAGCTTGGCGCCAAGGGCGCAGGCGAGGCAGGCACTGCCGGGGCGGCCGCCGCGGTCGCCAATGCGGTCAACGACGCGCTTCGGCCGTTCAATACCACCATCACCGAGATTCCCCTGACACCGCAGGTCGTCCTGACGGCGCTTGGGCGAATCTAACCTCGCGCTACTCCGCAGCGCTTGCGATCGCGCTTGCTTCCCGGGTAGTCACCACCACCTTGATCGCATCCTCGACCCGCTCGCGCGCATATCTCAACGCCGTCGGAAGGTCTGCGAGCGGGAATGTGTGGGTGTGAATCCTGGTCGCATCGAAGCGCTTTTCCGCCATCAGTTCCATGGCGCGATGGGTCGCGCTACGGCCTTCGCCTCTGATGCCGTAGACGTAGATGTTGTTGCGCACGAGATGTGCGACGTTGGTCGTCACCGGCTCGTGGGGAAATGCCGCAAGGCAAATCTTGCCGCCGCGGTTGGTCATATGGATGGCCTGGTCGATGGTCGCTTCCGAGCCGGCGCATTCGATCACATAGTCGGCGCCGATCCCGCCGGTGAGTTGCTTGACGACGTCTACCGGGTTCTCGTTGCCGATATTGATGATGCGGTCGGCGCCCAATTCCTTGCCGATCGCAAGCCGCTTGTCGCGCGTTCCCGTCAGCACCACCGGGCTTGCGCCGAGCGCCTTGGCCACAGCTACCGCAAGGAGCCCGATCGGGCCGGGACCGATCACCACCACGCTCTCGCCGGCCACCAGCCCGCCGAGTTCGGTGAGGCCGTACATCGAGGTGCCGGCGGTGACGACCAGCGTCGCTTCCGGATCGGTCATACTGTCGGGTACGGGGATGATCGTATTGATGTGATTGACCGCATATTCGGCAAAACCGCCGTCGGTCGTAAAGCCGTTGGCGCGGTGGCCTTTCTCGGGTTTTCCGTAGTTGAGGCAAGACGTGTACATGCCCTGGCGGCAGCGCTTGCATTGGCCGCAGCCCGCATGGATTTCCACGGTCACGCGCTGGCCGATCTTGAACTCATCGACATGCGGCCCGAGCGCCGCGACCGTGCCCATATACTCATGGCCCGGCGTAAAGTTCTTGTTGAAGGGCAGGCCGCCCTGAATGCTGGCCGGCGATCCCCGGTGAATGATTTCGAGGTCGGTGGCGCAGATCGCGACCGCATCGATACGGACCAGCACTTCGGCGCGCCCGGGTATCGGCGTCGGCTTGTCGCGCAACGAGAGCTCGTCGGGGCCGCCGAGCACCCACGCCTTCATCTGTTCCGGAACAGGGAATTCGGAGGACGTCTTGACGCCGGCGGGGCTGTACATGGTTGCGTTTCCCTTGTGCCTTCTGGAGGTTGTGGCGCGAAAGACTAATCACTCCGGCTGCCGACGCAACGAGATTCTCTGCCGCAGCAGGTACTTCGGGCCGGACCTTAACGGGTCCGTGGTGCCGAAATCTTGTAAATCTCAAGCGCGTCGACGTCGGCGCCGCGCGCGGCCTTGGCCAGCCGAAACAATTGCGCGGCAAGCGAAGCCATCGGCACCGGCGTTGAGGTGTCGTGGGCGACCTCGGCCACCGTATCCAGATCCTTCAGCATGGTCGCGATATGGCCGAGCGGCGGCGAATGAATGCCCTGAACCATCCTTGGCACGAAGAGTTGTAGCGGAATGGAATCGGCAAAGCCGCCGGCCAGCGCTTCCGGCAGCCGCCTGGCGTCGATCCCTGAGTTCACCGCGAGCCGCGTGGCTTCGGCCAGCACGGTCATGGCGCAGCCGACGATCACCTGGTTGCAGAGCTTTGTCATCTGTCCGGCGCCGGTCGGTCCCATATGGGTGAGCCGCCGCGCCATCGCCAGCACGTAGGGCCGCACCCGCTCGATGTCGGCCGCTTCACCGCCGGCCATAACCGCGAGCGTACCTTCCTCGGCGCCCTTGGTGCCGCCTGAGACCGGCGCATCGATCCAGGCCATGCCATTTGCCGCCCTCAATCGTGCCGCGATGGTGCGGGCCTTGTCAGGATGGATCGAGGAAAAATCGACGACGAGCTTCCCGGCGCCCGGTACGGATGCGATGCCGTCAACGCCGAACACCACGTCGTCGACTGCCGCGGCATCGGTCACACACATGAAGATGATGGAAACCGCCGCGGCAAGCTCACGTGGAGTGGGCGCGGGTTTGGCGCCAGCTTCGATCAAGGCCTTTGCCTTGCCGGCCGAGCGGTTCCAGACCGCAACCTCATGGCCTGCATTCAGCAGCCGCCGGGTCATCGGAAAGCCCATCATGCCGAGCCCGAGATAGCCGAGCTTTTCGTCTTGCCGTCCGCCGGCTCCTGTCCCGGTCATTTCCGCGTCTCCTTGTTCGAAGGTCTAGCTGGCCAAGCCGTCCAGCCCAATATCCCTGCCGTATCGGGCGAATACAAGCGGCCCGTCAATGGCTTGCCTGATTGTTTGAACCATGAAAGGTTTATCCTTTAGAGAATAGCTGAGGGGCCCGTTCGGCGCCGGAACAGTGGAGTGGGGATGATGCGGTTGGCTTCGAGATGGATTTTGGCGGCTGCGGCAGCGATGCCGATTCTGGCGGGTGCCGGCGCATCGCAGGCACAACAGACGATCCGCGTCGGCTGGACCATTCCGGCAGAGGAATCCAAATACTGGATGATGCGCCGGCCGCAGGAATTCCCTGATATCGGCAAGACCTACAATATCGAATGGACTCAATTCCAGGGCACCGCGCCGATGACGCAGGCGCTGGCCGCCGGAGCGCTCGATTGCGCTACCCAGGCGCCTTTGTCGCTCGCCAATGGCGTGGTCGGCGGCAACCTGAAAGCCTACATCGTGGCCCAGCACGTGTTCGAGAAGCCGGGCGGTTTCTCGGTCTATTGGGCGGTCATGGATGACTCGCCGATCAAGACCGTCGCGGATCTGAAGGGCAAGACCGTCGGCATCTCCGTGATCGGCGGTGGCACGCAAGGCCCCTTCAACATGTTGTTGAAGCAGGCCGGTCTCGATCCGGCCAAGGACATCAAGCTGGTCGAGGTCGGCTTCGCGGTTTCCGAGGACGCGCTGCGCCAGGGTCGCGTCGATGCCGTCAACATGAACCAGCCGTTCGCGGCGCGGGCGGAAGCCAAGGGTGGCACGCGAAAGCTGTTCTCGCTGTCGCAGGCGATGCCGAACATCGTCCATATCCTGGAAGCCTGTCGTGCCGACTTCGTCGACAAGAACCCTGAGCTTGTAAAGGCTTATGTCCGCGATATCACCTCCGGCATGAAGAAGGCGCTGGCCAACCGCGAGGAGACTTTAAAAGTCGTTTCTGAAGTGCTGAAAGCCCCGATCCCGGTGCTCGAGACATATCTTTTGAAGGATAATGATTTCGGCCGCGACCCCGGCGCCGCACCGAATTTCCCGGCCATTCAGAAGATGCTCGACATCTATGCCGAAACCGGGATGTTGCCGAAGCTGGACGTCGCGCAATTCAAGCACCCGACCATCGTGGCGCCGCTGCAATAGCGGGCCGCGATCGGGCGAAGTGGCATGCGCCCCGGCTTCGGCCGGGGCCTTCCGGAGATGTTTTGGCATGAAGAAGTGGCGATCCCGGGTGACGACCGATGGGCTCGACCGTGCGCCGCACCGCGCCTTCATGCGTGCGATGGGCCTGGACGATGCCGCGCTGGCCAAGCCCATGATTGGCGTGGTCAGCATGAAGGGCGAGCAGACGCCCTGCAACATGACCCATGACTTCCAGGTCGAGGCGGCCAAGCAGGGCATCTCCGAGGCGGGCGGCACGCCGCGCGAGTTCGCCACCATCTCTGTCTCCGACGGCATCAGCATGAATCATGAGGGCATGAAGTTCTCGCTGTTCTCGCGGGAACTGATCGCCGACTCCATTGAAGCCGTAGTCCACGGCCTTGCCTATGACGCCCTGATCGGCTTCGGCGGTTGCGACAAGACGCTGCCCGGCGTCATGATGGGCATGATCCGCTGCAACGTACCGTCGATCTTTATCTATGGCGGCAGTGCGCTGCCGGGCCGGTTCCAGGGCAGGACTCTGACCGTGCTGGATTCCTACGAAGCCGTCGGCGGCTTCATGACGGGCGAGATCGACCAGGCGACGCTAACCGGCATTGAACGTACGTGCCTGCCGACCATCGGCGCCTGTGCGGGACAGTTTACCGCCAACACCATGGCGATGGTGTCAGAGGCGATGGGGCTCACCATTCCGAACGTCTCGATGATCCCGGGCGTCTATCCGGAGCGCGCGCAAGTCGCGCGCCGGGCGGGGCGGCTGGTGATGCAGATGCTTGAGCGCGCCGGGCCGCTGCCGCGCGAGATCGTGACGCGCAAGTCGCTCGAAAACGGCGCGGCCATTGTCGCCGCCACCGGCGGCTCGACCAACGCCGCGCTGCATCTGCCTGCGATTGCCAATGAAGCCGGCATCGCCTTCAACATCGACGATGTCGGCGAGGTCTTTGCGCGCACGCCCCTCATCGGCAATTTGCGTCCGGGCGGAAAATACACGGCCAAGGACGTCTACGACATCGGTGGCGCTGCGGTGGTTATCCGTGCGCTGATCGAAAGCGGCCATATCGACGGAAGTTGCCTGATGGTCACCGGCCGGACGCTGACTGAGGAATACGGCAGCGCCAACGCGCCGGATGGCGAGGTCATCTATCCGACCAACAAACCGATCATGCCGGATGGCGGCGTCGCGGTCCTGAAAGGCAACCTCTGTCCCGACGGCGCGGTCATCAAGGTTGCCGGTTTGAAGAGCCTGGTGTTCGAGGGCACGGCACGCGTGTTCGAGGATGAGGAGAACTGCGTCGAGGCGGTTCGCAATCGCAGCTACGCCGCGGGTGAAGTGCTCGTCATCCGCAACGAAGGGCCCGTCGGCGGTCCTGGCATGCGCGAGATGCTCGGCGTCACCGCACTGATCTATGGGCAGGGCATGGGTGAGAAGGTGGCGCTCATCACCGACGGCCGTTTCTCCGGCGCTACGCGCGGCATGTGTATTGGTTACGTTTCGCCGGAATCCTTTGTTGGCGGTCCCCTTGCACTGGTGCGCGATGGCGATCGCGTGAAGATTGATGCAAGTGCGCGCCGCCTGGACTTGCTGGTCGACGATGATGAGCTTGCGGCGCGGCGCAAGGCCTGGAAGCCGCGGCCGCCGCGGCATCGGGCAGGGGCGCTCGCAAAATATGCAAAGCTGGTTGGGCAGGCGCCGGGCGGCGCCGTAACCCATGATGGTGCGGCGGAATGGCCGTGGTTCGATGAGAAGCAACAGGGTTGACCGGAAGCCGCATCGCCATGTCCCGCCGCTTTCCGCTATGCTAACACCGCGCAGGATGCCAAGTCGGCGAGAGATGCGGGAATGACGGTTTTGCCATCACGATCGGAAGCGCGCGTTGAGCTGCTGGCGGCGCAAAAGCCGGCTGCCGCCATGATCGAGATCGATCACGTCTCGCAGGTGTTCCAGACGTCCGCGCGGCAGGATCATCTCGCACTGTCCGATATCTCGCTGACGATCGAGGACGGTGCCTTCGTCTCGATCCTCGGCCCCTCCGGCTGCGGAAAGTCGACGCTGCTTTATATCGTCGGCGGTTTCGTGCCGCCGACCAGGGGCGCCGCGAAGATGAAGGGGCGGGCGATCAGGGGACCCGGTCCCGACCGCGGGCCGGTGTTCCAGGAATTCGCGCTATTCCCCTGGAAGAGCGTGCTCGGCAATGTGATGTATGGCCCGCGCCAGCAAGGCGTTAGGCATGCCGAGGCTGAGGCGCAGAGCCGCGCGCTGATCGAAATGGTCGGACTCAAGGGATTTGAGGATTTCTATCCGAAGGAACTGTCGGGCGGCATGAAGCAGCGCGTCGCGCTGGCCCGCACGCTGGCCTACCATCCCGAAGTGCTCCTGATGGACGAACCCTTCGGGGCGCTCGACGCGCACACGCGCACGCGCCTGCAGAACGATCTTCTGAGTATTTGGGAACGCGACCGCAAGACGGTATTGTTCGTCACCCATTCAGTCGAGGAGGCGGTATTCCTCTCCGACAAAGTCGTGATGATGACGCGATCGCCCGGCCGCATCCGGCAGATCGTCGATATCGATCTGCCTCGGCCCCGCCGTCGCACCGAGCTCTTGCTCGATCCCCGTTATCAAAAATATGTCGTCGACATCGACCGCATGTTCGACGATTCCGGCGAGAATGAGTTGCCGCCATGATGAGGCGTGCTGCGCCATTCCTGGCCTGTTTTGGTCTGCTCGTTGTCTGGCAGGTGGCGTCGCTCGCGTTGAAGAACGACAGCGTTCCGACCGCGTGGGAAGCCATTCGGGCTATCCCGGCGATCCTTGGCGACAAGGACTCGCTGGTCAATTTTGGCGCATCACTACGCCGGATGGCGACCGGCTTTGGCGTGGCCGTAGCGGTCTCGATTCCGCTCGGGCTGTTGATGGGCCGCAGCCGCGCCGTGGCCTCCTTCTTCAATCCGCTGTTGATGGTAATCTACCCGGTGCCGAAGGCGGCGCTGATGCCGATTATCATGCTGTGGCTTGGCATCGGCGACCTCGCCAAGACGCTGGTGATCTTTCTTGGTGTCAGCCTGCCCGTGATTTACCACAGCTTCGAGGGCGCCAAAGCGGTAGAGGAAAAGATGCTCTGGTCGGGCGCTGCCATGGGTCTATCGGCGACGCAGCGCCTTGTACGCATCGTGCTACCGGCTGCCCTGCCGGAGATTTTGACCGGCTGCCGCACCGGCCTGGTGTTGGCGCTCATCACCATGATCACCAGCGAAATGATCGCCCGCCAGTCGGGGGCCGGCAACATCCTGTTCAACGCGCTCGACATGGGACAATACGACACGGTGTTTGCCATGATCATCATCGTCGGCGCTATGGGTATCGGCCTCGATGCGCTGTTTGAGCGTATGCGAACTCGGCTGGTGCGGTGGTCCGAGCCCCAGTTCGATATTCCCCTGAGCTTCTCATGAACGCGCGCGCTGTCACCTCGGATGTTCTCCTCGGCATGATACCGATCGTACTGCTGGTCGCGGTATGGCAGGCACTGGTCTCGTTCGGCTATGCGCCGGTCACGCTGCTGCCGCCGCCCGGTAGGGTTTTTTTGCGCATGCTGCAGCAGTTGCTGACCGCGACGTTCCAGCAGCAGATCGCGGCCACGCTGTTCCGGCTATTCTCGGGGTTTTCGATTGCGGTCATCCTTGGCGTGACCGTTGGACTTGCGGCGGCGGTCAACCCTGCTATCAACGCTGTGGTGCGGCCGATCGTACGCGTGCTGGCGCCCTTGCCGAAGGTCGCGCTCTATCCGGCGCTCCTCCTGCTCGTCGGATTCGGCCACCAGTCCAAGATTCTGCTGGTGACGTTCGATGCCTTGTTCCCGATCCTGCTTGCCACCTATTACGGCGCTTCGACCGTGGAGCAGAAACTGATCTGGTCGGCGATGGCGGCGGGCACGCCGCGGCGGGAAATTCTGTTCAAGGTCGTGCTGCCGGCCGCTGCGCCGTCGATCCTCACCGGTTGTCGTATCGGCCTCGTCATTTCCTGTATCGTCGTGTTCCTCGCCGAGATGATCACGTCGACCGACGGCCTCGGCCATGTGCTGGTCACCGCGGCGCGGACATTCCAGGCTGTGGACATGTTCGTGCCGTTGATCACGATTTCACTTCTGGGCCTCATTCTCAACGGCTTGCTTGAGTTGCTGCGGTCCTATCTGCTGCGCGGATTTCCTGAAGTCTAGGAGAAGAGACATGCTTGCCGACCGCATCGAAGCGAAATGGATCGACGCGTTCTGCGAGGTGTTTGAACGCTGCGCGGTGAAGGCCGGCGATACGGCTGCGATTCTGTCCGAAACCCAGTCCCGCGCGCTCAATGTACATCTGGCCGAGCTCGCGCTGTTGCGCATGGGCGCGCGGCCGTTCCATGTCGTGGTGCCGACGCCGCGCAACAAGCAGATCGTGCCGATCCGCTCCACCGGTGCGAGCGAAGCGATCCAGCGGCTGGGACCTGTCGTGACGGCGCTGCAACAGGCCGGCTTCGTGGTCGATTGCACCGTCGAGGGATTGATGCATGCGCCGGAGACGCCGGATATCCTGAAAGCAGGTGCGCGCATTCTGGTCATTTCGAACGAACACCCGGAGGCGCTGGAGCGCATGGTGCCGGATATGGCGCTGGAGAAGCGCGTGCGCGCAGCGGCGAAGATGTTGCGCGGAACCAGGCGCATGCGCGTGACGTCGAGGGCCGGCACCGCACTCGACGTCGATATGGTCGGCGCCTCGACAGTCGGTGTCTGGGGCTGGACCGACAAGCCCGGTACCCTGGCGCATTGGCCGGGCGGCATCGTCGTGAGTTTCCCGAAAAGCGGCACCGTCAATGGCACGCTGGTGATGGCGGCCGGCGACATCAACCTTACCTTCAAGCGCTATCTGACCTCGCCCGTGAAAATGACGCTGAAGGACGACTACGTCACCGACCTCGAAGGCGAGGGCGCCGATGCCGCGATGATGCGCGCCTATCTCGCCGCCTGGGGGGACCGTGAAGCCTATGCGGTATCGCATGTCGGCTTCGGCATGAATCCGGGCGCGCGCTACGAGGCGCTATCGATGTACGACCAGCGCGACACCAATGGCACGGAGCTCCGAGCGGTCTCGGGTAACTTTCTGTTCTCGACCGGTGCCAACGAATTCGCCGGCCGCTATACCGCCGGTCATTTCGACCTGCCGATCATGGGCACGACGATCGAACTCGATGGCGTCGCGGTCGTGCGCGAAGGCGTCTTGCAGGACGTGTTTGGCTAAAGCACCGGCGGTCGTGCGAGACCGAAATGCCTGAGCATCGCGACCATGTCGGCGAGGCGTTTTTCCCGATAGGCGTCGACGTCAAGGCCGGAATAATCCAGGAAGCCCGCGCCGGTGCGCAGGCCGATCCGGCCGTCGCGCATGTTGTTGGAGATCACGTCGGGTGCGCGGTAGCGATCGCTGCCGAGCGCGCCTTCGAGATAGCGGCTGGCGTAAAAGAGGATGTCGCCACCGCCCCAGTCGATGAACTCAAGCAGTCCCAGCACGGCATAGCGGAAGCCGAACCCGTAACGGATCGCCTTGTCGATTTCTTCGGCGCTGGCGACGCCTTCTTCCACCATGCGCGCGGCTTCGTTCATCGCCAGCGCCTGGATACGGGGTACAATGAAGCCTGGCGTTGCTGCACACACCACCGGGACCTTGCCGATACCTTCGAGCAAACCCTTCACGCGGGCGATGATGTTCGGATCGGTGGCTTTTCCCGGTGAAATCTCGACCAGCGGGATCAAATAGGCTGGATTCAGCCAGTGCACGTTGAGGAAGCGGCTGGGATGTTCGATTGCGCCAGAGAGATCGTCGACCAGGATGGTCGATGTCGTCGAAGCGATGACGACGTTGGGGCCGACGGCATTCGAGGCCGCACCCAGCACTTCGCGTTTCAGGTCAACAACCTCCGGCACACCTTCGAAGATGATGCCCGCATCCGCGAGCGCCCCGGCACTTGCGCTCGCAGGAACAACCGAGATACGCGAGATAATGGCGTCGGCGTCGCCTTCCTTCAGCATTCCAATCCGCGTCAGGCTGCCGAGTGTCTTCCTGACCTCATCCAGAGATTCCGCTTCGAGTTTGGCGAATTGCTCGATCGATCGTCCTGCCTTGACGTCGATCATGGTGACGGGGTGCCCGGCATAGGCAAAGGCAACCGCAATGCCGCGGCCCATGCGGCCGGCGCCGAGACATGCAATAGCGGGATGGGCGGCGCTCATGCACCGAATCCTTCACGCAACAAGGTTTGCAATTCGGCGCGGTGCAGGCCGCCGAGGCCGAGGCTCGCCAGCGTTCGTCCGGTCTTCATGAAATCCTCGCTGCAGATCGCGCTGCCAATCGAAAGGAAGGATTTTGCCAGCGGCGTTGCCACGCCGGCGAGCTCGGCAGCCGAATTCAGGAACGACAGCCCCAGCCGCAGATCCTCCCGCATATAGCGGTGCTCGGTCAGCACGAGTTGCTCGCGCCAGTCACCGGAATCGGTGAGGCGATCGTGCGAGCCGCGGCCATACATCCAGATCTCGCCTTCCTTGGCGTAGTGATGTACCAACGGGAAATGCGGCGCGCCGTAGCCGAGCGCCTCGCGCACGGCCATGCGCTCGGCGTCAAGCGCGTCGGTTACTCGGCGGATCGCAGCCTGCGTTCCTTCCTTGTGAATATCCCAGCGCTCAAAATGCTCGATTGGACCGGCGTTCATCACGATCAATGGCGGGTGGATGATCGGACCAGCGTTCATCAGCGCGCCGGACAGCGCATCGCCACAGGGCTCGATCACGCCGGGAAAGGCTCGGCCGATCACCGCGAGTGCATGATCGGCATTGGCCAGAGGGAATACGCCGACCGGCAGCCGTTTGGCGCGTATCGTAATGGCGACCTCGAACGGGCCGTGCTTGCGTGTAAGCCAGGGCAGCGTACCGGTCTCGGCAAAACTGACGTCGGCGCGATTGCCGGCATCGTATGCTGCGCGCGCAAATATCATCGAGCCAAAGGTGGCTGGCGGCAGAAATACCACCTGGCCATCGCGCAGATGCGGTGCGAGTTGTTTGGCGATGTCCGCTTGCGCGAAGGCGGGGGCGGGGCACAGGGTCAGCTCAACATCGCGCACGGCTTCGGCGATATCGGCCGTCACCAGCGCCAGCTTGACGTCGTGCCGGCCGTTCACGTCCTTCACGACAATACGCGAGCCTTCGGCCCGCTGCGCGGCGACCTGTCCGGCATCGCGACGCCATAGCCGCACGTTATGGCCTTGCAGCGCAAAATCCCCCGCAGCCGCAAACGAGCCGTTTCCCCCGCCCAATACCGCGATCTTCAAGCGACGTCTCCCCGCTCAGGCGTCTGCGCGTCGATTTGCTTCAGCAAGAAATGCTGAACCTTGCCCAACGCGGTTCGCGGCAAATCCTCCACAAACACGATCTCGCGCGGCACCTTGAAGCGCGCCAGTTGCGACTGGACCTGCGCTTGCAGGCCTGCCGCGCCGACCGAACAGCCTTTCCGCCGGATCACATAGGCGATCGGAACTTCGTCCCAGCGTGCGTCGGCCCGGCCGATCACGCCGCATTCGGCGACATCCGGGTGCTCCAGCAGCACGCGCTCGACCTCGGCCGGATAAATGTTTTCACCACCGGAAATGATCAGGTTCTTCTTGCGGTCGTGCACCCAGAAATAGCCGTCCACGTCGCGGCGGCCGATATCGCCGGTGCGATACCAGCCGTCGTGCAATGCCTCGCGCGTCGCCTGCTCGTTCCCCCAATATTCGTAGAACACATTCGGACCACGTACCGCGATCTCGCCCGCGATCCCTGTCGGCAATTCGTTGCCGGCATCGTCGATGATAGCTGCCTCGCAGCAGAGGCCGGGCAGGCCGGTCGAGCCTTCGCGGGATAGATCGCCGCCGAGCCGGGTATAGACCGCGATCGGACAAGTTTCGGTTGAGCCATAGACCTGCAGCACCGGCACTCCGCGTGCGACAAAGCGCTCGATCAGATGCGGCGGCACGATGGTGGATCCCGTCGAGATGGCTTTCAGCGACGAAAGGTCGGTGGTTGCCCAGCCTGGATGATCGGTCACAGCCTGAATCGTCGCGGGCACCAGCACGGTCAGCGTCGGCCGTTCGCGCGCGAAACAGGCGAGCGTGGCTTCGGGCGCAAAGCGCGAATGGATCGTTACCGTCGCGCCATGCTGCAGGGCCGGCGTCGTCTGGATGTTGAGGCCGCCGACATGGAAGAACGGCAGCACGGTTAGCACGTGATCGTCGGAAGTGAGCCCATGCATGTGCTGGCTCATGACGCCGTTCCACAGCAGCGCTTGCTGTCGCAGCACGGCACCTTTTGGTCGTCCTGTGGTGCCCGACGTGTAGACGATCAGAAGCGGGGAGGAGAGGTCGGTGTGCGGGTTGCGGCCGTCGCCGCGTCCGCGTGTCAGCAGCGCATCAAAAGCGTTTCCGCGCGGTGGCATGAAATCCAGGCCGATGACAGACGTTTTCGGCAGGCCCTTCTCAAGTTCTGGCAAGATCGCGGCAAAGGGGTGTTCCAGCACCAGCACCTTTGGCGTGGCATCCGACAGAATGAAGAGCTGTTCGGCGACCGCAAGCCGCCAGTTCAGAGGCACCAGGATCGCGCCGAGCCGGGCGCAGGCATAGAGTAGCACCAGATAGTCCGGCCGGTTCATGCTCAGGATCGCGACGCGATCGCCGCGGCTGACGCCAAGTTCCGACTTCAGGGCGCGCGCGGCCTGTTCGATACGTGCCGCGAACGCCGCATAGCTTAGCGTCGTGCCCTCGAAATACAGCGCCGGCTTGTCCGGCGCAAAGGCCGCGTTGCGCTCGATCAGGCCTGAGAGGTCCACCGTCAATCGTCCGTTTCGCCGGCCTCGTACAGCGCCTCGCGGCCGATGCGGTCGAGGCAGAGCTCGGCGGTCCAGGGCAGCATCAGCGA